>Ga0256834_1000112_pt1 | contig 54136 bp, 52 predicted proteins | sample 4281140metaG_FD_190536 | JGI IMG/M metagenome (GOLD analysis project Ga0256834, IMG submission 190536) | Hydrothermal vent microbial communities from East Pacific Rise, Pacific Ocean - 4281-140 | ecosystem: Environmental > Aquatic > Marine > Hydrothermal vents | place: Pacific Ocean: East...
CTTTTCTCCTGAAGTATACTTAGCTACAGAAACAAGTGGCAGAGTCATCACAGGGTCAAACTACCATGCCTACATCAAGATAGCAGAGGGGTGTAACCAAGCGTGTTCTTTCTGTGCTATTCCTAGTTTTAAAGGTAAATTACATTCACGTTCACTCTCTTCCATCGTTAAAGAAGTAGAGATGCTAGTCAAAGATGGATACTATGACTTCTCTTTCATCTCACAAGACAGTTCTAGCTACGGACGTGACATGAAGATGAGTGATGGGCTTATAGAGCTTGTCAAAGCAGTGGAAGCCATAGAGGGTGTAACATCTGCACGTATCTTGTACCTCTACCCAAGTACCACTACTTTTGAACTCATAGATACCATAGCAGACTCAACGGTCTTCCAAACCTACTATGACATGCCCATCCAACACATAGACAACCCTATGCTCAAAACCATGAAACGTGGTTTTGGTGAGAGACAAACCATCGCACTCTTAGCACACATGAAGTCTAAACCCAATGCCTTTTTACGTACCTCTCTCATTGCAGGGCACCCAGGTGAAAATGAAATGAGTTTTGAAAAGCTTTGTGACTTTATGAAAGACTTTGAGTTTGACAGGTTTAACACTTTTGCATACTCAAATGAAGAAAGCACTTCAGCCTACATGCTCACACAAGTGCCACAAGAGACCATAGACAAAAGAGCTGATATCTTAGGTCAAATCGCTGAAGAAAATACAAAAGCCTCACTTAAAAAAATGATAGGAAAGAGAGTCACTCTAGTGATAGATGGGGAGAGTGACGAACATGAGTACCTCCTCTCTGCAAGACCTCTCAACTGGGCAGTAGACATAGATGGAGAAATACTCATCAACGACACATCAGACCTACCAGTAGAATACGGTAAACTCTATGAAGCTAAAGTGACAGAGTTGGCAGGTTCTCAATTATTAGCTACCTTAATTAAAACTGTCTAATCCACACGCAGTGTGCCCTATTAATCACGCTTGCGTGTCCTTGTCTCTACGAACACCCTTGAAAGCAACGCGATTTGAGAGTAGAGACGACTTTTCCTTACTTTTCTAGAAAAGTAAGGAGAATAACAACACCACAAATTGTACAAAGAGGAAATAATGCTAAACCTAGATACAACCCATTTAAAAAATAAAAAAAACCTCTTAGCATTCTCCGCAGGCATAGACTCCTCCTCCCTCTTTTTCCTACTCATAGAAAACCACATCAAATTTGACATCGCCATCGTAGACTATGGCATGAGAGCACAAAGTAAAGAAGAAGTAACTCATGCAAAAAAACTAGCACAAAAACATAAACTTTTTTGCCACACCATCAAAGCACCCACATTTTCCACTCACTTTGAAAAACAAGCCAGAGACTTCCGTTATGAGTTCTTTGAGTCACTTGTAACCATTGAAGCCTATGACAACATACTCACCGCCCATCAGCTCAATGACCAACTAGAATGGCTACTCATGCGTTTGACCAAAGGTGCAGGAGTCTCTGAACTCATAGGGCTTAACTCTATCACACACAAAGAAAACTATACATTGGTGCGTCCTCTACTAGACTATAGCAAAGAAGAACTTCTTGACTATCTACACAGTAACAACTACCCCTACTTTATAGATGCAAGCAATACTGATGAGAAATATGAACGCAATAAATTTAGAAAACAATTTTCAGATGTGCTGATGGCTGAGTACAAAAATGGCATCAAACGTAGTTTTGATTACCTCAGACATGACAAAGAAATACTTGAAAGTGAGTTTGAAACCCTATACACAGTGAAGTCACTACATATAATCAAACTTCATAATGTACATGCTAAAGTAAAAGCCACAGACCTCACCCTAAAAAAATTAGGCTATCTACTCTCAGCCTCACAACGTAAAGAGATAGAAAAAGAAAATTCACTAGTTATAGCTGGAGAGTGGGCTGTGGAGATACAAAATACTATTCTCTACATCGCACCATATCTAAATACTGATATGCCAAAAGAAGTTAAAGAAGTATTTAGAGTAGCAAAAATACCAAATAAAATACGCCCTTATATTTTTAGAGAAAGTATAGAGATTTCAAATTTTCCGTAAGGTGTTGTCATAAAAAAACACCCTACATTTCATCTTGTGCTAAGGGGTGTGCTTTCATGTATTCCTGCATTTTTTTTACAGAGCCAAGCTTAGTATAGACCTGTGTCGTTGCCATCGTTTCATGACCAAGCAATTCACTTACATCTGATATTCGTGCACCATTATTTAAAAGGTGGGTAGCAAAAGAGTGTCGTAACTGGTGTGGTGTGGCTTTGATACCTGCACCTTTAAAGAGTTTAGTAATGATGTAACGTAGTTGTGCCGAATTCATCGGAGCATTTCCTTTTTCAAAAAGGTATATTTTAGGATGATTCACTTTAACATACTGTTTAATAAGTCTTTGTAACTCTTCTAGTACAGGCAATTCACGGACTTTGTTCCCTTTCCCATGTATCTGTATCCATGCACCTTTAATGTCTTCAAGTTTTAAACCACTTAATTCAGAAATACGTAAACCTAAGCCATAAAGCATTGAAATAAGTAATTTTTCTTCCAAGTCTGCCTGTGCCAATACCTCATCGATATATGTCTCCTCTATAGGCTTAGGTAGACTCTGTGGTACTTTTATAGCCTCATCTCCTATGAGTTGAAGTGGGAGTTGACATTGGTCTTCTAAGTATTTAACGAAAGAACGTATTGCCGAAAGTTTTTTTACTATTGTTTTTTTGGCATTTTTGACAATTTCAAAACGAAAAGGGGTAATATCTAAAATGTGTTTTCCCTCTTCTTCATAAAAGTGACTCACTTCTATCATCTGTCGTAAGGCTATTTCATAGGTAGTAATAGAATGTTCCGAATACCCTCTTATAGTAAAAAGATAATCAAGAAAATCATCACTAAGGCTTTCTAATTTTTGACTACTCATAGTATAGTATGCTCTAACATTTTGGTAGAAAGAAATTTTTTAGCCTCTTCAAGTTCCATGCCCTCAAGAGAAATACTCTGCATATAAAAATCGATTTTTGTAAAAGGTTTAGGAATGACAAATTTATCCCAAGAATTTACTTGCCAAAAACTTTTGGCTTTAAAATTCATCACAAAAATAGGGAGTTTAGATTTGAGTGCAATACCTATGGCTCCATCACTCATAGAATGTCTAGGCCCTCTAGGACCATCTGGAGTGATGAGTACCTCTTCTCCAGACTTAATGCTTTTAAATGCCTGCTTTAGTACTTGTGTTGCACCTTTTTTACTTGAGCCTCGTAAAGATCTAATTTTAATAAAATGCAATGTCCCTGCGATAAGTGACCCATCAAAATGAGAAGATATTATCGCTGAAGCGGGGTGTCTTTTATGGATGTGTCTATATGCTTGAGGAGACATAAACAATTCACCATGCCAAGTAACACACACATGCTGCTCTTCCCCTACAGGGGTAATAAAATGAAACTTTTTAGATGTTGTGTGCCACACAATACGCATAAGTACATAGACTATAGGGGGTATGGTGTATTGCCCCACTGTTCGTAAAAAGCTTTTCATATCCATCAACCTTAAACAAGTACTCCGTCAAGTGCTCCACGGGAAACTCTAATCACTTTAACATCTACTATTTTCCCTAAAAGCTCTTCACTTCCCTCAACAAAAAAAAGCTTACCATCATCAGAACGCCCAGAGACCCTACCGTTAGATTTAAGTTCATCAAAGTAGACTTTATGTATTGCACCCATTTGTTTTTCCATAATCTCATCTAGTATTTCGGTATGTCGGGCTTGAAGTCTAGTAAGTCTCGCACCTGAAAGCGTATTGTCTATTTGCTTCTCAAAGTCTGCCGCTTCTGTATGTGGACGTGGAGAATACTTAAATGAAAACAGTTGTTCAAAACGTACTTGTTCTAGTACATCCATCGTGTCTTCAAAGTCTGCATCACTCTCATTTGGAAACCCTACGATAATGTCTGTAGAAATGGTCGCTTCGGGACAAAGTGTGCGTATTTTTTCACAACGGTTAAGGAAGTTTTCTTTCGTGTACCCTCTTTTCATAGCTTTAAGTAGTGAAGTAGATCCTGACTGCAAAGGTATATGTATCTGTTTACATATTTTAGGATTAGCTGCAAATTCTTGTAAGAAAGCATCATCCATATGTAAAGGGTGTGGTGAGGTAAAACGTATACGCTCTAAACCTTCTATTTTGGATATCTTTTGTAAAAGTTGTATAAAATCACACGTTTCATCTGACGTACCAAAGCGTCTACCATAGTTGTTTACATTTTGCCCTAAGAGCATGACTTCTTTTGCACCCGTTTTAACCGCCTTGTTTATCTCTTGGACTATAAGTTCAGAGGGGATAGATATTTCTTCTCCGCGTGTAGCTGGTACAATACAAAAAGTACATGACTTTTCACACCCTATGGAAATATTTACCATTGCTTTAAAGGTATTTGATCTATATTCTGCAAAATCATAGCTACTCTCATCGAAGTCTGTATCTATTTCTACTGCATGTTTTTTATTAACCACTTCAGTAATTTTAGAAACATTTCTAGCACCCAATACAAAATCTACTGCAGGAGCACGCTTAATGATGTCTTTTCCTAGATGAGAAGCCGTACAACCCGTCACACCTATTTTAGCACCCTCTTTTTTATGTTTGTTAAATACACCGATTTCGGAAAATAGCTTAGCCACAGGTTTTTCTCGTACTGAACATGTATTGATAATGATAAGGTCTGCTTCGGAAAGTTGTTCTGTAAGTTCGTAAGGTTCTTGTCTATTAAGTTCGGCAATCATATGTTCGCTATCGCGAACATTCATTGCACACCCAAGTGTTTCTATAAATAATTTTTTCAACCATTCTTCTTATGCTATGATATGTACTTCGTAGATATATTCATTTTCATCTAATCCATACTTAACTTCTCTCATATAAACAGAAAAACCTTTTTCTTCAAAATATTCTATCAATTCTTTTAGTTCTTTATGTGAGTTATCTTTGTCAAAATAAAATATAGATTTATCTGCTAGTTCTTCTTCAATCTTTTTGAGTTCAATCGTTTTAGGCTTCGCCTTAAGTGTAGTTCTAGCAAGTTTTAATTTCATCTATATACCTTTGTTTTTCGTTAAATTGTTTATTGTAATGTGATTAATTATACTTTATTTTCAGTAAAGGTTCGGTTAGATATAATGTTAGTCTTTCAAAATATCACTTCCTAGACGTTCTTAACACTGTTATGTTACCTCTTGTAGCGGTAAATTGAAAATCATATCACTTTAACACACAATATAGAGGAAAAAATATGGAAAAAATATTAGATATTATAGAAGCAATCGCACATGAGAAAAACATCTCAAAACAGCATGCTATTGAAGCATTTACCGATGCATTAACCAACACAGCAAAAAAACTAACCACCTATACTTCTGCTTTTGAAGTACTGATAAATCATGATACCAGAACCTATTCTGTAAATAAGGTCATTACCGTTGTAGCTGATGGAGACCCTCAGCTCATGGTTGAAGTAGGAAAAGATGCTAACAAAGAAATGATACCTTCTGATGGTTTTATATCACTTTCTGAAGCAAAAGAAGAGTTTGATGACTCTCTAGAGATAGGAGATAAACTTTCAGAAGAATTCATACTAGAAGACCATGGACGTACCGCATCTGCAAACCTTTTTAAAGAACTAGAATACCATGTGCAACGTCGTATAGAACAAGATCTTTTTGAAAAATATAGAGAAAAGGTAGGTTCAGTAATGCTTGGTACGGTTAACCGTGTAGATGCAGATGACAATACCTATGTTGAAATAGGAGAACTTAAAGGGGTAATGAGCCTTAGAAACAGGATTAAAGGAGAAAGCTATAAACGTGGTGATAGCATAAGAGCCCTTCTTCGTTATGTTTCTGTAGACCCACAATATGGACTTTTTCTAGAGCTTACACGTACTTCTCCCAAATTTTTAGATTCTCTTATGGCATCTGAAGTACCGGAAATTGCAGATGGTGTAGTAGAGATCGTTAATTCTGCACGTATACCTGGAGAACGTGCAAAAATTGCCCTTAGAACAGAGCAGATGAATATTGATCCTATTGGGGCTGCAGTAGGAGTAAAAGGTGTTCGTATTAATGCCGTAAGCGAAGAGTTAAATGGTGAAAACATTGACTGTATTGAGCACTCACCTATTCCTGAAGTATTTATTACTAGAGCGTTAAGCCCTGCAATCACTCAAGGTATCAAGGTAGATGCGGAAGAGAAAAAAGCTATTATTAATATTACGGGTGATCAAAAGGCTAAAGCCATTGGTAAATCAGGTATCAATATCCGTCTTGCATCTATGCTCACTGGATATACGATAGAGCTAAATGAGGTAGAAGGTATGGCTGAAAGACAAGCATGTTCAACAGATGCAGAAGTATCAAAAACAAAAGACACATCTGCATTAGAAGATTTATTTAAATAAACCTTCTTTTTATGATAAAACCATAGTAGAAAAACTCTCTGCATCCAATGATGCAGACCCCACTAAAACACCATCAACTCCGGCAATACTAGTAATTTCTTTAATGTTAGCAGGTTTAGCAGAGCCTCCATAAAGCAAAGGTATACTGTGAATTACTTTTTTTAAAGCTCTATGTGTTGTAGATATTTCTTCAACCGTAGCAGAACGCCCTGTCCCAATAGCCCAAATTGGCTCATAGGCAATGGTCAGTTTACCATATGTAATATCTATGCCTTCAAACTGTAACAAAAGATACTGCATCACAGATTCAAAACCTTTCTCCCGAATATTTAAAGGTTCACCAATACAATAAATAATTTCAAAATTTTGTTCTTGAAAAAATGTAAATTTTTCTACAATACTTGTCTGACTTTCTTTCAATAATTCACGTCGTTCACTATGTCCTATGAGAATTGTTTTAATATCAAATTCATCAAGTTGTTCCAGTGCTATTTCACCAGTAAATGCCCCATTTTGTGCAGGATATGCATTTTGTACTCCTAGCGTAAAGTCTCCATGATACATATCAAGTGCTGTTGCCGGAGGGAAAATATATACTTTATCTCCAGGTTTTTTTGCACCAAGCTTTTTATTTAAAGCTTCTATGTAAACTTCTGTACTTTTACGTGTATGATTCGATTTAAAATTTGCAGCATATATCATGATATTCCTTTTATAATCGTTTTTAATCTTTAGTTTTCTAACGCTTCAAGACCAGGTAGGATAGCCCCTTCGATAAGCTTTAAACTTGCCCCTCCACCTGTTGATATAAATGTCATCTCATCTACATCACCAGCACGTTGTACTACGTCCGCAGTGTCACCACCTCCTACGATAGTGGTTGCATGTGTTTGAGCAATGTTATTTGACATTGCCATACTTCCTTTAGAATATCTATCCATTTCATACACACCCATAGGACCATTCCAAATAATTGTTTGTGCATCATTAAGTGCTTCTCTAAACAAACGTGTACTTGCAGGTCCCACATCTAGTCCCATCCAGCCTACAGGTATTTCCTGAATAGGGAGAAACTTGACTGTTGTATTTTCTGAAAATTCTTGTGCGGCAACAACATCTACAGGTAAATAAAATTTAACACCAAGTTTTTTGGCTTTCAAAATAATATTATTTGCTTCCTCAAGTAAATCATCTTCTACCAATGAGTTACCCACTTCATGTCCATGTGCCTTAAGGAATGTAAATGCCATTCCCCCACCAATAATCACTTTATCTACTTTAGTAATAAGATTTGTGAGTGCTTGAAGTTTTCCTGAAACTTTAGAGCCACCTACTACAGCAACAAAAGGACGTACTGGATTTTCAAGTACTTTAGAGAAAAAGTTAACTTCCTTACTCATCAAAAATCCTGATGCTTTATGGTCTGTATCAAAAAACTTTGTTATTGCATGAATAGATGCATGTTTTCTATGGCATGCACCAAAAGCATCATTTACATAAATATCTGCAAAATCTGCTAATTTTTTTGCAAAGATTTCATCATTCTTAGTTTCACCTTCTTCATAACGTAGATTCTCAAGAAGTAAAACATCCCCAGGCTCCATATTTGCTGCTTTTTCTTGTGCATCTGGGCCCACTACATCTTCTGCCATGAAAATATCTCTTTTAATTTTTAAAAGAGTATGTAGTCTTTTTGCTACAGGAAGTAAAGAATACTGCTCTTCATACTTACCTGGTTCTGGTCTTTCATAGTGTGAAGCCAATATGATTTTACAATCTCTATCAATACAATAACGAATCGTTTGTAATGCAGAACGAATACGTCTATCATCTGTTATATTTCCAAATTCATCTTTAGGGACATTAAAGTCACATCTTATAAATACGCGTTTGCCATCTATTTCTAAATCTTTGAGTGTTCTCATTTTTTATTACATCCTATTTATTTTTAATATGGCTAATTATGCATCTCTTGAGATATATACAGCCATGTCAACCAAACGACAGGAGTAACCCCATTCATTGTCATACCAAGAAAGTACTTTAACCATGTTACCCCCTATGACTTGAATAGTGTCAAATGGAACAACAGTACTTAGTTCTTCACCCACAAAATCCATAGAAACACGGTACTCTTCATCTACACCAAGAATTCCCTTATGTGAACCTTCACTGGCTTGTTTAAATGCTTTTTGTACCTCTTCCACTGTTGTCTCTTTAGCCAGTGTTACAGTTAAGTCAACCATTGAAACATCTGCTGTTGGTACCCTAATCGCTTGTCCATTTATTTTGCCTTTTAGACTTGGCAATACTTTAGAGATAGCTTTTGCTGCACCTGTTGTAGTAGGCACTAAGTTTACTGCACCTGAACGCCCTTTTCTTGGATCTTTTTTATGTTTAGCATCTAGTATTGGCTGAGAAGAAGTGTATGAGTGTATTGTTGTCATTAAACCATTTTCTATGCCAAAAGTATCTTCTAATACTTTGGCAACAGGGGCAAGACCATTGGTAGTACAAGAAGCATTAGAGACAATCGCTTGTCCTGCATATTCGTCTGCGTTTGCACCTAATACAAAAGTCGCTGTATCATCTTTGGCTGGGGCTGAAAAAAGCACTTTCTTTATGCCATTATCCAAATAAGGCTGTACAGATTCTGCCGTTAAAAACGCACCTGTACATTCAAGAACAAGTTCTGCTCCCGTAGAAGAAAAATCTATTTTTGATAAATCACGTTCTGCAAATATTTTTGCTTTGGTTGTACCTATATTTAAATATCCATTAGACACTGTAACATCGTTACGTCTTCCATGTACAGAATCATATTTCACTTGATATTCAAGCATGTCCTCACTAGCACTCGCATTGACTGCTACTAATTCGATATCATTTCTATCTGCAATAATACGTGCGACACATCTACCTATTCTTCCTAGTCCATTGATTGCTACTTTTACAGCCATATTATTATGTTCCCTTTTGTACTTAGAGTTAATTATGCAAAACTATGCTAAAATTACGCAATTTTACAGTAAACGAGGTTAGCATTTGGTTAATCAGTCCAAGCCTACAGTAGCATTTTATGGAGGGAGTTTCGACCCTCCACACTTGGGACATCAAATGATTGTCCAGAAATCTATTGAAAACTTAGATATTGACAAGCTTCTTGTAGTACCTGCCTACTTAAATCCTTTTAAAAGTTCTACCCAATCTTCAGCCTCTCAACGTCTTGAGTGGTGTCATCAATTATTTGACACCATAAACAAGGTGCATGTGGAAGATTACGAAATGCAACAAGGTAAAAGTACAGTCACTTCGCAATCTGTAAAATATTTTAACAACACATATAATGTCAAGTATCTTGTCATCGGATCTGACAATCTGAAAGATTTGACAAAATGGCATCAGTTTTCATGGATGAATGTAAATATCATTTGGGTTATCGTGACACGAGAAGGTTATGATATAGATACGAGTAGCCTTAGAGAGTGGAAGATACTAACACTTGATATACCAGTCAGTTCAACTCAAATTAGAGATAAAAACACATTATATTATATTGACAATAAAATTAAAAAATCTGTACAAAAAGTACTTAAAGGAAAAACCTTAATGACAATAGAAGAAAGAGTAAAGAACATAGTAGATATTCTCGATGACAAAAAAGCAGATGAGATAGAAGTATTTAACCTTGAAGAGGCTGACTATATTGCCAAACGAGTGATTATTGCAAACTCCCTGAATGGAAAACATACCTTAGCACTTGTAGATCATCTCAAAATTGGTCTAAAAGCCCAAGGAGATACGATTTTAGTATCAGATGTAAGTGATGACTGGGCAGTTGCTGATTTAGGTGACATCCTTATACATATCATGATACCTGAGTATAGACAACGTTATTCTTTAGAACAATTTTTATCAGAACTTGTAGAAAATCAAAAGAAACAAGACAGTGACCCTGCTTAAAACATAGTGTCGAGTTTATCGACCTTATGTTAGGTCGTGTGCCGAACCACCTAGAAATTCTAACACTAAAAATAATCCTATCGTCAACAATGGTGAAACAAACCACCACCAACAATATTTATTTTTAAATACATACATAAATAATAATGCTCCCCAAGCAATAAGTATCAAAATTTCATGTGCGATAAAGAGAGGCATTATCGATCTTGTAAGATTACCTACTATTGATAACCCAATAATAGCTCCAAATGTTGCTAATGTAATAAAAAGTTTATTTAGGTTTTTATCTTTTTTGTATTTAAAGAAAATAATACTTAATGTTAGTAAAATAGCTAATACAATAACAACTTTCATAAAAACCCCCTTCTATAACTTATCTACAACCTTAATACCAAGTATATCTAAGCCTTGCTTTATGGTCTTAGCTGTTAAATCAGCCAGCTGTAAACGACTCATTTTCGTTGCATCTTCGACACCAACTTTAAGTATAGGATTTTGCTCATAAAAACGCATAAAAAGTGTCACAAGATCATAAAGATATGTTGTTATCTGATTTGGACTAGCCTCAATTGCAGCACGCTGTAATACATCTTCAAAACGTAGTAACATAATGGAAAGTCTATGCTCTAAAGCATCTCCAATAAGAATTTTCCCTTCTATAAAAGCATTATGCTTTCTAAAAATACTCTGAATTCTTGCATATGCATACTGCATATAGAGTGAAGTATTTCCATCAAAAGAAAGCATTTTATCCCAATTGAAAATATAATTAGATTCACGGTTTATAGAAAGATCAGCATATTTCACAGCACCTATCCCGATAATCTTTGCAACTTCATTGAGTTCTTTATCTGAATATTCTTCTTTATTGTTAATACTCTCTTTTGCTTTGACAACTGCTTCATCAAGTAAGTCAATGAGCTTTACAGTACCTCCATCACGTGTCTTAAATGGCTTACCATCTTTACCCATCATTGTACCAAAGGCAATATGTTCTAACTTTACATCTTCTGGTACAAAACCTGCATTTTTGGCTACACGGAATACTTGTTTAAAATGTCCTGATTGTCGTGCATCTACCACATAAGAAATACGTTTTGCTCCTAGCGTTTGTGCACGATACTTTAATGCAGCAAGGTCAGTGGTAGCATACAAATACCCACCATCCCCTTTTTGTACAATAACAGGTATTTCATCACCCTCTAGAAAAACACATTTGGCACCATTACTCTCTTCTAAGAGTTTTTTACTGTTTAATACTTCTACTACATTAGACAATGAGTCATTATAAAAACTCTCTGCTCGAACATCATCTCGGGTAAGGTTAACATCTAATTTTGTATATACTTCTTCACAATGTCCTAAAGAAATGTCAATAAAATTTTGCCATAATTGTAAACAATGTTTGTCACCTGATTGTATTTTGACAACATACTCTCTTGCTTTATTTGCAAAGTCTACATCTCTATCAAACTCTTTTTTGGCATCTTTATAAAACTGTTCTAAATCTTTAAGATTTACAGAACCATCTTCATCTTGCATTTCAAGATAACCAATAAGCATACCAAACTGTGTGCCCCAGTCACCTATATGATTTTGACGTATTACCTCATCACCAAGAAAACTCAATAGATTTGCTAACGTATCCCCTATAATGGAAGAACGTAAATGTCCAACATGCATCTGCTTTGCCATGTTAGGTCCAGAATAGTCTACTACCACTTTTATGGGGGATTCTCTTTTAGAGATGTTTAGTCTCCCATCATTTAAAGCTTCAGAACATTGTGTAGCTACCCAAAGAGGATTAAGCCATAAGTTTATAAAACCTGGTCCTGCTATCTCTGCTTTTACAAGTATCCCTGTTACATCAAGATTTTTTATAATCTGTGTAGCAATTTCTCTTGGATTTTTACCCAGTTTTTTAGAGAGTGCCATTGCACCATTAAATTGGTAATCCCCAAATTCTGGTTTGTTTGCTTCTGAAACAGACATGGGTTCTATGTCAATCCCTGCTTTATTAAAAGCATCTTTTATAATATAATTTACTTGTGATTTTAATTTCATATATTTTCCGTACGGATAGTGTAGAGGCTACTAAATAATATATTTAGTAGCTAAGTAGTAAAACTAAGCGTTTTCGCTTTTTTTATCTTCTATTTTTGTTTCTGTTGTTTCAGCATCTTTTGATGCAATCTCTTTTTGGTCATCATCATCTTCTTTGATAGCTTTTTTGAAATCTTTAATTCCTTTTCCCATACCTTTAGCTAAGTCAGGAATTTTTTTCGCTCCAAAAAGAAGTACAACAATCGCTAATACGATCAATAGTTCTGGCATACTTGGCATACCCATTTCAATCCTTTAATTTCGTTACAATGAACATTAATTTAAATCATTATACAGCAAAATATTTAAGTTTACTTTTCTCCTAGCCACTCTTCAATAAATTTAACTTCATCTTCATCACTTTGTTTCAATCTTGCTGCCTTAGCTACAATAATAAATTGTTTTGCCGCAACATCTAAGGTATCATTGATAATGGTGAAATCATACTCACCCACTGCTTTTATCTCACTTTTAGCATTTTGGATACGCTGGGATATTACAGATTCATCATCCGTACATCGTGCACGAAGTCTTGTCTCCAATGATTCAAGTGTAGGTGGCGTAATAAATGCTGATGTTGTAATATCATTCATCTTTGCACGGACTAAACGATGCCCCTGTATATCTATATCAAAAATAACAAGTTTACCTTCATCTAATGCAGCCCGAACTGGTTTTAATGAAGTACCATAATAGTTTCCATGTACCTCTGCATATTCTAAAAAGTTACCAGCCTTAATGTCTTCTTCAAAAGTTTCTTTGTCCACAAAAAAATAATCTACACCATCAACTTCTCCCACCCTTTTATCGCGTGTGGTTGTAGAAATAGAAAAATAATACTCACCTATCTCAGTAGATGAAGTATTTATAATAGTACTTTTCCCTGCACCACTAGGACCAGAAAGAACTAAAATAGCACCTTTTTGCATTAAATTTTGCCTTCTAACTTAATCTTTATTTCAATTTCTTTACCATTTAAAAGTTTTTTTCGCTGTTTTTTCTTTAAAGTACGCATTGCTATTTCTACTGCTTGCACTATAAGATCATCTTTTTTATGTGCGAGATGTTTATTTTTTTTCTTATCTGATTTATTTTTCATTTTTTTTCTCTTTACTTTGTCTAAAAATAAATTCTCTTCCTCTGAAAGCTTCCAAGAAGTAGAAGATTTATCTACTTCAAATTCTTCTACTATTTCTAGTCCCTCAGCAATAAGCTGTTCTTTTATGACTTTAATTTTACGTGATTCATATTCTTCGTCACTCAATACTTCATCACTACTATTATAATCCATTTCATTGACTTCAAGAAGTTCTTTTATCTTTTCTACTTCATTACTATCAAGTACTTGTGTTGACCTGGTATCCTCTTCTTCTTTCTCTTGCTTATCATTTAATCTTTCTAGTACTTCTAAAATCTCAGAAGGCAAAAAAGGTTTTTGTATCACAACATCAAAATCACTAGTAGTAATATTGGTATGCGTAAAAAGTACTTTTTTTTCTAGGCTAAGGTATTCGTTTAACTTCTGCACTTTCCCTTCATAGACAGCTTCATCTACAAAAACAACATCGTATTTATCACGCTTGCATGCTTCAATCGATTCAAGCTCTTCAAGTTCTATTGACGCATCACGTGTACAAAGCGACAACAATCTAGATACCACAGGATTTTTATTTATAAGTAAAATATTCATTGATTTGCTCCACAACTATATTGCAATAATTATAGTGTAACTCTGGTTAGGGCTTGGTTGATATAGTATAAATTGGAAGATGAAAAAATGGTACACCCATCAGGATTCGAACCTGAGACCTTCGGTACCGCAAACCGATGCTCTATCCAGCTGAGCTATGAGTGCACATTAAAAATGTAGTAGCGATATTTGGAAGCATACCCCAAGGGTATTTCCTGCGGGAATTATAGCAAAGTTAACTTTATATATGAACTTCAATTAATATACATCAATAAAAATTAAGATTATAAACATAAAACCTAAATACCCGTTCACAATAAAAAATGCTTTGTCAATTTTTGTAAAATCTTTAGAGACAATGTAATGTTCATAACCTAACATCAAAGCACTCAATACTACTGCTGATTTTGCCCAAACCCCTAAATCTGCAATGATTACAAAAAGTATCCAAAATACTACAGCTAAAATATGAAAAGCTCTTGCAATCCACATTGTTTTTTTAGCACCATATTTTGAAGGTATAGAATGTAAATTATTGGCTTTATCAAAGTCCATATCTTGTAAAGAATAGAGTAAGTCAAACCCTGCTACCCAGAACATTACACCTAGTGATAGATACACAGACCATAAGGTTACATCGCCACTGACTGCAATAACACCAGCAATTGGTGCTAAGCCTAATGAAAGACCTAAAATTAAATGCGCGAGTGCAGAAAAACGTTTAAAAAGTGTGTAAGCACCTAAAATTGCTAAAATAGGAAAAGAAAGTTTAAATGCCAAAGCATTTATAAAATACGCTGTAACAATAAATATTAAAGCATTTATAGTAACAAACGCCACCATCCCTCTTTCTGATACCCTTCCATCTACTGAAGGTCTTTGTTTTGTACGTGGGTTTAGTTTGTCAATATCTCTGTCAAGTAACCTGTTGACACCCATAGCAAAGTTACGTGCACTTATGGCTGCTATAGTGCCAAGAAAAAGTAACTTCCAGCCAAACCACCCTGAACCAGTGTCATGGTACGAGGCTACAAGCATTGCTATAAATATAAAAGGTAAAGAGAATATAGAATGTTTAAACATTACCAATTCTGAAAAGTTAGCCATTGTTTTTTTAAAATCTATCATAATCATATCTAAGGATGAGGAATTTTTAGTTTGCTATTCATAGACCAGGACACCACAAGAACTAAAAGACTTATGATGAGTATAGAAGATATGATGCCATAGGCAAAGAGTAAATAAAATACCCATAATAAAATAGCCCCAAGTGGTGTTGGTACACCTTCAAAGTATTTTGACACTTCACCTTCTTCTACTTTTAAATTGAATTCTATGAGTCTCCTCAGTCCAGAAATGATATAAACAATAAAGATAAGTCCCACCATTAATTCTTCAAAAGTATTTGTCATACTTGTTTTCATCGCATAAAAAAGTAAAAAAGGAGGCATCACTACAAATGAGAGAAAGTCTGCAAAAGAGTCAAGTTGTATACCAAACTCTGTGGAAAGCTTATATTTTCGTGCTAACTTCCCATCTACTATGTCACAGATCCCTGCAATCCACGCTAAAATAATGGCTGTAAAAAAATCACCCTTTACTATAAAATAAATAGCTATCACACCTAAAGAAACATTTAGATACGTTACAATATTAGCAATATTAAAGCGATTGTCTTTGTCAAATAAACCCATTTATTATCCTCCACTTAAGTAGTGTTATTTTACCTTGTTTGGTGTTATGGTATGATTACAAATGCAAAGCATTCAACAACTAGCCATTATAGGTTCCACTGCCTCAGGTAAAACATCTCTTGCTATCAAAGTTGCACATAAAATGAATGCCCATATTCTATCCTTAGATTCTTTAGCTATTTATAAAGAAATTGACATTGTCTCTGCTAAACCGACTCTTGATGAACGTGAAAATATTAAACATTTTGGTTTAGACTTTATACACCCTAATGATCCTTTTGATGTCACACTATTTATAAAACTGTATCAAGAAGCATACCAAACGTCTTTAAGAGAAAAGAAAAATCTTATTATTGTTGGTGGTACAAGTTTTTATCTAAAAATATTGCTAGAGGGCATTAGTGACTTACCTTCTCTCTCTTCTCAAACCAAAGCTAAAACAAAGATATATTTGCATGATTTGACCTCTGCTTATACTATGCTTTATCATTTAGATGCTGATTATATGTCTAAAATTTCAAAAAATGATAGCTACCGTATAGAAAAAGTTTTAAATATCTATATTGAAACATCTCTTACTCCCACCCAATACTTTAAACAAAATCCTCCAAAGTCTATCATTACGAAACCTCTGCCCATATATAATATTATGTGGGGAAGAGCTGTACTAAGAGAACGCATAGCACTTCGTACACAGATGATGATAAAAGATGGTCTTATTGATGAAGTGTGTAGATTGGAAAAAAAGTATTCTAGAAATCTAAATTGCATGAAGTCCATTGGTATAAAAGAAACGTTGGCTTATTTAGACGGTATTTATAGCAAAAAAATTCTCATAGAAAAGATTACTACCAACACAGCTCGTCTAGCAAAACGTCAAGTAACCTTCAATAATTCCCAATTTGATACTATACATACAGGTACGTTAAAAATGTTGGAGGAAGAATTACTTTAAGGTGTGTAAATAACACACCTTGAGATGATTAGTATCCGCTCGCTGAAATCATGTAGTACAAGTAAGATAATAAGGGCTGTACATAAAATATAGCCGTTACTGTAGCAACTGTGGCAAATCCAATGATTACAATAAGTGGCTTAGACATATTATAATAAACAATATCTACATTTTTCTCTGGGTCTTTTAAGAACATATATACAATCAATTTCAAGTAATAGTATGCAGCAATGGCTGAATTTAGCCCCATAATAACTGCTAACCAAACATACCCTGCATTCACTGCTGCTTGCATGACATAAATCTTACCCCAGAAAACTGAAAATGGTGGTACGCCTGCAAGTGACAACATAAAGATTGCCATAACTACAGCACCCATAGGCATAATTTGAATTAACCCAGAAAATTTTTCATAAGGATGATCATAGCGTTTGTTAAAACGTCTTGTTTTATGACGGGAAATCCATAACATTGCAAATGCCCCAAGGTTAGTAAACATAAAGAGTGCATAATATAAGAATATACTTGTATTACCTTCTGTTGTATCCAATGCCAGTGCTGCCATTATGAAACCAGCATGAGAGATAGATGAATATGCAAGCATACGTTTTACATCATCCTGTACCAATGCCATGATATTTGCAAGTGTCATAGTAATTACAGCAAGCACTAAAATAGTAATTCTAATCCATTCAACACCTAAATCAATATACATACCAAAAATTCTAATACTTACTACAAAGGCAGCTATTTTTGGTACAACTGACATATACCCTGCCAACGGTGCAGATGCACCTTCATAAACATCTGGTGCCCATGTATGAAAAGGAAAAAGAGAAAGCTTAAAGGCAAATGCTACAAGTAATAATACTGATGAACCATAGATAGCTATCATTAGTCCTGTTTCATTCATACGTGTAGCCATAACTTCTGCTACTTTATATAACTCTACTGAACCAGTAAGTGCATAGACTACAGCTGAACCCATGGCAAAGAAAGCTGCAGCCAAGGCACCCATAGTAAAGTATTTAACCGCAGCTTCATAAGAGTTTGCTCTATTATGTAAAGCGATAAGTGTGTATAGTGACAATGATGCTGTTTCTAATCCAACAAATATCAAGATTAGATTATCTGTTGCTACCATAAATTGGAACCCTGCAATCATAAACAAGAAGAGTGCAAAGAACTCAGGATAGGAATATTCATGAAAACGTTTAGAGGTAAGTGCCAAGGGAATAAATATCATTGAACCACCAATAATCATGAGCTGAGAAATAATAGAAATACCATCAATAAGCATCACATCAAAAAACCCACGTTCATTTACATTTAATCCTAATACTGATCCAAAATCTATAAATAGTATTAATATTGTAAGCATCACATAAAGTGATTTATGTAATTTATTATTAATTAAATCGATAACAAGAATAATCAAAGCACCCGCAATAGCGATAAGCATAGGCGTAAGAGTAATAAGGTTTAAACTCTCTAAACTAACATTAATAGGCTCTAACATTATTTTGCCTCCTTATTTGATTTGGCTGTGATTATCATATCTTTTGCCTCTTGCGTAATGGCTTTTTCATCCATAAAAACCAATAATGCTTTCACCGAATTGTCAATAGGTTCTAATACTGGTTTAGGATATACACCTAACCAAATAACAATAGCAACCAGCGGAATAAGTGACCATGTTTCTCTAGAATTTAAATCTTTTAGCTTTTTATTTTCTTCATTGTCTAGTGGACCAAAAAATGCCAACTTCATTACTCTTAACATATAAACAGAGCCTAAAATTATAGATGTCCCTGCAATGATAGTCATAATAGGAGATACTTTATAAAAACCAAGAAGTACAAGGAACTCACCAACAAAACCTATGGTTAGAGGCAAGCCTACCGATGCCATAAGCATAATACCAAAGATAATCGCGTATTTAGGCATCACTGCGGCTAAACCTCCAAACTCTGAAAGTTGCTTTGTATGCCTTCTCTCATAAATCATACCCACAAGCATAAAGAGTGCACCCGAGACAATACCATGAGAAAGCATTTGGAAAACAGAACCACTAAGTCCTTCTGCGTTCATTGCAAAAAGTCCTAACATAATAATTCCCATATGTGATACAGATGAGTATGCAATTACTTGCTTCATATCTTTTTGTACATAGGCAATCATCGCTGTATAGACAACCATAATAAGTGATAATATTGCAATAGGTGTAATCGCCATAACTGCCGCATCTGGAAACATTGGAAGTGAGAATCTAACAAATCCATAGGTACCCATTTTAAGAAGTACTGCTGCAAGAATGACTGAACCAATAGTAGGTGCCTGTCCATGCGCATACGGAATCCATGTATGGAATGGGAACATTGGTACTTTAATAGCAAAACCGATAAAAAATGCTCCAAAAAGCCATAACTGATACTCTACAGGGAGTACTAAGGCATACCAATCTGTAATTGCAAAACTCCATACTCCTGTCAAATCATGGTAAGTATATGCTACAAATAACATACCTACTAACATAATTAATGACCCTGTAAAAGTATATAAAAAGAACTTAATAGCTGCATAAATTCTAAGTGGACCACCCCATGCACCAATAATATATAACATAGGCACAAGTGAAAGTTCCCAGAACAAATAAAATATAATAGCGTCTAACGATACAAATACACCTATCATTGTCATTTCTAAAAAGAGTAATGAAATAATCATATTTTTAATATTTTTTGTTTCTCCCATTGATGCCATACCGATTAATGTCATTAATGTTGTCATGATAATAATAAAAAGTGAAATACCATCTGCACCTAAATAGTAAGAAATCCCCATGTCAGGAATAATAGGCAGCATCTCTACAAATTGCATACCTGCATTGTTCATATCAAAACTAAACCATAACCATAGTGATAAGAAAAACTCGATTGTTGTTACGGTGATACCGTATGATCTTATACTGTCTTTATCTATAACAAATCCCAATAATCCTGCGATTAGTGGGAAAAATACCAATATACTTAAAATATTTTCCATTTCTACCTCCCTAAACTAACATCGCTGATATTGCAGCAATTACCAATAGTATCACGCCACCTATAGCCATCCAATTTAGATAGTTTGAAAGGTTACCTGTCTGCATACTTCTCGTTGCATCTCCAGACTTATAGAGTGTTTTTGCAATATTATCTACCGTAGCATCTACAATCTTTAAGTCAATTTTTTGCCAAAATACTTCTGATATCATTCTATATGGCTTGGTAATGAACTCTTCATAAAACTTAGGCACATAATATTGATTTTTTAAAAGTTTATACAAAAATCCATTTTCTTTTTCTATATTACGCTTAAATGCTTTTTTACCCGTTCTTGCATACTTAAAGTATGCCAAAGCAATACCAGATACAGCCATAACAATAACAATAAGTCCAAGCCATGAGGCAATATGGTGTGTATGTTCTGACATTTCATACTGTACAGAGTCACCTATTTTATAAATAAACTCTTTATAGGTTGACATAAACCAACCCGTAATAATAGCTAACACTGCCAAAGGTGACATTGCTACAAGTACAAATGTATACATTTCGTGTGGGTGAAATCCAAGTGGAGTGTGTCTATCTTCCCCATGAAATGATAAGAAGACTTGTCTAAATGAATAAAATGCTGTCATTCCTGCAGTAATAACAAGTACTACCCACAGTACATAAGTATGTTCATTAAATGCTGTTTCTATAATGGCATCTTTTGACCAGAAACCTGCAAGGGGAGGTAATCCAGCAAGGGCAACAGAAGCTATACCCATATATATCCATGTCCCTCGCATTTTCTTTCTTAAGTCTCCCATTTTAAAGAGATCTAGTTCATCATGCATTGCATGCATCACATTCCCTCCTCCTAAGAACAGAAGTGCTTTAAAGAATGCGTGAGCTGCAAGGTGAAAAAGTGCTATCCAATAGGCACCTAATCCTGCTGCTGCAAACATATATCCTAACTGAGAAAGTGTTGAATATGCAATAATTCTTTTTAAATCACGTTCAACCAAAGCCATAGATGCTGCATAAAAGGCAACAAAGGTACCAAGACTAGCAATAAATAAACTCACCCCTGATACTTCAGGCATAGAGTAAAGTGGATTGGCTCTAATGACCAAGAAAACTCCAGCTGTTACCATTGTAGCGGCGTGTATTAATGCAGATACTGGCGTAGGACCTTCCATAGCATCTGTTAGCCACGTATGAAGGGGAAACTGTGCTGACTTACCCATAGCCCCTATAAAAAGTGCAATTGCAGCACCAACCAGTACTGTCTCACTTAAGTATGGAAGCTGTGCAAATACTACATCATATTTTAATGATCCAGTATTCCAGAAAAGTATAAATATACCTACTAGCATACCAAGGTCAGCGATACGATTCATAATAAATGCCTCATTGGCTGCCCATGATGGAGATATCGAAGGATTGTCTTCTCGTTTTTGGTCTGGTTTGTGATACCAAAAACCTACAAGTAACCAAGAACAAACCCCAACACCTTCCCAACCTATAAATAAACCTAAAAAGTTATCGGACATAACCAGTACCATCATAGAAAATACAAAAGCAGAAAGATATGAGAAAAATCTATTAAAACTTTTATCATGATCCATGTAGCCAATTGCATAAATATGTACAATGGTAGAGACAAGTGTTACCACTGTCATCATAGTCACTGAAATTTGATCTATCACAAATCCAAATTCGACATTAAAATTACCTGCACTTATCCAATCCATCATAGTGACATGAATAACCTCACCAGTCATGAAAAGATTCGCTGCTAAAAATGCAGATGCTAAGAAAGAAAGAAATAATAAAATTGAGGCTACAACACCTACAAATATTTGTCTTTCACTCATCCCAAATAATGAAGCAAATAATGAGCCTAAGAACGGTGCAAAAAGTGCTATGTATACTAAATTTTCCATCAATTAACCTCTCATATTCGCTAGATCGTCAAGATCAAGACTTCCATATTTCTTATACAATACAATCAAGATACCAAGTCCGACTGCTACTTCAGATGCTGCAATAGCAATAATAAAAAATGCAAACATTTGACCTGTTAAATCATTATAATAATGTGAAATTGCTGCAAATGCTATATTTACCGCATTAAGCATCACTTCTGTTGCAAAAAAGAGCATCAAAAGATTTCTTCTTCTTAAAACCCCTACTAATCCTATGGAGAATATAAGTGCTGATACAATTAAATAGTGTGTTAAACCTATCATTTCTCATCCTTTACTATCATAATTTCATCATCTGCAGAAAGATCTTCGGTAAGAGAAGTATCCATCTTTTTACCTGCTAACATAATCCCTGAAATCATCGCAACCAATAACATGACAGCCGCTACTTCAAATGGTATAAGATATTTTGTGAATAATACCATACCAACATCTTGTGCATTTCCCACACCTTCAGTCATAGGGTAGAGTGCTTCGATTGCATTTGAATGTATTGGTGCAGCAAAGATTAGTACAAGAACAAGTGCGGAAAGTCCTCCAAGTAAAAAAACCAAAGCATTGCTTGTGTTTTGTTCTTTAATATCTCTTGTTGTATCAAAAAACATCATTGCAAAAGCATAAAGTGCCATAATTGCTCCAACATATACAACCAGTTGCACAACCCCAAGAAAATCTGCCCCTAATATAAAGAAAAATCCTGAAATAAGTACCATACCTGCAGCAAGTGAAGTCATTGCATACAAAATATTTTTACTCATCACTGTAATTGTGAAAAGTCCTATTGTTAAGGCAGAAAAAAGGTAAAATGCAAACCCCTCTACTGTCATAAAAGATGCCATAAAGTTTTCAAACATGTTTATTTCCCTTCCTAGTACGCTAGAGGCGTCTTTTTAATATTCTCATCCGCATTTGGAGATATTGCTCCAAAACCATCATATTCTTGTTGCAAGTTAAGTTTGTCTATAGGTGTAAGCATGTCATCAAAAAGTGAAAAACCTGCACGTTGCTCTGAAGCATTTTCATAACGAGGGCCATGTACAATAGCAAGTTCTGGACATACTTCTGCACAATACCCACAAAAGATACAACGTCCAAAGTTAATTGTATATTCACTTACTTCTTTACGTTGATTCTCATCATATCTTGTATCCATAGCAATACAATTTGATATACAAATTTTTTCACAAAGACCACAACCTATACATCTATAACTACCAGATTCTAATAGTCTTAACATGTCATGAATTGCTCTATATCTCGGAGAAATAGGAAGCTTTTCAAATGGATACTTTACTGTATGCATATCATTTTGGAACAATGCTTTTAGCATATTTCTCATTACAACCCATAAACCTACAAATAGCTCACCACCAAATGTCCTTTTTACGACTTGCTTAAACTGGCACCATCCGCCTTTAGGAGGTTTACCAACATCAAGTGTGACATATGGTTGTGACCCTACATTTCTATTTTTAAATTGTTCTAAACTCATTTTCTCCCCTTATACCAATAATACAATTGCTGTAATTAAAATATTTAATAACGCAATTGGCATTAATACTTTCCAACATAACCACATCAATTGATCTGGTCTAATATGTGGCCATGCTGCTCTCACCCATAACATTAAAAAGAAAAAGAATGATATTTTTAATATAATAAATAACCATCCTAGCATTCCTTCTGCATCATATCCACCCAAGAAAACCACAGAAGCTATAATTGCAACCGTAATCATGTTAGCATACTCACCGATAAAGAACATACCCCATCTCATACCCGAGTATTCTGTCGCATACCCAGAGACAACTTCTGCTTCATGCTCCAATAAGTCAAAAGGTGTTCTATTTGTCTCAGCAAAACCCGCAATAAGAAATAAGATAAAAGCAACAGGTTGCTGCCAAATCAGCCACGAACCTACACCCCCACTTTGATAGTTATTAAAATCCACAAAGGACAATGAGCCTACAAGCATAATAGGTGCCAATATAGAAAGCCCCGTAACTACTTCATAAGACAAGAACTGAATTGCTGTTCTAGCTGCTCCAATAATACCCCATTTATTTGCCTGAGACATACCCGCTAAAAGAGGTCCATAAAGCCCTGCTGCCATCATGCCAAGTACAAACAATATACCTACATTGATATCTGATGCAATAGACGGTACAAATGTTCCACCTATGAGTGGTATAAATTCAGGTATTATAAAATCAGGGAAGACTGGCACAGCAGATAACGCAATAAATGCTGTCGCTGCTGTAATAATTGGTGCAATCATAAATATAAATTTATTTGCATTTTGAGGTATGATGTCTTCTTTAGTGAAGAGTTTAATTCCATCTGCTGCAATTTGAAGTACCCCATAAGGTCCTACATGCATTGGCCCAAGACGTCGTTGCATAAATGCCAATACTTTTCTCTCTATAAATGTACCAAAACCAGCCAATGCTGAGAGCACTGCTAAAATAATCACTGCTTTAATAATTACACCTAAAGCTGTAACTTGAGGTAAGGCTTCTACACCTTGTCCAACTAATGCTACTTCCATATTATGCCTTTCCTAATGTTACTGTTTTATAACGTGATCCACCAAAGAGGTCATAAACACCTTCAGCTGTTCTAAAGTCTGAAACTTTCACGATATCTCCAGTTATTTTTTCATCTATCACTACATCTAAAATAATACTTGTATTATCAAATACCACTTCTACCCTAGATCCTAAACTTTCTGCTTTTTCTTTACTTGCATATAGTGCAAATGGTTCAAATATTTCATGTGATTTATCTGTAAAATCATTAAACTGTCTCGCGGGGTTACATCGATATACAATATCACCCTCTAGTACACTATTCTCATCAAACTTTTCTACCTCAGGGAGGTCTGTTTCTACATTTGTTGTCTCTAGTGTATACCCACGATTGTCTACACCCTCATTTGTAAAAGCATTTGTTAAATTATCAAAGGCTATCCCTTTAAATCCTCTATCTGTTGGAAGCATTTGCGTCCAGTCAATAGTTAATTCTGGGGCACCTACAAGTTCTTTCATTAAGTCATTTAATTCATACCCATTATATTCAACTGCTGCATTTGTAGGAAGAACTCGTTTACCAATATTACACAGTGTTCCTTCTTGTTGATTCATTGCTGGCATATCAAAGTCAGCTTCTCCCAGTGCAGAAAGTCTAAAGTCACCATTTTCATTATATCCGACTACATAACCACTCTGAGTATCCTCAAGGTCACATATGAGTGCCACACCTAGTGCATTAGATTTTGGAGGCGTCATCACAACATTTATAGGACATGTTGCTTCAACAAGGGCTACCAATTTTGCAATATTTTCAGCTTTATCATGATAATAAAGATCTTCACCCAACATCATAGAAAAGTTTTCTTTTTTCTTCATCATTTTTGCGAAGGTATCATCAAAGCTTGCTGCATCACCCCCGAGTAAGTCAATAAGACCATTAGAACTTACAGTAATTTCTTTTTCTACTGTTTCTTTTATCTTTTTAGATACTTCTTCTTCTTCACCTGTTTCTTCGTTAAGTACCATCTCTTTAACAATTTTTTCTACTTTTTCTTTTACTATTTCAGTACGCGTACTTTTAAAACTCTCAATATACTCTTTTACATTACTTGAAAGCTTATCTTTATCGGCAAATAAATCAAGTACCAAATAAAGTGCTGCTTCTTCGAGTCCTACTTTATGATTAAAGACTTCAACATTCTTACCAAAAGTAGAAATAAGTGTATCACCTACTGGATGAAAATAAAGTCCTGCACCCTTGTTAAGTTTTTGGACATTATTAAATGCATATTTCATAGCAGGTGAATCATTTCTTAATGCTGCCCCAATGGAAATAACAAAATCAGAGTTTTTCATAATACTGTCTGTGTCTGTAGACCAAAGACTATTCCCAGAAGCTGCTTCATAATGATTTAAAAAATTCTGAAATGCTTTTACTTCATGATTTACAAGTTTTACACCCATTTTTTCTTTAAGCGTTTGAAGCATCATAGCTTCTTCATTGGTAATCATGGCATTAAAGCGAATAGTATCTGCTTTTTTAAATGCTTCAATTGCTGCTGCAAATGCTTTTGTATCTTTTGTTGCTGTTGTATTTTGGAAATCATAGGCAAAACGTGCTGAACCATCTAAAGAGACATAATTCCATTCATTGGTAACTCTATATATCTTTGCTGTTCTGTCTTCAATAGATGTTGGTTTTACTTCATAATAAATCTGTGCACCATCTGAACTGTGTGCTGCCACTGCAGGTACTCTATTTAAATCCCAAGCATTTGATTTATATACAAAATCTCGTGATGATAAAGCTCCCACTGGACATACGGCTATACATTCACCACAGTCAGAACAGTTAGTTTCACCTGTTCCATTACTTGGAGCAATAACAGATTTTTGAAGTTTATTCCACATTGAATAAGCATCTTTTGGCATTGTTTCTTTATATGCTTTATCAAGATCTGCACCACCACGTTTTGCAGTTGTAATAGCAGCATCACCTATCATATCTTTACAAACTGTTGTACATCGTTCACATACAATACAAAGAGCTGGATCATAATGCAATACAGATGACCAATTTGTTGTTTCACGTTTTGTATCAGGAATTGTGTAAGATTGAGAATCTACACCCAATTCTAAAGTATAGTTTTGTAATTCACATTCACCAGACTTATCACATACACCGCATTGTAAGGGATGGTTTACATCATAGACTTCCATAATAGCTCTACGTTCTTCAAGAATAGTTGGCGTTTCAGTTGTAACGTCCATCCCTTCTTTGACTTTAGCATTACATGCATATACTTGTTTTCCATCTGCTTCTACCAAACAAATACGGCATGCCAGAGTTGGTGAACATCTTGTCAGGTAACATATCGCAGGGATAAATATATCATTCGCACGTGCCGCGTTTAAGATAAATTCACCCTCTTTAGCCTTATATGTAACACCATCAATAGTCACATCAACCATGTTATTTACTATTTGTACTTCACCCATTTTGCTTCCTACTTTTTATTATTCACCTTTTCAGGTCAACTATTATAAATTTACTATGAGGATAACAGATATGCACTTAATACTCTATCATAAGTTTCAATTGTATTTAGTTTGATTTTAAATATGTATCGATTTTAAACACGTTGGATACTTACATGCAGCATATTCATCTCTATATAATTAGATTATTATCATATATATATGAGTTATTAGATAGCTATTTCAACCCAAGTATATGTATCATAAATACCCAACTCACTACTCTAGCCCATAGATAAGATACATGCTTGTATTAATTTAAAATAATACATGTTATAGTCCTTTAAATTTTTAATATTTAAGGATACAAATATGGCTTCAGAAAAAATAGTAGATATCGCAATTATCGGTGCAGGACCTGGTGGTATGGCTTGTGCCATAGAAGCTAAACTTGCAGGTATTAACAATATTGTTGTTGTTGATAAAGCAGAAACACACAATTACATGATTCACAAGTTTTACAAAAAAGGTAAAAGAGTCGATAGAGACTGGATGGGAATCAAATTTGATTTTGTTGGTAATGTTACATTTGACGAGTGCTCAAAAGAAGAGTATATTAAACAAATGGATGACTTGCTGGCTTCCCATGGTGTACTTGACAAATTTGTATACAACACTGAAGTTGCCTATGCAAAAAAGGCTGACGATGGATTATTTCACATTCCATTTGGACAAGATATTGTTAAAGCAAAAAATGTCATCGTTTCTGTTGGAAGAATGGGTAAACCAAACAAACCAGGATACAAATTTCCTAAGCCTATTAGACCTAGATTAAACTTTAACCTTTCAGATGTACAAAATGGTGAAAGAGTTATGGTAGTTGGTGGTGGCGATACTGCTGGTGAGTACGCTTATGGTTTGGTTGAACTTGAAGATATGCAGGACTGTACAGTAACACTTAACTACAGAAAAGCTGAAATCACAAGAATGAATCCTATCAATACAGAGATGACTTTAAAGTATCTAGAGAATGGGAAAATTCTGAACAAAATGGGTGTAGATGTTGAAAGCGTAGAAGAAGCTGAGGGTGAACTAGTCAAAGTAAACTTTACTGATGGAACATCAGAAATATATGACAGACTTGTTTATGCACTTGGGGGAACAAGCCCTAAAGACTTCCTTGTAAACTCTGACATCGAAACTGGTAAATGGGACGAGCCACTTATGGACGAAAAGACACTTGAGACAAATATCAAAGGTCTTTATACTATTGGTGATGTTGTTACTGACCAAGGTAGTATTGCACTTGCATTTAACCATGCGTCATTTGTTATGAATGACATCGTAGCTAAAAATAAATAATATTTAATCCTCTTAGCACTTTCTAACATCTTAGAAAGTGCTGTCTTCTCTTCTTTACTTACAGGTATTAGTTTCTATGTTAGAACTTTAGGATATTGTTTAATGTAATTTTTTAGAGGAAGGGAAATATACAAAGCAAAAATATGCTTTGTATAGATAAAGAGAATGTACTATGCTTCTTCAGCTGCTTTTTCATCTGCTTCTTTTTTAGCTATTGCAAATGCTTCAGAAGACTTCTTTGCTGTTTTTTCATCTACTTTTTTAACTACGAGTGTCCAGTCTACTTCATTGAATTTTAAAGAATTCATAAGTTCGTGTCCACTCTCTTTTATCGCATCTGCAGATTTTTGGATAGAAGAATAATCTCCTACTTCAAATAGAAAAATACCTACTTCATCTACTTTAATGCCTTGGTCTATTAGTTCAAACATTCTATCATAAAAATCATCATGTAAATGTCTTAAATCATAACGTTTCATTAATAGATTCCTTTCTGGTCAAAGCCCAAAAAAGACTCTTTAGCAGAGAACTCACGTGACTTGTCACTTGTAAAAATTATACAATTTTTCATTATCTATCCACCTCTCCAAATACAATATTTGTTGTACCAATAATAGTAACAACATCTGCAAGATATGTTCCCACAAGAAGATTTTGTAGTAATCCTGTATGGAAAAAACTTGGGGCTCTACATTTAAGTCTATACGCATAAGGTTCACCCTCTGACTTAATGTAAAAGCCAAGTTCTCCTTTTGGCGACTCAGTTGGAACATATACTTCACCACGCGGAGGTCTCATCCCTTGTGTTACAAGCACAAAGTGTTGCATTAATGCATAGTTTTGCGTCATAATATCTTCTTTGGTTGCTGATATATACTGCGGGGCATGTGCCATGAGTTGTGGCTCAGTATCTTTATACATAGGTATAAGTTGTCTTAACATACGTGTAGATTGATTCATTTCTTCCATATAGAGTCTAAATCTTCCATATGAATCACATCTATCAGAAACAGGGATATCAAAATCTAATTCTGGGTAAAGCTCATAAGGCTCTTCTTTTCTCACATCCCATTTCACGCCTGAGCCTCTTAGCATAACACCTGTACATCCCCATGAAAGTGCATCTTCTGCAGAAATAACCCCTACATCTTCCAGACGCATTTTCCAAATACGGTTTTCATTCAACAAGGCACCATAGGTATGCTCAACTTCATGATCTAACTTATCACAAAATGCTGCAAGATTTTCCAACCAACCTTCGGGTAGATCTAAAGGCACACCACCTATACGAACAGCCGAATGTGTCAATCGTGCTCCACAATAATCTTCCATCAAGTCCATCGCAAACTCACGTTCTCTAAAGGCATAGAGGAATACTGACATCGCCCCAACATCAAGTGCATGTGTAGCCACAAAGAAAAGGTGAGAGATGATACGATTAAGCTCTAAAAGCATCGTACGTATAGCTTGTGCACGTCTTGGTGCTTCAATGCCTAGTAATTTCTCTACAGACAATGCATAGGCATAGTTATTAGACGTTGAAGCAATATAGTCAAGTCTATCTGTGGTTGGTAAAAACTCATTATATGTCATGTTCTCAGCCATTTTCTCGATACCTCGGTGTAAGTAACCGATATCAGGGTAGGCTTTGACTACCTGTTCACCATCAAGTTCAAGTACTAGTCTTAACTGTCCATGTGCTGAAGGGTGCTGAGGACCAAAGTTAATAACCATTGTATTGTCATCACGCTCAAAATTGAGGTTTTCAAAAAATGGTGTTAATTTATTGGATACTTGCATATTTTCCCCTATCTTCTCTCATCTAATTGCTTAGATGTTTTTTTATTATAGTTTACCAATGCTGTCTCACTATATTCTATATCATTCTCTTCTTCACCGTTATAGTCTGCACCAAATGGTACTTCATACCCTACACGTGAAAAACGTTTTGTATCTTCAATATCAATCTTCGCAGGGTCTCTATTCTCAGGTCCAATAATATCTCTATACTCTTTACCAAATATTTTATCTACCTCATACCATGAAGCAAATTCATCTCCATGCAATGGATAGGTTTTAAGCAATGGATTTCCTTCCCAGTCATCTGGCATAAGTATACGCTTGAGGAAAGGATGATTATTTACCTTAATACCAAACATATCAAACATTTCACGCTCTGCAAAGTTTGCCGACTTAAAAAGTGGTTCTATACTCTCTATTGCCGCACCATTTGCTAAACGACAATGTACACGTACTCTTTTAGCAACATTTACATTCAGAAGTTGCCAAAAGAGTTCAAACTCGTTGTCCTTAGCAAGATAATCTACAGCAGATTGTTCTGAACATTGTGTATATCCACAATTTTCTTTCAATGTTTTCATCACGTTGAAGTTATCTTCTGGGGCAATGTGAATCACTAACTGTCCCAGTTGCAAAGAAGACGTATGTACAGCATCACCTAATGCATCCAAAACTTCTGAGAAATAAGATCCTGCTTCTACTTCCGATTGAGGTACAGTGGGTACCACATGGTATCTGTCAGTATAATATGCTTTCTTCTGAACGTTATCTTTTGGTACATACTTTCGCATTATATTAACCTCGCTCTTCTACCTGTTTGTGTTGTTAAGTCTTGTTTAGTATTTTTCTTCATATCTGCAGACTCTCTACGTATCTTCTTTTGAAGCATCATCATTGCATATTGAAGTGTTTCTGGTCTAGGTGCACATCCTGGCAAATAGATATCTACAGGTATTATTCTATCTACCCCTTGTACGGTTGCATAAGTGTTAAACATTCCACCAGTGTTTGCACAAGAACCCATAGAAATGACCCATTTAGGTTCAGTCATTTGGTCATACAAACGTCTTGCAAATTCTGAGTGCTTTTTAGAAAGTGTTCCCGCAAGTATCATCACATCTGCTTGTCGAGGACTTGCTCTAAAAATGGTTCCCATTCTATCAAAGTCATACCGTGAAGCTCCAGATGCCATCATCTCAATCGCACAACATGCAAGCCCATAGGTTAGTGGCCAAAGTGAGTTTGAACGTCCCCAGTTTACGAGTTTATCTACCGAAGTGAGTGCTATTGGTAACCCCGCCGATGAGGCATAATTTACTTGATGCTGTGCCATTCAAGTGCTCCTTTTTTCCATGCATATACGAATCCAATCGTAAGTAATAGTATAAATAATAACATTTCTATAAAACCAAACCAACCAAGTAGTTTAAAGTCAATTGCCCAAGGGAACATAAAAATAATCTCTACATCAAACAAAATAAACAGCAATGCTATGAGGTAAAACTGTGCGGAGATGGTGTTGGGTTGTTTTGTAACCTCTGGTCCACATTCATAAATACTAAGCTTAAGCTTTTCTGTGTCAAGCCGTGCAAATTTTCTACTAACAAAACGTGCAGCCCATAATGTCGCGGGGAACGCTACAGCTGTTAACGCGAATAAAACAAATACACCAAAATAGGGGTGGTCTGTAATTACATGAGTCATCTTTATCCCTCTTGTTTTTTTCATCAACTCCCCACTAAACATTACATGTTGCATAGAGAATTCTTCAGAATATTAATTCTATAATATCTGAAACATAGTTAAAGCATTTTTGGCTTTGAATGGTTTTAAACATAAGTTTTTACGATGTAACCATGTGAAACAAAGCAAAAGAGATTTACAATGTCAGAGATTTAAATTCAATACAAGCGAGATACAACATGATACAGCGTAAAAAAATAACAGATTTACTTTATTGGGTGATATTGGTAAGTGTAGTCTTGTGGTTTGCCTATACCAAAGGCTGGATACTTACCAATTTTGAGTCTATAGATGCAAAACAGGCTGTAACCCTCATAGAACAAGATAGTAACATTACACTACTTGATGTAAGAACCATACAAGAGTACAAACAAGGACACCTTAGAGATGCTACTCTCATCCCTGTCCAAGCACTAGAAAAAAACTTAGGCATGCTCAAACAAGATAAAAACAAAAAGATACTTGTCTACTGTGCCACAGGCAATCGCTCTATAGAAGCATCACGCATCTTAGAATCAAATGGATTTACTCCACTTAACGTTAAAGGTGGGATTATGGAGCTTTCTAAAGAAAATGTTGAGATTATAAAGTAGCTTATTATTTTTTCGTAAACCCACTTTTTTTTACTATTTTTTTCTCATCTGAAATAAGTTTTCTTTCTACTTTCTTTACATCTTCTTCTGGACTTAAGTTTTCAGGAGTGATACCACGAGATACTAATGTTTCTCGTACTGCTTTATTGTTAGTGATATGCTCTGTTGAGATTTCACCTTCGGTCTTCATCAGCTTTTCTGTTGCGTTAAATATAGTAATTTCAGTTGCAAAATCTTTTGCTTTTTGTAAAAGATTGTTTTCACCCATTCTATTCCCTTTCTATAGCTAATTTACGCACTAAGCATGCCAGAAAAAATCTCTGGCATTTCATCATAAATTTCACCATCTAGCGTACGTCCTGCTTTCTTTTTGTTGACGCCACCCCACTGTTTGAAAAAGAAGTCTATATTTTCATTTTTACATCTGTCTCGTATCTCAAGTACCCACTCTTTTTTCATAACTCTTGCACCATAGCCACTTTCACCCCCTGCAATAACCCAATCAATACCTCTGTAGTCAAGTTTATCGACAGAATCAATCAAAGGCTCTAACGATAAAAATTTTATTTTAGCAGGACAGTCTCTTAGATAATCTACTCTATCTACATACTCATTTGCTTCTACGGTAATACCCATCCAAATATTGTCAGTCCAGTTTAATTTACTTGCTAATTTGGCTAATCGTTTAGGTCGTTTAGTAAGTACTTGAAACGTATGCCAATGTGCTTTATTCATCACTTCAAATATTTGGAAGATAAACTCATCAGGTATCTTTTCGTGAAATATATCACTCATAGAATTTACAAATATTACTTGTGGTTTTTTCATTTTGAGTGGTTTTTCTAAAGCATGAGGGTGCATAGTCACTTCAAATCCATTTTCATAGCCTCTTGTTCCCATAGCTTTGAGTCTCATTGCCATACGTTCAGCATAACAGTTGTCACATCCTCGACTTATCTTTGTACATCCTGATACAGGATTCCAAGTTGATTCTGTCCACTCTATTTTTGATTTACTCATTAACTTTTACCTTATATTTAATTGCATAATTTTTGCAATAATCGTAATTTAGATAGAAAGCATTTTTTCTAACATCTCTATCAAAAATAAGTTTATTTTTTTCATTAAGTTGCTTCAATATAGCATTAGTATGCTTTATTAAAAAACCATTTGTCAAAGCAAAAATATATATTTCATTATTTGTTCGCTCTGTACGCAAATACTGCACCAATTTATCTTTAAATTTTTCTATACAGTTTTCTTTTTTATTTTCTTTTTCTTCACTCTCAAATAGTGATATAGGTTGTTTTTTCTCAAACCCTTCACCACATAACTCATCTAATGCCCATTTTGTATCTATTGCTTTTTCTAATCCTCTTATATGCTTTGTTATAAAAAATAGTGCATAAAAATTATTACTATCTGCTTGTAATATATAACTAGCTGTATAATATTTTTCATCACACAAAAATGCTTTTTCAATATGTGCAATATATTCTTGTGGTGATGTTGCATCATATGCTAAATCAAATTCGGTCATAAATCTTCTCAATGGAATATAAGATGGATTTTCCTTATCCTTTTCTGTTGGCTTTAAAAACCTATACATTAAATGTATAGGTAAAAAGATCAATATTTCACTTTTGCCTGCTTCCATGATATTAACAATATCATTTTTATAAATATCTTTATATCCATGTGGGTCTATAAAGACCAAGTGGTTTTCATCTTTTTTACTACTTTTAATCTTACCTATTACTGAAGAAAATATCTCTTTTGAGTCTAAATTCAATGCTGAAAATTTACATTTATCATTACAATGCTGTTCAATATGATTTTTAGCAATATTAACCCGTTTTTCATCACCATCATTAATTAATAAACTTATTGGTTTATCTCTATTTTTCCAATGTGTTTTTAATTGCTTTTTGATACATTCCATAGCAACAACAGGACTACCTTTACTGCCATCACCATCATATATTCCAACCCCACAAAAAATATCATAAATATTAATTGCTTTTACATATTGTGCATTGATTAATACTGTTAAATAAAGATTTAAATATTTTTCATAAAATGCTACTTTTTCTTTTGAGTGTTCTTCTAAATAATTCTTTTCACCTTGTTTTAGAGTTGCCATTTCCAACCTTTTTTTTTCAATCCTAGCACAAAAAAAGAAAATAACTCAAAAATATGGCAAATTGACATATTTTTATTTCTAACGTCCCTCCACCACAGCCACCTCATCATCACTCAACCCATACAATGAATACACCATCACATCTATCTCTTTGTCTGTGGTGTCTATTTTACTTTGTAGTTCTAGTAGCTCTTTTTGGTAGCTCTCAAAGTACTCTTCCCACTCATCTTGTTGCACTAGGGAGAGGTTGACTTTTTTCTTTTTGAGTTCTGCTACAAAGGTCTTGAAGTCGTACTTGTAAAAGGATTCTAGCTTTTTGCTAAGTTTATCTAGGGATAGGTTGTCTTGGACTCTTTTTAGGAATTTTTGGTTTTTGGTTTGAAGGGCCTTATTTAACTCTAGCATTTTGTCTGCTTTTTCTATAAACTGTTCTTGATTATCAATTATTGGAATCTTCAATGGTTCAATCGCTTGAACACTAATCAATAAATCACCTGTTCCTGTTTTTGGTGCATCTTTCATTAAGTAGTGTCCCATATTACTATTAAAAAGACAAAGCAAGTATTTAGTATACTCACCTGATAAAATACATGTACTATCAAGGCAATAATATTTACCCAATGAAAATCTTAAAATTGACCCTATTCTTTTCCATATTAAAAGTTCTTGCTCAAAATCTTTATGATAGCCTATTGCATCCTGTGTTTCAAACCATTTGTTATTTGTTTTCTTTCTCGACTTTTGACTTGTCCCATCATCAGCAATAAACTTTTCACCTGTCTGATATATTTTTTTACCAAAACTTTCTAAATATCTTTTAATTGCTGGATATTTATTTATATCTAAATTCAATGATGGGAAAGTAGCTACTAACCACATATCATTAAACTCTGGTTGGTATCTATGTATATCTTTACCTCGTAAAAGTGGTTTTAGAATCTCTTTACTAGTCTCATCTTCTTTAATTAATCTGTTTTTAGTTTCTGAATCTACAATAAATGCCTCGTTATACCCTGTCAAAACTCCTCTATTAATTGTTATGTTCCACTCTTTTAAAGTAACTCCCACTTTATCAATTTTCTTTTTTATTTGTTGTTCAATAGGTGTAGAAATAATCCAATTATCTTCTGTAAATTTATTCATAGATACACTTTTTGTAAAATCAAATTCTTCCAATAGTCTTTCTTTAGATAAATCTAGTGCTTTACAATTATACTTTGTAACTTTTTTATTTTCTAAAATTAAAATATTTGAATCAACAGTTGCTGCTTGAAATATATCTTTTCCTAAATCAATTATAATTTTGGGATTTGTATGTGTAGATAAATACTTACGAAGACTCTTACCATAGTTTGCCCTCATCCATTTATTTGAAGTAATAAACCCAAGTAATCCATGCTCTTTTAAAAGTTCATTACCTAGCTCATAAAAAAGTACATACAAGTCACCTGTTTTCGCAAATGTTTTATAGTTTTGAGTTTGTAAATCATCAGATATTTTTCCCATACTTTGTAACTGCACATACGGCGGATTCCCAATAACAACATCAAACCCACCCTGCTCAAACACCTCGGCAAACTCCTCTTCCCATACAAAAGCATTGTCAACCACAGACCTATCCTCTATGAGTGAGTTCCCTACCTTTATCTTGTCTGCCAACTTGTTAAGCTTACGTCCACTCTCTACTGTTCTAAGCCAGAGTGAGAGTTTGGCTATCTCTACTGCTTCTGCATTGATATCTACTCCGTAGAGGTTGTTTTCTAGTATGCCTTTTTTGACATCGTACAGTCCTAGTACAGAGCCACCCATCAGTGTGCGTATACCCTCATCTATGAAAGCATGTTCTTCTAGCAAGTAGTTAAGGGCTTGGTTCAGAAACGCACCACTTCCACAGGCAGGGTCAAGTACTTTCACTCCTAGTAGGTAGACACGGTACGCTTCTAGTGCGTCTTTTTGTTTACTCTGTGTCTTGTTGAGCTTCTTAGGGTTTTTGGGTACCTCTATCTCTACGTCATCTAAGCCTAGCTCCTCTTTTTTGGCTTGACACAAAGAGCCTAGCGTGTTGTCTACTATGTACTTGGTGATGTACTCAGGCGTGTAGAAAACACCGTCTTTCTTACGCTTAGACTTAGTTGCATCAAAGTCATCATCGTTTATGCGTGCTTTAAGTTCTTCTATGTCGTTAAGTGAGTTCTCAAAAATGTGCCCTAAGATGTTTACATCTATGTCAGAGTTGAAGTCATAGGCACTTAGAGCCAGCGGACATTCTTCTATCACATCGTTATCTATAACGATTTCATCTAGGAGTACATCAGGAGCAAATAGCCCACCGTTGTACTCTGGTATGTTCAGTTTTTTGTTGCCTTGGTTTATGGCATTGAAGTATATCTTGTAGAAGTGCCAAAGCTCTCGGTCTTCTATGTCGCCCTTGTAGTGGTCTATGATGGCTTTAATGGTATTTGGAGGGAGTATGCCCCTGTCTTCTCCAAAAAAGATGAACACCATACGGTCTAGTATGGTTTGTGTCTTCTCTAGCAGTACGTGCTTGTCTATACTAGAGTTATTTTGTATGATGTTTTCAAAGAGGTTAGTACGCAAAGTGGCGTACTTCTTGTACAGCTCGTTAGAGATGTTCTCTTCTTGAAGTTTTGACTGGTTTTTAAGCGTAAGAGCTACATCTGAAAAAATGCTCTCTTTGTTAAGCAGTGTGTAAAGTAGAGTAAACCTCTGCTCATCTAATTCAAAAAGGTTAAACTCCTCATACTTGTCTGAATGCTCCACATAAAAACGTAACTTCTCAAAGTTAGAAGTGATGATGTACTTACAAGTTGGGTGATTGTGCTTGTAGCCAAAAGCTTGAGTGACTATCTTGTCCATAGACCTTGTTTTGGTGGACTTTAGTTCTATAACTGCTATGACTTTGCCGTCTTTAAGTACTGCACCATCTGCCTTTTTAGAGTCAGAGAGGTTTTTTTGTTCGGCTATGAGGTTGTACTCTGGTGTAGGGTTAAGCGTGTAGCCAAGTACCTTTACAAAAAGGTCATCGAGAAAACCGTACTGATACTGCTCTTCTTTAGAGTTTTTGATGTTTGCTATCTTGGGAAGAAAGTCAGATTTATACACTGCATACGCTTGTAGTGCTAGCGTTGTATCTTTATTTTGAAGGTAATTACGCAGTACGGAGTTTTGAAAAAGTGTCATAAAAGAACAACCTATGCTATTTTTAATTTATAAAGATTATATCAAAAGTTAGTGAGGTTTTAAAAGTGAGTAACTTGAGCTCTCTTTACATAAAGAGAGCCCAATAAAAATATATTAAAGTTCTATATTTAACGCATTAAGTGTTTCATAGGTAATGCCACCTGTTGAAAGGCTATTGTCTTTTTGAAATCTTTCAATAGCATTTCGTGTTCCACGACCGAGGATACCATCTGGTTTACCTACGCTATATGATTTCTCATTTAATCCTGTTTGAATTTTTCGAATCACATCTTTAGTCATATTTGTCTGACATAAAATACGTTCCCAAGCGATAGATGAATCTATAACTTTTTTACTTTTTTCTATCGTTTTATATTCTGCTTCTATAGGTGTTTTAAGTTCTTTTGCTTCTGCTACAAGTTTTTTAACTTTTACCAATTCAAATGTTGCAGGAATGACTTCTTCTTCGATATTTGCTGGAGTATCTATGACTGTTTTAGTGATTTCTTTAGTCACTGCTGGTGTTTCTACAAGACATATTTGTTTTCCTGATTCTTTCCAACCTTCTTCTAGCTCAGTGTCTGCACTTACCCATTTAAACTCAGCTGGAGTCTCAAGTGTTTTCTTTTCTATCTTCTCATATACTGCTGGTATTAGTGTATGTTTTACTGTAGGTTCAGCAATTATTTTTTGTACAGCAATAGTCTCTATGACTGCTGGAATTTCTTTTACTTCTGTGCGTGCAGGACTTTTAAGTACCTGTTTTTGAACTGTTTTATATTTTGCAGGTATTTTAACTAAACACATAATGTCGCCTGTCGCACCTGAAAGTTTTTGTGCTGGATTTTTACCTTTTTTCCATACAGTTTTTTCTTCTTCTATAAGTACTTTTTCTTCTACAGTTTCGTAAACAGCTTCTATTTGGACTACCTCTTTTGTTGCAGGAACCACTTCAACTTGTTCTTCTTTGGTTTCAAATTCAGCAGGTACTACTTCTGTAATATTACGCTCATTTTGTACCAATATTTCTTCTGTTTCCACTTTGTATGTTGCTGGTTTATAAGTCTCCTTAAAACAAGCATTTGGAGTGGCAGCATCTAAGTCAACCCCTTGTGTTTTAATCGCATCTAACATCACTTGATTTACAACCAAAGCTTTTTTACCTAAGCTGGTTTTCCATGTACGTGAAGCTGGTTGTACTTCTATTGTTTCAGTTACATCTTTATATGTCGCAGGCACAGGAATGATTTTTTTACTCGAAGGAATAACTTCAACTTCTTGTTCTACTACCTCATATTCTGCAGGTACTATGCTAATAGCCTCTCCAGCTTCTTTTACCAAAACTTGTTCTGCTACTGTTTCAAATTTTGCTGGTGACATTACTTTAGCATAACACTCTCCTGCCTTTGCATCTGGTGGTGTAAGTGCTATATTTTCAGCATTAACTGCCGTAAATGGTAATAAAAAGCTCACTAATAACGTTGAATATCTAATTTTCATTCTTGTTCCTTTTTTTCAAATAAATTTACACGTATTATATCTAAAAAAAATTACTGTAGTGTTAAAGTATGACACTTAATATTAAACTTTAAAGCCCATACTTTTAGCCCCGTCAAAACTTGAACCCATCTCTTTTTCTATCTCTTCTAGAAAATCTTGATTTGAAAATACTGATTCTTTTCTCACTGCAACCTTATAGGCTGTGTTTTTAATAACAAGGTTTATTTGTCCACCTGTAAGTTCATATTTTGCCAATTCTGTCATATCAAAATGCTCATCATAATCTGCATTTTCAGGAAGCATAAACTGCCAAAGTCTTAAACGCTGTTTTTTACCTGGTTTTTTAAATTCTATTTTATGATTAAAACGTCTTGAGAAAGCTTTATCTATGTTTCCTAACAAGTTTGTTGTAGCGATAAGTATACCTTCAAACTTTTCTATTTGTTCTAAGAATATATTTTGCATTTGGTTGTGCATTTTATCTGCAGAACTTCCTGCCCCTTGACTCCTAGCACTTAGAAACTGGTCTGCTTCGTTTAAGAGTAAAATAGGATCAACTTTTGCTTTTTTACTTAATTCTTTAAAGTCATCAAAAATTTTACGTACATTTTTTTCACTTTCGCCTACATACATTGACAATATCTTTGAACAATCAAATGACAAAATAGGACGTTTCAGCGTTTTGGCTAAAGACATAGCTGTCATTGTTTTTCCAGTTCCTGCTGCACCGTAGAATATGATTCTAGCATCGATACCTTTTCGTTTATCTTTAATACCCCATTCTTTTAACTTTTTAAATACCTCTTTGTCAACTTGTTTGACAACGTTGTTCAATGTTTCTCTTGTCTTTGGATGCAAGACAACATCATCTAGGGTAGTGGTAGGTTTTAGATACTCAAAAAGTTCTTGCTCTTCTACCAGTTCATTTAATTTAAGTTTTGCAACTTTCTTTTTCTTTTTTGGATGAATAATCCGTTGCATGACATCTTCTTCTAAATAAAATGAGCGGCTCACCCCTCCAAACATATTGAGTATTTCTTCATAGTCTATGATGTCTTCGGTAATAAGTTTTGCTCCATCTTCGAGTAAAGCACGGTTTTTTATTTTTTCATATTCATCAAAAGAGATAAGTTCTATGAGAATATTCATGTCTCTAAACTGCCCTTCTCCTCCTGTATATTCTTCTTTTAGAAGTGCTAAAAAAATACGCTTTTCTTTTTCATCTAACTCTTTCTCTTTGAAAAACTCTTCCACAACGATGGGCTCTTTTGTCATCTTTACACGCTCTTCAATACGTGTTGTTAGTAATGTCAATTTATTTTTCAGACGACCAATACTTAGAGAGTTGTCTGCAAACCCTTGTTTAAATGTCGCGATTTTATGTAAAAGTGTCACCATATCAAACTGGTCTTGTAAGTATTCTAGGTGATCCGTATAAGGTTTGACTTCAGGTAAGAAAATCTCTAATGATCCCTCTTCTAGTAAACGTAACAAAGATATACTAGGAGTGATAGAGGTATTTAACAATTCTAACTTTGTGTTCTCATGTGCTTTTGTTTGTCCAAAACTCATTTGGATGACCCATCCTAAATCAAGTAGATTCTTAACCAAAGAAAGTTTCTTTAAATACACATGTCCCTCAAGAGAGAAGTGCTCTTGCAATAGACTAAGTACGGGCACTTCTTCTAACCCTTTAACATACTGTTTACATATATATTGAATAAGTTCTGCTTCTTCTTTAGAACATTTTAAATGTTCAAAAATTAATGACTTTTTTACATCTTTTGATTCTATAAAATTTATAAGGTGTCTCAAATATTTTCCTAATTAGAGGGTATTAGCCCAGTGAAGTAAATTTGAGTATAACAAAGATTTGCTATACTTCAAGACATTAAAAATAAAGAGTATTATGCAACTTTTTAAAAATCTATTTCATAAACCATTATCAACACAACTCACCGTTACTTCTTCTAATGGTTTTCACCTACGTCCTGTAGCAAAATTTGTGCATACTGCTAAAACCTTTAACTGTGATATATATGCAACATTTAATGGTAAGAGTGTTGAAGCGAAGAAAGTCAATACCCTACTCTCCCTCTCGTTAGAAACGAATGACACCTTTACCCTTACCACTCAAGGAAAAGATGCTCAAAATACCTTGAACACACTCAAAACACTTTTTAATACTCTCATGCAAGATGATGTAGCCGTGATAAGCATAGACAAAAGTACATCAACCTACACTAGCAATGTCATACAAGGAGATATTATCTCTCAGGGCATTGTTATCGCTCCTACATTTGGCTATAAAACAGAGCAAACACAACAAGATACTAACCTAAGCTTTTCTGAGGCAGTACAGCAAACAGTAACACAGTTAGAAGAAAAATACACACATGAAAAAAATAGCCCTAGTGCAAGCATATACTTGGCACAAAAAGAGTTACTCCTCTCTTTAGAGTCACACAGTCATGACCTTGATTCATTTGAAAAGCATATACATCAAGAGATAGCTACGCTCAAAGGCACTACTCTCTCAGCCAAAATAAGCGACTATCTCGACCTTTTACATCAAGTCAAAAAAGCCTTAGGATGGCAGGTAAAACTTCTTTTGCCTACCTCAGATGCCATACTCATAGCCGATGACCTCTTACCTAGTGAAATAAGCCTTATTGAACAAAGCCATATCCGAGGGGTCATACTTAAAGAGACTTCTATCAACGCACATAGTGCCATACTCTTACGTGCAGCAGGCATACCTTCACTCATAGCAGATACCAGTACGCTAGTACCTAAGCAACACATCATCCTAGATGCATATGCCGGTGTAGTGGTACCCTCGGCAAATAAAGAAGAGATACAAAAAGCTACAGCACAACAGACACAAAAAAACAAAGAAAAAGAAAATGTATACACCAAACGTTTTGAATCAGCACAAACCACACAAGGCAAAATAATTAAAGTATATGCCAATGTAGGCGATGAACAAAGTGCCAAAATAGCCAAAGAAGAAGGTGCAGAGGGTATAGGTCTTTTACGTTCAGAGTTTTTATTTACCTCTACCAAGCCGTCTCTTGAAGTACAAACAAAAGCCTATGCAGAAATATTTTCCAACTTTGATGATGTAACAGTACGGACTTTAGATGTAGGGGGTGACAAAGCATTACCCTACATACATTTACCCAAAGAAAATAACCCATTTTTAGGTATACGGGGAGTACGACTTTTTAAAACGCATCCCGAGATACTCAAAGAGCAACTACATGCTATCTTTCTTGCTGCAAAAGATAAAAAAATAAAAGTCATGTTTCCCATGGTCTCATCCATAGAGGAATTTAAAGAAGCAAAAAACATGGCTATATCCGTAGCAAAAAAGCATAACCTAAACATACGCCATATAGACTTTGGTATCATGATAGAAGTACCTTCTGTACTCTTTTTAATAAGCGAATTTAACAAGGTTGTAGATTTCTACTCCATAGGCACCAATGATTTGACACAATATCTCTTCGCGATAGAACGTACCCACACCACCCTCAGCACAGATGCTCTCTCTCCTGTGGTTTTTACTGCAGTAGAGAAGATAATCAAAGAGAGTACAAAACCAGTAAGTATCTGTGGAGAACTCGCAGCCAACACCGATGCTATAGAGAAGCTCATAGCCTTAGGGCTTAGTACGATTTCTGTGAGTCCTAAGAGTGTTGCTCAGACAAAGGAAAGTGTACGATTAGTGTAGAGTGTTTGAGCAAACATGTGAGTTATCGTTATCACCTGAACATTCCTCCTAATAATTTCTTGAAAAATTTCTAAAATTTCGTCATACAGTTTTGATTAAGTGCAACTTAAGACGGGGGGGGATAAAATCATTTATCTTTAGTGACAATAATATTTTAAGGAAAAGAATGAAAAAAATAAGTTTATTAATATTAGCTATATTTATTGTAGTTGGCTGCGGCGAGATAGATAAGAAAGAAGTAAGTAAAGAGAATTTTAAACGTGTATTGAATGATTATTATGCAAGAAATTGTGAAATGATAGCTCCTGGAAAATTTCCACAAGAGATGATGATGATTATTGAAGGTTTATATGGAGACGTAGTTAAAAGAATGGAAGCACTTGAAAAATTAAGATACTTGACATCAAAAGAAATCAAGAAAACTAATAAATATGAAAGTGATAAAAAACTTTTTTCATTAACAGAAAAAGGTAAAAAAATCTACAGCAAGAAAGAAAAGCATGAAGGTATATGTGCTTTTAATAGAAAAATAAAAAGTATTGATAATTATACTGAACCATCTAATATGTTGGGGATTACTATGACACGTATTGAATTTACATTTGAGCCTGTAGCATCTACTGATATACTTAAAGAGATGAAGAAAGAGAAAGCATTGGCAGAGCATATTGATAAAGTTTCCAAGGAAACAACAGATAGTGCAAAACTAATCTTAACAGGAATGAAAGGCTGGATACATCAGAGGGAATTTAAGAGATAACTCAAAAGAATATATGATGAAAATATAGGGCTCAATCTCCACCTATACTTGTATACCTTGCCCCCTATACTCATTACTTTTTGTATTGTGGTTGACACTTAGAATGTTGGCAAAGATAAAGAAAGAATCATAACTAGTAGTAGCTAGTGTAGGTTCTCTTTTTTAAACTATTTACATTTTTTATGAATTGTGTTATACTTTTTTATATTAGAAAGGAGTTTTATATGCATACTATTAAAATTGATATAAGTGATAATGTTTATGATAATGTGATGTTTTTTCTTAATAATTTACCAAAAAAAGATATAAAACTTCATACGCCTAAAAAAGCTACCGAAGAGAAACTTACAGACTTTTTTCAATCTTCTCCATTAAAAGATATTACACTAGAAAGAGAGAAAGAAATCTACCAAGATAGAGTCAATTTTTGAAATATATCTTAGATACAAATATCATCTCTGAACTTATCAATACCAACCCAAATCCAAAAGTGTTAAATTTTCTCAATACACGTAAAGAAAAAGATATTTATCTCTCATCTATAACTATTGGCGAGATATACTTTGGTATCCAAAAACTTCCTCAGGGGAAAAAACAAAAAAAGCTTCTCACTTGGGTAGAAGAACAACTACTTCCTAGGTTTCATAACAAAATAATAGATATTGATACTGAAGTAATGTTGCAATGGGCAGTACTTACAAATACGTTAAAAACCAAAGGTACACCTTTGCCTATTATGGATTCACTCATAGGTGCAACATGCTTGGCTAAGAAGTTTACACTTGTCACACGGAATGAAAAAGATTTTAAAAATATAGGTATAAAAATCATTAATCCATTTTTATAAAGTAGAGTTATCATTATCTCCCCCACCTGTTTGAATATATGTTGGCACAGCATATTCTCTTTATTCTACGATATCAAGTAAACCTATGCTAGTATTTGCAATCATATAAAAGGGATAGAATAATGTTTAATCTTTTACAAAAAATAGGTAAAGCCCTAATGACTCCTATAGCTGTATTGCCTGTGGCAGCCCTGCTTTTACGTTTAGGATATGGAGACATTTTTGATGGACAGGTGGCTCTCATTATGAAATCTGCAGGAGATGCTATTTTTTCTCATTTAGATTTACTCTTTGGTATAGGTATCGCTTACGGTCTAGCTAAAAACAATGATGGAGCAGCAGCCCTCGCTGGGGCTATAGGTGTACTCATAGCCAAAGCTGTATACATCAGTATTGACAAAGATGTCAACATGGGTGTTTTTGTAGGAATCATTATTGGTGTACTTGCAGGAACACTTTATAACAGGTTTCATGATATTAAACTTCCAGAGTTTTTAGGTTTTTTTGGAGGTAAACGCTTTGTGCCTATTATTACTTCTATTTCGGCTATTGGGGTAGGTGTGTTAGCTGGGTATTTCTGGCATTTTGCCCAAGATGGCATTGATGCCTTTTCAAATATGATTATAGGGCTTGAAGAAGCAGGAACATTTATCTATGGTACACTCAATCGTCTTCTTATTCCTCTGGGTCTTCACCACATTTTAAACTCTGTTTTTTGGTTTCAACTGGGTGAATATACACATATTAAAGAAGGTGTTGAAGTGGTAGCAAATGGAGATTTACATCGCTTCTTTGCAGGAGACAAGACTGCGGGTGTGTATATGTCTGGTTTTTATGTGGTGATGATGTTCGGGCTGCCTTCTATGGCGTATGCCATCTATCTCAATACCCCTCAAAGTTCCCGTAAACGCGTAGGAGCAATTTTAGCAGGGGTTGCATTTACCTCCTTTTTAACAGGTATCACAGAACCTTTAGAGTTTTTATTTCTGTTTGTTGCACCACTACTTTTTGTACTTCATGCTTTGTTAACAGGTCTAGCATTAGCCTCTGCACAAATACTAGATATTCACGCAGGGTTTGGTTTTTCTGCAGGGTTTATTGACTATATCATTAACTATAAACTTGCTACAAACCCTTTACTTATTTTACCTTTAGGTGCTGTTTTTTCAATCATTTATTTTCTAAGTTCTTACTATGTGATTAAAGTTTTTAAACTTAATATATTTGAAGAAACAAAGGAAACAGTGTCTATACAAACAGATAATGTTGCACAAGCATTTATTGAGGCACTAGGAGGGAAAGACAACATTATACAAACGGATGCATGTATCACAAGGTTACGTATGCATGTGAAAGATAGTGTGCATTTAAATGATGATACTTTCATAAACTTAGGTGCAAAAGGTGTCATACGTCCTAATAATGAATCCATTCAAATAGTACTGGGAACACAAGCGGAAAGTATCGCAGAAAAAATAAAAGAACAGTTACAAAAAAATGTTAAATCCTAGTCATATCTTAGTAAATACACGTTATACTTAGAGTAAAAACATAGGGCTATACTGAATGAGAAGAATAATACTATTTTTATTTCTTATTTTATTCCATGGCTGTAGCTTTAATAATCCATTCTTACATGAAGAAGTAAATAAAGTTACGGTTGTGAAGTATACACCTTATATGAAACAACATAGGGCATTTTTATCTCGTAGTGATCTCAAAATATTAAAAAATGGGAAAAAATATCTTTATCTTTATCATAAAAAGAATAATGATTTCGCCGTACTAGTAAAGCGAAAAAATACCTTCTTGTTGTATATACTTTCTAATCCTAAACAAAAGCCTTATGCTCTTCGCACAAGACAAAAGAAGAAATACACTTATGCAGTAAATCATTTTAAATCCATGGGATACAGAACATTTATTTCTCCTTCAAAAAAGGGATTCATCGTCTCGGTATCACATAAACGATATAAGGGTATTAAAACACTATTATTTGAAGTAAAAGACTATACTCGTCTTCTAAAACTTTATAAGAAATCTATTCGCGAATATAATGCAACCCCAATAAAAACTATAAAAACGGTCTTACCAAAATCATTAATATGGGGATACTACAAACATTATAAAAAACAAGTCAAAAATAAAAAACAACGTGAACAGCTTCAGATTATTGCGAATAAATTACAAATTAAAAGTGCTATCCCTACTAAAGAATCAACTCAAACTTCCAGCATTAACACAAAAATAAGTAAAGAAACTATCAAAGAAAAACAAGATACCAAAGAATCATCAAAAACAAAAGAGCATTCGGCATGGTATGATTTTACTACAAACAAGACAGAAGAAGTAGAAGAAATACAAGAACAAACCATTCAAAAAAAGCCAGTACCCGTACCTTATACCTACTATAGTAATACTGCTTCTTTAGATGAACTTCGTATGTATCTTTCAAAAGATACAACTAAAAAGTCACTCTCTTCTTCAAAATACTTTGCATTAAAGCAACGTGAAAATAATTTAAAAGATAATAAGTTATTAAAAGAAGGGTCACTTGAAGAACTTATCGCTGCGTACAAGCACAATAAAAAACCAAAGTTTAAAAAGCGTATACTCTCACTTATGAAAGAAAAACAACAATAATAACGTTTTCATTTATACTATGACATTAGAAAGATTTAAACTGATCTTAGTGCCTTTTTCTTCTTTACTTTGTATTTTTATAGCTATTTTTAATTCATCACATAATTTCTTAACTATATGTAACCCTATACCTATACCCCGATCTTGTTCTTTATAATAACGTTCAAAAACTTTAGATGGATGCTTAATCCCTTTACCTGTATCTTCAATCAATAACTCATTTCCTCGCAAAACAATAGAGACTTCTCCATTAGCGATATTATATTTACCAGCATTACTTAATATGTTATCCATAACGCGTTTAAAGGCATCTCTATTGGTCGTTAAATGTGTATCATCTATACGTATACTATAGTTAATATCGGGATAGAGTACATCAAAATAATTCACTTGGCTTTCAATCATGTTTTTTAGTGAAAAATTTTCTGATTGGGTAGGGACACCCTTAAGAAAAATACGTAAATTGTCTTGCAAGGAAAGAATACTTTGAATATTGTTTTCAAGTCTTTTTATTTTAGGATTATCTCCAATTTCTCTTTTGAAAATTTTTAGATTAATTAGCATAGAGCTTATGGGTGTATTAAAGTCATGTAAAATGTCTTTTACAAATTCCTCATTTATCTGTAGGGCATTGCGTAAAGGCAGAAGTGCATAAATAGAGAAAAGTAATGAAACCAATGCTGCTAAAAGCGAATAAAAAAATAATTTTTTCAAAAGTTTATTTTCTAGTTTTTTCAATCTTAATAAAAAACTTTCACGAGGATATACAATTTTCATTAGGTATTTTTCAGCAGTAGGTACTTTAAAATACCCATAAAAATCACCATCTTTATAGAGAATGTTCTCTTCTTTATCTTCTTTATTATCTACAAAATCAGTTTTGAATCCTTTACACTCTGTAGTATATGCACATAATTTCATTTTTGTATGAATTTTTTCATCTATTTCAACTTTTTTTATCTGATATTCATTCCAAAAATTAATGGCTAACAATACCTCCAAAAGTATCAAAAATATTAAAAAACTTTTAAGAAAGGATTCTACCTCATAGGTTTTCAATCATATACCCCTGAGCACGTATGTTTTTTATTTCTATGCCTAGTTTATTTTTTAATTTCGCGAGATTAACGCGTAATGCATTGGGGCTTGGTTGTTCAAGAAAATCCATAAGGGTATAACTATCTACTATTTTATTTTGTTCTACCATAAGTGTATGAAAAATATTTTGTTGTACTTCACCTAAACCGATAGTATGTCCATCTTTTTGTAATTCTCGAGTAAGAGGGTTATAGGCAATATTATTCAAACGAATAAGGTTATCATCTTTTTGATATTTACGCTTAATGCGTATCACCAATTCTTCAGGATCAAATGGTTTTTTTATATAGTCATCTGCTCCAATTTCAAAACCTTTTGAAATTGAATTAATATCGGTTAATGCTGTAATATATATGGCTGGTGTTTTATCACCAGACTCTTTTAAAGATGCAAGTACATCAAATCCATCAAGATCAGGTACGTTTACATCTAAAATATAAAGATCATAACTTTGTTTAAAGGTCAAATCAAATACATCTGGCCCTCTATGTGCAATATCTACACTATACCCTTCAAGCTCTAAAAACTCTTTAAGGCTTTCACACAATATACGATCATCTTCTAGTAATAATATTTTCATCATAATACAGTATACAAGAGTAATATTAAGGAAATATTACTCTTTTACTTCATTTCCTCTTCTTATTTTTTTTTCGGCATTTTCATAACAATAAAAAATGCAACCAATATCACTGCATATGCTACATAATAATAGATATTGTCGCTTTTTGGCATTAGTTCACCTCCATAATAATATCTTGACTTTTCACAATACTATACTTTTTGTCAACATTTGCAACATCACTTTTATCCGAAATAATAATAGGCGTAACTATGTCTTTTGCATGTTCACGTATATAAGGTAAATCTACTCTGATAATGGCATCTCCTGCTTTGACCTCATCACCTTCATTTACAAGACGTTCAAATCCTTTACCCTCTAATTCAACCGTATCTAGACCTATATGAACCATAACTTCTAAATCTTTTTTACTTTTTACAGAAAATGCATGGTTAGTTGAAAAAATCTTGCTTACGACACCATCTATAGGAGAAGTAAACGTATCGGATACTGGTATAATGGCTACACCATCCCCTGCCATTTTTTGTGAAAAAACTTCATCATCTACACTTTCAAGTGCAATAACTTGACCATCTACTGGAGATTTTATTTCTCGTACTTTGCGTTTTAGAAATCCAAACATTCTTTACCTTTTATACTTTTCATCACCATTAACTATGGTTGTTATGATACTAAAATTTTCATCAAAGATCACTATATCTGCATCATGCCCAGGTTTTAACATACCTTTAGGGATACCTAACTTCCTTGCTGGGGTTAGTGTAACGGTCTTCACAATCTCTGCAATATTCATAGTGGTGTGTTTTTTCATATTTAACAAAGCTTCATTCATTTTAAGTACAGATCCTGCCAAAGTACCATCTTCTAAGACCGCTTTTCCACCTGAGACTTCAACACTACGCCCACCTAAATCATAAGTGCCACACTTCATACATCCTGCCCTCATAGCATCGGTTACGAGTATAAGATTATCTGTTTTTACTTTTTGTACCAGTTCAAGTACAGAAGCATGTGTATGCACTAAATCTGCTATTACATCACAGCTAACATCCTCTGTGTCAAATGTTGCACCTACAATACCTGGTTTCCTATGATGGTAAACATTCATAGCATTAAATAGATGTGTCACATGGGATATACCCCATGAGAAACTCTCTTTACTCTTCTCATATGAGGCATCTGAATGCCCTATACTTAGTATTATATGAGGGTATTCCTTAGCTATGAATTTAATAAAATTTTCACTATCCTCTATCTCTGGTGCAAGGGTAATCATCTTTACAATATCCATATAGTTTTCTATAAGATTAAAATTTGGAAATTGTATATAGACTTGATCTTGTGCACCATGTTTATCTACATTAATAAAAGGTCCTTCAAGATGCACCCCTAAAATATTTGCACCACTTACACCTTTTGAGAATTTTTGTACAGATTGTAAAGCCTTGTCAATCTTTTCTATTGACATTGTCATTGTCGTTGCTAAAAAGGATGTTGTCCCTGTTTGCAAAAGTGTATTTGAGAGTATTTCTAAAGCTTCATGTGTTGCATCCATCACATCTGCTCCACCTGAACCATGTATATGTATATCAATAAACCCTGCACTTACAAAGTTATTTTTAGCATCTATTACTTCTACTGTATTATCATCTATTTTGTCATCTATTTTTACAATATTATTGTCAAAGTAAAGTATTTTACCTTCTATTATCGCATCATTAACAATCAACTTTCCATTTATAATACATTTCATTGACATTACTTAACTATGAGATTCATTTTGTAATTTATCTTTAAGTACTCGCTTTAAAATTTTTCCTGTTGCATTTTTAGGTAATACCTCAATAACATGAATTTGTTTTGGTATCTTATAGTTTGCAAGATGTTCTTTCATATATTTTTTTAAAGCCATCTGATCTAAAGTATTTGTATCTTCCATTAATTCAATATATACAACTGGCACTTCTCCACTCTTTTCATCAGATATACCAATAACGGCAGATAATCCTATGCCTTCAAAGCCATCAATTACTTCTTCAATCTCTCGTGGATAAATATTGATGCCTTTTGAGATAATAAGATCTTTTTTTCTATCAACAATAAATAAAAAACCTTCATCATCCATATAACCTACATCACCCGTAAGCAGCCAACCATTTACAATAGTCTCACGCGTAGCTTCGGGTAGGTTACGATAGCCTTGCATAATATTATCACCATTGACAATTATATCACCCACCCCACCTCTTGGAACTTCATTCATATCTTCATCGACAATCTTCATTTCATAGCCATAAAGTGCAGTTCCTACTGAACCTGCCTTTTGTTTTTTAAAGGTGTTCATACATACAGCAGGACTTGCCTCAGAAAGCCCATACCCCTCTAACAATATTGCACGTTTAAACTTTTTTGACATAGCATCAAGTGTTTTTGGCTGTAAAGCAGCTGCCCCAGAGATAAAGGCACGAATTTTGTTAAACCACATAAAGTACCAAGGAAGTTTTGCTTTTGCTAAAGCATTATACACATCAGGAATACCAAAGAAGAGTGTCACACGTTTTGTCAATGTTTGTTTAAAGATATTTGAAAAAGGCTGGATAGACTGAATAATCACAATACTTGCCCCTACATAAAGTGGTAACATCACCCCAATGGCAAATGTAAACGAGTGAAACATAGGTAAAAATACAATCGCTCTGTCTTTTGGTTTTACATTAATGGTTCTGCGTCCAGAGTCTGCGTTTGAGAGTATATTTTTGTTACTTAACATCGCCCCTTTGGGTTTACCTGTTGTCCCAGAAGTATAGACAAGTACTGCCGTGTCGTCCAAAAACCGTGTAACACTTTCTACACTTTTTTCTTCTTTAAGAGCATCAGAGAAATGTACATGTTTCTCTCCTACAGTAGCCTCTTCTCCTTCCCACACAATAAACTTACAAAGTTCACTCGCCTTAGAACCATTGACAACTTTATCGTGTATCGCTGAAGCGATAAGCACAGAACTGCCACTGTCTTCTAAGATATAACTCAACTCTTCGGATTTTAAAAAGGTATTAATAGGTACAAGTACGGCACCTAACTTAGAGACTGCAAAAATAGCATAAATAAACTCTGCAGAATTACGTAAAAAAAGAGCTACTTTATCACCCTCTTTTACACCCTGAGATGAGAGGTATGCTGCAAGCTTATCTGCAGATGCCACTATCTCCGCATAGGTGATTTTATCGTCACCTTGGAGAAGTGCTGTTTTATTTTTACGCTTCTTTGCTTGAAAAGTAATTAATTCATAGAAGTTATTAAACTTATATTCCATCTTAGAACTCGTACAGTATGCCCACAGTTGTTAAGTATGCACCACCTCCTGAAAAACTACCACCATTAGCTAACACAGGATTATTCGTTATTGTGCTACCTGGTTCAATCTTAATGGCTTCCTTACTATCATATAAGAAAGCTAATCCCCATGAAAGATTCTCTGTTTGCTGATAATTGAAACCCATTGAGAATAGTTTTGCATCTGTGTCTGGTGTTTCAAATCCTAGTGTGTTTACAGGTACAGGAGACTCGTCTATCGCAAAACCCATCATAACAGTTATTTTATTGTCCATTTTAACCGTTGCTCCAAGTCTAAAGGTATTCGTGTCTTTCCAGTTTTTAGGTATCGGTGTATCGAAAAATGGTGTTAACCCTCCAATATTAGCCCCTCCATATTCAAAATCTAAGTTTTTATAGCTTGACCAAAATGTTCTTTCATAATTAAATTCTAACGTAAAGCTTTCTTGCCATGTTTTAGAGATAGCAAGATTTAAACTTGCTGGTAGTGGCACAGATACCGTAGCATCTCCATCATAAACGACATTAGCCCCCGAAGAAAGTTTTGCATTTCCTTCTTGGTCCAAATCAATATTTGAACGGTATGTTAGCGCAAGATTGATATCTGGCGTTGGTTTGTACATCATTGCTAGATTGTAACCAAACTCAAAAGTATCTCCTTCCATATCACGAGAGATACGCCCTGTACTTTTTACTATTCCTTCACTATAGATAAGTCTTAATCCCCCAGCTATACTAAAGTTATCAGCAAGCTTATACGAGATATTGGGATTTACCTCTATGACTTTAAGTGTAAACTCTTCAACAAATGACTTTTGAGGTTGACTTTCCCATCTTTTTGTTAATCCTCCAGGGACTACCATACTCACACCCCATCTAAAATCCCCCATTGCTTCTGAAACATAATGGAAAAATGGAATAGGTATATTTTCTACTTCAGACTTTCCAGAATATGGATCCATCAAAGTATAGACATTTGAAGGAAGATGCACCAAAGTCACACCCCCTTCTACATAACTTTTACTCGCATCTAAAAAACTCATATTCGCAGGGTTATCATAGTTGGCATCTGCCCCTGTAGTATAGGCAACATTTGCACCACTCTTTGCCATCGAGTTAAGTGATTGTTCGGGGATTTTATACCCTCCTGCTATCACTACTGAACTTACTACTGCACTAAGTGCTATCCCTTTTACTAATCTTTTCATCTCTCTTCCTTCTATTTTATTTTCCTCTTGTCATCGTCCATACCCTGTTGAACTTACCTTAATACTCACCTAAGTATTAAAATAATCCCAAAAAAGTGTGTTACGCTTCTACCAAATCATAAAGTGCTTGTATCTCTTCTGTCCAAATAGTCTCGTCTATTGTCTCTAATATCAAAGGGATATCATCCATACGCTCATCATTCATAATGAATTTAAAGGTATCCCAACCTATTTCACCAAGTCCAAGTGAATGGTGTCTATCTACACGAGACCCAAGAGGTGGTTTAGAATCATTAATATGCATCCCCATCAAATACTCAAAGCCCACGATACGTCCAAAAGCATCCATCGTTTCATCATACGCTTCTCTTGTACGTAAGTCATATCCTGCTGTAAAAGTATGACAAGTATCAAGACAAATACCCACACGGCTCTTGTCCTCTATCTTGTCGATGATATGCCCTAAATGTTCAAACTTATACCCAAGGTTTGAGCCTTGCCCTGCGGTGTTTTCTATGACAAGTTTTACATTGCTATCTTTCGTAGCATCCATGGCTCTGTTCATAGACTCTGCGATGACATCTAAACAACCCAGCTCAGCTTGGATAAGTTTGTCCATATATTCAGGGTCTTTTTTAGGTATTTTGACCAAGTGTGA
>Ga0256834_1000113_pt1 | contig 53759 bp, 54 predicted proteins | sample 4281140metaG_FD_190536 | JGI IMG/M metagenome (GOLD analysis project Ga0256834, IMG submission 190536) | Hydrothermal vent microbial communities from East Pacific Rise, Pacific Ocean - 4281-140 | ecosystem: Environmental > Aquatic > Marine > Hydrothermal vents | place: Pacific Ocean: East...
TCTCGTCCCTGAGGCCTGCGAGTTGTACGATTCGGCAGGGATGACACTGGAAGAGATTGAAGCAGTCTTTGTTGCTGGTCAGCAGCAGGGCGTTGACGTTATTCGCCTGCACACTGGCGACCCCTCCATCTATGGTGCTATCCGTGAGCAGATGAACGTGCTTGACCGGCTTGGTATTGAGTACGAGGTGATACCAGGAATCAGCTCATTTCAGGCGGCAGCAGCAGCCATGAAAACTGAGCTGACCGTGCCGGAGATTTCACAAACTGTAATTCTCAGTCGAACCTCTGGCCGGACCCCAATGCCTGCGATGCAGGCGTTGGAACACTTAGCCCGGACCGAGTCGACCCTCTGCCTGTTCCTGTCGGTACACAAGCTGGCGCAAGTAGCCGAAGAGTTATCGCAATATTACGGAACAGACTGTCCGGTTGGCGTCATCTTCCATGCCAGCTGGCCGGATGAGCTGTTGATTCGGGGAACTCTGGCCGATATCGCACCCAAAGTTGAGGCGGCCAAGGTCACCAAGACCGCGATGATTATCGTCGGTCAGGCGTTGTCGCGCGATTTACCAGCCTCAAAACTTTACCATCGCCATTTCAGTCACGGCTACCGTGACGCAGAAAAAGAACAAGGCGGAGAATCCAAATGAAGATAGCAGTGATAACTTTCTCGCCAGAAGGACTGAAAGTTATGCAGCAAATTGCCGCGGGCATGGATGTTGATCAATTTCTGCATCATGCTCTGGTGGCTCCAAAGGATGTTCATTCCTTCACACGGGTTTATGCATTGACTGAAGATATCTTCAGTCAATACTCAGGTCTGGTCTATGTTGCACCCTGCGGTGTGGTTGTGCGATCGATCGCTCCCCTCGTCAAGCACAAGCTCAAAGATCCGGCTATTGTCTGTCTTGATGTCGGAGCTCGTTATGCGGTGAGTCTGCTCGGCGGTCATGAAGGGGGCGCCAACGATCTTACTGTTGCTGTCGCTAACCTGACCGGTGCCGAGCCTGTCATCTCCACGACCACAGAGGCGGTCAAGGATCTGATCATCGGCATTGGTTGCCGCAAAGGGAAAAGTGCCACCGAGATTCGCTCGGCTATCACTTCTGCGCTGCAAATAGCTGAGGTGAAGATTGAACAGGTCCGTTACCTGGCAACCGCCGATGTCAAAGCAAACGAACCAGGGATGTTGCAGGCTGCCACAGAACTGGGGATTCCACTGCGCATTATCGATGCGGAACAGATCCGAATCAGCAACCTCCCCTTCACCGAGTCTGAATTTGTTCAACAGAAAGTCAATCTTCCTGCGGTGTCTGAACCCGCAGCACTACTTTCCGGAAGGAGAACGTCATTAATACTTCAGAAAACAGCCTTCAACGGCATAACGATAGCGATCGCCAGGGAAAACTGTACCTCATTGGCATAGGTCCAGGTAATCCTCAGGATCGAACTCATCGGGCGAGCCAGGCTATTTCAGAGAGTACAGTTGTGGTTGGATATGGCCCCTATGTCGAAGCCATAGACGATCTGATCAGCCATCAGCAGGTCATTACTTCCGGGATGATGAAGGAAGCAGACCGCTGCCGCTCGGCCATCGATCAGGCAAAGGCAGGTCATGTGGTCTCTCTGGTTTCATCTGGCGATGCCGGTGTCTACGGCATGGCCGGACTGGCCATGGAAATGGCCGCAGCAGAGGGAGACACCATCGATATGGTGGTCATCCCCGGAGTGACCGCCGCTAACTCAGCGGCCGCACTTATGGGTGCGCCTTTGATGCTCGACTCAGCTACCATCAGCCTGAGTGACTTACTGGTTCCCTGGGAGATGATTGTCAAACGTCTCGAAGCCGTAGCTGCCGTGGATATGGTTGTCTCTTTATATAACCCGCGCAGCAAAAAACGGGTTATGCAATTAGAGGAGGCAGTGAGGATCTTTCTCCAACAACGCTCCGGCACGACCCCAGCAGGTGTTGCCACAGCAGTTGGTGCTGATGATGAGAAGCTGGTGCTTACTGACCTGGACCATCTGCTTGAGCAAGAAATTGGCATGCGCTCTATCGTGATTATAGGCAATTCCAGTACTCGTATTTTAAATGGGCGCATGGTAACCCCGCGCGGCTATTATAAATGAAAGAATTCGATCAACGAAGGATTCTTCTGCTGGGTGGCACCAGTGAAACGGCACCACTGGCGACGAAACTGGCCTTTGCTGGATTTCAGGTGCTGGTGTCCACGGCCACTGATGAGCCCTTGCAGATTGGTGAGCATCTGGCCATAAAGCGTCGTTGTGGTCGATTGAACCTTGCAGAGATGGCCAGGTTGATGGTCGAACAGAGAATTCCTGTTTTGATTGATGCCACTCATCCTTATGCCAGCGTGGTTCATGAGGTTGCTCGCAAGGCCTGCGAGAAAGCTGGCTGCGCATATCTGCGCTATCAGCGTCAGGAGACACAGGTGCAGGACGATAGCTGGTGCTATACCGACAGCCATGAAGAAGCGGCAGCGCTCGCCTGCGAATCAGGTCAGCCAATTCTGCTAACCATTGGTTCGCGCCATCTGTTGCCTTATGTCGAGCAAGCAAGGCAACGGCAGGTCCAGCTTTATGCCAGGGTTTTAAATCACCCAGAGTCGGTTGGCGCTTGCGAATCTGCAAAGCTCGAAGAATCACGCCGTATTTTAGGTCGTGGTCCTTTCAGTTATGAAGATAACGTAAAGTTGATTCGTCAACACGAGATTGGCGTGGTTGTGACCAAGGAGAGTGGTAAGGTCGGTGGTGTAGAAGAGAAGTGGCGTGCTGCGGAGCATGAAGGTTGTCAGTTTGTCGTTGTCAGACGTCCGGTGGAATCACCGGAACAGTCTTATAGCACTATGAGTGAACTGCTGGCTGTGCTGTAACAGCAGCGTCCTCAATATCTGAGACGTAATGAAAACCAATGAACCATTGAATATCTTTGAGGTGTTAAGTGAAGAGTGAAACTCAGGTTTACCTGGTTGGTGCAGGTCCAGGAGATACCGGTTTGATAACAGTGAAGGGTTTACGCTGTCTGCAGCAAGCTGATGTCGTCCTTTACGATAAACTGGCGAACCCCGAATTTCTCAAAGAAGCACCCGAAGGCGCCGAATTAATTTATGTTGGCAAGGTAAAAGGCCATCACTTGCTCCCTCAAGAGCAGATTAATGAACTCCTTGAGGAAAAAGCCTGTGCCGGTTGTATCGTTGTGCGCCTCAAGGGTGGAGATCCCTATATCTTTGGGCGAGGGGGCGAGGAAGCACAGCACCTTGAACAGGCCGGGATCCCCTTTGAAGTTGTCCCCGGAATAACCGCCGGGTTTGCTGCTGCGGCCTATGCGGGCATTCCCGTTACTCACCGTGACTGCACAACCAGCGTCAGTCTCATTACCGGTCATGCTAAGCCTGGCAACGAGGAACAAACCGATATCAACTGGAAGGCTCTCGCTTCTGGTAATGGAACACTGGTCTTTTACATGGGGCTGAGTAATATCGCCACGATTTGCCAGGAGTTAATCTATAACGGACGTGCGGCCAATACGCCTGTTGCTATTATCAGCTGTGCGACCACTGAACAGCAACAGACCCTCACAACTACCCTTGGCGAAGCGCCGCAGCAGGCTGAACAAAATAAAATCCCCACCCCTTCGGTGATTGTTGTTGGTGAGGTTGTTGCTTTGCGTGATCAATTACGCTGGTTCGACAGTGAGCCACTCTCTGGGCGAAACTCTCTACCTTCCAACACCCCAATCCAAGGCTTCGAATGCAGCGATAACATTGCAAAACACGGTGTCGAAAATACAGCATCAAAAAGTTTGCCTGTTTTACTCAAAAACCCATGTATTCTACTCCTTGGTGGCGGAGAGGTTGCTTATCGAAAAGCTAAGGTCCTCTTAGATAATCAGATTGAGTTTAAAATTCTTACCCAGTCAATTCTCCCCACATTTAAAGAGTTTGCAGGTAAAGCAAACCTAACAATCAAGCAGGTTCATGCCGCAGACTTGAAACCTTTCAATATTATTGTTGATGCAACAGGCAATCCTGCTGTTGCCAAACTGCTCTTTGCGGAAAAACAGCAGCGCTTTGTGCTGATCAATATTGTCGATATTCCTGAGCATTGCGATTTCTATTTCTCCTCTCTGCTCAACTACGGGCGGTTGAAGATTGCTGTTTCCACGGATGGCGCCAGTCCTACAGTCGGCCAGGTGGTACGTGATAAAATCAAGGCGATGATTCCGGACAATCTTGCCGATTTGCTAGAGGAAAAGGCTGCTGGGCGTAGCCGTGGTGCGATTGATGCCAAAGTGACACGTGAACAGACGTTGACCCTGCTGGCGCAGGTGTACCTGATTGGTTGCGGCCCCGGTGATGTCAATCTCCTGACCCTGCAAGCCTACACCTGTATTCAGAAGATGGATGTGGTGCTCTACGACGATCTCATCCCGCAGCAGATCCTGGATATTGTTCCCGCTTCGACGCAGCAAGTCTATGTGGGTAAACATAAGGAAGTTCATGGCTGGAAACAGGATGACATTAATCAAACCCTTCTTGATTATGCCAGGCAAGGCTTGCAGGTGGCGCGACTGAAAAGTGGTGACCCCTACATTTCCGGTCGGGACACCGAGGAAGCAGAGTTCCTGATCAAACAAGGGATCCGGGTGCAGGTGCTTTCAGGGATCAGTTCTGCGTTATCTGCGTCGCGTCTGCCGGTATCCCATTAACCGCGCGCGGCCTGTGGTACTAGTGTTTGGCGAAGTCGTGAATCTCCATCAGATCCTGCCTCAGGACTCTTATCTAAAGACTGACGATCCTTTTCAAGCTTGACATAAAATCCACTTTGTTTATATTGGAGCTTAATAATTAACTTTAATTAAGCTCCTGGCCGGGTCGGTCCTTCCCTGGGAGCTTGTCCGACAATAAAGGTCGAAGCGAAAATCCAGAAGTTTGAGAACAGACTTTAGCTCGTTTGAGAGTAATAGCCATAGCTATTGGTCGAAAAGGAGCTGAAATATGGGCCAAACAGCTGGGTTTGCAGCCGATCATGGATTGTCGGACAAGCTCCTTGAGGAAGGTAGCGGAATGCCTCAGGTTGCAAACAAGTCCGCCGGGTTGCCAGGGTGAATTCAGAGGTACCGAATTCTTTCCTGAACCCGGTTTCTTTGTGGCATTTGCTGGATTAACTATGACGATTTTCAAGTCGCTCAGTCGGAGTCTGATCAGCAAGTTCACTTTCAGAACTGGTCTTGTGCTGCTAGTCACGATCTCTCTCTTTGCCTCTTTCAATATCGCGACACTTAAGGAAATTTTTCTACAGGATGCCAGGAGTGACATTGAAACCGTAAGCGAAATAATCCTGCATACGACACATTTTCAGATGTTGGAGGATAATCGCCTGCGGGTCTACCAGATGATGGAAGAGGTCCGGTCACATGAAAAAATAGATCGTATCCGGCTTTTCAGTCCGACAGGTCTGGTTCATTTTTCCACTTACGATGAAGAGACCGGCAAATCCATTGCTGATATCAATGAGACTTGCAAGGAGTGTATTTCCGACGAATTTTTGATTGATAACCATCCCCTTGAAGATAGTAGCCGGGTTTTCTATAACAATAATGGAGAAGAGATCCTCAGTGTCACCACGGCAATTCCCAATCAGCCAAGCTGCTCTACTGCGGCCTGTCATGTGCATCCACCGGATGTCAAGACCATTGGCTATCTTGAGGTGCAAGGGTCATTGGCCAAAATTGGTGTGCAGGCAAGCAGCTATCGCGACAGTATTGCTGCTTTTGGCGTTATCCTGCTGCTGCTTGTTATCTTTTGCCTGAGCTGGATGACACAGAGCATGGTCATCAACCCGGTGCATGATCTTCTGCTGCATGCCCGAAAAGTCTCGAATATGGAGCTTGACAGTCATCTGATCCTGAAGTCGAATGATGAGATCGGTGAGCTTTCCGAAGCGTTTAACGATATGACGGCAAGATTGAAAGAAACGACCAATGAATTCCAGGAATTGACCGAAACACTCGAAGCAAAAGTCCTGGAACGGACTGAAGAGATTGCCCAGGTCAACGATCAATTGGTGCGATCAGAGAAGTTGGCTTCACTTGGCGAGCTGGTTGCCGGAATTGCGCATGAGATCAACAACCCTCTAACCGGGATCCTGATGTTTGCCAATATGTTTGCTGACGACAAAAGGCTTGATGATAGACAGCGCGAAGACGCCCAGACGATTGTCCATGAAACCAAGCGTTGTGCTGACATTGTCAAGCGGCTGCTTGATTTTTCGCGAACATCGATCCCTGACAAACGACTTAAGTCCCTGTCGCAAATTATGGAGAACACCTTGGCGCTGGTGTCGCATCATGCGACTGTTAATGATGTTGAGATTGTATGTCATTACGGCGTCAATCTACCTGATATTGACGTTGATCCAACCCAGATGGAGCAGGTATTCATTAACCTGCTGGTTAATGCCTGCCATGCGATGCCGACAGGTGGGCGTCTGACTATTACCATACGCACAGATTTAAAGCGTGATCTACTGATTACGACTATTGAGGATACTGGTCAGGGGATCGCTGAAGAAAATATGGGACGGATTTTCGACCCATTTTTTACAACCAAGAACCAGGAACTGGATGGGGTGGCGGGGACTGGTCTTGGCTTGTCGGTGTCCTATGGCATCATTGAGAATCATGGCGGGCAGATCTCGGTGCAAAGTGCTATTGGTCATGGGACAGTGTTTACCATCGAACTGCCCATCACGTCGTTGATGCGGACAGCCAAAGACACGACCTTATCTATAGCGTAGTGTGCTTACAGGCCGGCTGTCCTTGAAGAGGATGTTATGAACAAAGAAATCGAACGAATTATGATTGCTGATGATGATGCGGTCATCCGTGAAGGTTTGCGACGCATTCTCACTGCGGAAGGTTACGACGTTGAAACCGTCAGTAATGGTCGGGCGGCTTTGGACAGGTTGGAGCAGGAAAGGTTCAAGCTGCTTGTGACTGACTTGAAAATGCCTGGCATGAGTGGGTTGGAAGTGCTTGAGTCGATACGCATTCGACAGCCGGAACTGCCGGTGGTGCTGATTACCGGTTATGCGGCAATAGATAATGCCGTTGAGGCAATGAAAAATGGTGCAACGGATTATCTGGCCAAACCATTTGCTAACGAGGAGATTATCAACAAAGTCAAAAATGCTATTAAAACCAGGACCGTGCTGATCGATGATATCTGTCTCTGGCGGGAAATGAGTGAGACCCATGGTTTTGATAAGCTGATTGGTGACAGTTGCGAAATGAAACAACTTTACCAGCGCATCATGCAGGTGGCTCCGACAGACAGTACTGTATTGATCAGTGGTGAAAGTGGCACAGGCAAAGAACTGGTGGCTCGTGCTATCCATGAACACAGTTCACGACGTTTGCAGTCTTTTGTTGCGCTTGACTGTACGTCTCTGGCTGAAAGTCTTCTGGAAAGCGAACTCTTTGGCCATGTCAAGGGCTCCTTTACCGGTGCAATACAGACAAAACGCGGATTGTTTGAAGTCGCCGATGGTGGCACGTTGTTTCTTGATGAGGTTGGCAATATCAGTCTGACGACTCAGGCCAAACTGCTGCGCGTTCTGCAGGAACGTGTTGTCACTCCAATCGGGGGAACCAAGCCAATCGCAATCAATATTCGCCTGGTTGCCGCCACCAATGTCAAGCTGCAGGAAATGATCAAACAGGGGACCTTCCGTGAGGACCTCTTCTTCAGACTCAACATTATTCCAATTGAACTGCCTCCCTTGAGAGATCGCAAGGGTGATTTGATGCTACTGGCGAGCAAGTTCCTTAAGCGCTTTGCCGAGGAGAATGGCAAGGAGATCAGGGGCTTCAGTCCGGATGTGATTGATCAACTGGAACATTACGCTTTTCCAGGCAATGTCCGCGAACTTGAAAATCTTATCGAACGGGCAGTGGTCCTTTCTCATTCGGACTTCCTCCAGCGCCAGGACCTGGAAATGCCGGGGGATGAGCGTGCCACCTCTTTGTCTGCCGATAACACAGTTCCTCTAGATGCAAATGAATTGAAGGAACGTAAGCGTTTGCTGCGTGAGGAGGCAGTAGTGCCGCTGGAACGAGCCTTTTTGCTGAGTGCACTGGATCGCAATGACTGGAATATCACCAGGGCTGCAGAAGAGGTTGGTATGCAGCGGCCCAATTTCCAGGCTATGCTCAAAAAACAGGGGATCAGTGTCCGGTCAAGGACAATTGGGTAAGTAAGATCCCCCTCCTTAGTTACCCTGCTGCCTTTTTCGCTTAGGCTCGTATAGTCCGACAGCCCCCTGACCAAAAAATAACAATATAATTGCTCTGTATATTTTTTTATACACTGACCATCTCCGATGAAAGTCTAAACTTCTCAGCTACTTACAAGAAACACATGTGACGCCTCCCAATATCTACGGATTGTTCTGTATATTTTTTTTATACATTGTCACTTAACTGGCAGGTAATTGGGCTTTATTCCTATCCACACAAAATCCTTTTAAAACAATACCTTAAAAAAATTAAATAAAAATTTTCTAAGAATGGCACGACCAATGCACCATTCCACAACGCACGCCGCAAGAATAAAAAGCTGATTTCGAAAAACCTAAGGCTAGCATGGGAATAACGATGATGCAGATGCCAGGATTACTCATCGCAGATGAAGACGTGCTGTCCAGAAAACGCATGGCGGATTTGTTCATCGATGCCGGGTACCAGGTGACAGTAACCAACTCAGCAGCAGGAGTTCTTTATGGAACTCTCAAGAAGACGGCTCAGGTTGTCTTACTCAGTACCAAGTTCGATGAATTGCTGGCGACCGACTTGATACCGCTTCTAAAACAGTGCAACCGCAATCTGAGTATCATCCTGGTTGCCAGCGAACTACCCTTGGCACTGATTCGCAAGGCACGTAGCGAGGGCATTTTTTATCATGCATTAAAGCCAACCAAGTCATGCGATGAAGAAGAATTGCGACAGGCGGTTAGATGTGCTTTCGAAAAGTTGACTCAAAATCCTGCAACTGAGGAGCTGTAATGAATGTCAAAGAGCTGCTCGACCAGACTGACAAGCATATAGAACCGTTATGGCTGTAGGAGTAGGAACCTAAGGTAGCAGGCTAACTAACTGCATTGCACAAAGGAGAAGGGTATGTTTAACGAACTACTTGGCAGAATTGGTGAATTTGAAACTGTTTACACCATGGTGGATTACTACACCTACATCAAAACCGTTGAATATCTTATCTGTGTTGCATTCTTCATTGCCTTCCCGATGTTCTTCAAATACATCAACACGAAGCCAGGGAATCTCAGCAAGTGAAAATGCCGTGTGGCATTCATTGACTTTAGAGGAGAGAGAATCATGAACGCTAAGCAAATCTTAACCACCTTGATGATGGTACTGGCCCTCATAGTGGTGGGAAGTACAGCCATGGCTGCTGATATGCCTGAGCAGGTGTCGCTTGACACGATGGTTGAACTCTTCGATGCCGTCGAGTTCGATCACGAGATGCATACGGAGTTGGGTGAAGATTGTTCGGTCTGCCATCACCACACTACAGGAACCGGCACGACCGATGATCGTTGCATAAGCTGTCATGCCAACAGCGATGAGCTTGCAACAGTAGCTTGTGTCAACTGCCATGTTATTGACCCGTTTTCTTCGGAGCAGCTCAGCCAGAAGTCACAGGAAATCTATCGGTTTCATATTGACAAGCCAGGCTTGAAAGCTGCCTATCACTGGAACTGCATCGGTTGCCATGAGGAGATGGACGGGCCGACAGGATGCGAAGATTGCCACGCCAGAACGCCGGAAGGAGATGCTTTCTATCACAAGGATGCCACAGGGCATGCTGACGAGGGTAGCAATCACTGAGGATAGTTGGTCTTGAAATGACATTTATAAGCATAAAATTTTAAAAATTAAGGGATTTTCAGGATAAGGAGAGATGTTATGAGTGGAATCAGTCGACGGAAATTTCTTGCTGCGAGTGTAGCAGCAGGGGCCGCCACAACCCTGGCAGGGCCCAAGAAGGCTTTGGCTGTCGGGTCCTTTTCAGGCTACCCTGATAGCATGGGTGTGCTGGTGGATTTAACTCGTTGTATCGGTTGCCGCAGCTGCGAAGCAGCCTGCAACAAAGAACAGCAGCTGCCCGATCCCAACCTGCCGTTTGATGATATGTCGGTTTTTGACCAAACCTTCCATCATGGCACGCAGAAGCGGCGCACAGATGAAAGTGCATATACAGTGGTTAATCGCTACAAGCCAGAGGGACGCGATCCGATCTATCGCAAAGTACAATGTAACCATTGCGCTGAGCCGGCTTGCCTCAGTTCCTGCTTTGTCAACGCCTACACCAAGACCAAAGAGGGTGCCGTTATTTACAATGGCAGTGTCTGTGTTGGTTGCCGAAACTGCATGATAGCCTGCCCATTCAATGTCCCTGCTTACAGTTACTCCAGCGCTTTCGGCCCGGTCATCAAGAAATGCATCTTCTGTTATGACACCAGATTGAAGGATGGCAAGCCGCCGGCCTGTGTTGAGATTTGTCCACAAGAAGCTCTGACATTCGGCAAGCGCAAAGACCTCCTCAAGATTGGCCACCAGCGCATCCAGACTCACCCGGGTCGCTACATTGATCGTATCTACGGTGAGAAAGAGCTGGGCGGGACCCATTGGATGTATCTCTCGCCGATCCCGGTCGAAGAGGTCGGATTCGATCCGAGGCCTGGTAATGAACCGATCATCAGCCACGTCAAGGATTTCCTTGGTGTCGTGCCGATGGTACTGGCTATCTGGCCGGCATTGTTTACCGGTTTCCACCTCCTGGCAAAGAATCAGGAAGGTCATGACGACCATGAACATGAAACTGGTCATCAACAGGGCAGTGGGCAAAAACATGACGATGAGGGAGGTCAACAATGAAAAGTTTAGTCGAATTGGGAGTGAAACCAGTAGACTCCCTCATCAATGAGAAAAATGATAAGAGATGGTCCATAATGGACAAGCTCCTCCTTGGTTTGAGCCCGGGACAATACCTTGGCCAGGCGTTACGCAATCCGTTTAACTGGATTCTGGGAATCATCTTCGCCATCGGTCTGCCACTGATTGTCTATCGCTTCATTTTCGGACTCGGCGCAGTAACTCATGCGTCCAATGACTATCCCTGGGGCTTGTTTCTTGGCTTTGGACTCTTCTGTATGGTGCCGCTTTCAGCCTCCGGGTTCATGCTCGGCACTACGGTTGAAATTTTCGGGCGTCACGATTTTCATCCGATTGAACGACTGGCCCTGCTCAACGGCTTGCTCGGATATTTCTTTGCTGTTATCTACCTGATGATCGACCTTGGTCAGCCGTGGCGCCTGCCTTACCCGATGTTCTGGTCTTTTGGTCCGGCTGCGGTGCTATTCCTGGTCGCCTGGCATGTCGCTACCTATCTATCGGTGCAGATTGCCGAGGTTTCGGTGGCTTTCTTCGAGTGGATGGACTGGCTGGGTGGCAAGCGTTTCATCAGGCGGATCACCATCGGCCTGACCGTATCCGGTATCATTCTCTCTACTTTGCATCAGGGTGCCCTGGGGGCGCTCTTTAACTACGCCCCTGGCAAGGTCCATCCCCTATGGTATTCGGCTTCTTTTCAGTGGATCCATTTCTTTGTTTCGGCGATTCCTGCAGGGCTCTGTATGGTGATTGTTGTCAGCACCATCATCAAGAAGACCATGGCCTGGCGTTGCGACGATGGCTTTCTTGACAGTCTAGATCGCTGTACCCTCGGACTGGCCAAAGGGGCCAGCATGGGCCTGATCACCTACCTGGTTATTAAGTTTATCGGTGTCGCTCACGATAACGAGTGGGCTTATCTGGCAACCGGTTGGGGTGCCTGGTTCCTCTTTGAGATGGCCGTTGGTGTACTGCTGCCACTCGTGCTCTTCGCCTATGCCATTCGTCACCAACTTGCCAGTTTGGCCCGGTGGGGCGCAGTTTTTACAGTTTTCGGCATAGTCCTGAATCGCTTGAATACGGCGCTGATTACTTTCAACTGGAAGCTTTATCAGGAAATCCCGCACATTTTTGAATTCATAATTGCGGTGACAGTTTTTGCGATTTACATAACGACCTACCGCTTCATTCTTTACCGTCTGCCGATTCTCTATTCGTGGAAAGAGCAGCCGCAAGAAGCACTTGCTCCAGAAGCGGTCAAGGCAGCACCGATCAATACGACACCCTCTGCGGCTAACGCCGTTTATCGCAAGATCGATTAAGCCTGGGTTAAACGATACCTGTGGGGCTGTATCAAGCAGTCCCACAGGTAACATGCAAGGAGATTCGTTATGTTGTTCAGCAGCATAAACAGTCGCGCTATTATACCGGTTGCCTTTGCTGTGACCGGATTTGTGATCGCCTGCAGTGTGTTGTTGTACAGTTTTATTAAACAAGACCTTGTTAAAGGAGAGATTGGGCACGCCGCTGACTTGGCTGATACTGTAATCAGGTCAACCAGTTACGCCATGCTCAAGGATGATCGTGAGACCCTAAGCAATATCATAATGAGCATTGGTGAGCAGCAGCAGGTCGAACATGTGCGGATCTTCAACAAGAAGGGGTTGATCATGTTTTCCCGTGACAGCCAGGAGCTTAACCAGCTTATCGATAAGTCGGCGGCCGGTTGCAATGAATGTCATTCCGGGTCGGAGCCGAAACGCAGCTTGGAAGCCATGGCCCAGGCTCGCCAGTTCACCAATGACTTAGGCAAAGATGTGCTGGCGATCACTGCACCGATTTATAATGCCCCGGAATGCTCCAATGCTGCCTGTCATTTTCACGCTGCCGGGCAAAGTCTGCTGGGGACTCTTGATCTCGGAGTTTCCCAAGCTCCCCTCAAGCAGACACTCAGTCAATTACAGAACCGCATGATTGTATTCAGCGGCATGATCCTGATTCTCACGGTTGGCGTTGTCTGTGCTCTTCTTTATCGGCAAGTTCTTTTGCCGATCAAACATCTTGTCGACTTTACTGAAGGCAAAATGGGTGATAGCCTTACTGATGATTTCCCCGAGGTCAGCGGTGAAATTGCCCGGCTGGCAACTTCATTTCAGAAGATGAGTAACCGTGTGCGGGAACTTGAGCAACAGTCCCAGCCTGATGAAAACAAAGCCTCCTCGTCTGATTCTCTGCCCTGAGGTTGCTATTTTATTTCTGACTCCGGTTTACCGTTCTGTGCTGGTAGACAGAAGGAGATGACAATGAGCCAGGCGGGGAGACAACCCGAAGAGCGACAAGCATCGGGACGCGAAGATCTGCGCAAGAGGATCGAAAAACGCATCCGACGTCTTGAAAGAGCCTCCGGTAACGGTCTTTGGTCAATGGCTTTGTTCCTGCTGGTCAGCCTTGCTGCTTTCGATGGCTTTTCATTTCTCCCCGACCTCAGTGAAAACACACGCAGGATACTTGGCACACCGCCACCGACGGGAATGATCAGCCTGGCCCTGGTTGTTTACGCATTCTCGGGCATTATTCGCACCCTTGCCCGCATGAGCCAAAATATTAAACCCTACCTGGGCCTGATGCATGCTGTCTTTTTTACTGCCTTCTATACGTTCTATCATTTGTCTGGAGTTCTGCCAGACAATTTCTGGGCGGTTTTCTTTGCCGGGATCAGTGTTATGGGGCTGGAGAATTACTACCTCTGGGCGCACAGCAGCGAGGCCGTTCGTAAAGAACGTGCTTTGCTTGCCAGTATGCAACAGGGGGAGAAGGAGAGTGGCGGGCCTTCTTAACGATAGATTGCCAGCCCACGGGGAATGACAACTCAAGCATAAGTTGTCTCACTGCACCGGTTGCTATTGGTTTAGTGTGTCAGTTGAACTATTCAAGCAGAATTTCTGAACTCAGGTTGAAGCTGTAGAGTTCAAACGATCCGTTTCTCTCAAGTAGTTTGATATTGAGTAAGGCTTCGCCATTTTCATACTTCGCATCAACTTCGTATTCAACAATGGTTTGCATGCCAATGACAGTTTTCCCGCCGGTATCAACTTCTTGAAACTCCGGTTCTTCTATGCTTTTAAGTGCTCCAAGTTTTGCAAACCAGACCATGGTCTGGGCAAACTTATCCTCAGAAATTTCAGCTGAAACCTCCGGAACCATGAGCTCTCTGATGGCTGCAGGCTCCCATTCTGAGACTATCGGGATGACTTGCTTGATATATGGCACGGCCGTATCGCTATATTCCGAGCCCTGATAATAATTGTAAGCTATAGAACCAATGACCACGGAAACAATCGTTACAAACCAGAGAATGAGCAATGTGTAGAACTTTCTCAGGGATTTCTTTGATTCCATCTTTCTTTCCACGGAGTACCTTTCCTGTTCTTATGGTTAGAGTAATGTTATGGGAGACTATTGATTCGTTGTTAACGCCAAGCGTGCACCGAAACCAAGAAAAACCGTTCCTGTCACCCAGCGCATGATTTTTTGCACTTTCCCGGACTTTTTGATTCGACGGGAAATCCCACTTGAAAAAAAGATCAGATGAGTATGTACGATACCGGCAATCAAAGCATGCATCACGCCCATAGCCCCTATCTGAAGCTCCGGGTTACTGGCTGCAGGGTTCACGAACTGTGGTAGCAGCGCTAACATCAGGAGCGATATCTTGGGGTTGAAAATACTGACCAAAGCACCATTGCGAAAGATTCTCCAGGCTGTGGTGCTGGGAGTCTCTGTCACATTGTCTATCGCCGGCCCGCTTCGAAAGGCTTTCCAAGCCAGGTAGACCAGATAAGCCACACCGAGAAACTTGATCGTATGGAACGCTGCAGATGAATATTGGAGCAGGGCGGCGAGGCCGAGAGCAACGGCAACGGCGTGACAGAGGATCCCAGTGGAATTGCCCAGGTTGCCGATCATGCCAGCTTTCCTGCCGTGGTGGAGAGTGGTTGCTATGGTGTAAGCCCAGCTGGGGCCGGGTGATAACGCGATCATCAAACTGACCGTGGCAAATCCCAGGTAGGGGGTGAAGTCGAACATTTGGTCCTCGATGGTTTGGATTTTGATTATTACTTCTTCATGACAACTTAGAAATATACCATTTATTGACCTGTAAACACTAGTTATTTTGAATGAGAATTTTTTGGCACTCTCTATGCTTATAAAAATTGTGCATGTTCAAATTTATTCGTTCTATTGATGCTGCAATTTGATTTCATTTTTATATGGAGAGGCCCCTGTCATGTCCGACCAAAGCCAGAAACTGTTCAGAGCATTAATTGATGTCGGCAAAGAGTTGGCGGCTATTACCGAACTGGATCATCTGCTGCCGCGAATCCTCGAAATTTCCCGAGAAGTTTTTCATTTCGAAAACGCGATTATCCGGTTACTCAGCGATGATGGCAAAATTCTGCAATCAGTCGCCTCTTTTGGATACAGCAAGGAGGTTGTTGAGAACCCGATTCTGCTGGGGCAGGGCATCATGGGTAAAGCCGCGAAATTCGGCAAGCCCTATCTGATTCAGAACCTGAGTCAGGCTGATGGCTATATCCCCGGCATTGAAAAGGCTTGTTCGGAATTGGCGGTGCCGTTGATTGCGCGGAACAGGGTCATTGGTGTTTTTAATGTTGAGAGTCAACGACCGGAAGCTTTTTCCACAACTGACAGCGATGCTCTTTCGATCCTTGCCGGGCAGGCAGCGGTAGCAATCGACAATGCACATTTGTACAGAGATCTTTGTCGCGTCTCCCGGGAGAAAGAAAAACTCAACCACCTTAACGAAAAGATTTTATCAAGTGTAGGTATCGGCCTTTATACAATCGACCGGCAAATGCAGATAACCTCATGGAATAACAGCATGGTGAAAATGAGCGGTATTGAGGCGGAAAAAGCGATAGGAAGCCCTCTGTTGAAGTTGTTCCCCAGTCTGGAAAAAGAAAAAATTGCCGACCGCCTGCGTCGTGTATTGAGTAGCGGCCGTCCGGAAAATTTACGTTTGCTGCACCGCGGCTTGTCAGGAGAGAACCGCCTGCAAAAACGATGTCTCGCACCTTTAAAGGAAAAAGGTAAGACGATTGGCGTTGTTGTCGTTGTTGAAGATATTACGGAATTTGAACAACTCCTGGCCCAGACTATCCAGTCGGAAAAACTGGCTGAAGTCGGCAGGATGAGCACCGGTATCGCCCATGAAATTAACAACCCGCTGGCTGTTATCAGTTATGCCTGTCAATTGCTTTTGGAAGAAGAAGGCTACAACACAGACCAAATGGAATTGTTGCAGCGAATCGGCAATGAGGTCGAGCGATTGAAAAACCTCACCTCTGAACTGCTCTCATATTCCGGCAGTCAGGAAGGAAGGCGAAAGCCGACGGACCTTAATAAAACACTCCTGGATGTTGTCGCTTTACTGCGTTATGAATTAAACAAAGAACAGATCCAGTTGGTTGAGGATTTCGGTGACCTGCCAATGGTGGACGTAAATAACAGTAAATTTAAACAGATTTTTATCAACCTGGTTTTGAATGCTGTTCAGGCCATGGAGTCAGGAGGTCGTTTGCGCATATCGACGGGTTGCCTTCCGGATAACGGGATTTTTGTTCGCTTCTGCGACAATGGACCCGGTGTTTCTAATGCGTTGAAAGATAAAATATTCGAACCGTTTTTCACTGCAAGAAAAGATGGTAGTGGCACCGGTCTCGGCCTTTATCTATGTCGTAAGATTATTGCGGAATATAAAGGGAGATTGACGGTATCCGATGCTCCTGCCGGAGGGAGTTGTTTTGAATTAAACCTGCCGACAAACATCATCGCATAGCAAAACCACCTGCACACTTTTTACCCACTGGCGGCCATTTTTGTCTAAATAAAAGACAATATGTTAAGAAAAAAAGCAGTTATAATGGCGCTCAGTCGTTTTTTTATCCTTGGCATGAAGACTGCAATATCCTTGAATTGTCACAACAAAACGCTCTTTATTGAGCTTTGACTCCGTTGCTTATACGGGGCTGACTTTTTTATAGGTATTAATGAGCAAAGGCGCTCTGAACTCCCAACGGGAGTCAGTGCGCTTTTTTTATTACCTACATAATTGATAAGGAGAATCTGAGGATGAAAAAAGTGGAGTGTATCATCAAGCCTTTCAAGCTGGATGATGTCAAGAACGCAATTACTGAATTGGGTCTAAGCGGCATGACCGTGAGTGAAGTCCGCGGCTTCGGGCGTCAGAAGGGGCACACAGAACTGTATCGTGGGGCTGAGTACCAAGTTGATTTTCTACCCAAAATCAAGATTGATCTGGTTGTGCCAGCAGACATGGTACCTGCCATTATCGAAGCAGTGCAAAAGGAAGCCGGTACCGGTCGCATCGGCGACGGCAAGATTTTCGTCACTGATGTTGAGCAGTCAATCAGAATCCGGACCGGTGAAACCGGCCCCGAATCTCTCTAGACTAATTGAAAGTTGATAAAGATAAGGAGAAAAACATGAATAAGTCACGTATTGCTTTGCTCGCCGGTTTGATGATGATTCTGCCAGCTCTGGCCCTGGCTGAAGATGCTCCGGTATCTGAGATGACCTACATCCTGAACACCTTTTCTTTCCTGATCATGGGTATTCTGGTCATGTGGATGGCCGCCGGTTTCGGTATGCTCGAAGCTGGCCTGGTTCGTTCCAAGAACGTTGCCACCATTTGCCTCAAGAATATCTCACTGTTCGGAATTGCCGGCATCCTCTTCTACCTCTGTGGTTACAATCTGATGTATGCCGGAGTTGATGGCGGTTTCATCGGCTCTTTCGGCCTCTGGGCTGCAGATGATGCTGCGGCACTGGCCGGCGATTATTCGGCTGGCTACTCAGCAGCTTCCGACTGGTTCTTCCAGATGGTCTTCTGCGGTGCGGCCTGCTCGATCGTCTCCGGTTGTGTGGCTGAGCGTATCAAACTCTGGCCCTTCCTGCTCTTTTGCGCCATTCTCACTGGCATCATCTACCCGATCCAGGGTTCCTGGGGCTGGGGCGGTGGCTGGCTTTCAGAAATGGGATTTGCCGATTACGCCGGTTCCACTATCGTTCACTCGGTCGGTGGCTGGGCAGCCCTGACCGGTGCCATTATTCTCGGTGCTCGTAAAGGCAAGTACGGCAAAGGTGGTCGAGTCAACCCTATGCCCGGCTCCAATATCCCTATGGCAACTCTCGGTACCTTCATCCTCTGGATGGGGTGGTACGGATTCAACGGAGGCTCGGTGCTTGCTCTCGGTGATGCTGCTTCTGTCATCGAAATGTCCAACGTTATCGCTAACACCAATCTGGCCGCCTGTGGTGGCATGATTGCTGCCATGGCCATGGTGCAAATCCTTTACAAAAAAGTTGACGTTACCATGGGACTCAACGGTGCCCTGGCTGGTCTGGTTTCGATCACTGCTGGTCCCGCGACCCCATCACTTGGTGCTGCTATCCTGATTGGTGCTGTCGGTGGCGTGCTGGTTGTCCTGGCCGTTCCTTTCTTCGACAAGCTTAAAATTGACGATGTGGTCGGTGCTCTCTCGGTTCACCTGGTCTGCGGTATCTGGGGCACTATGGCCGTTCCTTTTACCGACGGTGAAGCCAGCTTCCTGACCCAGTTCATCGGTGTTGCCGCCACGGCTGCTTTTGTTCTGATTGCCTCTTCGATCGTCTGGCTGGCCATCAAATACACCATCGGTATCCGCTGCAGTGAAGAAGATGAGTACCGTGGTCTCGATGTCTCTGAAATCGGCATGGAAGCTTATCCTGATTTCCAGACCGTACATCTCGGTGGTATGGGTGCTCCTGCTGGTTTTGGTAATGCGCCTGCTGCGGCACGTGTTGCAACAACACCGGTTCGTCAGAACTGACAATAACTATTAATTTCTGCAGGACCTTGTGTCCTGCAGAAATTAAATTTATAAAAATATCATATTCTAATTCTAGCAGCCTGTCGGACTATCAATAAACTGGTTGCAAATTAGCTTGTTTGGCCCATATTTCAGCGCCTTTTCGACCAATAGCTACGGCTATTACTCTCAAATGAGCCAAAATCTGGTCTCAAACACCAAAATTTTCACTTCAGCCCTGATTGTCCGACAGACTGCTAGACAGCAACAAGGAAGCTCAATGAAAACTGCTCTAATTGTCGATGACGAACCCTTACTGCGGCGACAGGTCGCCAAGGTTTTAGCCGATTACGGTTTTGATTCTCTGTATGAGGCAGCTGACGGATCCCAGGCCGTCGCCATGGCTATCACACATAAGCCTTTGCTGACGGTCATGGATGTTTCCATGCCGGTTATGGATGGGATCAGTGCGGCAGACAAAATGAACCGTAATCCAAGCGGCGCCATTGTCTTGCTCACCGGTAATACCGACAGCACGACGGTTGCAAAAGCACAAGAAGCTGGAGTTCATCATTACCTGATGAAACCTTTCCAGGAAGAACAACTGAAAATAACGGTTGATCTTGCCATCCATCAATTTATTGAGTTGTCAAATCTGCAGGATGAAATTGCTGCACTTAAAGAGAGTCTGGAAACCCGCAAACTCGTTGATCGTGCCAAAGGCCTGCTGACCAGACAAGGAATGAAAGAGCCTGAGGCGCACCGCAAAATTCAAAAGTTAGCCATGAATAAACGTAGAAGTCTGAAGGAAGTTGCGGAGGCAATCTTACTGATGGAAGGCTGATCAGGACGTGCGTGTAACTCTGATAAACCGTTGCAACTTACCCCCATGGTCAATTGCCTCGCGACATTACAATTGCCATCCACAGCGCCTGGAGATTCAAGGGGCCCAACACATAGGCCGACAATTATTTGCAGCGTTGGAGAAAATTGACGATTCAGAACTTCGTGGTGCACGATTTCACGACTTTATGGATGTAAGATTTCAGCTGCATCAATGGGCACGGGAGGCTTCACGCAGCAGTCAAAAAAGTCTTAAAAACAGCTATCTCAGATTTTTGCGTGGTTGGTTATTTGACAGCAACTCCATAGAAGGTGCAGTCCTTAAAAGCTGGATTGAATCGCGACTTGGCCTGCCACCGACCTTTCATCATGAACCGATTGGCGACGTTCATTCGGAAGCCTATTTTCGTTACACAATTGATCGGATGAAGGGTTCGGAGCGGACCAGTGCCATTCTGTCGCAACTCGACCTGCTCTACGAATATGTCCAGTATGAACTGGAACGCCGATGCCCCGGGCAGATGCACATGACGCTCTACCGAGGTATCTACGACTTCGCTGAGCATCAGGTCATCGAACAGCTGGGAAAAAACCGCTATCTCTTGCGACTGAACAATCTGAATTCCTTCACCAATGATTTTGAACATGCCTGGGAGTTCGGTAACCGGGTGCTGGAGGCGCAGGTGCCATTGACCAAGATCTTCTTCATGGGTGGGCTCCTGCCACGATCGCTATTCAAGGGAGAGGGTGAGGTTTTGGTAATCGGCGGCGAGTTCGAGGTCAAAGTTCTCATCGGGGGATAACAGATGAAATGTATTATCCCAGGACGCGAGTCCGTTCTCGAACGAGCCCGAGCGGCCTATCTGGGACTGGCAATTGGTGATGCACTTGGTGCGACCACTGAGTTTATGACACCAAGTGAGATCAAGGCAACCTACAAGGTCCATCGCAAGATCACCGGTGGTGGTTGGCTCTACCTCAAGCCAGGACAGGTCACCGACGATACCGAAATGTCGTTAGCTCTGGGTCAAGCATTACTCACCGCCAGGCAATGGCATTTGCAGGGAATCGCGGACAATTTCCTTGCCTGGATGAAGAGCAAACCCGTTGATATCGGGGCGACTTGCAGGCGAGGCATCCGCGACTACATGCTCAAGGGACAGTTAGAGACCCCACACAATGAGTGGGATGCCGGCAACGGTGCCGCCATGCGTATGGCACCGGTCGCCTTGTTCACTCTGGGTAATAAAAGAGAAATGGTCCATTGTGCCAGGGAGCAGGCACACCTGACGCACAACCATCCCCTGTCCGATGCGACATGTATCGCTATCGGCGAAATGGTGCAGAAGGCGATCCTTGGTGGCGATCGGTTTGAATTGCACGAAATCACCCGTAATCTGGTGGCTGAATATGGCACTTTTCGGTTCCATAACTATCGGGGCAACGCAACAGCCTATGTTGTTGATACCCTGCAGACGGTCTTCCACCACCTGTTCACGACCGGTAGTTTCGAAGAGTGTCTGATCGGTGTGGTCAATCAAGGTGGGGATGCCGATACAACTGGTGCTATTGCCGGTATGATCGCTGGTGCATTTTATGGTCTGGATGCGATCCCGGCGCGCTGGGTGAGGAAATTGAAACGTGAAGTGAGAGAAGAGGTTGAGAGCCAGGCGGTTCAGTTGGTCAAGCTTTCTCCCTGGGGCGCTTTACACACGTAAGAGGACTGTCCCGGTCTCTCACGGGGCTGTCCCCGACTTTAGCTCACCACGGTCAACACACAAATAGAAGGATGAGCCATGAAAGAACAGATGACCGGGCTACCAATTTTATTCGTCGCAGAAAAGATGAACACCACCCCTTTGAATGTCCTCATGCACATTAAACGCGGCATGCTTCAAGGAATCGAGAACGATGGCACCTGGGTGATCGACCGTCAAAGTCTCGAAACGCTGATGGCAAAAACCGGCGGCAGCAAGGCGGAGAATGTTTGCGCCGGTGGTTGTGCGAAGAAACACGCCTGTGGCGGCGGTTGTAGTTAAAGGTGAGGTTGTAATCATGAGTATCGAGATCAAACCATCCGATCTTTATTATAAATATCTTCGCAATAAGGAGTTGCGCGACGAATCTAAGTTTAGAGGCAAACCGGATTCCAATCCTTACGATCGTGACGATCTCTACGATGTGATTCCAATGCTTGAGGCGGTCATGGATGAACTCAATTGCCGAGATGACAATGTGCTGCACCGACTGGAAGAGTTGGCAGGTGATGAGATGCCGAAGTTCATCACCCGTCGTGAAGAAGTATTCGACTTTCTGGTTAACGTCATGGGTGAGATGTTGGGTATGAAAAACGGGACGCGAGAGGTGGGCCACGAAAGGTCGAACTGTGAGTGAAAGGACCATGTATGATCGTCGATGATCTTCGGGAGGAGTAGCGGTATGCAAAGGGCGCAGAATGGTGATCGGGTCACCGTCCATTATATTGGCACCCTCGACAACGGCCGGATTTTTGACCAACGTGATAGCGATCAGTCACTCTCCTTCACTATTGGTGGGGGGGAGGTTTTTACCGCTCTGGAGCAGGACATTATCGGTATGGCCGTTGGCGAAGTGAGGAATATTTGTCTCGCGGCTGAGCAGGCTTACGGTTCACGTCTCAACGAAAACCTGCTTAAAGTTTCATGCAAGATGCTCCCTGCTGATCGTGAGTTGCGTATCGGCCAGAAGTTGAGTGTCGAGTTGAGCGGCAACGAGCAGCGGGTGATGCGGATTTGCAATATCGACCAGCAAGAGCTTTTGCTCGATGGCAACCATGATCTTGCAGGATGCGATCTGACTTTTGCTCTGCAACTAGTCAATATTGAGTAGTATGAACCTTTTGTACATCTTTTAAATCTTTGCAGGGAGTACCTGTTCTATTTCAATAGTCACTTTGTCATAAGAGCCATCTGGCATGTTGATAGTCAGATCAGCCAGCCATTTACCTTCACGACTGAAAAAGGCGATTCCTTTGTACTGGCCTTGTTTGCCTGTGGCTTTGAGCTTCGGGTTATTGGAACCCGTTGCAACATTGGGCATATAGAGTGAACAGAAAATCAACGCACCAGAAACAGGCTCTCCACGTGAGTCCTTGAGCTTGAAGTGCTGAGCAATTCATTATCATCTCTGCCCAAAGACTGCACAACTGTTGAGCATAATAAACGAGTACCAGGACTGATGTTTCTGTAAGTTGCTGTAAATGCTTGTTTTGTGTTGTTGGCACGCCTGATGCTTTAGAAGGAGACGAGTGACGCGAAAAGCTCAAAGAAAAAAGCGGTACAATTAAAACCATATTCAACACGTTGTTGTGTTGACCGATCGGCAATGAAGCCTGCGGAAGAAGACCAAGTCTCCTTTGCGGGCTTTTGTTGTTAAAGCGGATTTAAACCAAAACATAATCGCGGCACAATGGTTGCGCCGCCGGGCATTGACGCCCTATCCGAATTGTTCGGGTAGGGCGTCGTACGTTTTGTGTATCACATTCTTTTTCGGACGAATCAAAGGCGATGCCGCCACGGCAGAGAAGAGGATGCATAACAAACCAAAGGCTTCTATGGGAGGCCGAAAGAAAGGAACATACCATGGCAGAAAAAAAATTACGTCAGATCGCGATCTACGGCAAAGGCGGCATCGGTAAATCCACAACCACCCAGAACACAGTAGCTGGGCTGGCCTCACTCGGTAAGAAGATCCTGATCATTGGTTGTGACCCCAAGGCCGATTCAACTCGATTGATCCTGCATGCCAAGGCTCAGACCACAGTTATGGACAAGGTTCGTGAACTCGGCACCGTTGAGGATCTGGAACTGGAAGATGTCATGAAGGTAGGTTACCACGATGTCAAATGTGTAGAGTCCGGTGGCCCCGAGCCAGGCGTTGGTTGTGCCGGTCGAGGTGTCATTACCGCTATCAACTTTCTTGAAGAAGAGGGTGCTTACACCCCCGACCTTGATTTCGTCTTCTATGACGTCCTCGGTGATGTGGTCTGCGGTGGTTTCGCCATGCCGATTCGTGAGAACAAGGCTCAGGAGATCTACATCGTCGTCTCCGGTGAGATGATGGCCATGTACGCCGCCAACAACATTGCCAAGGGTATTCTCAAGTATGCGGCAACCGGTACTGTGCGTCTCGCTGGCCTGATCTGCAACAGCCGTAATACCGACTGCGAATCCGAGCTGATCGAAGCTTTGGCCAAACGTCTCGGCACCCAGATGATCCACATGATTCCCCGCGACAATCAGGTTCAGCGCGCTGAAATGCGCCGTATGACCGTTATCGAATACTCCCCTGAGCACAAGCAGGCTGAAGAGTATCGCATTCTGGCGCAGAAAATTTCCGACAATAAGATGTTCGTTATTCCGACGCCGCTAGAGATGGAAGATCTGGAAGACCTGCTGATGGAGTTCGGCATCATGGAAGAGGAAGACGAGACGATTGTTGGTGTCGCAGAAACGGCATAAAACCCGGAACGAGGAACGCGGCCCGAGGAAAGATTTTCGCGTCCCTGAAATACTGGAGGAATTTTCATGGCTGAAAGAAAGCCCATCAAGGGCATCACAATAGAGAGTACCGAAAAACTGATCGCTGAAACTCTGGCAGAAATGCCGGAGAAGGCGCAGAAGAAACGTGCACCGCACCTTGGCGCCAATGAGCCAAGCGCTTCTCCCTGTGCAGTAAAATCAAACAAGAAGGTCGTGCCAGGCATCATGAGTCAGCGTGGTTGCGCTTACGCCGGTGCCAAAGGGGTGGTCTGGGGGCCGATCCGTGACATGATCCACATTTCGCATGGCCCGGTTGGCTGCGGCGTTTACAGTTGGGGTACCCGGCGTAACCTGATGCAGGGCATTCCTGGTGTCACCTCCTTCCCGATGGACTTTACTTCCGACTTTCAGGAGCGCGACATCGTCTACGGCGGCGATCTTAAGCTGGAAAAGTTGATCCGCGAAGCAGATGAACTCTTCCCGCTCAACAAGGGGATGTCGGTACTCTCCGAATGTCCGGTCGGTCTGATCGGTGACGATATTAACTCCACCGCCAGGAAGATGGAGAAGGAGCTCGACAAGCTGGTCGTCCCCTGTAACTGCGAAGGTTTCCGCGGTGTCTCCCAGTCGCTCGGTCATCACATCTCCAACGATTCGATTCGCGATCATATCATCGGCAAGTTCAAGTTCAAGGAAGAAGCTGGCCCCTATGATATCGCCCTGATCGGCGACTACAACATCGGTGGTGACGTCTGGGCTGCCAAACCGATCCTTGAAGAGATCGGCCTCACCGTCAAGTCGGTCTGGACCGGTGATGGCGAAGTCGAAAAGATCGGTGCCACCCACTCGGTCAAACTCAACCTGATCCACTGCTACCGCTCAATGAACTACATGTGCAAGGTGATGGAAGAGAAGTGGAACATCCCCTGGCTTGAGTACAACTTCTTCGGACCCACCAAGATCGAAGAGAGCCTGCGTGCTATTGGTGAGATGTTCGACGACAAGATCAAGAAGAACGTTGAGAAGGTCATCAAGAAGTACAAGCCGGAAATGAAATCCGTAGTCGATCAATACAAGCCGCGCCTCGACGGTAAGACCGCCATGCTCTTTGTCGGCGGCCTGCGCCCGCGGCACACCATCGGCGCTTATGAAGACCTCGGCATCCAGATCACCGGCGCTGGTTACGAGTTCGCCCACCAGGACGACTACGACCGTACCGCCCCGGAGATGGCCAAGGGCACGCTGATCTATGACGACGTCTCCGAGTTCGAGCTGGAGAAATTCGTCGAAGAACTCAAACCTGACCTGGTCGGTAGTGGCATCAAGGAAAAGTATGTTTTCCAGAAAGCAGGTATCCCTTTCCGCCAGATGCACAGCTGGGATTACTCGGGGCCATATCATGGTTATGAGGGTTTCAAGATTTTTGCCCGAGATATTGATATGGCGATCAATTCGCCAACTTGGGATTTGGTCAAAAGTCCTTTTTAGAGGCAAGGCCAATTGGACGCTGATTAACGCAGAAAAGAATGATTTAAAGCCTTCAACATAAACAATATTCTTAAGCTTTAAAATCAGCGTTTATCAGCGTCCCATTAAGGTTTTGAATTGTCCTTCTTGTAAGGATAAAGGAGATAGACATGAGTGCAGCAGAAGCAGCAGTAAAATTTGTCACCGAGACCCCGGAGAAAGAGATCACCCGGGTCAAGGAATGGATCAATACCGAAGAGTATAAAGAGAAGAACTTTGAACGGACCGCGCTGGTGGTTAATCCGGCTCATGCCTGTCAGCCACTCGGCGCGCAGATGGTGGCGACCGGCTTTGAAGGTGCCCTGCCGTTCATACACGGCTCCCAGGGGTGTGCGTCCTATTTCCGCAGCACCTTCAGCCGCCATTACCGCGAGCCTTCGGCAGCAACCTGCGATGCCATGACTGAGGACGGTGCGGTGTTCGGTGGCCAGAACAACCTTTTTGAAGGTCTGGAGAATGCCTACGCTCTCTACAAGCCAACAATGATACCGGTCTTCACCACCTGCATGCCCGAGGTTATCGGCGACGATCTGAATGCCTACATCAAAAATGCCAAGAAGAAAGAGTTGATACCGGCAGATCTGCCGACACCATATGCCAACACGCCGAGTTTTAACGGTACGCATATTCATGGTTACGATGCCATGCTGCGCAGCATTCTGCAGGATCTAACCACCGATAAAAAGATCGAGGACAAAGGCACCGGTAAGTTGAATATCATCCCCGGTTTCGACGGCAATGTCGGCAACCTGCGTGAGTACAAACGCATCTGTGAGTTGATGGGCATCCCCTACACCATGCTCGCCGATGTCTCCGACGTCTTTGATTCGGGCTGCGATGGTGAGTACAAGCTCTACCCGGGCGGCACCAAGATCGAGGATGCGGCCGAGTCGATCAATGGCAAGGCAACAGTCTCCATGATGAAGTACTCCACCCTCAACACCATGAAGTTTATCAACTGCGAGTACTCCGGCGCCAAAGAAGTTCTGTCGATGCCCTTCGGTGTTAAAAAGACCGACGAGATGTTGCTCAAGCTGAGTGAGCTGTTCGGCAAGCCAATTCCGGAACAATTGAAAAAAGAGCGTGCTCTGGCCGTCGACGCCATGACCGATGCTCATCAGTACCTGCATGGCCTCAAATTCGCCGTAGTCGGTGATCCTGATTACCTGCTTGGTATCGTCTCATTCCTGCTTGAGATGGGTGCCCATCCCTGGCATGTGCTCTGTTCCCGGGCGACCAAAAAGTTCAAGAAGGAAATGGACGCGCTGCTTGAGTCTTCACCTTTCGGTGAAGGCTGCACCTGCTATATCAACAAGGATCTCTGGCACATGCGCAGCCTGCTGGCCACCGATCCGGTCGCGGGAATCATCGGCGATACCCACGCCAAGTTTGCGGCCCGTGATGCCAAAATCCCGTTGTTCCGCATCGGCTTCCCGATTATTGACCGCGTTAACCTGCACCGTTCGCCGGTGGTCGGTTATACGGGTGCGATCAATATGCTGAGCATGATTGCCAACAAGTTTTTGGATATTAAAGACGAGACTTGTGAAGATCAGTGGTTCGAGATGATGAGGTAAACAACGGGACGCGACAAAACCTTCCTCGTTCCGCGTCACTCGTACCGGATTTTCTATGATAAGAACCAGGCGTTTTGAAATTGTCAGCAGTAACTCGAAGAGAGGATTGAGCATGAAAGTCGCATTTGCCAGCACCGACAAGGTGCACATTGATGAGCATTTCGGCAAAGCCGAAGAGTTTTATATCTGGAACATCGGTCCGGAAGAGGCCGCATTCAGCAGGATCGCGCAATTGAAGGTCGAGGAAGGCTACATCGATGACAAGATCGAGGCCCGCACTGCTGTGCTTGCCGATTGTGCCTTGGTTTACGTTGGTGAAATTGGCGGACCTGCCGCAGCGCGGTTGGTACAGAAGAAGATTCACCCGATCAAGAGCAAAGAGCAGGAACCGATCACTGTGGTAGTGAAGAAACTTCAGGAAGTGCTCAAGGGTAATCCGCCGCCTTGGTTGCGCAAGGCGATATTGAAGGGTGAACGTCCGAGCTGAAAGGGGACTGTCCCTTCAAGGAGATAAGAGAATGGCATTATTAACCGGAAAAACCTTTGGCGGGGACGACTGGACGCCGACGTTTGTCACGTCAATCGATGAAGAAAAGTGCATCGGTTGTGGGCGTTGCTTCAAGTCTTGTGCACGCAAGGTGTTCAGCCCAGAGGACCATGAAGATGAGGAATCTGAATCGATCCGCATGATCATGACGATCGTCAATCAGGACAACTGTATTGGTTGCGCTGGCTGTGGGGTTGCTTGTCCGAAGAAGTGTTTTTCGTTCAAGACGATGGAAATCTGAATATGGTGAAGAGAACAGAGTTAAGGGCTCAGGGCAAAGCCCTTAACCTTTGGCCCTGGACTCTTTTCCCGATTTTGGGAGTAAATTATGTTAATCGCAGTTACATCAAAAACCGGCACCGAGGTTGATCAACACTTCGGGCATGCCGAGAAGTTTCGCATCTTCAAATACCGTAAAGGTAACTCGGTCCAGGTCGCGGAAGTCGAGGTTGAAAAATACTGTTCTTTCGATCCCGATCATCCATTTCGACATGCGCAATTAAACGGCATCATCAAGGTGCTTAAAGATTGTAAGGCAGTGGTCACTGCCATGATCGGTGATTTGCCGAAACAAGAACTGGAAAAACAAAACTTTAAAGTGATCAGTGCCGAAGGACCAATCGAACCTGCGCTGAAGTTGGCGCACGATGCGGTTTGCCAATGTTCCTGTGGCGGATTGAATAAAGCTGAAGAAAAATGTGAATTCAATGAAGCGTAGTTCCACTGAGACTTGATTGACAGCTCCTGGGATGCAATGGCTATTGGCTTCGGCAGAGTGATCTAGAGGGGGGCACCCTGCCAATTTTTTCAAAATAAGAAGAAGTGATACAGAGTCGTATCACATCATAAAGACGGCAAAGACGCCCCGGGAGCAGATGCTCTAGTGGGCTTTTTATATGAGGGGACAGTCCCTTAAAGGAGAATAACCATGGCCACAGGTTGCCCGATGATGAAAATGCAGAAGAAAACCGATCACCCCTGTTTCGGCGGTGATCACTCCAATACCGGTCGAATTCATTTACCTGTTGCCCCGGGCTGTAATATCAAATGTGGCTTTTGTGAAAGGCGCTTTGATTGTGCCAATGAAACCCGACCCGGTGTCACCAGCAAGGTGCTCAGCCCGGAACAGGCTTTAGAGCGCGTCAGACTGGTCACTCGGCACCCTAAGGTTGGTAGCAAACTGAGAGTGGTTGGCATTGCTGGGCCCGGTGACCCACTCGCCAACCCGAAGACGTTTGAGACCTTTGAGTTGGTGAAAAAAGAATTCCCTGAGATGCACCTCTGCCTTTCCACCAATGGACTGTTGCTGACTGAGCACCTTGGTCGACTGGTTGAACTCGGCGTACACAGCGTTACGGTGACCATCAACGCCCTGACCCCGAAAACCGGGGCCAAGGTCTACGAATGGATACGGCACTGCGGGGTGAAGTTGGAAGGTGAAGAGGGGGCCGCTATCCTGCTCAAGCGCCAGCTGGGCGGTGTCCGTTACGCCTCGGCCGCCGGCATGATGGTGAAGATCAATTCCGTCTATATCCCCGGTGTTAACGATCACGAAATTCTCGATCTGGCGGTAAAGGTCCGCGACCTTGGCGCTGATGTCATGAATATCATTCCAATGATCCCGCTGGGGATATTCAAGAATCTTGAGCCGCCTTCAGATGCGGTGATGGAGATGGTGCGCAACCAGGCGGAGCTGATTCTCTCTCAGACACGGCATTGCAAACAGTGTCGTGCAGATGCGGTTGGCATGATCGGGCAGGATCTGGATCTAGACGAGTTACACGCGCAGGCTGTCTAGAGACTGTCCCGGTTTCTCACGGGACTGTCCCTTTACCACCTAAATTCAAAGTCTGGGACAGTCCCCTTAACTGCGGGGACAGTTCCTGGGGAGCAAAAACCATGACACCAGAAATGATCCCTTATCTTGCCGGTTGTATCTTTGTTGTTGCTATGATGTATGCCAGCGTCGGCCATGGTGGCGCATCTGGATATCTGGCGATCATGGCACTCTTCAGTTTGCTTCCCGAAGCGCTCAAGCCGACAGCTCTGATGCTCAATATCGTGGTTGCCGGAGTTGGAACCTATCTCTACTGCAGTGCTGGCCAGTTCTCATGGCGGGTTTTCTGGCCATTTGTAGTGACTTCGATTCCAATGAGTTTTCTGGGTGGTACTTTCAGTTTGCCTCCAGAGCTTTATCGTCCGGCGCTCGGAATGGTTCTTCTCTTTGCGGCATGGCGATTATTTGCACGCAGAAAGCATGAAGCTTATGAAGCCAAAACACCTTCTCTCCCTGTCGCCATGATCGTTGGTGGTGTACTCGGTTTCGCTTCCGGTTTGATCGGCGTTGGTGGCGGGATCTTCCTCAGTCCGTTGATGATTTTGCTTGGCTGGGCGCGGGTACGTGAAGTTTCAGGCATAGCTGCTCTTTTTATCCTGGTGAATTCGATCTCGGGACTGTTCGGCCACATGAGCAGCTTGCAGCACGTGCCGGATTATGCACCACTGCTGGCCAGCGTGGCTTTGGTTGGCGGTTCGATAGGTGCCATCTGTGGCAGTCGCCATCTACCGGTGGCAACCATTCTTAAAGCGATGTCGTTCATGTTGGTGATGGCAGGCGGGAAGATGTTTTTGATTTGAGTGGAATAAGGGACACTCCCGGGAGTGTCCCTTATTATGTAAACTATTTGTCACTCCTCAGCAAAACAGAGAGCATAATCACTGCAAACGCCGCAGTTTGGTGCCTTACACATCACTCCACCATTCAAATCACAGACCTGCTTGAAAAGATAACGCTTCCAACGCATGTTTTGGTGGTTGGCTGCTGCCAGAGAAGGAAGATGGCGGCGGATTGCTGCAGTCAATTGTGACCTCTCGAACAGGCCCATGGCAACCCAGAGATGTCCGGGAAGAGCGGCACGGGCTACGATGATGTAACAGAGCCAAACGGAAGTAAGCAAATCATGAGTACATGGTTCAATTGGTACGTGGGAAATCAGGATCGATATGACCTCTTCACTGTATTCTGGCAGTGGTTCAATTTCTGGAATGGCCGATTGTGACAGAAAGTCATAACTGACAGCAGGGAAGTATCTTTTCAAAATAGAGGTAATGTCACTCTTGGCCAAACCCAGCCTTGCTGAGAAATTGTGTGATTCCTGTACAGCAACGGCGAGTAAGCAGGCGAACAGGTGTCGGTCCTCATCAGTGATACAATCTGTTTTAGGACTGTTGATGAGTGTGGAATAGACAGGATCATTTGATGTCATTTCCGGGTTATGTTTTGTTTCGCTCTGTACACTGGTCTGAACTGTCTGGTGGTCATTGCGAGCACTTTTGACGGCAGCCTGCAATGCCTCGGCGGCCAGATTTGCGCAATAGCTGCGATCAGCAGGAAGTCCTTGCAGGGCATTACAGATCCGCTCGGCATCAATCCTCTGCAGATCGTCAAGCGTATATCCCACCGACATATCAGCAGCAACCGCACAGGCGGCCATGGAGAAGCCACAACCGAAGACCTGGTAGCGAATATCGGAGACCATGTCAAGTTCGACCTTAAGAGTAAAGCGTGCTGCCAGACGACTGCCTGCCACCTCTGAATCCAGGCCAACCTCTCCTGTTCCGTCAGCATTTGACAAAACTCCGGCTCGGCGGGTATCGGTTGCCCATTGGCGTATGATGTCGGTGTAGCCTGTCATTTCATTCCTCTATCGTTAGCCAGGGACAGTTTCGTGAGAAACCGAGACGGTCCCCTAACCAGTTTGGCGGCCCCGCATTTCGGTCGCCGCATTTGCACATTCAAACAAGAAATATGCCCCACCCTCATACAGCACATCATTCTTCAAAGGATTTCCTACCTGCTCCCAATTGGGGAATCCACGTAGCACCAATCCTTTATGCAGTCGATGTGCCAGTGCCTCGCAGTGAAAGTTGCCAACAATCAGGTCATAGTCGTCGGCCATTTGCTCGGCGTCTTCCAGATCTCCAACCAGAACTTTTTCTGCTTTGATCTTCTCCAGCTGTGGTGAATCAATCGTGGATATTGCCAGAGTGACTTTGCCGCCCGCATCATAGAGAGACTGACAGATTCCGGCAATATGATCCGGTTCAGCAGCGACCAGAAAGCGGGTTTGCCCCAGAGAAAAATGACTGTCGAGCATCGCATCCTGCATACGTTGACGCCAACGAGCCACAGGCAAAGGAGGGCCGCTGAAACCGGTTTCTGTCAACAGCAAGGCGGCCAGTGCATCGGTCGCTTCGAGACCCTGCAGGTGTGAGAAGTGTTGATGGCGCATTTCGGAATTCTTTTTCTGTAACACAGTGGCGCAACCTTGCATCGAATCACCGACTGTGATCACCAGGCCGGCATCAGCAAGCCTGCGGATTTCTGCCACAGTAATTCCACCGCTGGAAAGGGCCGCCTGCTTGTCACCCAGATGGCCATCAAGTGAAGTTGAGAGATCTGGCAGAACGAACACGTTGAAACCAAAGCCTTCGATGAATTCTTTGATTTTTTCGACTTCAATGGGTTGCAGGCTGATGTGTGGCAACAGGATCAGTTTGTTATCGTCAATCGTCTCAGTTGATTCAACCAACTGTTCGATCAAAGCTTTGCAGGTCAAAGCCCAGCCACTTTCGAAACTACCCTCATAGTCGGGCGTGTTGACATAGATCAGGGGATAGTCGATTTGTGCAGCGACTCCGCGGATGTCATCACCCTTGGTCTCCGGTAAACCAGTAGTGTGCAGGCCAATCAGGCTTGGCGTCACTTTTTTGGTGATGTTTTTGACCGACTCAACGATGCTGTAATTTCCACCATCGAGCACTGCGATGGCATCGGTGACAGCGGTAGTCTGGATGGCAATAGGCTCACAAAAATGCCGGGTGAAAAAGACCTTGGTGAAGCTGGTACATCCCTGCCCTCCATGCATCAACGGCATGCAGCCATCAATGCCCAGAAAGGCCAGGGTGGCCCCCATCGGTTGACTCAGTTTAAAGGGATTGACCTGTAACGGTTTATGCCTTTTATGGATTACTTCTCCCATGGCGCCCTCCGTGCGACGTTTTTAAAAACCGGATTCTGTAGAGCATTCTTGAGGTCTTCCGCCAGGTTGAGCAGGCCAGCGTAGCCGCCATAACTCTTTTTCTTCTCCTGGTTGACGTCAGCAAAGGCAATGCCCTTCTTGATCGCCGTGTAGAGGCTGCGACCGCCAGCCAGCAGCAGGTCGGCACCGGTCTCGTCGATGATCTTTGCCTGCTCAATACCAGGATTCATCATCAGGACGCCGTGCTTGCCAAGCGTCTCTCTGGCCTTCTCACGGTCGTCCTCGGTGGCTTTCTTGACTGCGGTTGCCACGACTTCGATGCCAAGGTCCTGCAGGGCGGCAGCGATCGACCAGGTTTTGTTGCCACCGGTGTTGAGCACGGCCTTTTTGCCCTTGAAGAACTTCTGATACGGCTTAAGCTTTTCGGTCAGCTTCATCTCCTCCCTGGTAATGAGCCGTTTGGTTCGTTTGATCAGTCCGGCATCTCCCAAGCCCTCAGCAATAGCGAGCAGACCATTGCTTGTATCGCGTCGGCCGTAGAAAGAGAGCGAGATTGACGGGATACCGTAGCGCTCCTCCATCTTGCGAGTCAGCGAGACAAGGGATTTGGCGCAGACAATCACATTGAGTTTCGCCCGGTGGGCGGTGCAGATCGGTGCAACCCGACCATCACCGCTGAGTGTCGAAAGAACGCGGATGCCAAGCTCTTCCAGAAGGGGTGTGTACTGCCACATATCTCCGGTAACATTGTACTCGCCAATCAGGTTAATATCAAAATTCGTTGTTTTCTCCGGTTCTTTTGTACCAATCAGGTGAGCTAAGGCGGCTTCCCCTCCTAAACGGCTACCAAGGTTCTTGCTGCCGACAAAGCCGGGAGCATGCACCGGTACGACTGGAATATCATGGCGATCGGACGCCTGTTTACAGAGCAGATCAATATCGTCACCGATCATGGCGGTTACGCAGGTCGCGTAGACGAAAACGGCCTCTGGAGAATAATGCTCCATGATGTAATCGATCGATGCCGCGACTTTCTCTTCACCACTAAAAACCACATCGTTGACCGTGATGTCGGTGGTAAAACCCATCTGGGTCAAGTCGCGGCCAGTGTAACTTGTGCCCGTGGCGCGGGTCTCCCATGAGGAGCCAAGACAAGTCATCGGACCGTGGACCAGATGGGCGGCATCAGCATAAGGGAAGAGGGATATCTGGGCGCCTTCGAAGGCGCAGCCGCCTGTCGTTGCCCCGGGGGTCGGTGCGTTACACGCTGTTTTTCTGGTCTTGTTGTGAGCGCAGGAGCTTTCGTCGAGCAGCTCTTTTATTTTGGGTTTGTTCGCCATGCTGGGCTGACCTCACGTCGAAGGGTTGAGAAATCAGTTCCGTCACATCGTTGGGAGGGAGACCGGCTTTTCCGGCAGCATTGGCGGTAAAGGTGGGTGATGTTCTGTCTTTTGTAAAAGCAAGAGTCTTGCCATAATCGCGCCATGCTGAAAATGGGGATTCTGACAGCGCTGTTCGTCTGTTTGAGCCTATCAGAAGGGATAAAAAGAGGCAGGTTGCTCTTTTTTTGTGCAAAAAACTTTAAAATCCACGGGCAATCCCCTTAACTACCGGGGCAGTCCCTGAAGGCACGTACCTTGCTTTAACGTAGGAAGAAGACATTCCCGGCAAAGTCGCTGGACCCTGGCAATGAAGCCCCGAACCATACAAATGGTCTGGGGCTTTTTCTGTTTTTTCGAAGTGTTGCCCCGTACAGCAACCATGGCCATGGGGACTGTCCCGATTTCTCACGGGACTGCTCCCGGGTTTAGTCAATCTTTTAGAAGCCTAAGAATGAAACAAGATGTTTATGAAAGAAACCAACAAATCGCAGATCATTATCGACGATACCACACTACGAGACGGTGAACAGGCAGCTGGTGTCGTCTTCAGTCTCGACGAAAAGAAACGTATCGCAAAGCTGCTTGACGAGACAGGTGTCGGTGAACTTGAGTGTGGTATCCCGGCGATGGGTCGTGAGGAGCAGGCGTCAGTCAAAGCTCTGGTCGATCTGAACCTGAAGGCTCGACTGATCACCTGGAACCGGGCAGTGATCTCCGATATTCAAGCCTCTATCGACAGTGGTGTGCGTGCGGTTGATATCTCTCTTTCGGTCTCAGATATCCACATCAAGCACAAACTGTGCAAAAGCCGTGGCTGGGTCAGGGAACAGCTCAAGGTGGCGCTTGGCTTCGCCAAAGATCATGATTTGTATGTCTCGATTGGTGGCGAGGATGCCAGTCGCGCGGATATGGGCTTCCTTGTTGAGCTGATGGAAATCTCACGCAGCTTAGGTGCTGATCGATTTCGGTTCTGTGACACGCTCGGTATCCTTGATCCTTTCACGACTTATGACAAGGTCAGCTATCTGGCCGGTCGGGTTGACCTCGCACTCGAAGTTCATACCCATAACGATCTCGGTATGGCAACGGCCAATGCGATTGCCGGAGTTCGTGCCGGAGCAAAATTTGTCAATACGACAGTCAATGGGTTGGGTGAGCGAGCTGGCAATGCCGCGCTTGAAGAGGTTGTCATGGCCCTTAAACACGCTTGCGGCATCGAGCTTCAAGTTGATACAAGCCGTTTTGTCGAACTCTCAAAGCTTGTGGGGCAGGCGAGCTGTCGACCTGTCCCGGAGTGGAAAGCTGTGGTCGGGGAAAAGGTTTTCTCCCACGAATCCGGATTGCACGCCGATGGTGTTATTAAATTTCCAGGTAACTATGAAGGCTACGATCCAGCCGAGGTCGGATTGGTTCGACATATGGTGATCGGCAAACATTCAGGCGGTCATGGTTTACGACAACGCCTGAAATCGCTTAAAATCGATCTGCAGATGGTTGACATCGACGCTTTGCTCAGCAAAGTTCGCTCTGTTTCTCAGGCCAGAAAACGGGCATTGAGTGATCGGGAATTGCGGCAACTTTGTCAGGTGGTTTAATGCTGCCCTTGCCGCTAACCAATGTTGCCCGGAAGCTACTTCTCAGTCATGCTCATGGCGAACAAACGCGATAAGTCCCGCACAGGCGACCAGCATACCAAAGAATCCCGTCAAATTCGGTAGACTTGCCTGCAGAAAAAGAGCTTCGCCAGCGAGGGCAAAGATGACTTCGCTCGATTGTGTCGCGTCCACAGCGGCCAGTTTGCTGGCGTTGTCTGCACTGTTGCGGGCCGACAGAAAGAGTGAGGTGGCGATGACGCCCGAGAAGAGCGCGACCAGCGCGACATTGATAAACTGACCATGTGAAGGGATTGTCGCGTCTGTGAAGGGAAACAGTAAAATCCAGAAGGGCATACTGCCAAGGGAAAGCAAAAGCACTTTGGCAAAAGCATTGTCCAGCAGTTTGGCATCTACTTTGGGCAGGCCCTTCCGGCCGTGTTTTGCTTCCCATACGAGTTGGTTGCCGAGCGGATAAAGGAAGGCTGCAGCCAGAACGGGCGAAGCCCCTAAAAGCATCGTCATGATGTTCTTTGATTCGACTTGACTGATATTAACGAGAGAAATGCCGATGAACACGATGGCTGAATAAAGCCATATCCTTTTTGAAAAAGTCCTGCCGAAGAGCATCAAGACGAAAAGCGTTGCGATGATAGTCATCTGCCAGGTCGTAGCCACTACCCAACCTGGAGAGTGGTCGGCGGCGAAACAGATCAGGGCATAAAAGCCGCCGAAGCCAATGCTGCCGCTTATTATCCAGAATGCCCAGTGACGTCGGAATTCGGACAGTACCCGCCTGAAGTAAGCTCCACCTTTGCAGACGCTGATTCCCACACCGAGGAAGAGCACCATATAGGCGTATCTCAGCGCGGCCGACCAATACCAGTGACCACCTTCGAGGCTAATGGCCCTGTTGAATATGAAGGTAGCGCTGAAGAACATTCCAGCGACCAAACCAAGAAGCATTAAGCGGAGCATTGTATCCTTTGTGTGTGAGGATACCTCATCCTAACATTAATATCTGATCCGTCACTTTGAGTTACCGATTCCGATAAAGATTGATGAGCGTCAAGGTTTTTGGTCGTCACTGTATGTTGTGATCAGGATATGTAACGAAGGAGTGCATAAATGCTTACAACCACTGAAACCGTACTTTTTATCACCGTCTGGACACTGACCATCTGCGGGCTTTTCTTTGGCGGTCGGGCCACGCTGCGCAAACGTCGGCTTGCTAGAAGCCTGTCCAACAATAAGGGTCGGGGCTAAGCTCTAGTCTCCACCTTAGCTCTCAGTTTTTTTTTGACGCTGGCAGTCGGCAAAATTCCCCCTCTCCCGGGTTTTGAGATAAGGCCGCAACTCCGGTGATTTTGTCTGGTGGGCCAAGGACAAAAAGCACGTCGTCAGCACAAAATGGCATGCGTACATCGAGGTTGGAGAGTACTTTTGTGTCTCGACGTATCGCCAGGACAGTCACGCCATGTTTTTTCCTCAATTCAATTTCAGCTAAACTTTTGCCAACCAAAGGCGAGTTCTCCACAAGCCTGAGCGTGCTGATCTCAATATCAGGAAGTTGCAGGTTTAAATCGGCAAGAGAGGATGATTCCCTGGAGAGGTTACGAAACATTTCGTAACCATCTGCGCGTATCTCAGCAACCAGCGATTCGATTTCATCTTTTGGAATTAGATATTTAGTTAAAACCCGTGTGAAAATCTCCACAGAGGTCTCAAATTCTTCCGGAATAACCTCGTTGGCACCCAATTCGTATAAAGACTTCATCTCCTGGATGTAACGGCTACGTACAATCAAATGGACCTTGGGGTTGAGTCTGCGAACGATTTCGGTTGTTCTCCGCGTTGAGGATGGATCATTAATTGCGCTTACAACGATCCTCGCATCTTTGATGTCTGCGTGCTGGAGCACAACTTCCTGGGTTGAATCGCCGTAATAAATAGGCTCCCCACTGGCCTGCTCGCTTCTCACGGTTTCCGGGTTCATCTCAATGATGGCGTAGGGGATCCCTGATAAGCGTGCCGCCCGTGCTACATTTCTGCCATTGATGCCAAAGCCGATGATAATAAGGTGATCTTTCTTGCTCTTAACCTCAATCGATGGGACAGGACGAAATCCCGTGGTTAACTTTTCGGGCAGCGGCAGACGCAGGAGGATATCCGCTGCACGTGGTGCCAGGTTTATAATAAAGGGTGTTGCTGCCATACTGAGGACAGAGAAGGCCAGAAACGTCTGATAGAAATCTCCGGTAAGCAGACCATGTTCAACGCCGGTCCGGGATAAAATAAAGGAGAATTCACCAACCTGACTGAGTGCCAGGCCCACCAGAATCGAGGCACGGAAAGGCATTCCTAATAAAATAGCTGCGAAGCAGGCAATCACAGCTTTTAAAACCAGGACTCCCAGAGTGATCAATACTATGCTCACCGGATGTTGGAAAAGAAAACCTACATCCAGCAGCATGCCAATGGAGACAAAAAAGAAGCTGGTAAAAACATCGCGAAAAGGCAGCAAATTGCCGAGAGCCTGATGGCTATATTCCGATTCGGAAATGATCAGTCCCGCTAAAAATGCCCCTAGGGCAAGGGATAGTCCAGCACTTGATGTCAGCCACGCTACACCAAGGCAGATGACAACGATGCTTAGCAAAAAAACTTCCTGGTTGCGTGTCCTGGCGATTTGATAGAGGAGTTGCGGTACCAGCCATTTAGTGCTGACCATGACCAGCAGAATAATACCGATACCTTTGGCCAAAAGAATGAGAACTGTGGCACCGACATCCTCAGTTACACCCGCCAGCAAAGGGGTAATCAGCAGCATGGGCACAATAACAATGTCCTGAAAGATCAGTATGCCAAGGGTCGTGCGGCCGTGTGGGCTGTCAACTTCGGCTCTGTCCTGAATGAGTTTGAGTACAATCGCTGTGCTGCTCAGGGCAACAAGAAAGCCCATGAAAATGGCTACACCAGGCTCCATACCGAATTGACTGGCGATAAAAAAAGTCGCTAGAAAAGTTAGAAATACCTGTAGCGATCCGCCCATCAGAACGGATTTTTTGATTTGCAGCAGCCTTTCAAATGAGAATTCAATGCCAATGGTGAAAAGCAACAACACGATACCGATTTCAGCCAGAATTTCGACTTCATGAACCGCATCGACCAGCCCGAAACCGTAAGGTCCAACGAATATCCCTGTAAGAAGAAAACCGACAACGGCTGGCACGCGCAGTTGATGGCAGATCAAAAGAACGGCAATCGCCAGTCCAAATATAATGACAATGTCATTTAACAGCGGGATTTCCATGGGTTCCTTTGCTCTGGCAGCCCAGTTCGACAGGTTGCTGGATTACAACTCAAGCGCAAAACAGACTGCCCGTTTTAATTTGTCCAGCTTTGTAGTAGAAAGCATTTCTTAAGTCTTTTTTGGGGGTGGCGGGGGCACTTCCGGGCGTGTTCCTCTAATATCGAAGTGAAATTCAGTGGGTTACGCGGATACCCGTTCGTTTAATCTCATCAATCAGAATACCACCAGCAGCAAATTGTTCTGGTAAAAAGGGCATAGGCTCAAGACGATTATCGACACTTCTGCGCAAAGGAACCAAGCGACGACGATCATCAAACCGATCACCACTGAATGCAGATGAGATGATAGCGATATCTATATCACTGTTTTCAGTAGCCCTGTCCTGGGCAAACGAGCCAAAAAGAATAGCTTCTTCCACTGGAATATTATGGGCGCGCAACTCCGACAGATATTTTTTGATGATATTTATTACCTGATCTCTTGCAATAACCATGTACGTATTCCCTCGATTTTGCCCAGCCACTTTTGGGTAAATTCTTGTGTGCATTTTTTGTGAAAAGTGAACTGCTCGTCCGGGTAGCGGGATTCAAGATTGAAATCGGTAACAGTTTCCAGTATTTCAAGTTGCGTTGAGTCGAGTTCCAGTCCTGCTTTTTCAGCCAGTAGAACCAACCGATGTGTAAATGGAGGAGTTTTATTGTTACAGGCAACCAAAAGAGCTTTTAAGGTTTTTTCCAAAACCAGATGGCCAAAGAAAAGAGCGTAGGCGTTGTCACCTTTCTCAAAAAGATGAGCGCATACTTGCCAATCTTTTTCCGCGGCAAGTAACCAGAAACGAATTTTTTCTTTTTGTCCCATGCGCAGTACTCCCAGTAAACAAACATTCTAACAGCCGATTAGAGCTTTCGTCCAGAAAATGTATGCGTATTCATGAGAAACTGGCCCACCTGTTCCACTTTGGTCAAAGTTTTGCGGTATTTTTACACAACATGTCCAGTTCTCTTTCCAGCCAATCAAAGCCGATGCGTTCCTGTTCAAGTCGCAACTTGTCACCCAACAAGTTTTGGCGTAGATCATCATAGAGTTTAAACTCCACACTGTTCAACCGAGCCAGGTCGCGTCGCTCAGGTGTGGTTTCTACGCCCCAATAGATTTGGTGCTTGAGCAAAGTTTGCCGGTCCATCAGCAAAGAAATCGTCTTGGGGAAATTGGCACGTAGTTGATCAAGAATAGCAAATCCGTGCGTATCTATGTCTCCCCAGTAGTAGATGTTGCAGTTTTGCAGCCACTTTGCTGCAGTAAGCACCTCGAAACCGTAGCCCGCGCCAAAAATGACCATACTGTGTGGAAGCTTGGGAAAGGCCAGAAAATTGATCTCATTCTCAGTTATGAAGACCCTTTTTATTGGCAGGTCGAGTCGGGCAAAGATCGCCATGGTAACGGTGATATCCTGATCGGTTTTGCTGGCAAAAAGAGCGAAATCAGGATCGAGTAGGCGAAATCGTAAACGCAACGGTTTGTCGCGAAAGCCGTAGCGTTGACAGAAGCCGGTGACGCCACGGGCCGTTGTATCGATTGTCTCCTGAGGCAGCACCAGGTCGAAAAGCTCTGCAAGAACAGCCCGATGACCCTCGATGAATTTACTGTGCACCCCGGGAATATCCACCTGTCGCAGATAAATACCCGGGCGGGGATGGTGTTGTTGCCAGGCAATGATACTCAATAAAAGCGGCCACTCATCGGCAAGCTCAAGAGCTCGTAGCGGACGTTTCTGCAGCCAGGGGGTCAGTTGCGGTTGTCGCTCTGCGATGAGTGCCACAATCGTGGCAAAACGTTCAGCATCGCGACACTTGCCGATCAATCGCAGTGCATTCGCAAGAGAATCGATCCAGATTTCTTTCGGCACATCATTGAGTCCCAATAAACGATGGTTCACGGTGCGCCATTCTATACGGTAATGTTGCGCTTCACGATCCAGTCGGGCGATCCAGCTACGCACATCGTCAAAACGTTCCGCCAGCTCGGTTGAGGTCGGTCCTTTCAGGCGCAGACGTTTCGGGAAAATCGAAGGGCCGCCAGCAAGTCCTGCCAGAAGATTTCCTTTGTCCCACAGCTTTTGCAACTGAGCTTTCAGATCGGCAGTTGTTGTCCAGCTCATGACAGCAGCTTCTGTTTCTCGGCGCGATACTCCTCAATAGAGAGATTGCGCAGGCAGGAGGCACGCCCGTTCTCGTTATGCACGAAACCGACGTTGGCAACATAAGGTTCGATAATATGGATTTTTTGCAGCGGCGTTATGATCAGTAATTGCAGGTTCAGTTGGGCAAAGAGCCGCAGCCCGTACTGGGTAGATTCATCCGAGCCACGACCGAAGGCTTCGTCGATGACCACAAAACGGAAGGAACGCGAGCGCACTTCACCCCACTCCAGCCCAAACTGATAGGCCAGGCTCGCTGCCAGGACAGTGTAGGCGAGTTTCTCCTTCTGACCTCCTGATTTACCGCCGGAATCGGCGTAGTGTTCATGCTCACTGTCATCCTCGCGCCAGCGTTCGCTGGCGGCAAAAACGAACCAGTTACGCACATCGGTGACCTTGGCAGTCCAGCGCCGATCCTGCTCGGATTGGCCTTCACGACCGCGAAAACGCTCGATAATCCGGCGCACCTGAAGGAACTTTGCTTCGGAATACTGAGTATCTTCCGAACCAGTGAGGGTGCCTTCAGTACAGGCTCGCAGCTCGGTCTGAAAGTCGCGGACCTCAGCATCGACAACGGTTTGCGCCTCAAGCACGATATAACGGCCAGGGTTGTAATCAATCTGAGTGAGTGATTCGTTGATATGGTCGATGCGTTCCTTGATGGTTTCGCGCTCCCGAGCCAGCTGTGACTGGAAATTGGCCACTTCACGAATAGTGTTCTCGTTGAGCAGCTCCTTGAAACGCGCCTCGAAGCGCGGCAGATCATCGGCGCTCAGCTGTTCGAGCATGGCGCTATATTCTCCTGCCGCCTCCACCGCCACATCGACCTCCTGGGTTTCGAGGACATAGGTCAGACTGTAAGAGCGCATGGCGTCGATGATCTTGTCGCGCAGACGGGCAATTTTCCTGTCCTCAGCATCGATCCTTGTCTGCAGCCAGTCACGCATCTCGCGCTCACGGTTATCGCACGATTCGACCGTTAGTTGATGCTCGCCAAGCGCTTCTTCGCGCAGCGTTTCAAGGCGAGAAAATTGTTCAGAATGGCTATCTTCAGCTGAGCCAATCAGGAGTTTCGTCTGTTCCCGCAGCATTTCAGTGTCAGTTTTTTTCTGTTCAGCTTTGGAGCGGCTATCTTTGCGTTTTTCGAGTTGCTGTTCGACCTGGGCGAGGCTCTCTTCCAGCGTCTCAAGCTGCACTGCAAGGGTATTAAGGATATCTGAAGACTCCTCTACCTGGCGTTTTTCCTCTTCCAGACGGGCCATTTCAACAGCCAAAGGCTGCCAGTCCAACTCGCGAAAATCACAATATTCGACAAGCTTCGAGAGGGTTTCCAGGCGCGTGTTGATCGTTTTCTGCTCACCCTCCAGCTTGGCAATATGGCTACCTATCTCACCAAGCTGCGTCTCCAACAGACCAGCCTTATCCTGCAGTGCGGTAATCTTGGCTTGATTACTCCAGCCCAACACATAGCGGCTGCGATCATTAAGTCGATGGCGGTCATCTTTCTCATGACGTTCACCCGGTGCCTTGATCTGTCCAGCCAGTGTGATGGCCTTGTTAGCCCGTCGGAACTCTTCCTGGGTCGCGCAGCAAACCACATCAAAGCGATGTGCAAGCTCGTGCTCCAGCCAGTCGTAGCAAATTGAATCCGGTTTGACAGAGAGCTTGCGTGCCAGCGAATCAGGTTGCAGGGCAGGCAACTCTGTGTGCTTCCTGGTCCGCACCCGATAGTAGACCAGCCGTCCCTTGAGGTGGGTGCGATCAACCCAGTCAGCCACTTTGGCGTAATGTTCATCCGGCACCAGTAACGACAAGCCGAAATTATGCAGCATCCGTTCAATGGCACCTTCCCACAGCTGATCTTCTTCGCGCACCTGAATCAGTTCACCGGCAAAAGGCATCTCTTCTTCCGGTAGATTCAAAGCGCTGCACAAGGCACGCCTCATGGCTATCTGCCTTGCATTAATATTGTTACGACGAGCCTTTAGACTGTTGATCTCAGCATCCAGGTCAGCATGTTCGCGCCGTCCTTGGGCAAAAAAGACTCCCGCCTCATTACGTTCATTCTGAATTCTGGCTTCATCCTGAGCCACATCCTCTCGCATCGTCGTACATTGCTGATGTTGAGCCAGAAAATCAGCTTCACTGTCAACTGCATGGAAACCCAGATTTTGTACCAGTTCGGCATAACGCCCGGCTTTTTTTCGACGGCGGTTCTGCTCCTCTGCCATAATCCGGAGCTCTTCACTGAGCCGCTCAAGTCGATCACCACCATTTTCCGCAATGGTGTGGCGTAGTTGCCGTTCGCGACCCTTGAGAGAGGACTTCTCTTCATCAAGGCGCTCAATGCGAGTGTTATGACGAGTCAGTTCCTCTTGGAGGGTGACCAGACGTTTCTCCAGCAATGCAACTTTATGACCGGAGAACCATGGTCTGAGAGCTTCACGACAAGCGCGCAGCTGCTCGGTCGTTGCCAGCATTTTCTCATGCCGATCACAGTCAGCAACCAGGGGGTCCAGTAACTCGACCTGGCGTTTGGCTTTAAGCACGGCCTCATGGGCGCGGTTCAGATCGTCAAAATGACCGATCAGAGCAGCGATACGCGAAGCGACTTCGAAAGGTTCGAGCATGTGAGTGCGCACAAAACCGGTAAGATTGCCGACCGATTTCAGGGAGACGGTCTGGTGAAAGAGTTCCAGCGCCTGATCATTGTTAATGCCGAAGCGTCGCCGAAACCAGGCACCGTAGGGAGGGAAACTGTCATAGATGGTTATGCCATTGCCGCGCAAGCGTTTACGTAATTTGCCGATTTCGGTACCGAACTGAGCAAAGTCAGCGGTGATGGAGAGATCCTTTTCGGCGGTGACAAAGAAGCGCGCCGGTTGCGCTTGTGCATCCTTCATCCAGAAGACCTGGGCCAACGTTACGGTCTTGTTGTAACCGGCGTTGTGAAAGACCCCCAGAATTACCGAATAGTTATTGTGGTCACGCAGGGCGACCGGTTTGGTGTTGCCGCTGGTCTCGTTGCGTTCGGACTTGTAGTAGCCCAACACGTAGGAGCGCAAGGTGCGCTCCCTGGCATCGGCCCCGGCGGCTTTGTTGTAGGCAACCCGTTGCGCAGGCACCAGCAGAGTCGTAACGGCATCGACCAGAGTGGATTTGCCCGAACCTATATCACCGGTAAGCAAGGCGTTCTTAGCGTCGAGATGTAGCGTCCACACCTGGCGGTCAAAGGTGCCCCAGTTGAACACCTCCAGACGCTGCAAACGAAAACCGGCTAACTGGTCATCGCCAATGAATTCAAGTTCGAGAGTTTCAGCCATCGTTGGTCTCTTCCTGTTGCAATAGTTGGTTCTGATAAGCGGCCAGTCGCTGGTCGAACTCCGCCAGCCATTGGGCATCGACAAAAGCCTTAAGAATGCGCCGCACCTCGAACATGCGCTCTTGACCACGCAAGCGCCGCACGAAGCCCAGTTCGGCAACCTTGTTCAGTAAAGTATCAACCTGATCGATCAGGCGGGTCTCGTTGCTGCCCGCAGGCAAAAAGACCCGCAACAAATCCACCACCTCGTCACGAGAGAGGATCAGCCTGGTTTCGCCACCACCGGCGTCAAATTCGGCCAGCTTCTTACGCAGTAGCGCCAGCATCAGACTGACCGGGAATGACAGCTGACGGCGTGCCACCAGACGCGGCAGCTTGACCGTCTCCTCAGTCTCATCTTCATTGTGTGAGCGCAGAAAAGCATAACCCTCGGCCTCATCCAGAACCAGTTCCAGGTTGAGCACCGCCACATAATCACGGACTCTGGCTTGCAGGTTGAGCAAGGCTTGCCAGAGCCGTGGCTGATCGGCCTGATAGAGCACCCCTTTGAGCAACGGCACAATGATGGTTGTAAGGTCATGACTGGTATCGTCAATCGCCACCGTTTGAGAATCAGTTTCTGCCATTATCTATTCCTCACAAAAATAACTCGCGGCAAACGAGCGCGTCTGACTATCCCGTCTGCAGTTTGCCACTCGATGCTGTCAATGGTCTCCTCATCAATCACCGTATCGGTTTGCTCGCTCGCCAACTGCAGGTAGGTGACCAATTCCGCCAAACCTTGTCGTAACGGATGCGCGGTGAGCAGTTCGCTTAAGCTTATCTGTGCGCGGGTCTGCAGCGATTGCCGAATATGGTGAGAGAGCTCCGAGCGGTCTACGACCACCTGCGCATAAAGTGCCGCCGCGTCTATATCGGCATCGCCTTCCTGCAGCTCGACATTGTCAATCAACGCTTTGAGGGGTGGCTTGTAAAGCGGCCGCTCCATCGGTAATTCGATCCTGGCAGCGGTATCATCCAAGGGCATAAAATTGCCCGAAGGCAGACTTTCACGCACGGCCAGCGCTCTGCCCTCGATGGTGTGCAGGATATCCATGATGCGGCGATTTTCCAGCCAGGCCTGATCATCAAGAAAACGTCTGAGTTGTTGTGAAAGCCGAGCAACGGTGCGCTGGGTGCTCTCTCCAGCTTCGAGCCAGTCGTAGTGAACACGATGCAGGCGAGCTTCAGGCTGCATGGCGACGACCGGCGGCAGCGCCAGTACCTGTTCGAGTAACTGGCTGAGTTCCTCCTGACGGCTTTGCGACATGAGAAAATCCCAAAAGGCGCGAAAGCTTTTGCCCTGGTCTGAATCGGCAATCGAGTCACGCTCCCCCATAATCTCTTCGAGCAAGGCTCCTTTGGATCCATCCCAAAGCGCGATACGCTCACGTACTCGCCGATCAAGGGTGCGAAAGTTTTCTTCCACCTCACGAAAGTCGGTCAATAATTCACGAGCCAGTTGCAAAAATTGTTGAAAACGGTCTTTGAGGGCAGTGTCATCCATTAAGGGGATATCACCGCTACGGATACGGTCGATTTCAGCGTCGATGGCGTTACGACGCTTGTTCAACTCGGCAATGCGCATCTGTGGGTCAGTCTCACTGCCGGCACTCATTTGTCTAAGCAGTTCAAAGAGCGTTAACAGACGTGACTCAGTACCGACAAAGCTTCGCGCCGTGAGACTTTCCAGCCAGGAGATCGCCTTCTCTGTAGCTGGGGTCAGGTCAAAAGACGGGTCATCTGACCCAGCTGGATAAAACTTGCGTAACCAGCCCTTATCGTTTCCAGCCCAGTCATTCAGATAAGCCGTCGCCGGTTTTGGGAAGGTCTCTGGGCCGTACTGTTCACGCAGGGCGTACAGCTCATCTTCCAAGGCTTCAGCAAGATCAATTTGCGTCATTTCCCGTAGATTGGGAGTGATAAACACTCGCTGCAGAAAGCTCGCGACCAGCGGCGCATGCGGCGAATTCAGCAATCGCCAGGCCGGGTGGCTTTTGCGCAACAGATCCAGGGTAGAGTAGTCCAGTTTCATAGATGTGCTTCACTCACTGCAAACAGCCTCATTTTGTAACTTCAGCATGTAAAATACTGTCATTCCCTCAATCCCCCCTGTTTTACAGGGGGGAAGCGAGTACAACGAGCAGGGGGGTGTTTTTAATGGTTTAAGTGCAGGTGCTGAAGTTACCTTATATCTTACTCTTCAACCGTTATGCGACAAGATATGTCACAAGCCGGTTATTCTGTCACCAGAGTATTCACCCGCTGCAATACTTTCTTAAATGGAAAGTTATCGTAAGCCGCAAACATACCATGTTTGCGAAGCTTGGCGCGAGTCGTCGCAGGAGACGTGATACCGCAGAGAAACCGCGCCAGCTGACGCGGACTCCTGAGAGCCTCGTGATCTTCCATGATCAGAGCCTGGATGCGTTGTTCGTCCTGCTCTGCAAAGGTCGGGTTATGAGGCGTTTGCAAGGGTGATGGTACTTCTCCCTGGCAGCGGCAACAGTGTCCACAGGGCGCACATTTTTCACCAAAATAGGCGAGCAGATATTGAGTCAGGCAGCCGTCCTGCTGAGCAAAGGTGAGTCCCTGGCCGATACGATCGATGTCATTAGCTTCTCTTTTTTGGAATCTCTGGTTGAGCTTAGCGATCAGGCTATCCATCTTGTCGGGCATTTTCAAGCGACGATAACCCTGGCGAATACCGGCGGCATTCACCAACATGTCACCTTGCTCTTCGAGATATCCCAGTGCAGCAACGATGCGTCCCCGGGGCTGATTAATGGCTTGACTGACCTGCACACTATCCAGAGTGAACCAGATTTTGCCCTTTTTGGCGTGGCTGAAAATGGACTTCAGGAACTCGGCACGTTCAGGGCCGAAACGGGCAAAGATTTCCGCAGAGGGTTTCAGTGGTTGAAACTTGTATTCGGTGTAAAACGAACCGGTTGATATCAATAAGCCTTCCAGTTCCAGATAGGTCAGAAGAGTTTTTACCACCAGTGGTCGCACATCAAACTGCCCGGAAAGTTGGTATTCGGAGACATCAAATGTTTCTCCGGTGTCAAGTAAGTGTCGCGTAAAAGCGGCAACGGTCGCCGCTTCGGGAGTATCGCCGTAACTGAAATTTTCCAGGGTAATGGCATCGTCTGCCGAGGCCAGCATTTCGCATACAGCGGCTTCGCCATCCCTGCCAGCACGACCGATCTCTTGAGAGTAACTCTCAAGCCCTTTGGGTAGGTTGTAGTGATAGATATAACGGATATCGGCTTTATCCACGCCCATGCCGAAGGCTATGGTTGCGACGATAATGGCCTCTTGAGAGGCCATGAAGGCATCCTGGATCGTCGTGCGATCTTCATTTTTTAAGCCAGCATGATAGGCTGTTGCCTTTAGACCATTACTATTGAGGTACTCCGCAACCTCTTCTGCGGTGCGTTGCAGAGTGACATAGACGATGGTTGAACCGGGCGGACGCTTTTTGATTTGTGAGAGCAGGGTTTTGCGTCGACCAGTTTTAGCAACAGGCAGAACATTTAAGTGCAGATTGGGGCGATAGAAGCCCGTATTGATATAGTCTTCCAAGGCAACATCAAAGGCTTCGCGAACATCCGTTGCTACGGCTGGAGTCGCCGTGGCAGTGAGGGTAAGGGTGCGTTCAACCTTGAGCTCTTTGGCCAGTTGGGCAATTTTCAGATAATCAGGTCGGAAGTTATGTCCCCACTCACTGATACAATGCGCCTCATCAATAGCCAGCAGGGCAATGCGTTGTTTGGCAATAGCTTTAATAAAGCGTTCATTGCCCAGGCGTTCCGGAGAAATGTAGAGTAATTTCAACTTGCCGGAATGCAGGTCGTCAAAGAGCTGCAGGTTCTCTTCGCGCGTCAAGGTGGAATCGAGCCGCGCCGCCGGTACTCCCTTTTTATCCAAAAAGTCCAGCTGATCTTTCATCAGGGCAATCAGCGGCGAAATCACCAGAGTCAAACCCTCCAGTAACATTGCCGGCAATTGATAGCAAAGGCTCTTGCCGCCACCGGTTGGGAAAACCGCCAGAACCGATTTCCCCTCTACAAGTCTGGTTATCACCTCCTCCTGACCTTCCCGGAAGGAACTGAAACCAAAACATTGCTGTAGTTGCTCTTGTAATGATGGCATAGTGATGATGTTGCTTTGGTTGATGTGATGTGAATTGCTGACGGCCTCTGTTCGAGAATTGCGTGACATGAATCCCTCCTTTGGATGGTATGATAAAATAAAAACTATTGAATGATGTGATTGTAGCCAAGAGCATCGCTCGGAGCAAGCTTCCTGGACAAGCAAAGATAAACAAGCAAACTGTGAGGGTGTTATTGGCAGGGCTGAAGTCTCTTAGTTGGGGGCTGAGGGGAAAGTGGCGGTTTTATCAGAAGGGTCATCATCCCTGCTGATCTGTTCCATTTGTTTGGTTTTGTTCTTCAAAACAAGACTCACTAAGGCAAAGTCACTGTTTGAGGAAAGCCCAACTAAAAGCAGCTTCGCGTTCGGGAAGTCCCATCTGTAAATCACTTGTCGATTCTCACTGCCATCTTTCTTTGCTACTACCCTGGATTTATTCTCACCAGGGCCCAAAGCTGTTTGCAGGCGCTTGGTCATGTCCTTGAGCGCAGATGGGTGGAATTTACCAATAATTTTCTTGACCTTATCATCGATAAAAGAGACGGACAGATTCATTTCAACATTATCGACATATATGTGCTCGACGGTGGCTATGTAATACGGTTCCTCCGCAGGAGGTGACGAAACGTTTTTCACGTAATGAAAGGGTCTGACAGCAGTAGCCTCGTCATAAGTCATGCCAATGCTATACCCTGCAAGAGACAGGTCAAAAAAAACGAGATCCTCCTCAGCGGCATAAGCATTACCCCCAAACAAAAGGCATGTAATGATGGCAAGCAGTAGGTTCTTTTTATGCATCGTCCCCTCGGTTCTTGTAAATAACTGCGTATTTTTTGTAGCAAGTGTCAGATTGAATTCATGCTATCGCCAACCGATCGGTTGGTAGCCTTTATCTCGTAAACATTGATCAACAAACCTGATGTAGACCTGTGTTGGTTCCGCAGTGTCGAAAGCCCCTCTGACCAGGGTTGCCGTGGCAGCTCCGGCACCACCGATGGCAGCTCCGCGTCCGGCACTGCCACTCGAAGAAATTGCGCCGACAACTGCACCAGTGGCACCCCCGACAGCACCGGCTTTGGCGGTCTTCCTGGCAAGTTCTTCGTTCTTCCCTGAGTTGGCACCACTGGCCTCGGCGGCTCGCATGCATGCACTGATATCCGCATCTGCCTGTTGCTGACCAACCCTGTTCAGGTGGGCATTGGGATAGAGAACCGGTTTTTTCGAGCTGGCACAACCGGCAAGGGTCAGAATCGTAATCAGCATCAGGATGCCAAGTATGGTTTTCATTGTTGTCTCCATGGTTTCTTTCATTGAGTTCATTATACCTTGAACTTAGGAGCCTGTCCGACTATTTCAAACTACTCAAGCCCACGAAACTGCCGTTGTTATCCTCAGCCAGGCGGCGCATCAGGGCAGCGAACCGGGCTGCATTCTGCCCGGCTCCAGGCTGGGTCAGGAGAACAGGGAAGCCGATAGTGTGAATTCGAACCCGGCTGTTTTTGTTACCTGCTTTATTCTTCCGCCGAACCGTATCAACCACATTCTGCATGAGGCCACCAGAGAAGTCATCGCCAAAGACATAGAGACTGATGCGCTTGTCCGGGGCATAGAAACGCTGAATCGCCCTGGTGATCCCTTCGATTGGGCTGGAATTGGAGAAGGGAGCCCAGGTGGAGAGGCGGTCGAGGATAGCGCGACGACGGGCCTTAGAATCGGGAATCCAGCGTCCGGCATACTGGGAGAACATGTAGTCGCCCATATCGTTGAGCACTTGCACCCCCTTGACCCGAGGGTAGATATTGAGGATCTCTTTCATTTTCCGGCGTACCAGCGGCCAGGCAAAACGTTGCATACTACCTGAGGTGTCTATGACGAAGATGATATATTCGCTGTCCACCGGTACGCCACCAATCACCGCATCCTCTTTCGGGCGCTGGTAATTACTGAGCAGTTGACGCATTTCGTCACTCAATTCCTGTTTGGCGCTCTGCAACTTCCCGACGATGAGACTCTGTGCATCGGATGCCGTGCTGGCAAGATGGTACTCGCCTTCGATGTTGGTTAAAGCGCCCTGCAAGCGAGCCAGTTTCTCCTTGTCTTCAGAGAGTTGCTCCTGCCTGGCAATCAGGCGCCGGTTGAGGATCTGTGTCTCGCCGCGAATCTCGTGAAGTTCCGCTTCCATTTTTATCACCAGGGCAGAGAGATCGACATTGGTCTGTTCAATCACCCGTGGCTCGGAGATCTTCGAGAGGATCAGCAGCAGGATGATGGCCCCAAAACCGCAGGAGATAACATCGAGGAAGGAGAGGTTGAAGACCTCAGTCTGGCGACGGCGAATTCTCATGGCCAGTCCCTCGTCGGTGTGAGAAAAGAGCCACCTGTTGTGAACGCGAGCTCCCAGAACGAGACGGCGGCCATGGGATCACCCTCCATTGGGAAGAGGATGGTGTTAACCGGTACTGATCTGGGCAGGACACGGGTTGCCTGGTGGAACAGACTCAGGCGGTCGTCGCCGGATATGGTGTTCCTTGAGGATTTTCTCTTGCCCTGGGTCGGCAGCCCGTCAGTGAGCAGTAGGATGTTATCCGGGCGCGGCTGCATGCCTGCTGCAGCCGAAAAAGCATTGTAGAGGCTGGTGCCGCCTTGTGGAATCGTCTGCTTCAGAGTTGCCAGCAGCCGGTTGATATTCTGGTTGTCAGAAGTCGCAATCCACTGCCCCTTCAGATCGGCGACTACCGGGGCGGCGGTGGTATTGAACGTGTAAATCTGCAGCGCACTGTTTGCGGGCAGATTGGAGGTCAGCCACTCAACCGTTCTGATGGTGCGCTTCCATTTGGGTGCCGCCTTCTTGGTTCGGTCATCAAGATTGCGGCGGATGATTATATTGACGATGGTCTCACCAAGCATGCTGGCCGAAGCATCGACCAGCAGCAGAACCCTTTTGCCGCCAAGGCGCAGACCAGTGAGGTACTGCCGATCACCCTGGCCTATGAACTCACGTACCTGGGTTCCCTGTGCGAGTTCTGCCTGTTGTTCCGCGCCAATTCTGCGGCTCTCTCTGTCCAGACTGAGGAGGTCCGATTGCAGGGCGTTGATATGTTTCCTGGAGGCCTGGCTCTTGCCGCTCATGGTGGCCAGTTCGAGCTTGGTCTGATCGATATTGGCGATCACCTGTCGTGAGAGGCCCTCTGTCCGGACAATCTCTTTCTCGGTCTGGAGCATGCTGTTCTGTAGGCTGACCAGGTGGTCCTCGCCAACTTTGACCTCACGCTCGAGTCGCTTCACCTCACTGCGCAGGTCGGCAACGATCTCCCGTCGGGTGGAGACCATGTCGCCGTTGAGTAGCATCACCAGAAGGACGACGGCACCGAAACCGCAAAACATGATGTCGAGGAACGCGAGGTTGAATTGTGATGTACTACGCCGACGAGAGGCCACGTGAGAGAGTCCTCGGTTTAAGGTGCGGGGCTGGTTCGCAGTTTATTGATCAGGTTCCGTTGACAGTAAGAGCTGGTATCGTGGATCAGCCGCTCCTGCCTGTGTTGCAGTTGATGAATGAAGAACATCATGACGATGCTCAAGACCAGTGCGATGAAAGTGGAGTTGAAAGCGACACCAAGATTCTGGGTTACGCCGGTGATATCCCCCTCGACGGCACGATGAGCCTGGGAGAGTGCGGCCCCGATACCACGGACGGTGCCGATGAAACCAACCGAAGGGATCGCCCAAGCGACATAACGGATAGTCGAGAGCTCCGAATCGAGCCGGTCGCCATGGGTCTCGCAAGTGTCGCGTGCCGCTATGGCAGCATCCTGGATGTTGCCGGTCGCGGCGAATCGCTGGATCGCGTTCAGCAGTGCTGACGGCAAGAGGAATTCGCGGTTATCCTTGGGGATCTCATGCAGGCGGACCATCAGCTCCCGTGTATCTTCCGGACCGATCGGCATACCTTCCGGAAGCTGCAGCAGGTCCTCGTCCAGCTGGCTCTGCTGACGCCAGATCGCGATTCCTTTGTAAACCATGATTGCGATAGCCCAGAAGAAAAGGATCAGACAGGCTTCCTGCTCGAAATCACGAATCACGACGTAGAAGTTTTGTTCCTGGACCGCGTCCGGCTGTTCTACCAACCGCGCTTGTTCTGCCACCAGGAAAGCTTCGGCCTTGGGTCTGATCAGAGAGACATAGGTTCCATGAACAATGATGAAGACCAGCAGCAGGCTGAAGATCTGGTAGACCATCTCGGTAGGGAAGTTTCTACCTCGCATAGGATTTATCACCTCACTCAAATATCAGTTGGAAATGGGACTATACTGTCCACGCTTATCTCTTCACTCGATTTATAGGGTCGCGGCCATGTCAGCGGCTTTTTCCCCTCTGTATTCTCTTGACCCGTATTCTTCTTCATGTCAGCGGCCTTCGGACTTTTTCCGGAATCCTTGCTGGTGTCCTGGTCGGCGGCAAAACCGCCGACGGTAGTCAGGAGTAAAGCCATAATGATAATGAATCTTTTCATTTTGCATACCTCGCAATGCGGAAGCCGATATCGTTGGCTGGTTCGCGACTGTAACGGCGATAACTGAAGCGTAGTTCGGTAATGCTCGCATTGCGCCAGCTCGAACCCCGGACTACATGATGGTTGCCGACTGCAGGACCCATAGGGTCGGCTGCACCTTTGTTGCTGGCAGGATTGGCCGCATAATAATCATGGCACCATTCCGCAACATTGCCGCCGAGGTCATAAACCCCCACTGGATTTGCCTGAAAAGAACCGGTCGGTGCGCTCGCAGCAAAACCATCGTTATAATCTTTGATCACTACA
>Ga0256834_1000114_pt1 | contig 53180 bp, 48 predicted proteins | sample 4281140metaG_FD_190536 | JGI IMG/M metagenome (GOLD analysis project Ga0256834, IMG submission 190536) | Hydrothermal vent microbial communities from East Pacific Rise, Pacific Ocean - 4281-140 | ecosystem: Environmental > Aquatic > Marine > Hydrothermal vents | place: Pacific Ocean: East...
TCGGCGCTATGGGATGTGCCAAATGGAAAGGAGTCCGTTTAAAAGATGTACTTCAAAAGGCAGGACTTAAAGAGGGTGCATCCTGGGTTGGGTTTAACGGTGAGGAAAAAGCTGTCTACAATGAAACTGCTGACTTCATCCGCGAAGTGAAGATCGATGAGATCCATGACGACATTATCCTTGCCTATGAGATGAATGGAGAAGAACTTCCTTACCTCAATGGATACCCGCTAAGGCTCATCATCCCCGGTGTCTACTCAGACTCATGGATCAAAATGCTTTCACACATTACAGTAACCAAGGAGAGACAAAAACTACATTTCATGGATCATGCCTACCGCATACCGGACAATGACTGTGAGTGTGAAACGCCTGACAATCTGGCAGCAAAGACCAAACCGATCGAAGAGATGAATGTAAACTCACTCATTGGGTACCCGCAGACAGGGACAAAAGTCAAACAAGGTGCTGAACTCATCGTCAGAGGTGTGGCGTTTGATGGCGGGCATGGCATTAAAACGGTGCAGATCTCTACAGATAATGGCACTACATGGAATGATGCAAAACTCGATGACGGAAGCCAGGGCAAGTACGCCTACCGGGCTTTCTCCTATTCACTCAAACCATCAGAAAACGGTACACTGAGCATACTCTGTAAAGCAAGCAATGAAAAAGGGGAAGTACAGCCTTTTCCTCAAGATATCAAATGGAATCATGGCGGATACAAATATAACGGTATTGATGAAGTAAGCGTAGAGGTGGTAGCATAATGACAAGTCTTAAAAAAATACTTTTAACAATTCTCTTCCTGACAGTAAGCCTTTTAGCAGATACAGGTATCACTATGCCTTACGTAGACTTTCCGATGAAACCCGGAAAAGGCATGTACTCGACCAAAGGCAAATGTAATATGTGCCACTCTTTTGGGTATATCATCAATCAGGGAAAACAATCCAAAAAATTCTGGCATGACAAAGTCATCAAGATGATCACTGTTTTCAAAGCCCCTATTAAAACACAAAAAGATATAGATGATGTCACAAACTATCTGTTTGAGAATTATGGAAATGGAGAGTTGGAATAATAACGTAATGGTCAGGCATGCCTGACCACTACTGTAGTAAATTTATGCGTCTAAAAGCTCTATAATATTTTCTATGGGTCTGCCAATGGCTGCTTTTCCGTCTTTAATCACGATCGGTCTTTCGATCAGCTTTGGATTTGCTGCCATAGCATCAATAAGTTTATCTTCATCCTCCACAGTTTTAAGCCCCAACTCTTTGTAAATATCTTCTTTCGTTCGCATCAACTCTCTGGCTGTAATACCCAGCATCTTTAACATTTCAACGATCTCATCTCTGCTTGGAGGGGTGTCAAGATATTTTACAACTTCAACATCTACACCTTTTTCTTCCAGTAATGCTGCTGCATTTCTTGATTTTGAACATCTTGGGTTGTGCCACAGGGTGATCTTACTCATACATTATCCTTTATCATGGTTTGATCTTTTTTCCATTTCAGAAGCAAATCTTGCTTCACTTTCCAGTTTCATTAAAAGACGTGCATTGTTGACATGAAGCTTGTTGTTGTCTTCCTGTACTGCTTCGAACTTTTCATTCAGTGCTTTATGTTCTTCTGTCAGTTTTCCAAAAATATTGAGTGTATGGTCCAGTTCTGCACGTGTTTCACTTTGCAGTTTTTCAAGCGCATTGTGTGCTGTCTGCAAATGTTCCAGTTTGCTTTCCGTATCACCCAGTTTTTCTCTTGTTTCTGCAAACTGCTGCAGTTCCTGCTCATTTTGTGCATTTTTTATTTTTAGATTTTGCAATTCATTCTGGAGATCGGCGATAAGCGCTTCTTTCTCCTGATTATCTATTTCGGTATTGATGAATCTGTCTTTATAACTTTTGATACGCATACTGGAAATGACCACCATCAGAACAACAAAAAGTAAGATAACGATAGCAATGGCGACCATCACCATATAGCCGGAGTCATTGCTTATTTTACAGACAATATCATTCATTTTATCCCTTTATGAAATCATATGCTTTTGGCTTGCGGCACTGCATTTTTTTAGAAGAGAGTTTTCCCTTACCATACTTGATATGTCTAAACGCGATCTGTACTTTGTTGTCAAGATCATCAAAATAGGCGACTGCTTCCAATCTGTGTTTTTTATCGACCTGCAAGGTATACTGTTTACCTTCATACTCCGCTACATAAATATTTTTACTGTGCAATTTTGCCTTTTTAAGGATCTTTCCAAGATCAAATCCTTTAGAAATGTTGTATTGTGAGATCTGCTCAAGGTCATGGTCGACCACCAGGAGTTCAAACCCGTTAGTACACACCTCTTTTTTCGTCGGTTTGGTATATTCCCACTTCAGTTTTGAACCTTCCGAAAAATAGACTTTACCTGAATAATGTATGACTTTTTTCTTGGGATTTGTGATCATTTGTGTAAAATCGGCCTGAAAATTCTCCGGGGTATCAATCCCTTCTGCAAACACAGATATACTCAAGATCAAGATCAGTAACACTTGTCTAAGATTCAGCATTTTCTGCCTCACTGTACTCTGTTTCACACAAATAATTTAGTAATTTGTTGCACTGCGTTTTAACGCTTGTAACACTTGTCATTTTTATCCTTTTAAGAGCGTTAATTATATATTAAACAACCCAAAATACCACTTTAGGCACATACATTGTCACAAAAAATAGTGAAACAACTGTGTCTCTGTCGTTCCTAACTGATTATTAATCACTTTTTAGATAAAATATTTGCCATATAATTAGTAAAGTAGGCAAATAAAAATGATAAAAAGTGTTCTTAAAGTCTTTGGCACAAGAAATGACAAAATTGTTAAAGGGTATCTCAAAAGAGTCAAAAACATCAATGTACTTGAATCAAACTATGAAAAGTTAAGTGATGAAGAGCTTAAGGCTGCATTCAATGCACTGAAAGAAGAAGTACAGAGCGGTAACAAAACACTTGATGATGTACTTTATGAATCATTTGCCATTACCAGAGAAGTAAGTAAAAGAACACTTGGACTCAGACACTATGATGTACAAATGGTCGGAGGTATGGTACTCAACGACGGTGACATCGCAGAGATGAAGACCGGTGAAGGTAAAACACTTGTCGCCACACTTGCTGTTGTACTCAATGCCATGACAGGCAAAGGGGTACATGTCGTTACCGTGAATGACTACCTGGCAAAAAGAGACAGCGAAGAGATGGGTGTACTTTACAACTTCCTGGGATACAGCGTGGGATGCATTACCACAGATATCCATGATGAAATGGAAAGAAAAGCCCAGTACGATGCCGACATTACTTACGGTACAAATAACGAATACGGTTTTGACTACCTGCGTGACAACATGAAGGTACGTGCCGAAGAGAAAGTACAGCGTGACCACTACTATGCTATCGTCGATGAAGTGGACTCCATTCTGATCGATGAGGCAAGAACTCCGTTGATCATCTCCGGTCCTACACAGAGAGACCATAACCATTATGCACAGGCAGACAAGATAGCCAACCAGATGGAACGTGGAGAAAAAATAGAAACAAAACCGGGTGAGGATGAACAGACCACCGGTGACTTCATTGTCGATGAGAAGAACAGAACCATCGTGATGACCGAACAGGGACTTCAAAAAGCACAGGATCTTTTTGAGGTAGAGAACCTCTATTCTCTTGAGAATGCAGCCCTTTCCCATCACCTCGACCAAGCACTCAAAGCCCATTACATTTTTGAAAAAGATGTAGACTATGTCGTACAGAACAATGAGATCATCATTGTAGATGAGTTTACAGGAAGACTTTCAGAAGGTCGCAGATACTCTGAAGGACTGCACCAGGCACTGGAAGCCAAAGAGGGTGTGGAGATACAGGAAGAGTCACAGACGCTTGCAGAGATCACATACCAGAACTACTTTAGAATGTATGAAAAACTGGCAGGTATGACCGGTACGGCACAAACCGAAGCCACAGAATTTGCACAGATCTATAACCTTGATGTTATCTCTATCCCTACCAATGTACCTATTGCCAGAGATGACAAAAATGACCTTATCTACAACACAGAACGTGAAAAGCTTGATGCTGTGGTCAGAAGAGTCAAAGAGTTGAATTCAAAAGGTCAGCCTGTACTGATCGGTACGGCTTCCATTGAAAAATCAGAAATGATCGATGAAAGACTCAGAAAAGAGAAGATCCCCCATAACATGCTCAATGCGAAGAACCATGAGCAGGAAGCGGAGATCATTAAAAATGCCGGTCATAAAGGTGCCGTAACTGTTGCAACCAATATGGCGGGACGTGGGGTTGACATTAAGATAGATGATGAAGTAAGAGCGCTTGGCGGATTGATGATCCTCGGTACGGAAAGACATGAAAGTAGACGTATAGACAACCAGTTAAGAGGTCGTTCAGGCCGTCAGGGTGATCCGGGAGAGAGTCAATTCTTCCTTAGCCTTGATGACAACCTTCTGCGTATTTTCGGAGGAGAGAAGATCAGAAACATCATGAACAAACTGGGTGTAGAAGAGGGAGAATACATCGACTCCAAGATCGTAACACGTTCGGTTGAAAAAGCACAGAAAAAAGTGGAAAATCAGCACTACGAGTCAAGAAAGCATATTCTTGAGTATGATGATGTTGCCAACCACCAACGAAAAGCGATCTATGCCTTCAGAAACCAGCTGCTTGATACGGAATTCGATATTGCTGCGAAGATCAAAGAGAACCGTTCTGAATATATTGACCATCTCTTAACAGAGTGTGAGATCTTTGGAGGTATGCCTAAAGAAGATTTCAATGTTGAAAAGCTTGCTGAACTTATAAAAGAAGAGCTTCATACAGAAGTCGATCCTCAGCACTTTGCAGACAAAGAACCTGAAGAGCTCAAAGAGATGATCACAGAAATGATGGAAAATATGTATGAAGAGAAGATGTCCCAGCTTGATCCTGAGCAGAGAACGGAGATCGAACGTATCCTCTACCTTCAGGTATTGGATCCTCAGTGGAGAGACCACCTTTATGAGATGGATGTACTTAAAACCGGTATCGGACTCAGGGGGTATAACCAAAAAGATCCGCTTACCGAATACAAGCAAGACAGTTACAAGCTCTTTACCGACCTAGTAGAACGTATTAAATATGAAGCGGTAAAAGTACTGCATCTTGTACAGTTTGACTTTACTTCTCCGGAAGAGGAAGAGGCAGCAGTTGAACAGATAAGAGAAGAATTGGAAAGTGAAGTAGCGGATGCGCAGCTCAATCAGTCTTACGAAGAAGGTGAGATCACTGAAGATTCTGCGAAACTCAAACCTATTGAAGGAACTAAAAAACCAAAAAGAAATGATCCCTGTCCTTGTGGATCAGGTAAAAAATACAAAAACTGCTGTGGACAAAGCGGACCGAAAAAAGGTCTTTTGGCCTAATGTCCAAAACACTCTCCAAGCCTAACAAAACTTTTGTTAGGCACATCATTAAGCACTATCTCAAATACGACAAAGAAAATCCTTTTATTTTCATCTCTGCCATTTTGGCATTTCTGGGTATCGCTACGGGGGTGATGGTATTGATGATCGCTATGGGGATCATGAACGGTACGCAAAAAGAGTTCTCTAAAAAACTTTTTGTGATGAACTACCCGCTTACCCTTTTGCCTGTGGAAGAAAATGCTATCAACGATGATCTGCTTAAAAAACTTAAAGAGAAATTTCCGCATTTTAAATTCTCTCCCTACTACACCACGCAGGTTATCACCAAAAATGAAGGGGCGGTACAGGGATCTTTGCTTTATGGTGTTGATTTTGACAAAGAAGCACAGATCAACCACATTTTTGCAGAGGCAGAGGGAAACTCCACAAACAAATTCCGAGTAGTCGTCGGTGATGCACTCTCTTATGAAATGAATGCTCCAAAAGGAGACAAGGTCACTCTCTACTTTTCAGAACAACAGGCTGTAGGTTTTGGAACCATGCCCCTGCAGAAACGTTTTCTGATCGATGGTGTTTTTGATTCAGGACTGAAAGCATACGATAAAGCTATCATGTATACGTCACTTGAAGCTTTTGAAAAACTGCTCAAACGTACAGACGGTATTTATGATGGTTTGCATATCTATACAGAAGATCCTATGAAAGAGATAGAGAAGATACGCAAGATCGTACCTGAAACAGTAATCGTCGAGGGTTGGTGGCAACAGAACGGTAACTTCTTTGCTGCCATGGAGATGGAAAAGAAAGCCCTTTTCCTTGTACTTCTGCTTATTATTCTGGTAGCCTCTTTAAATATCGTCTCTTCACTTCTCATGACGGTAATGAGCCGACGCTCAGAGATCGCTCTCATGCGTACACTGGGTGCCACAAAAGCTGAAATAAAATCTATTTTCTTCAGACTGGGTCTTGTTATCGGTTCTGCAGGTATTGTAGCCGGTACTCTGCTCGGTGGCTTTGGTATCTGGATACTCACTACTTTTGACATTATCTCTATGCCGGCAGATGTCTATGGTACTTCCAAACTTCCGGTTGACTTGACCATGGGAGACTTCGGACTGATCATTCTGGGAACATCTGTCATTATTCTGCTTTCTGCACTCTACCCTGCCAAGAAAGCTTCACAGACGGATCCCTTAACCGTGCTTAGGAATGAGTAGCAATAAACTGTTATGGAGCAACTCTGTTAAAAAGATCCGGTTTTTTAATATTCAGCAGTGGCTTCTTCTTGGGTTTCGATGGCTGATTGGTGATATGTGCCGGTGACTGGAATGTTCTTTTAATAAGATCCAGCGGCAGTTTAAGCAACTCTTTTGTCGCTGAAGTTTTAACCACAGGCTTGGACAAAGAACCTGTGATCTTCAAACCTACCGTCATACTTTTATCTTCACCCATCAATATGTAGCCAAGCACAGGAATACTGCCTACTACTTTTCCCAACTCTCTGGCAGTTTGGATCGCCAGATTCATATTGATGGTTTTTTTCTTCAGATCAATTACACCTTTTCCCACAATACTGGCTGATGTTCCTTCAATATGTATGGTATCAAAGATGATCTTGTTCTTTATTTTACGATATTTTGCAATTCCATGTTTGATCATAAAACCTTTTTTTGAAAATCCGGGATTATTCAGTGTTGCCAAAGCAGGTAAAGTATTGATAAAGGCTAGTGTATTGTTATAGGCTTTGAAGTCACGCATCACCCCACCTTCTATAATGATCTCTCCATACATTGTTTTATTCGGGTTGCCATGACTTTTAAAGGAATATCGCCCATTATGCAACCCTCTGAAATTGATCAGAGGATGCAACAACCGGTCTTTGATACGCAGTGCTTCGATCGTAATATTTTTACCTCTTTTGACAAATTTGACCTTATCTTTTCCCAAATTCCCGACCGCAGTGATATCACCGTTTGGCGTAATCTTAATATTGTAATTGTCTGTGACAAGGGTATATTCTTTGTATCGAATTTTACTTTTTTTACCTATGATATGTATGGTCTTCCTTTTTCTTGAAGAAGTACTTGCACGCATATTCTTTTCTCTACTGTCAAAAAATTCTTTAAGGTCTATATTGAGATTATTCACACGCATGATGGATTTGACAACATTAATATATAATCGATCATTGAATGCCTGAAAAATAAATTCATTTTTTGAAATTTTCCCTTTACATGGTACCCGGGTATGGCAAATATCATTCCTGTCATAAAAGAAACAGGAATTGCGTTTGAGTGTACCAGTATAAGTGTATGTCTTAAAATCTTTCGTTACAATATCAAGTTTTCCTCCATCTATTTCTATATCCATCTTTTTTAAATAGGGTGTGATCGTCTTCAAATCCAACAGTTGTATCTTGAATTCTTTTTCACTGCGTACTATTTTTATCTTTAATGTCGGTATTTCAAGAATGTGTTTTCCATAATCGATCTTTAATGCCAGATCTTTATTTTTCAGATCAAAATAGGTATCTTTTGAATTACCCAAATGAAAATGCTTTACCTGAAGCTTCAAATCGGCCTTTTTTGGTTTAAGATATATTTTTCCATTCACAAATCCTTCATACCATTTTTCTTTGACGTGAATGTTCTTCAATGCAATGATACCTTGATCATAGTGAACCTGTCCGCCCAATACAGGCAGTTTAAATATATTGTTGATAGACACATCACCCTCTGAGAGTTGAATATCGATTAAAGCTTTTACTTTATGCTTGGCCTTCTCTTCGAGACTTTTATATTTTTTCTTCAGTGGTATCGTTAAATTGATATCTGCCGATACAGCTTTACCTTTCTCCGTAACAGGGATGTTCAAATGGTAGGCTCTTAAAATCTCATGTACCGCCTCGTCTATTTCACTTTTTACAAGAAGGTCAAGATGAAGCAATGCGATCTTCCCTTTTTTCATATTGCTGATGGAAACCTTGCTACCGTCCAGGTCTCTGTCTTTATATGTCGGTTTTTTAATATCAAAATAGAGTGCACGGTTCTTATAGAGAAGTTTGACCTCTTGTGCGATCACAGGATCAAGTTCGTCTTTATATCGGATCTTGACATGTCGTAAGGTTGCATCACCGAGCAATGCATTAAAATCCATTTTCAATGCATTATTAACGATTTGGGCTTTTCCTACCAAAGAATTCAACTTGTATTCTTTTGCCGTGATCTTATCGGCGATCCAGCTTTTTACGATCTCTTTAATTGGCAGCTTGTCTGTTACTGTCTTCAAATCAGAGAAGGCATCACTTTTTATTGCAAATGAAACAGAATCACCCTCTTTGAATGCCGCAAAATTCCCTTTGATATGATACGCTTCAAACTCACCCTCAGTTTCAAGCCTGTCTTTATTGAGAAAATATTTCAATTTACCGACAATATTGATCTTCTCCTTTTTAATATAAAGCAAAGAGATATCGGCAATCAGTTTTTTCCCTTGTCTTTCTATATTTCCTGCGATCTCATAATCATCAGATGTGATATAGAGGATATTATCCACAAAAAGAAATTTCAGTTTATTGTTCTTAAAATCAATCTCATCCAGTTCTATATAATCAAAATAGGTAAAAAGATATTTGATCTTATCAAATGTTTTATCAATATTTTCAAAAGAAGGCTTTCTTTTTGTTTCCGGTAAAATGATCTTATCTGCACGGAGGGTAAGCTTTTTATCGAGTTTAATGTATAATCCGTCAATTTCATACTGGCCTACTTGAAAATGATCTGTATGAATACCGTATTTGAGCCAGGCAAAAAGTGCAAGAAAAAGGACGATCAGAAAAATGAGTGTATCACGCAAAACCACATGGAGAACATGGAGTGTATGGGCAGAGAACATCATACTGGTTTTTATCATCTCTTTTGCCTTTTACACAACCATCCCCGTTAAAACAACGCAGACACTCTTTATTCCCCAGGGATCTATTGGAAATATTATATCACAGCTGACTAAAAAAGGCTATGAACTTTCTTTTATTGACAGTTATATTTTACGTTTTATGGGAAGTCCCCAAAGCGGATGGATACACATTGGGAAAAATGAACTGAACCGTATCGATTTTCTCTATAAACTTACAAATGCCCAAGCAGTGATCAACAAAGTGACACTTATACCGGGAGAAACTTCTGAACTCTTTTTTGAACTCCTTGCCAAAGAACTCAAACTGGATGCTGCTAAACTGAACAAATACTATTTGAAATTCTCACCCTACCCGGAAGCCGGTATCTATGCAGATACCTATTATGTTCCTTACGGTATCAAAGAAAAACATCTTATGAGTTTTCTCGTACGTGAATCTGAAAAGAAGTATCAGCAGATCTCTGAAAAAATTTACGGGAATTACGATGAAAAGCAGTGGCTGAGAGTCCTGGTCATGGCTTCGATCATCCAAAAAGAAGCAGCAAACAATAAAGAGATGCCTTTGGTCTCTTCTGTAATACACAACCGTTTAAAAAAAGGGATGAGACTTCAAATGGACGGAACACTCAATTACGGAAAATATTCCCATATTAAGGTCACACCTGCACGTATCAGGGATGACAATTCCACTTTTAACACATATAAACACAAAGGTCTGCCATCCACACCCATTGGTGCGGTCAGTATCTCTGCTATCAAAGCAGCTATCAAGCCTGCTAAAACAAAACATCTCTACTTTATGAAAAACAAAAAAGGTACCCATGATTTTTCTGACAGTTTTAAAGCACACAGAAAGAATGTGAAGAGAGCCAGATAAAATATTAACTCATTTTATTCTTCCAGTAACTCATCCAAACTTTTCGTAATCTCTCATTACTGATGTATTTATATTTCTTAGGTAAATTTCTTCTTAACCTTTTATATGAAATTGCTGTCATATTTTCATTTGTTACAATACATTTAAACCCGGTTGCTCCTTGCTGATGACAGCCATAAACAGTAAAAGCATTGACTTCCATGCCATTCTCTTTCAAACACTTCACATTGTCAGAGAGCAGAGCCATGAAAATCTTATCTTGATTTTTAGGTTGTTTCCATGTAGAGTGATTCATATTTAATTTTCGTGCATAGTGCTTTGCAGTTTTAGGCATGATCTGATATCTGCCATATGCACCTGATTTTTTATTGACAGTGGTATATTTTCCTTTTGGCGTTTCTACCTTGACTATTTTGTCTGCAATTTCAGTCATCGATGGATCACCACAACCTTGCAAAAGAATGGAGATAAGTAGCATGGCTATTAAATACATAGTTTTTTTCATTTATTATTGTTCCCCCTATTAGATCTATTACTATTCACTGAAGCAGCAAAGAATCTATTTATTGTACTATTTTTCATATTAAAGTATATCAAAATATATTTTAGGAATTGTATGATTCACTATATAAATGTATAAGTTTTAATGGATCACAGCAATATTTGTATAATATTCAACACGAACATTACAATAAAGCCGACTTTATACACCATCTTCTCATTACGTTCAATAAAAGAGAGATTTTTGTCAAAATAGGGTTTGACCTTGCTTGGATTTTGTAATTCATAGAGCATTTCAGAGTAATTGTGGTAACGTTTGTCCGTGTCTGTCTCTATGGCTCTTAAAATAATACTCTCCAACCAGTCGGGTATCTTAGCATTGAACTTTGTCGGATGTTTCGGTGTTTTATCGAAGGAGGGATTTTGGAAAGGTTCTATCTCTCCGAAAGGAAACTTGTGTGTCAAAGCTTCATAGAGTGTGACACCGATGGCGTAGACTTCTGTCTGTTCGGTGATCGGTGCGAGGTTAAAACGTTCCGGTGCCAGATAAGATGGAGTACCTGCTCGTGTCACATCTGAATAGGCTTCGGTAATACTTCCAAAATCAACCATTTTGAATACAAATTTATCTTTTCGTTTGGTCACAATGATATTTTCAGGTTTTACATCTCCATGGACAAGATCCAGCTTGGTCAGAAACTGGGACATTTTGAGCAGGAACTGTGCCAACTCTACACCCATGTCAACTGTAAGCGGTTTTTTGACTATGAACTTCTTGAGAGAAATACCGTCGATATAAGACATAATGTAATAACGGTGGGTACGTTTTTTAGGGACGACCGCTTTAGGGAAAAAACCGGCTTTGAGACGTTTTGCCATCCAAACCTCTTTAACGAACATATCCAGGATCGTTTCATCTTCCAGTGCTTCTATAGGAGCAAATTTCATGACATACTGTACCCCTTTGTTGACACAAAGCCAGGTACGATTATTCTGTATAAGTGGTTTAACAAGTTTGTATCCGTCAATGACATCTCCCACTTTGTATTTTTCTTTTATGATCAAATTACTCTGTTTGAGTTTCAGTCTGGGATCAAGTTCCTTGATCTCTAAAATTACTGCAGTAGTGTCATCGGGCAATTTGTCATTATATTTTCTACTGGCTTTTTTCACCAGAAATGATGCACCCATATGAAGTCCGTCTGCCAACTCTTCCTGCGAAAGTTCTGTATAGAGTCCATCAGAACAGAGCAAGATCTTGTCTTTAGCCTGCAAATTATTTTCAAAATAATAAGGATCTACACTCTCTTCCAGTCCCATAGCAGCAGTGAGGACGGATTCCATCCCTTCTTCATCCATGGAGTGATCAGATGAAAGCTGTGCGAACTGTCCGTTACGACTCAGGTAAATACGGCTGTCACCCACATTGGCACCGAAAATCCTGTCTCCTTCAATGACCACAAGTGCCAGTGTCGTTACCAACTCTTCTCGCTCATAATCTTCCATCGATTCAAGATACAAAACCCTGTTGATGTTTTCAATGAAGTGCTTGATGGACTTTTCCATACTCCAGCTTTTTGGACGGTTCTTCAAAGAGTGTACTAAAAAATGAGACACACGTTTCGCAGCTTCTGCTCCCTGTAAAGCGGATCCTACACCATCACAGACCACTGCTACGGTAATGTTATCCATCACTTTGATCTCAAAAAAATCATCCCCTTTGAGCTGTGTACCTTTGGCAAGTGTAAAACCGGATGTTTCAATGTTCTGTTTTGACATGTAACGGACCTTCATTCTTATTCAGAGTGTTCTATAAATGATTATAGCATTTGCTTTATCAAATTAAACGGAGGAGATTGATTAAAAAATATACAGTAAATTGACTATAAAATATATTTTTCTTACTATAATTGATATAAAATTTTTAAAAAGGAGACAGTTAAATGAGTTATATTAAACCCGAAGTGGTTGTAGACAACATGATCGCTGCAGGAGAGTATAAAGCAGGATTAGGGGTAAAAGATATTCTTATTCGTGGAGGGCTTTCAGGTGCATTACTCGGTTTTGCAACAACACTGGCACTCGTCACAACAACACAGACACATACACCCATCGTAGGTGCATTGGTTTTTCCTGTAGGATTTGTTATGATCATACTTTTAGGACTTGAATTGGTTACAGGAAGTTTTGCACTTCTGACCACGACATTCCTGGATAAAAAACTGGGTTTAAAAAAACTGGCGATCAATTGGGGTCTTGTTTTTGTTGCCAACCTTTTGGGTAGTCTCTTTTATGCCTGGATGTACGTAATGGTCGCTACCAAATTCGGTCATGTCGACTCCACACCGGTCATCGAGCTGATCAAAAAGATCGCTGAGGGTAAAACCATTGGATATCAGCATCTTGGTATTGACGGGATCTATACCGTATTTTTCAAAGCGATCTTCTGTAACTGGATGGTGACACTCGGTGCAGTCATGGCTCTGACATCTACCTCTACAAGCGGAAAGATCCTTGCTATGTGGCTACCTATCCTGACTTTTTTCGGTCAAGGATTTGAACACGCTGTCGTCAATATGTTCGTTATCCCTGCAGGTATTATGTTGGGTGCAAATGTCACTGTAGCTGACTGGTGGTTATGGAACCAGATTCCTGTGACCCTGGGGAACATCGTTGGTGGTGCTGTCTTTACAGGTATGGCACTCTACTTTACACACAGAAGTACCCAAAAATAATTCGTTCCCTCTCATTTTCAGGCTTTCAATGCCTGAGAGTGACTTTTCCCCCTTCCCCTTTTCTTATTCTATCCAAGATACATTATCCATTTCTCACATTTGTTTTATGCAATATTTTTGGTGTTGTGAGGGCACAACACCCTACAGCAATTTGAATTTTCATACAATCCAGTATTTGTAGGGTGTTGTCCCCCGACAACACCAGCACCCCAAGCGGAAACCACAATCCAACATAGACACAAGAAATTTCATCCAGGATACATTATCCGTCGGCAGTTTGAATTTTGATTAAGAAGGAAGGAGATAGAACTGAAAAAAGTAAGAGGGAACTCACCCCGCGTGATCGCAGAGCAAGGTTTAAACCTAAAGTTTAGATGATACCGCCAGAGTTCACACCCCAGGTTGTTCTCCATCTTGTCTTGACAAAGCTGAGTCCAAGGATTGCTACAAGTACCACTCCTGCAAAGATCATAAATCCGGCAGAGTAACCGTCAAAGGCACCTTTTGACCACCCCAGTGTCTTAATGAGTGCTGTACCGCCAAGACCGCCTGCACATCCGACAATGCCAGTCATGATACCAATATCTTTTCCAAAACGCTGTGGTACCAGCTGGAAGACAGAACCATTTGCCATACCAAGGCTTGCCATGATCAAAAAGAGTACCACAATAGCAACAAAGAAAGGCAATTCAACCAAAGCAGTCAAAGCTACCAATACTGCAACAGAACCATAAAAGAAATAGAGTGCTTTAACCCCGCCTATCCTGTCAGCAATAGTACCACCCACAGGTCTTAGCACTGCACCGGCAAAGATAGTCAATGCACCAAAATATCCGGCAATGACTTTTACATTTGGTTCATTCAGAACATTGATACCGAACGCTGACATATCTGCCTGATAGGTGTTCATCAGATACACTTTCATATATCCTGCAAATCCTACGAATCCTCCAAATGAGATAGCATAGAAGAGGTTGAACCACCATGTATCTTTATCTCTTAGCAGTTTGAGATAGTCAGCAACTTTTTTAGGTCTTGCTTTATAGACAGATTCCGGTGCATTCTTTGCTAAAAACAGATAAGCGATAAATACAGCGATAGCCATGACTGCCCCGACACCAAATACGGCTTCCCAGCCCCATTTTTCAGCGATCTTCGGAGCAAAGATAAAGTCCAGGACCACACCAATGTTACCTGCACCGGCAATTCCAAGTACCACTCCCTGGAGTTTAGGCGGGTACCATTGTCCAGCCTGCGGAAGCGCTACAGCGAATGACGCACCGGCAAATCCAAGCCCGAGTGCAACAATAAGCAGCTGATCATACGTTATGGATCCACCCTGCATATAGGCAAGAAGCAAAGAAGCGATCACAATAGCCTGAGCGATCAACGCTGTAAGTTTTGGCCCGATCTTATCGACACTGAAACCAAGTACGATACGTAAAATAGCCCCAGAAAGAATAGGAAGAGAAAGCAGTGTCGCTTTCTGACCCGCAGTAATGATCTCTCCGTGAAGTGCCAGTGCCTCTGCAATCTCTGTTGAGAGTGGACCGAGCATGGTCCATACCATAAAACTCATATCGAAATATAAAAAAGCCATAAACAGGGTTGGAAAATGCCCCTGTCCCTTTAATGCTTTAAATCCTGCCATTGTGTTCTCCTGTAAAAGTATAATGAATTGAAGAATTATACAGTAAATATATAGCAATCATAACTTATCATATGATTATTTTTTAATCAGTTAAACTAAAGCATCTACAGTCACTATCTAGTTTAATGGGTAGAATAAAGCAATACCATTGATTAAAAATTAATCAATTATTTTTCTCTAGTTTACATTTGCTTTGCTATAATAAAAACAATTATCTTATATCTGGAGAAACAGTTTTATAATGGAAGCCTTACAAAAAGCATTAGAAGCAAGAAGTAAAAAAGTCAATAAAATAGAAGAAACAAAAGCACTCAAAGCACCTATGGATGTGCATGCAAAATTGACAGAGATCGCAGCAGCCGGATATGATGGCTTGGCAAAAGAGGATTCTGCCTACTTTTTAAAGTGTTTTGGGCTCTTTGACAAAGGTGAGGACTTTATGCTCAGAGTACGTATTCCTGCCGGTCAGATCAGCAATGCACAAGCCGTTCGTATTGGTGAACTTGCAGAAAAATATGGAAATGACTACATCGATATTACCACCAGAATGCAAGTAGAGCTTCGCTATCTGCAAATTGAAAACATTGCCAAGGTACTTGAAGCGTTAAAAGAGGTAGGTCTTTCTACTTTCCAGACAGGGGTAGACAATCCTCGTAACATTGTGACTGACCCACTGGATTCTGTTGCTTATGACACGATCATAGAAACAAAACCTATTATTGACGAAATGCAGACTGTTTTTGCAGAAAACCCAGAATGGATCTCTGTACTTCCACGTAAATTCAATACAGGTATACTGGGTTCTCTCTCCAACTCCTGTAACATCTTCGGACATGACTGCTGCTTTGTCCTTGCCAATAAAGAAGGAGAATTCGGCTTTAATATTTATCTGGGTGCCCGTGTGGGTATACAGGCAAGAGATGCCAACCTCTTTGTAGGTATTGATGAAGTCCCTCTCTTTTTCAAAGCCCTTCTCAGTGTTTTCAAGATCTATGGATACCGTGACAACAGAAACAAGAACAGACTGCATTTCCTCTTACAGGATGTAGGCATAAAAACGTTTGTAGATGCAGTAAAACAGGAAGCAGGCCTGGACTTTGCCCCTGCAGGTATGACAATGGTACAGTCCCAGAACATTGCACTTGGTGCCAACAAAGTACTACAGAGAGACGGGAAATTTGCCCACAAGACCATTGTACCTTCAGGGATATTCTCAGGAACAGACCTCATTGCCCTTGCCAAAGAGGCGCAGAACTTTGCATCAGGTGATCTCAGGTTTACCTACGATCAGAATATCTATGTGATCAATATACCTAAAGAGGATATTGCTGCATTTGAAGCCAGTAGCATCATAGAAAAATATGCGCAGTACAATAACCTGTATTTTAATGACATGATCGCCTGTGCAGGAACAGCAACCTGTACTTTCGCTGTTATACCGAACAAACCAGATGCCATAGAACTGGCACACTTCCTCAACTCTGAAGTAGCCATTGAGAATGCAAATGTACGCATGAACTGGTCTGCCTGTCCAAAAGGCTGTGGTGTACATGGTATTGCCGATATCGGTTTTGAAGGGTGTAAAGCCAAAGATTCTGAGGGGAACCGTGTGGATGGTGTACATATTTTCGTTGGAGGAAAGATCACAAGAGAAGCCAAAGAAGCACATATACTACACAAGTCCCTTCCGCTTTCAGAGGCAAAGCATCATGTCAAGTACTTACTGAAAAGTTATGCCGACAATAAACACAGAGCAGAAACATACGAAGCATTTGATGATCGTTTTTTAAGTCAGAACTACTCCTTTCAGGCGCTCTCATTCTATACGAAGATCAACTATGTACTCAATGAGAAACTGGGAATGGATATAACATTTGAACTTGAGAAAGAACCTCAGTCTTCAAAAAGAGAAGAGTACGAACTCTTTGCTTTCGGACTTAAACTCTTTAAGCTGCTTACAGGTGAAAAACGTTTTCAGGGTGTGGTAGGCTTGGTTCCGACACTGGTAAGACCAAGAAAGATAAAACGTAATGAAGTCACAAAAATTAACCCGAAAGTACCTGAAAAACTCTCTGAGGTCATCTACAATATGACCCATGAAAATAAAAATGAGAGAGCACAGGTCTTCTCTGAACTCCTTGTAGCACTTAAAGAAGTCTAAGCATGGCCGTTGAACCTTTAACGAAACATACCCCTTTAGAGAGTTTCATCAACCATAAGAACAATACAGGTATGCAATGCGGGAACTACAGCATAGATATCCCCGATCTAAAACCCGGAGAACAGTACCGTTTTCACTTCGATGCCACTGCCTGCGTAGGCTGTCACTGCTGTGAAGTAGCCTGTAACGAGCAGAATGCCAATCCCGATGACATCAAATGGCGCCGTGTCGGAGAAATGGAAATGGGTGAATTTCCGGACACACTGCAACTCTTCAACTCGATGAGCTGTAACCACTGTATTGAACCGGAATGTCTCATCGGCTGTCCGACAGAGTCTTACATCAAACTTGACAACGGTATTGTCTGGCATGATGACCCAAGCTGTATCGGTTGCCAGTACTGTACCTGGAACTGCCCTTATGAAGTCCCTGTTTTCAATCCTGACAGAGGCATTGTGACCAAGTGCCATATGTGTGTGGACAAACTGGAAGTAGGTCAGACACCGGCATGTGTACAGGCTTGTCCCGGCGGTGCTATTGAAATTGAAACAGTCAATATTGAACAGTGGCTGGCTGAAGATATGGCAAAAGAAGGGGTCGCACCCCATCTTCCCAATATTGATATCACCAAACCGACCACACGATATACACTTCCCGAACTCAAAGAGGGAGAAGAGATCCGTCCGGCAGATGAACATTTACTCAAGCCTGCCCATCCGGAACTGCCGCTTGTGTTTATGACCGTACTTACACAAGTCTCCCTTGGCGCATTTTTTGCACTCTTTTTAGGACAATTCCTCTTCAGTTTGGGCTTTCATCTGCCTGAGCCAAATCTGGCAATGGCGATCTTGGCATTTTTGCCTGCCGCCATTGGCCTGCCACTCTCAGCACTTCATCTGGGAAGACCCATTAAAGCCATGTCAGCGATGAAGAACTGGAGAACTTCCTGGCTCTCACGTGAAGCGATCGCCTTGGGAGCCTATACCGGTCTGGCGACGCTGGTAGCCGGATTGTACTTCCTTGCCATTAAAGGTTTTGCCCTGCTTTTTATTGAAGCACTCACGCTTGCTGTTGGTATTTTCGGTATTTATGCACAGTCCATGATCTATCGGATCAAAGCCCGTCCGGCCTGGAACAGAAAATCTACCACTAAACGCTTTTTTGGTTCAGGCTACATCGGTTTCCTGCTCATTGCCACGGCTCTGCTCATAGCAAACGGAACACAGGGTGTCATGGTACTTTTAGCCATTACCCTGTTAGCAGGTATGGGTCAGGTTCTGGTTATATTTGAAGAGGTGATGTTTTACCGGCATCTTGACAAAGAAGATCCCCTCTACTACCAATACAACAGAAGCCGTATACTGCTTCAGGAACATTTTGCCACTGTTAAAAAATTCAGGGTCTACTCTTTGATACTGTTTGCTTTACTCTTACCTCTTTTGGCTATTTTGTTCACGGCAAGCGGTTTGGTAGGATTGGCCATTGCCACACTCATACTGGCAACACTGGGTGCATTTGTCTCTGAATTAAGCGGACGTTATCTCTTTTACCGAACAGTCGTACCTTTGGGATTGGCAGGAAATTTCTTTGCGGGTAACCAAAGACATTAAAAAAACTTCTAATCTGTTCCTTATCCAATGATATGGAAACAGCTATCATTGAGCATGGAATATAATAAATTCTCTCGAATAAGTTTCTCTGGTATGATTACTTTTTTTATCTTCTACAGGCGTATCCTGTTTTTTGATCGCTTCGGCAACTTCAACAAAAGAGACTATTTTTGCAATATCTGACAAAGCTTTTGCACGGGCAACTTCCATACTTGATTTAATGGTAGATATCTCTGCTCTTGCTTGGGCTTTGATCTCCTCCAAGGTCAGATCTTTGTATTTTTCTTTCAGTGACAATTCCACATTTTCATCAATGAGTGCTTTGGCTATTGTAACATTTGAAACTGCTTCAGTAATTTCAACGGCAGACACTGATTCTGCTATTTTGACTGCAGATCTGTTTTTAGCTATTGTCAGTGCTGTTGCATTATCTACAGTATTCGGTTTCTCTTTCATTTTACTCATTTCAACATGCCTGCTTGCATCAATGATGTTCTTTGCCGCCTTTGCCTTTGCAATTTCAACTGTAGAAACTGCGTTTGCTATCTTTTTCGCACTCAAAGCTTTTTCTTCTTCTATCTGCTCAGGAGTGGCTTGACTCGACTCCAACCCTTCTACTTTGACAAGGGCTTTAATGATCTTGTCTTTTGCCTGTATCTTGGCTATCTCTACTTTTGCTACAGATTGTGATATATGTCCAATAGCATGTGATTCTGCAATTTTGGTTTCTGTACTCTTTTGGTTTTTTGTATTCTCCGGGGGTTTTATATTCTTTTGGATTTCCTCTTCATTTTCTCTTTCGACACGTGCATTGTCAATCTCTTTAACCGTATCTCGAAGTTCATCTATCGTAGTTTGGCGTGCCTGAATCGCTTCATTAAACGACTGTAATATCTCATTTCTTACCTGATCACGTGTATCTTCTGCCTGTATCTGAGAAAAAGTACATGCCATAAGAGGCAATATCAGTATCATTTTATTCATAAATATTCCTTTTTTTAAATCATTCTAAATTATTATATAATAACTTATCTGCCAGTTTAATGAAATGAAGCTTTTGTCATCAAGGAAAATAAGGTCAAGAGAAAAAAACAGGGATCAATAAATCATTTCATGATCCTCCATATGCCTATTGTATATTACGTATGATAAATCGTAACTAATATTTTTATCCATCCCATATTGCCTATAAAATGTACAGGAAAATGATACAAAAAGCTGAAAAATCCACTATAATATATGCAATTTATACAGGATATCTCTAATAATAGGAAAAAAATGAGTTTGATACAAAAAGCAAAAGATTTTCTCGGTATTGATATAAAAGAGGACAAATACGCCCTTGTGGACGACCCAATCTTCGGAAAAGTAGCCAAAGACAAAGCACCGGATAAATGGGTACGTTCTACCTGTGGATACTGTGGTGTCGGATGCGGAATGTATATTGGTGTGAAGAACGGCAAAGCTGTCTACTCCAAAGGTGATCCTCTGCATTCCGTGAATTTCGGGACGCTCTGTCCAAAAGGACTGAGTGAACATAAAATGGTGTATGCCGATTCCCGTGTACAAGCACCGCTTATACGCAAAAATGGAGAGCTGACCGCCAGTACCTGGGAAGAGACCTTCAAGCATACTTCAGACGAATTCAAACGTATTCAGGCCGAACACGGAAAAGGTGCTGTGGCGGTCATCTCTACAGGTCAGCTGCTTACCGAAGATTTTTATGCTTTGGGGAAATTCGTTCAACTTGGACTTGAAACCAACAATTATGACGGTAACACCACACTCTGCATGGCTTCAGCCGTGATGGGTTACAAACAGACTTTTGGATCTGATGGTCCTACCGGCTGTTATGAAGACTTTGAAAAAGCAGATGTCATTATGCTTATCGGAGCGAATATTGCCGATAACCACCCTATTTTGAAACTGCATATTGCTAGAAATGAACAAGTGACCGGTAAAAAACCAACCATTATCGTCGTAGATCCGCGCAAGTCCAAAACCGCACAAATGGCAGATATTTTCGTACCTTTGAAACCACGTTCTGATCTTGCTTTGATCAACGGACTCTGTTACATCATTTTTGAGCAGGGTTGGGAGAATGAAAAGTTCATCCGTGAACGTACCAACGGATATAAAGAGTTCAAGAAGCACATTTTAGCCAACTACCCGCCTCAAGAAGTTTCTGTCATCACGGGCATCGATGTTAAAGAGCTTTATAACCTTGCCAAGATCTACGCTACAGCAGATGCTGTGATGTCAGCCTGGACCATGGGCGTGAACCAGAGTTCCATCGGAACAGATACGGTCTCTGCCATCTGTAACCTTGCCCTCATTACCGGAAATGTCGGACGTGAAGGGGCATCACCGATGTCTATTACCGGACAGTGTAATGCTATGGGAACACGTGAATTCGGCTTTACCTCCTCCATTCCGGGATACAGAAACTATGCTTCGAACTCTGACAGACAGGCTTTTGCTGACATTGTAAATGTCCCTGTAGACCTGGTACCGACCAAACGCGGCTATGCCTACCCGCAGATCATCGATGCCATTAACAGAGGAGAGATCAAAGCACTGTGGGTCGTGGCGACCAACCCACTGGTGAGTTTTCCAGACCAAAACGCCCTGCGTGAAGCCCTGAAAAAGCTTGATATTCTTGTGGTACAGGATGCCTTTATGTCTGACACTGCCCAGATCGCCGATGTGGTCTTTGCAGCTGCGACCTGGTCTGAAAAAGAAGGATGCTATACCAATTCAGAAAGACGCTGCAACTATGCGAAAAAAGCTGTTGAACCATTGGGAGACAGTAAAGCAGACCTTGACATCGTGAGAGAGTTCTCTAGCTATTTTGAAGATAAACATGCACTTCTTTTTAAAGATCTCAAAACACCCAGAGATGTCTTTGAAGAGATCAAACGTGTCAGCAAAGGACAGCTTTGTGACTACTCGGAAATGTCTTACGAGAAGATAGAACAGCTCGGTGGTATCCAGTGGCCATGTAATGAAAAAGCGCCCGAAGGCACCAAACGTCTTTATTCCGAAGATATGCCCTGTAAAACAGCTGACGGGAAAGCCAATCTTCTGCCTGTAGAGTGGATACCTCTCTCTGAAATGGCCTGTGCAGGTCTGCCGCTTATCCTTAACACCGGACGTACCGTTGAACAGTTCCATACCAGAACCAAAACCGGAACGATAGGTATTCTGGACGCTTTGGCACCGGAAGCCTGGGTAGATATCAACCCTAAAGATGCTTTGAAACTTCAAGTCAAAAGCGGGGACCGTATCTCACTTTCAGGCACACGAGGGAAAGTGGATGATGTCATTGTCAAAGTAAGCCAGACCATCGGTGAAGGAAATATTTTTGTACCTTTCCACTTCAATGAACAGCTAATCAACAACATCACCATCCCGGAATTTGACCCGAAATCTTTTGAACCCAACTACAAGCAGTGTGCCGTTCAACTCCACTCTGAAGCAGTACCGGAAGGTATAGTCTATGAAGAAGTGGAGATCTCCGGTTATCTTGAGGGTGTCAAAGTCCACACAGAAGATGTACGTGTTGAAGAGAAAAGTGAGAGTACCGCAAAGTAGAAAAGTAGCAAATATTTCTACATGTGATAAAGTTCTTTGGGTATAATTCCGATATTAACTATTAAGGCTAACTGTCGTGGAAACAACTTTAACTAAAACCCAAAAATTCATTCTCAAACTCTTCCCGGAGATCATGGTCAAAGGTTCTTCTGCCAAGAGGCAGATGGTCGGACAACTCTACAACAACCTTGTGAAACTTTTAAAACGTATCGATTCAGAGATTCATGTTAAAAAATTCTCCGATAAAATTGAAGTGGTGACTCCTGTAGATGTTGTGATCGAAGTAAGACAGACACTATTGAACACACCGGGAATAGAACAGGTACTTGAAGCTTTACAGTTTGACAATATGGACAGCCTGGACAAAATAAAAGTACAAGTTGCAGAAGTCATGACCAAAGAGATCAATGACAAAACGTTTGTGGTCCGTGTCAAACGTTCGGGAAAACACCCTTATAACTCTACAAAGATAGAACAAACCGTAGGTGGCTACATGCTGGCACACTCTACGGCCAAAGGCGTTGACCTGCACAACCCTGAAGTGACCATCCGTCTGGAGCTCATTAACAATCAGCTCAATATCATTACACTCAAACACATAGGGCTTGCAGGCTTTCCTATAGGTACACAGGGTGACATACTCTCTTTAATGTCCGGGGGGTTTGACTCTACCATAGCCTCTTACCTCACAATGAAAAGAGGGATAAAAACCCATTTCATCTTCTTTAACCTTGGCGGTATTGCCCATGAGATCGGTGTAAAACAGGTTGCACTCTACCTTTGGTCCAAGTTTGGTGCCTCTCACAAAGTAAAATTCATCTCTATCCCTTTTGAACCTGTGGTAGAAGAGATCTTCCGTTCTACCCATGAAACCTATATGGGTGTCACCCTCAAACGTCTCATGCTCATAGCAGCAGAGAAAGTAGCAAATGAAATGGAGATCGATGCGCTGCTTACAGGAGAAAGTGTTGCACAGGTTTCAAGCCAGACACTCCGTAACTTGGCACTGATCGACCAGGTAACCAACAAACTTGTACTGCGTCCGCTTGCAACGATGAATAAACCGGACATCATGCACATGGCTGACGAGATCGGTACACGCCGTTTTGCAGAGAGTATGCCTGAGTATTGCGGCGTCATTTCCAAAAACCCTATTACCCACGGTTCTTTTAAACGTATGGAAAGAGAAGCCAAACATTTTAACTATGAAGTCTTGGACAAAGCAGTAGAAGATGCCAAAACGATCTATGTCGATGAGATCATCGATGATGTAACCAAAGCATCACCAATTGAAGTCATTTCTGAGTTAAATGATGATTTTGTGGTCATCGATATACGTGCAGAAGATGCTTGTATTGAAACGAGCTGTGAAAGCATCAAAATACCATTTCATAAACTCAAAACAGAGTTTAAAAAATTGCCAAAAGGTAAAGAGTACCTGCTCTACTGTGAAAAAGGGATCATGAGCCAGTTACATGCGCAGTATCTGCGTGATGCTGAAGATGCAGAGAATGTGAGAGTGTATAGACCTTAGTATCACTTAGCTATTGAGTCTTATTTTTGTACACTTTCCCATCTTTCATAATCATCACAAAATTCTTGTCTGGATCTGCTACAAGATCAAGATCTTTTAGTGGATCTCCATCTACAAGAATCATATCTGCATAAGCACCTTCCTTCAAAACTCCCAACTCCCTCGGATAAGGATCTCTTGGTCCACACATTTTAAGCAGTTGCGCATTGTCATGGGTTGCCATTTTGAGTGCTTCATAGGGAGTAAACCAACGCTTCAATTTTGCAAGCATCTTCCCTTGTTTGGCCGCTGATGCAGGATCAAAAAGGGCATCGGTACCAAAAGCCATTTTTACCCCCATAGCTTTAGCCATCTTGTAGACCCTATCTGTTCCAGAAGTAGTTTCAATCCATTTTTGTGTACTCTGTGGATTATCAAAATGAAGACGATCTTCATCATCAAGTAGAGGTTGAATGGAGAGCCATGCACCTTTTTCTTTCATCATTTCAAGTGTCTTTTCTTCTTTGATAAGCATTCCATGTTCAATCGACATAACCCCTGCTTTCAAGGCAGTTCGAATAGATTTATCCGTAAAAACATGGGCAGCGACATATGTATTCCACGTTTTAGCTACTTCTACGATAGCCTTCATCTCTTCATAAGTATACTGCTGAACATCGAGTGGATCATAGGCGGATGATACACCGCCACCACATGAAATTTTGATCTGAGTGGCACCCATACGCAGAATCTCTCTTGTACGCTTAATGACATCTGGAACCCCGTCAGCAGTCAGGATCAGACCGTTACGCTCCCAGTAAGTAAGTGGGTCTGTACTGTTTGTAGGTACAGCATTCTTTCCACGGAAGTCGAAGTGGCCGGAAGTCTGGCTCATCGGAGGACCGGAAATATACATACGTGGTCCCGGATGCTCCCCTGAATCAGTAAACTTTTTGACAGCGAAAGGGTTACCTCCTACATCTCGTATAGAAGTAAACCCACGCATAAGTGTTTCTTCTGCACCCAAAAAACCAATGATGGCGACTTCACTCATATCACCAGTCACCAAAGTACTAGCTGGTGCATTTGCATAATAAGTATGCCAGTGTGCATCAATAAGTCCTGGAATAAGTGTTTTCCCCTTTGCATCGATTACCATTGCACCTTTAGGGGAAAGAATCGATTTTGCTATTTTGGTAATTTTATTACCCTCAACGAGCAGGCTCATTCCACTTGCAACATTTTCATTCTGACCATCAAATATTTTGGCATTGATAATGAGTACACTGCTTTTTGGCTTGTTTTCCTCTGCAACTGCTCCCGTTAACAACATGATGCCAGCTATAAATCCTGCAATAACGCTACTTTTCAATATTTTCACATGCAATCCTTTTTAAATTTATCTATAATTCATACTACTCAAATTGACTTAAATATGAAATGAGTATTGTTTTGAATGCAAAGTTTTAAAACCTCATAAAATAGTTAACTTTATAAGGTTTTTATTTGTACAAAATATCCGATATCATGAAATGAACACACAAGACGCATCAAAACGCTATACTTTAGTCTAATAACATCTTCAGATCATTCAAATCAAAAAGAAGCAGATTTTTATCTTTTATAGAAAGCAGTTCATTGGAAAACCCACTTTTTGAGAAGAGTGCATAGATATCTACAGGTATACCAGACTGAAGCGCTTTGTCTTTAAGCTTATTGAGCTCATTTTTACAAATCTTGCGGTCTTTATACTTACACTCTCCAAGTATGAGTTTTTTATCTCTTGTCACGGCAAGGATGTCAAACTCACTGTGTTGATCCCAGTATGATCCGCTGCTGAGCAGTGGCGACCTGGATTCATAATACTTTAGCAGGAGATCATCGCAAAGCTGTTCATAGACAAGGGTTCGTAAACGTTCGTAATGCTTTTCAAAATTCTCAAGGAAAGGCCTGCTCTCACCTCTTGACAATTCTTCTCTGTAATGGGTGACAAACCCGAACCAAAAACGCATGAAAGGCTGAACAAATCGCAGTTTATCCTGTACGCGGTAGGAACGCAGTTCTTTTTTGAGTTTGTGTTTGGGGTGTATTTTGAGCGGGCGTTCCCTCGTCTGTTCAATATAAAGTATATTCAGGGAGATCAACTCCTGGATGATCTCTTCACCAAGGCCTTCACTCAATCGGGCTTTTTTCAGTACAGCATAAAACTTTCCATCCCCTCTTGCAACAGCCATCAGCACATCACGATAAGGCGTGTCCAAAAGATAGGAAGGGGAGACAAGATGTTGGAACTTGCTGAAGTTCTGTACGAAGTTATTTTCAACCATAGAAAAAACATTATCAAAAAAATCCAATTCGATACTCTCTTCTATCCCGCCTAAAATAGAAAAGTATTCAACAGATTGCTCCAGCGTCAAATGGGGGTTGTAGTTACAAAAATAATTAAATGCGTTTTTAATGGTACCCATACCTCACTTTATTCATGAATATAAGTTTAACATACATTTGATATAATGTCTTTATAGTAAAATGATTATTTTTTAATCAACTAATTCATACTTAAAGTGCTGCAATGGAACAATTTTTCACCAAATCTGAACATGTACAGAATATTATCAAGGGTTTCAACCTTACAAAAACACTCTTTGTGTCATCTATTATCATCGGGGAAGAGAATATTGGGAAAAAATTGTTGGTAAGACATCTCTTTCCAAATGCCCGTGTGGTCTCAGGTGATGACCAGGAAGCCGTTGTAGCAGCTTTGAGCGAATATGATGAGCTCATCATCACGGATTTTGAGAAGTTAAGTAATCAGGAATCTCTGAACCTTGACAATAAACGTATTATCGCTACGGCCAATTATATAGGAAACAAACAGACCATCGACAATCTTTTTGCTTTTATCTATACACTTCCCTCACTTAAAGAACGTCTTGAAGATACTGCCCATATCAAAGCGCTTTATATCAAAGAAGCCTGTGATAATCTTATGATTGACATGGATGAGATGTCAACTCAGGATATACCGGTAAACCTGACACAGAACTCAAAAAGCCTTAAAAGCACTATATACAAATACCTGATGACACATTCTATGAATAAAAAAGATATACAGGAAGCTGTTCATAGCTATATCCTGAAAGAGCTTCATGGGAATAACGGTTACAAAGAGCATTTGTCACTCTATGAAAAACCGCTTATAGAAGCCGGTCTGCAGAAGTTTGGATCTCAATTGCAACTTTCACAAATACTCGGGATAAACAGAAATACCTTACGAAAGAAGATACATGAACACGGAATCGATTAATTTTCAATCCTTTTTGGATTGGGACAATAGTCCTTTTATACTTTTCTCTTCTTTAGGGAAAATACTCTACCTGAACAACTCTGCAGAGATCCTTTTTGGATATGTCTCAAAACAGGAACTTTATGACCTGGCACTTGCTTATGCTCCACAAAATTTTGGATACAAGACCACAACCCTTTCCCTAAACTACGACTCTTTTACCTTTTATGCCATCACCATCGGCTATGAGAACGAAGAGCAGATATCCATACGCTTTTACAATGCACCGAGAATACGTTCTACCACACCAATAGAAAAAGACAAACTGGTCACAACCGATATCAATCTGCTGCTTGAGGCGAACATTGCGCTGTTCAGGACAAAAAATCCCAATCATCTTCAGCTTTTGACCGATCATGATATCCCTGCTTTCAAAATAGACCAGAACAATTTTTCCAAACTGCTCAGAAAAACACTGGATTCATTCAGGGCATCAGACTCCATCAACATTACTCTTAAACTGCTCACCGGTGAACATGTGATCATTTCAGGAAAGAAGAAAGCGATCGTACAACTCTCCATTGAAGCCAACGGTAGATATTCCGATGCTGATGAAGAGGTCAAAAGTATTGCAATGCAGTGCCATATTGCCCATCTTCTAAAAGAGAGAACCATAAAACTTGAAATTCCCCTTATCACTTAAGTACATGATATAAGGTTACTTTATTAAACATATAATTTAAAATTAAAGCTTCATATTGATTAAAAATTAATCAAACCTTCTCCGCTAAAAACATCGATTCATGTTATGATTATTCCGTAAAAACACACATTAAAGGAATAAAGCATGAAGTTAAAACTTTTCGCTCTACTGGCAGCACTCTTGCCAATTGCTGCATTTGCAGAAGACAAACTCGATTCGGGTGATACAGCATGGATGATGATGTCCACTGCACTCGTTCTACTTATGACACCGGCAGGTCTTGCACTTTTCTATGCAGGTATGTCAAGAACTAAAAATGCATTGAATACATATGCAATGGTCATGGGTGCATTCGTACTGGCATTTGTTGTATGGGTCATTGCAGGATATTCACTTGCTTTCGGTACTTCTGAAACTGCAGGTATTCAGCAATTCATTGGTGGATTCGGTAATGTATTCCTGAACGGTGTTGACTGGAAAGACCTTAGTGGTACTTACCCGACATTTGTATTTATTGCATTCCAAGGAACATTTGCTGCGATCACAGTAGCGATCGCTTCAGGTTCTGTGATCGGACGTATGAAGTTCTCAACATGGATGGTTATCGTAGCCCTATGGGGTCTTGTTGTTTATGCTCCTATTACACACATGGTATGGGGTGGAGACGGTGCCCTTCTTTTTGATGCCGGTGCACTTGACTTTGCCGGCGGTACAGTTGTACACATGAACGGTGGTTTGGCTGGTCTTGTACTTGCTATCCTTGTTGGTAAAAGAACGGGGTATCCAAAAATTGCTATGAAACCATTCTCAATTATCTTTACTGCTGCCGGTGCAGCACTACTATGGTTCGGTTGGTATGGATTTAATGCTGGTTCAGCATTTGGTGCAAATGCCATTGCAGGTGTTGCACTGTTGACCACAACCATTGCTACGGCAGCTGCCGGACTTACCTGGTTGATCATCGAATGGGTTGTCTATAAGAAACCGACACTTCTTGGTATCGCATCAGGAATCGTTGCCGGTTTAGTTGCTATTACACCTGCTGCAGGTTTCGTATCTGTTGGTGGTGCATTTATCATAGGTATCGGTGGAGCGATCATCGGATTCTTCGGTGTTGTCAAATTGAAAAAAATGTTTGGATATGATGATTCTCTGGATGCATTCGGTATCCACTTCCTCGCTGGTCTTTGGGGAGCATTGATGACAGGTGTACTTGCATTGAACGACAAAGAACTTCTCTGGGACGGTCCGCTTAAAGAGAGTGGTGACAGAATGGGACAGTTCATGGTTCAAGTTCAATCCGTAGTAGTTGTAGGTCTTTGGACATTGATCGGTACTGTGGTTGTTTATTATGTAGCATCCGCATTGACAGGTGGTGCAAGAGTAGATGCTGAGACAGAAGAGATGGGTCTTGACGAATCAGTACACGGTGAAAGAGGTATGAACCTTTAATGGTTCATACTTTCCACTAAAATAATATAAGGATTTTTAACATGAAAAAAATTGAAGCGATCATCAAGCCATTTAAACTTGAAGATGTAAAAGATGCATTGGTAGAAGCGGGTATCGAAGGTATGACTGTATCCGAGGTTAAAGGTTACGGAAGACAACAGGGACACTCTGAACTTTACAGAGGTGCCGAGTACGTTGTAGAATTCATTCCTAAGATCAAGATCGAAATCGTTGTCAGTAGTGATGAATATGCTGAGATCGCTGTAAAAGCGATTAATGCTGCTGCAAAAACAGGTAAGATCGGTGATGGTAAGATCTTTGTCAGCTCTATCGATTCTGTTCTTAGAATCAGAACAGATGAAACAGACGAAGATGCACTCTAATCTTCGTAAGGTCGGTTAAATCCGACCCTGCACTTTATACCTAAACATAGCATCCCTATTACATTGATTAAAAATTAATCACTTTTTTCTTACTTTTTTACAGAATTCATCATTTTTTGACTATTTTTTGAACATACTTTCTTATTGATCCTTCTCTATTACTGATACACTAATACTACAAATTTATTAGGAGATCTCTATGGAAATGAATTATGTCATCGATACCTTCTTTGCCATCTTTGCCATGACCCTCATCATCTTTATGGTACCCGGGTTTGCAATGCTTGAAGCGGGATTGGTAAGAACAAAGAATGTCACTTCTGTTTTAACAGTCAATGTTATGATCTATGCGGTAGCTTCATTGGCCTTTATGCTCATAGGCTACACATACGCATTTGGATCCTGGGACCATCAGGATATCATGAGCAAATATGCTTTTTTCCTCTTTCAAATGGCTTTTGTAGGAAAAGTTGTCAATATTATGAGTGGCGGGGTCTCTGAACGCTCCCGTATCATTCCTCTGGTACTTTTCACCATTGCGGTAGGTGCATTCATCTACCCTACCATCGTCAACATCACCTGGGGAGTGAATTTCCTTTCCGGTACGGCATTTGATATTTCTGCTATGCATGACCTCGCCGGTTCCACTGTCATCCATTCTACCGGTGGTTGGGCACTGCTGGCCGCCATTCTCATTATGGGATCCAGACGGGGAAGATTCAAAAAGAATGGCGCCATACAGGTTATCCCTGCTTCTAACATTCCACTTGTTGTACTTGGTGCTTTTTTACTCTGGATCGGTTGGTTCGGCTTCAACGGTGGATCTGTCGGAGCCATTTCAAGCAAAGAGAATGCCGATGCAGTAGCACTGACGATCATGAATACAAATACATCCGGTCTTGCCGGTGCGATCGTCGGATGGCTCTTTACCTATGTACGGTATAAAAAATTCGATGTTACTATGATCCTCAACGGTGCATTGGGTGGGTTGGTCGCTATTACCGCGGGTCCTGACCTCTATGATATCTATACACCTATACTCATTGGTGCCATTGGTGGTGCACTCGTTGTGATCTTTGTACCAATATTTGATAGACTAAAAATGGATGATCCTGTGGGTGCTCTTTCCGTGCACCTGGTGAACGGTATCTGGGGTACCCTAGCGGTAGGGATCTTTGCAGATGTCTCTCTCTGGGCACAGTTCAAAGGTATTGCTTTGGTAGCTCTGATCGTATTCCCTCTCTCTTTTGTGACCATTTACGTGATCAATAAGATCTTTAATTTACGTGCAGGAGATGACGAGCAGCTTGAAGGTATTGATGCCATTGAATGTGGTATAGAAGCCTATCCGGAATTTAAACGCAGTATTTAAACATTTATATATAAAGGAAATAAAAAATGAAAAAGATCGAAGCAATTATTAAACCATTCAAGCTTGATGACGTAAAAGAAGCACTGGTAGAAGCAGGTATCGAAGGTATGACCATTTCTGAGGTCAAAGGTTACGGTAGACAGCAAGGGCATTCAGAACTCTACAGAGGTGCAGAGTATGTCGTTGAATTTATTCCAAAAGTCAAAATAGAGATCATTGTCTCATCTCAAGAGTATGCAGACAAAGCTGTAGATGCCATCAAAGAGGCTGCTAAAACAGGTAAGATCGGTGACGGGAAGATCTTTGTTTCCGACATTTCCAGAACCATTCGTATCAGAACCGATGAAGAGGATGAAGATGCATTGTAAAAACTAGATGTTTTTGCAATACTGACGAAAGACACTCTAGCCTCTACCATCTGTAGGGTCGGTTTACCAACCACCGATAAATGGTCGATAAATCGACCCTACACATTCTTGAATATGTTTATTTTCTCTTCACTTCCCGTAATCTTCCAATCAACACCCTCTACACCAAACTCACGTTCATACTCAAAAATACCGATCTGCTTTAAAGTATGCAGCATCTTATCAATCTCTGTATAACTTGTAGAAAAATCATACGATATCTGTTTTTCATAGGTAAGCAATTCTGCCTTATTCAAAACATCTTTAACTGCTTCTGCATAGGCTCTCGCCATGCCGCCGGTTCCCAGTTTTATTCCGCCAAAGTATCGTACGATCAATACAGCGCAGTTGATCAATTCTCCCCCTCGCAGGACATTGAGTGCCGGTGTACCTGCACACCCTTTTGGCTCTCCGTCATCCGAACTTTGCTCCACGATCTGATCGAAGTCGTTCATATAACGCAGCGCATAAACCACATGATTTGCCTTTGGATTTTCTACCTTGAGCTTTGCCTGCAAACCTTCATATTGTGATATCGGAACCAGATATGTAAAGAATTTGGAACGCTTGACCTCTGTCAAAGATTCAAACGGTTTCTCAACTGTTTTCACAGATCTCCTCTAACTTTTTATATCCTGCATATACAAGAAGTCCAATGGCAATACCGATACCGTCTGCCACAATATCCAGCCATTCAGAACAACGGTTAGGAGTAAAATATTGTGAGAATTCAATAAAATAGGCATAAAAGAGGAGAGATGCAATCCCTTTCCACAAAGAAATATAATAAGAGAGAAATAGCAGGAGTGTCAAAATAGCAAATGCAATAAAGTGCAGTGTTTTATCGGAAAGGTTCCCTATGGTCGGAGCCATCTCCTGTGGCAAGACTGCGGCAAGATAAGAACCGAACAGTGCTATCCAAAAAAGTATTTTATATGATTTACTATACTGTACAGGCATTTATTCTCTCTACGATCAGCTGAATAAATTTCTCACTTGTATTCATACACTCTGCTACAATATAATCATCATATTTAAGTTTTTCAGCAATTTCTCTATGTTCAATATCAAGTTCAAAAACTGTCTCTGAATTATCCAAAGTAAATGCCAATGGGAATATGACTACTTTTCGATGGGTAGGATTACGCAGTACATCGGCAAGATTCGGTTCCAGCCAGGCCGAAGAACCCACTTTGGATTGATACACAAGTTTGATATCATGAAATTCAATCCCTTTCAAAGCCAAATACGTTTTGATGGCCGAAGCATTTCCTTCGACCTGATTTTGATAGGGATCACCTGCTTTGATAATACTCAAAGGCAAGCCATGTGCAGAAAGTAACAGGTCATACTCTTTTGTCTCTTTTCCATGCATAGCCTCCAGGATCTTTTCTACGCTGGCTTCAATATAGTCAAGATCATCATAATAAGGATCGATCACCCTGATCTTAGGGCTATATTCCATCTCTTCACACCTTTTTTCAATATCTTCTACTGAAGAGAGTGTTGTGGTGGTGGAATACTGTGGATACATAGGAAAGAGCAGCAAATTCTCCACTCCGTCTTTTTGACACTGGAACAATGCTTTATCTGCAAAAGGAGGAACATATCGCATGGCAGGATATACAGGTATATTCACGTCATGTTTTAACTTTTCTATAAGCGCATTGGTAAGTTCAGGAAGAGGTGATCTGCCACCCAAAAGTCTATAGTTCTCTTTCACATCTTCCAAACGTTTTGAAATAATAATATACGCAATAAATTGTCTCAGGTAGGGATTCATTATCAATATATGTTCATCTGCGAACATATTGCGCAAAAAGAGTTCAACTTCTTCTATGTTGTTCGGTCCACCCATATTCAAAAGCAAAAGTGCTTGTTTCATTTCATCCCTTTTTTATAGCTTGCTATTTTATCACATAAGGTGTAAAATTACAGCACTATATTTACAAAGGTATCAAGAATGATCATCATCCCCGCACGTATCGGTTCAAGTCGCTTCCCCAATAAAGTATTGGCAGATATCGGTGGAGTACCGATGGTTATTCGTACAGCAATGACAGTTCAGGATATTGATACTGTTGTGATCGCAACAGATTCACAAGATGTCATTGATATTGCCAATGAGCATGACATCAAAGCTGTCTTGACTTCCACAAAACATCAAAGCGGTACTGACCGCATTTATGAAGCAGCACAGATCCTGGATCTGAATGAAGATGAGATCATCATTAATGTACAGGGGGATGAACCTTTCATTGAAACCGAGGTCGTACAGGCGATCTATGATCTTACAAAACAGAATAGCAGCAATGGCAAGATCATGATGAATTCCTGTTATAAAACCATCAGCAACCCCGAGGCAGATGACCCTAATATTGTTAAAGTGGTTACTGATGATGATGGTATCGCACTTTATTTCTCACGGGCAAAGATCCCTTATCCGAGAGACCATCACTTTGATTCCTATAAAGGACATTTGGGTATTTACGGCTTCACCGTAGCATCATTGGAAAAATTCTGCAAGCTCTCTCCCTCGCCGCTAGAGAGCATAGAAAAACTTGAACAGCTTAGAGCACAGTATTATGGTTACGAAGTGGCAATGATAGAAGTAGAAACAGAAAGTTTTGGTATTGACACACCGGAAGACTTAGAGAAAGCCATAAGACACCATAGGCTTTAGAAATTACAAATTAGAATTAGCAGAGTTTTAGAAGCAGGTGTGGACTCACGTCCACTCTGCTTAGCCTTTCACTGCTTTTCCGAGATCCCACATAGGCATAAAGATACCAAGTGCCATAAGAAGTACCAGTCCCGCAATAAAGAACAAGAGGATCGGCTCGATATAGGCTGCAAGGTTATCGATCAGATCCTGGAACTGCATATCATAATATTGTGTTACCTTATCCAACATTGCATCAAGCTGTCCTCCGGCTTCCCCTGCTTTGATCATCTGTAGAAGCATATTTTCATATAAGCCGGTAATTTCAAAAGACTCTGCAAGACTCATACCACGTCCAATGTTGGCATTCACAGAGAGAAGCTGCTCTTTGATCGCAAGGTTATCGACCATTCCCACAGCAGTATCCAAAGCTTCAGAAATTGGAATACCGGACTTGACCAATTCACCGAAGACCAAATTGTATTTATGCATCGTAGAAAGGAATATCGCTTTGTTGATCAAATAAAACTTGGGATGTATCAGTATCCTATCCATAGAAAGTTTAAAATCACGGTTATTTTTATAAAAATATTTGACGGCTATGACCATGCCGATCAAAGATGCCAAAATAAGAATCCCGTAATTGCTCAGTGCCCATTCCATTTTTAATAGTATTTGTGTTGGAATGGGAAGTTCAGTTTTAAATTTATCAAAAATATCTTTAAATTTCGGGACAACAACCATGATCAAGATCGTAAAGGCGATCCCCATAGCGGCAAGTGTGATCAATGGTGTACGAATGGCTTTTTTAAATTTCGCCGTATTGTCTCTGATATTTTCCAAAATATCTGCCAATTTATGATAAGACTCAGAAATATTACCGGTTCTTTCACCCAGGTTGGTCATCGCCAGAGCGACATGTCCAAACTCTTCAGTATAAGGTTCCATCGCATGCGCCATACTGTTACCTGCATTGATATCACTGTTCATTTTGGTATAGATTTCTTTAAGCTGCTTATTGTGTGTATTATCAGCAACATCTTCCAACGTATCATTAATGGCAATCCCTGCATCCGTCATAACAGCGATTTGCCGTATGGTTGAAATTTTATCATTGATAGGTATTTTTGACTTAAAGCTTTTGCTTATTCCTGAGAACAATTCAGATATAGTCTCTTCCAGAGGAGCAGAAGTCTCTGCAGCTTTGATCACCATTACAGATGTCGGCAATTTATATTTGGCCAGTTTAATAGCTGCAATTTTAGAATCTGCTTTAATTAATTCATTTCGTTTCTGTCCACGCTCCATCACTGTTACATTAAAATATTTCATTATAATCTCGCTACTCTGTAAATTTCTTCTATTGTTGTTTTCCCGGACAAGGCCTTACTTACACCATCTTCAAACATATTGATAAACCCTTCTTCCATTGCCTGTTCTGTCATCTCCTCTTTAGATGCACTTCTTGCAATCATACGAGAAAGTGTTTCAGAGATACTCAGTACTTCAGAGATCATTTCACGCCCAGAATAACCGCTGTGCCCACATTCCTTGCACCCTTCACCCTCATAGAATATAGGATTTTCAGGTAAATACTGCTTGACATCTTTTAAGAGTGCTTCGGGCAATATTATTTCTTTTTTACAGTGTGTACATATTTTACGGACCAGTCTTTGAGCCTGTATCGCGACCAAAGCACCTGAAACAAGGTACTCTTCAATACCCATATCCAAAATTCTTGTGACCGCAGAGATTGCATCATTGGTATGCAGTGTGGAAAGCACTAGGTGTCCTGTAAGCGCAGCCTGTATAGCAATACGCAAAGTCTCCTGATCCCTGATCTCCCCGATCATGATCTTATCGGGATCCTGTCTCAAGATTGATTTCAAGGCAGCAGCAAAACTCAATCCTACATTCGCACGTACCTGCACTTGCTGCAATCCGCTCATTTGGTATTCTACAGGATCTTCGACTGTAATAATCTTGTCTTTCACATCTTTAATCGCATTCAATGCACCATATAGTGTCGTCGTTTTACCAGAACCGGTAGGTCCGGTTACAAGAACAATGCCATAGGGGACTTTAATAGCCTCAGAAAACCTGTCAAAACAGAATTTACTCATACCTGCCTCTTCAAGTTTGATCATTGCTTTAGTCTTATCAAGTATTCTTAAAACAATGGACTCACCATAAATAGTAGGAAGTGTAGAAACCCTGAAGTCAAACTCTTTTTGTGATACAGTCGTCGAGAATCTACCATCCTGAGGTTTCCTTTTCTCTGCAATATCAAGGTTTGACAGTAATTTCATTCTTGATGCCAAAGGATTGAAGATATCTTTATCAAACGTAAAACTTTGACGTAACATACCGTCTACACGTTCTCTGATCACACAGCTTTTTTCTGTGGCTTCAATATGGATATCACTTGCCCCGATATAAATCGCCGACTTCAATATGATCTCTATCAGTTTCAGTACGGCAGGGGATTCATCATTGCTTTCTTCATAGCTATCTTCCTGATTCAAGTCTCTACGAATATCTTCAACTAGGCCTTTAATACTTTCATTGATCTCCATACGCTGCAAATGTTGTTGGATCTGCTGCGGTTTTGAAATAGCGATCTTGATGGGCTTTTTCGGGAAAAGTCTCTGTATCGCATCTTGCGCTTCCATATCTAAAGGATCATCAAAGACAACCAGAATATTAAAATCATTTTCTTCAATAGGTATGACATTATATTTGATCAACTGCTTATAAGGGATTCTTGAAAAAAGTTTCATATCTATCTCAACATCATCAAGATCAATATACTCTACATTCAGAGATTTTGCAACTTCCTCCATAATGGGAGCAATATCTATGCCTTCTATCTTTTCCAAATGCCGCAAAGAAATCACACCATGTCTTATCTTTTTAGCAAGGAATATTTCAACAGAGTGAATATCTGTCATCTTTTCAGCTATCAGATTAGCAAAGGATATCTTTTTGGGAGGCCTGCTTTTTACCAATGCAGAAATGGCATCTTTAGTAATAAGATTTTCATCAAGCATCATTTCAATAAGTTTCACCATACATCTACTCCTTTTTTAATCTAAGCTAACATTATTTTTTCAGTTTTTTCAATAACTTTTTTGCTTCAGCAGAATCTGACTTATTGGCATATTGTGTCAAGACCCGTATGGCTTCGTTTTTCTGTCCTGTTTTTGCTTTTGCTCTTGCAAATATAAGCCAACTCTCTTCCATGTCACCATTTAGCCTATTGGTTTCCAAAGCCCAACGGGCGGCTTTTCTGTAATTACCATTTTTATAATAGATCCGAGCCAAAAATAAGGCATCATCTGAATTTGGAGCAAAAGCAAAACGGCTTTCAATTTCTTTATAGGCAGAAGGAGTATTCGCATCGATCATTTCAAAATGGATCTTTTTTCTGGTTCTTGGTTTTTCTGTTACGATCGCCCGCGTGGTACTTTTTACAGTTTTTGCCACGTTTTCATCCCTATCCACAAATACATCTTCCGGATCCATGGGATTATTGTCTGAGCTCTGATGACTTACGACTGATTTAATTTCATGCGCAGGAATTTCAATATCTGTTACTTTCTCTTTATGTACTTCAAGTTTACTTATCTTTTTATCTATCAGGACATCACTTGCCTTGATATTTACTTTACTACTGTTACTATCCGTACCCTTTGGCAAGAGATCACTGTACTTTAATAATGTACCAATACCTATTGCCAACAGTGCAATAAACATAAAGATATATAGTGGTCTTTTTCTCTTTTTGTTGTATCTTTCCCACTCCTCTTCCAAAGGCTTAATATCATACATCAATATATCCTAATTTCAATGCGGCCATTTCTACTATTTTTTTAGACAATGCTCCATAATTGATCTCTGCTGGTTCATTTTGATCATAATATTCATAGATTTCAAATATAGTGAACATAAGCTTATTACACTCTCTGAAGTTACCTTTGGTAAATTGATGGATCAGCTTCATATCTTTGTCTTTAATACTGTTTGCTATTTCAAAAAGATTCTTTTTTAAAAGCTTTTTATGAATGTATGTTGTCTGATCTTCTTTTGTGGCATTTTTCAGTTCAATCACTTCCCATATTCTTGATTGGAAATGCTCCTTGGCTATCAAGTCTTCATCTTCTGTTTTATGTAAAGAAACAATAAATTTTACCGCACGCGTATCTGACAGAAGACGTATCTTTTCCATCATTTCTGCTCCGTACATCTGCGCTTCATCAAGTAAAATAATAATTTCTCTTTTACCTCTTAAATTTTTACAGAAATCAACTAAAGTAGAAAAATTTACTTCCGTATTTTGGGGAAGATCTTTTTTTGTCAATACTTTAAATAACTTGTGAAAAAACTCTTTTTCATTAATAGAGGGGGTATCAAAATAATAGATTTCTTTTTTATGTTTCAATTTTTCCTGGATTCTGTTGAGCAAAATACTTTTACCTGTACCAGGTTTACCGAAAAGAAGGATCATTTTCAAAGGTTTGTTAATACTGTGTTCAAGCTGTTTATATGCTGCGACCGAAGTATTCAATTCAATGTAGTCGTCGATATCTATTGAATCAACGAATACATTCTTGGCAGCATCATATCTACTTTTCATTGGCTTTTGTATATCCCAAGTCTTTCAGTGATACTGATTTATCATTTTTAATGATATGTGGTGTAATAATGAAAACCAATTCCTCAACTGTATTGATCTTCTCTTCACGTTTAAATGCATATTCCAATAGTGGGAGATCCCCGAGTAAAGGTACTTTATTGAGTTTAATACCCGTTTTAGAAAGGATCAGACCACCAAGAATCGCATGTTGGCCATCTTTTACTTTGATCACTGAAGCAATCTGTCTTCTCACAAGATCCGGCGGGATATCTCTCGTTGTACCATCGCTTGTCACATTATTTACAGTATCAGATACAGACGGGTTGATCTTTAAAGTGATCATTCCATTAGAATCAATTTCAGGCGTGATATCGAGTAGGATACCTGCAAATACAGAATCCACTACTTCACCCTCTGCTGCAACGGCACCACCACCACTACTTGCAGTACTGCTTGATTTGATTTTATAGAACAACTCTTTACCTACAGAAATAAGTGCCGGCTGATTATTCATGGTCATCACTCTAGGACTTGAGATCGCTTTTACATCACCTTGGGTATTTAAGAACTTCACAACTTCAGACACTTGTGCAGTCCCTGTAACATTTACCAGTTTTGCAGCTGTCGGCGTTGTTCCTGGAGCAAATTCAGCCTCTGTGATCCCTTTTACCGCATCAAAGGTATAAGAAGCAATATTTTGCTGTGACATCGCCAATGAATTGATCGTAAAATTCTGCAGCGCATAAAGCTGTGACCAGTCAACACCGGTTGTGGTACTGTCATCAAATGTTACAGAAAGGATTCGTACATCGATCAATACCTGCTGTTTGATCTGTTTAGTCACTGTATGTAAATAACGTGCAACTCTATTGATCTGTCTGGAGGTACCGGTGACGGTAATCATACCTGCTTCTGGATTTACAATAGGTGCCAGAGGATTGTATTCCCAAACCTGACCATCCGGTCCTGTCCAACCTTCACCGGTTTTTGCATAATGTGTACTTCCGTCTCCTGCACCAATTAAAATACGCTGTACTTCGGATTCAATTGTTTTCCAAAACCTGAACTCATCATTACTCTCAATGGATATACCGGTTTTTGATCCACCCACACCACCACTTCCACCAGCACTACCACCACCGCTAGAGTTAGCCGAATTATTGGAGTTTGCTATTGTGACATGCGCATTACTTTTACCTGTTCTCTGTCCAGAAATATAATGCACACGGAATGTTCTTGTAATCAAATATGAGATCTTGAGTACATTTCCGTTTAAACTGTAATGTAAGTCATTCTCTTTAAGAATCACATTTAAAAAACCTTTTAATGTACTATTCTTCAACTTGACATAATAAAGTTTTTTATTCATTCTTTTTTTTGCAGCATCGTCTTTTACAAGTACGGTCAATCCGCAAGTATCTGCCAAATTATCAATCACATCACCAACCGTGAGTTTACTGTCAATGGTTACGCTGAATAATTTACTGGAACAACTGCCTGCAAACAGATTCGTTGTCAAACCTGAGAGCATCAGTAATGCTATTGCATATCCAATCCCCATTTTTTTTATTTTTCTCATCCTCTTACCTTCCTTCTATCTTGATGAAACTATCTCTATCCTCGTGTAGAAATAATTTTTTAATATGATTGCCATTTCTGAGTACCACACCTCTTTTACCAATATACTTCAATGTGTATCCCATCACTGAATTGTTGATATCTTTCCATCCATCATTAATATAGGCTTTTCCTCCCATAATCGCATGTAGCGATATTTTAGCATCTTCCTTAACTTCAGGTATGACAAATTTTGTAACATTGTTATCTTCTTCCATGACAACAAAAGGATTTTTCGTAGACTGCAATATCTTTAGATCAAAACCTACTCTTTTTTCATGTATTTTATGAACCATTTTTTCTATCTGTTGCACAGATAGATTTGCATATAATGATACCGTTAAGAGTGAAACTATCAAGACTATATTTTTCATTAGTGATTTATCCCCCATACTGAAATATTTATATCTGCCATAACCCTTGTAGAGTTTGGATCAGATGTGAACGTAGTTCCATAAATATCGGTGACCAGAGTATTTTGTTCAAGCTCATTGATGAACTTTACAATATTCCCATATTCACCTCTACACCCGACACCGATTTCCAGGACATACCCGAAACTACCATTACTGTCAACATATTTATTGGTAATATAGTCCAGATCAACATTTTGTATTTCGGCTGTATGAGTAATAGAATTCAGGAATTTAGACCAACTTTTCTGATTGAATAGCATATCTGAAAGTTTTTCCAGATTTTGATTAATAAATTGAATATTACTATTGATCTTAACGATATTCTTCTTTTTATTCACAATATCCTGATCGAATTTTTTGATGTAATACTCACGGTCTCCACCCACTGTAATAGAATTGAGATAGGTATTATTGTCCACAATACTTTTCTGAATACTTTTTTTCGTACTTTCACTCTTCTTATACATTGTTTCCGTATAAGGCAACAGATATGCATAAGCAACATAAGCAATAAGTCCTGCAACACCCAGGATCATCAACCATTTTTCACTCTCTTTTTTTGGTGCAAAATATGCATCAAGTGCTTCTAGTTTATCTTCTAAGAACTTCATTTCAATTCCACCTTTAACAGACCTTTGTAGTAGGAACTCTCCGGATCTTTTTTAATTAGTTCAACATCAATCTGATTGATATCATCAAAGTGCGTATCAGAAATATATTTGATCACTTCCGTGAATTTTCTGTCATTCAAACTCACGATCGACATCCATACTGTATCGTCTTTAGTATATATATTATTGACATGGACATCAAACTTATTGAGGTCTTCAGCTATCGTATAGAGGGTCGCTGATTTCAAACGATAATTCACTTTTTTATCATAGATAGCAGTCAATGTCTTTGTTTTACCGCCATATATCTTCGCTACTCTGGCAATTTCTTTGTCAAGTGCCGAGATCTTCTGTTTTTTCTCACCCAATATCTTTTTATATTTTTGGGATTCGGCACTCAACTTATCATTCTGCAGTGTTAATGCATAGATTTTTGCGTCATCAATATATGAACCTATCAAATACACAAGCGGATAAGCCAACCCTATTGAAATTGCAGCAAAGGTCGCAATAATGAACTGCCCGCTCGCACGATTAACAAATGCCGGTGGACGAGGATACATGGTAAGGTTTACAACAGAATTCTCATCTTCCAAAGCATCGAAAGCATTCAGTAACATCAGATATTGTAACTGATCCGTATACCACTCATCATTTTTAACATTATAGTTAAAATTGAGATCCGCAGACTGCAGCCCCAGATAATTTTGACTATATTCATCCAAACCGATGATTGGTCCCTGAACAGAACCAATGAACATATGATCGATCGTCTCTAACTGGAAGGCTCTTTTTGCATAGATGATAATATCATTGATTGTAATGAATACCTCAGAAAAGATCTTCATGAAGTTTTGCTGATACTCACTCTTGGCTGTTTTCAGACCTTCTGATTCAAGAATGGTGAAGAATTCTTTTTCATCTACTTTTTCACCCACCATTTCACAATATTTATCATATATAAGCTCTAATGAAAAATCAATGGATTTCGAATAAAGGAATTCACCATTTCTATAAAATGTGACAAAGGCATCATGTTTGGTGAAATAGATGAAGCAGTGTGTCCCGTTATCCTGTAAGATCTCTTTTCTATATAAGGCTTTATATAAGAGCGGTGCAGGAAGAAGAAGATCAATAAATTTTGTCTGCTGTTTTATAGGGAGAAATAATTCATCCAAGACTTCCGGTTCAGCAACAAAAATATGAAATTCTCTCTCTTCTCCGGAGTTTTCAACTTCAGTAGAAGAGATCACATAATTCGTAGCCTGATCAAGACCTAACTCTTCGTACGCTTTGATATCAAGTATGTCCGCTATATCTTCATTGGGAATACTTCGGCTTATACTGACAGTCGTAGTGATCAGATCTTTATTACCAATATAAGATGTAATAAAATTTGCAGTGCTATAACTGAGCTTATTCAGAGGTTGATAGGTATCATCCTTATAGATATACTTCTTGTCCGTGTAAGCATTGAGAGTAACAATATTTTTTACGACCGATTTCGACGAACTTTTATTCAAAAACATTCTAACTTCCTTCCTTGTTAAACAATTATATATGTTATAATATTAAAACTATCTTACAAAATTAATTTTTTCTTTAAAATATAACTTTTTTTAATTATTTATCATTTAGAAGAAGGTTGAACTCCTATTTTCAGGATGCCAGCGCTCTTTTGGATCAGATAATGTAACCAAATTCTTCCAGGCTTTCTCTATTCTTGCTCCAGCCTTTTTTAACAGAAACATGCAGATCTAAAAATATCTTTTTCCCGGAGAAATACTCCATCTGTTCACGAGCCAGTTTTCCGACTCTTTTGATACCCGCACCTTTTTGTCCGACAATAATCCCTTTTTGTGTCTCTTTTTCCACGACAATGGTTGCATAGACCCTGTCTATTCCTTCATCTTCATCGATCTTTTCTATGGTCACATCACTTTCGTACGGTATCTCATCACTCAAGTTCTCAAAAATGGACTCTCGAATGAGTTCTTTATAGATATCACGTATATTGTCGGTGGTAAGTATCTCTGTATCATAAAGGAAAGGAGATTCAGGCAAATGTTTGGCTATTTCATCGAGTAACTGTTTCTTCCCAACTTTCTTGTTTACAGAGAAAGGAATGATCGCTTCAAATTCACTTTGGTATTTTTGATACTCTCCCAGCTTGACAAGGATGTCAGCATTCTTCACATGGTCGATCTTGGTGAGGATTATGATATGTTTCACTCCTTTTGCCTGTGCAAGTTTCAAGAACTTTTCATACTCTGTAAGTTTATCTGTAACAGGTGCGAGAAACACGATCAGGTCAGAGTCTCCCATGGCTTTAAGTGCTTCATCCAGCATAAACTGATTTAGCAGTCTCTCTTTTTCATGAATACCGGGAGTATCCACAAAAATAATTTGGGCATTGTCATGCATGACGATAATATTCATGCGTTTACGGGTTGCCTGTGCTTTTTTAGAAACCATCGCAAGTTTTTCACCTACGACATGATTCAACAGAGTACTTTTCCCGGCATTGGGTCTGCCGACCACAGCTACAAATCCTGCCTTGGTATTGGTTCGATCATTATTAAACATATATTCTACTTTCTTTATTTACAAGATGTATCTTGTAGTATCTTCATCTTCAACCACAGCACCTATCTTTTCTTTGACCAGAGGTTTATCGATATTCACCGTTTCTCCTGCATGTTCATCTGCGGAAAAAGAGATCTCCTCGAGGATCTTCTCCATGACCGTATGCAAACGTCTTGCTCCGATATCTTCTGTCTTTTCATTGGCAAGCAGTGAATAGTGTGCAATGGCTTTCAATGCCTCGTCCTCAAATACAAGATCGACATCTTCCACTTTCATCAATGCCTGATATTGTTTGATGAGTGAATTGTTCGGCTCAGTCAAAATTCGGTAAAGCGTCTCTTCATCCAAAGAATCCAATTCTACACGCAAAGGAAAACGTCCCTGAAGTTCAGGCATAAGATCGCTTGGTTTACTCACATGAAAGGCACCTGCTGCAATGAACAGGATATGGTCTGTTTTCACCATGCCCAGTTTGGTATGTACGGTAGAGCCTTCCACAATGGGAAGCAGGTCTCTCTGTACACCTTCTTTGCTAGGATCCTGACGGCCTTGGGTATTGGAAGAGACAGCTACTTTGTCTATCTCATCAAGGAAGACGATGCCGCCCTTCTCAACTTTTTCAAGTGCAAGTTCTTTGAGTTGTTCTTCATCAAGTAACGCTTCACTCGCTTCCTGTGCCAAGATCTTTCTGGCATCTTTGACCGTAACCTCTTTCTCAGGTCCCTTTTTCCCCATACCGCCAAGTACTTTGACGATCGACTCCTGCACCTGTATCATTTGAGGAGGAAGCCCCTCTTCAGGCATCGTAGGATTGTTTGGCATGGTCACCTTGATCTTCAGGTGATCCAGGTCACCTTTGGCGAACTTCTCCTGCATTCTGACAAAGGAAGCATCATACTCAGCCTGTTTCTGATCTGTAGCTCCGACAGGAAGCGGGGGAAGCAGTTTTTCAATGATCTTGTTCTCAATGTAGTTCGCGATCTTCTCCTGATTCTTCTCATTTTCAGATTCACGTACGATCGTTAGAGAAATGGCAGCAAGATCACGGATCATAGATTCTACATCTCTACCGACAAATCCGACTTCTGTATATTTACTCGCTTCCACTTTGATGAAAGGCAGATTCATCATCTTTGCAAGACGTCTGGCAATTTCCGTTTTACCTACACCTGTACTACCGATCATCAAAATATTCTTTGGTGTAACATCTTGCTGCATATCTTCACTCAGCTGCATACGTCTGTAACGGTTTCTCAATGCAACGGCAATGGTCTTCTTTGCATCATTCTGACCAATCACATACTGATCTAAATGCTTTACTATCTCTTTAGGGGTTAAATTATCCAATCGTCTTTCCTCTTATAACTCTAATATCTTAATATTCTTATTTGTATATATGCAAAGGTCACCGGCTACTTCAAGAGATTCTTGCACAAGTTCTCTGGGTTCAAGGTTCGCATGTTTATCCAAGGCTCTTGCAGCAGAGATGGCATAGTTCCCGCCTGAGCCGATCGCAGCGATCTTTCCATCCTGCGGTTCGACCACATCACCCGTTCCCGAAAGTATGAAGATATGCTCTTTATTCAGTACGATCATCATCGCTTCAAGCTGACGTAAATGTTTGTCTTTTCGCCACATTTTTGAAAACCCGATGACCGACTTAAAAAGATCTCCTCTCTTTTCCGCCAGGATCTCTTCAAACATATCAAAAAGGTTAAAAGCATCTGCCGTTGAACCAGCAAAGCCTGCCAACACTTTCCCCTCATGAAGGGTACGGATCTTGGTTGCATTGCTTTTAAGTACCGTATCGCCAAAGGTTACCTGACCATCACCGCCGATGACCGCTTTTCCATCACCTTTATAGCCCAGTATCGTCGTTGCGTCAAACATACCTATACGCCTACTACTTCTACTTTAAGTGCGGCATGGATCGCATGTCCAAGCTTTGCATCCACTTCGTGAATACCAGTCGATTTCAACGCTTTTTTCAAATTGATATGTTTTTTGTCGAGATCAATATTGAGCTGTTCTTTGATCGCTGCAGAAATATCTGCATTCCCTACGGAACCTTTGATCCCAACAGGCGCTGACTGTTTTTCTATTCTGATGGTCGCACCCTCAAGAATTTTTTTCTCAGATTCAAGACGTTCCAGCTCTTCTTTAAGTTCTTTTGCCCTTCTCTCTTGTTCTGCTTTCCAGTTTTCAACCACTTCAGGTGTTGCCAGTTGTGCTAAACCTTTATTGATGAGAAAATTCTGACCATATCCGTCTTTTACCTCTTTGATCTCACCTGCTTTTCCAAGTGTTTTTACATCTTTTATCAATAATACTTTCATTTTTTATCCTCGTATAGATTTATAATTCCTAATATTTTATCGAAACTTTGCTAATAGATGATATTTATTATTCTAGCTATGCTACAATCAGCAAAAATTTACTACGGATATATTATGTTTCAAGAATTTAAGATCGATCATTTAGCACAGTTTCCCACAGATCTGGAAAAACTGTTAGACCAACAGAGAACTATTATCAAGCAGATTACAGAGAGTGAAGATACAGACTATGTCAAAGTGCTCAAACCAATGCAGGATCTTGATGAAGAACTGGGACTTTTCTTTACACCCCTCTCTCACCTCAATTCAGTCATGAACTCGGATGAGACACAAAAAGCCTATGAAGCATCTCTACCCCTGCTCTCAAAGTTCTCTTCAGAGATCGCACAGAATGAAGCCCTCTTCAAAAAGATAGAGCAGATCAAAGCTGAAAATGCTGAAGCAAAGACCGTCGTCTCACATGAGATAAGAGACTTTGTCCTCTCCGGGGCAAAACTTCCTGAAGAGAAAAAGAAAAGAATGGAAGATATCTCTTTAAAACTCTCAGAACTCTCTAACAACTTTTCGCAAAACCTGCTCGATGCCACCAACGCTTTTGAACTTATTATGACAGATGAAAAAGATGTAGCGGGCATGCCACAATCTGACATTGATGCGGCAAAAGAGAAAATGGATGGAAAAACTGTTTACAAATTCACACTTCAGATCCCTTCTTATCTTGCCTATATGACTTACGGGCCAAACCGTGAATACAGAAAAACCATTTCAAAAGCCTACAGTACCAGAGCACCAGAAAATGCCAATGTGATCGATCAGATCCTTGCACTCAAACAGGAAAAAGCCAAGCTGCTTGGGTTTGACAATTATGCACAGTATGCTTTGGAGACCAGAGATGCCTCTACGCAGGAAGAGGTACTTGGATTTCTAAATGACCTCGCTGATGCTGCTTTGCCACAGGCCAAAAAAGAGCTGAAAGAACTCAGAGAGTTTGCACAGCGAACAGATGGTATTGAAGATCTGGCAGGTTATGATGTCGCTTACTATTCCGAAAAACTCAAAAAAGAGAAGTTTGATTTTGATGATACCATGACCAAACCCTATTTTGAACAGGAGAAAGTTCTTAAAGGCATGCTTGACATCGTTTCAGAACTCTTTTCTGTGACATTCAAAACTGCAACTGTGCCAACCTGGCATGACTGTGTCAAACCATTCGATATTTTTGAAAATGGTACACTTTCCGGACGTATCTATTTTGACCTCGATGCACGTAAAGAGAAGCGTGGCGGTGCCTGGATGAACGACTGGGAGACACACTATGTGGACAGTGAAGGAAAACTGCATTTGGCTTCTGCTTTTGTTGTCTGCAACTTCTCTCCTCCCACCGAAAATACACCTTCCCTTCTAAGACATGATGATGTGGTGACACTGTTCCACGAAATGGGACATGCCATCCATCACCTCTTTGGGAAATGTCACGAACGCTCTGTTTCCGGTATTAACGGTGTAGCCTGGGATGTGGTGGAGTTCCCTTCACAGTTTTTAGAGAACTTTGCCTATGAAGCAGCTATCTTAAAACGTTTTGGTTTCCATTATGAAACAGATGAGCCTATCTCTGAGGAACTTATGTCAAAGATCAAAGAAACAAAGAACTTCCAGGCCGCACTGGGTATTTTACGCCAGGTAGAATTCTCACTCTTTGACTTCCAGCTTCATCAAAAACTTTATCAGGGTCAAGAGGTACAGACACTTCTTGATGCTATCAGAGAAAAAACATCTCTACTTAAACCACCGGCATACAACAAGTTCCAACACGGATTTGCACACATCTTTGCCGGAGGGTACGCTGCGGGATACTACTCCTACAAATGGGCTGAAGTACTCTCTGCCGATGCCTTTTTCACCTGTCTCGATGAAGAGAACGGATTTGACAAAGAAAAAGCAAAAGGGTATAAAGAGTATATCCTTGCAAATGGCGGGGCCAAAGAGATGAGTGAGCTTTACAAAGAATGGCTGGGGCGGAAAGCCGATGTCAAAAGCTTGATCAAGCTTTATGAAATATCGGGTGCGTGATTACACACCCTACGGAGAGATAAATGAAAGAATACCGATCACTAGCACTTACTGTTATTGCTATTTTCATCATTATACTTGTCGGAGCATACTTCAGCTCTACCTTTAACGAACAGAAAACCTTTCTGGAACTCTTTGTTCTCCTTGGGGCTTTGCTGTTCATCTTTTCTGCACTGGTCATCTTCGCAGCTATAGGTTTCAGTTCCTTTTCACTCTATCTGGCCATCTTTCTGGCAGCGGTCATGGGTATCTACGGCATAGAAGGTGCCTTTCTTTTTATAGGAATGACCTATCTGATATGGGGTTCCATTTTTGCAATGGAAGTACTGCTGTTTTACAATGGCTTAAAGAGTGCACAGGAGTGGTTCACAAAACGCTACACTTTTAAATCATTCAAAAATGAATATTATGCATTTTACCCCATGCTGATGGTTGCCTATTTGTTCCTGGAATTAATACCGAGTATATTTTACAGAGAGAGTTTTCTGAAGTTTTCACCATCTAAAGTTTTAGAAGTGATGGAAGAGGTCTTAGATGATTAACGCTCATACTAAAACCTTATAAAGTTATATATTTTATAAGGTCTTACAAATAAAATATTTACTTTTTATCTTATTGCTACCTTTACCCAATAAAATTTTACTTTACTGCTGGGCTTTGATAAGTAATTCTTCTATGATATTACAAGCTTTTAAGTTAAGTAACAATACTAAACAATCTTACACTCCATCCTATTCAAAATCTCCAAGGTCTTAGTCACATCATAAATAGCACTATGATACTGTTCATCATCAAAATCTATATGGTAATATTTACAAGTCTCAATTAGCTTTGGGTTTTTGACATTACCCCTAATATTGGTCGCTTTAACAATCTTCTTGTTTTCTTTCATCGTGCAAAAATGATTTTCAAATGAGAGTAACTCACCTATATGCCTTAACTCAAACGATATGTTATGTGCTACCAATGTAGTGGTGTTTTTACAAAATGCTACAAAGTCCGCATCGTCCTCAAAGTACTCTTCATAGCTTACGCCTTTTCTGAGCCTTTCAAGTCTCTCTGGTGAGAGTTTATGTACAGCTAGAGCATGAGGGTTTACTTCATAGAGGGAGAAATAATAACGATGAAAAGTATCTAGTACTTTATATGCATCATTTACTAGAGCAACACGAAAGGCTGCTACTTCTATGACATCATGTATGTTTGTTGAGTTTGTTTCGAAGTCTAAGATTATCATTTGGTATCATACCTAGATTGTATTTAACCCATAGATATCCCCTTAAGTATAAATGGTATAGACTGTATGACATACAAATCCAAACAAAGGAGATAAAATGGCAAAAGGTCAAGATAAACAAAAAGCAGTTAAGAAAAAATCAGAAAAAACTTTAAAAGAAAAACGTGCAGAAAAAAAAGCAAAGAAATCTTAATATCTATCTTATAAAAGGTAAGCATGTACAACCCTATATCATCGGAATTAGTACTAATTCTGAAGAAAAAAATGCTAAATAAGCTGAATGTTTAGTACATAACAGATGCTTACACATACTACCAAATTTTTATTCTTAAAAACCAAAACCTTATAATCTAACATATTTTATAAGGTTTATCGTTGGAGCGACGCCTGTAGACCCATTTTTTGAAACCTCCCATAGAAAAGCTTATAAAATGTGCTATATAAGAGATTTTATAATGAAAAGTATATCTGTGTATAAATATTTTAGATTAATTTTTATTTCATATATTTAATGATTATTAATATGAATACGAAAAAGATTGATGTAGTTAAATGTGGCTTTGATATTACAGAGAAGTCTAAGCTACCATGCGTGGGATGGTAGCTAGAAGAGGTAATTATTTCTTTTTCGTAGAAGTATTCCCAAACCCGAAGAAACGTTTGATACGCTCACAGATCGTCACTGATCCTGTCTCGATACGACAGACTTCTGTCTCATCAAAATCACCGATCAAGGTCTTAATACGCTCTGGCTGTTTTTTACCTTCGATCATAAATCTCAATGCATTGAGTCTAATAAATCCTTCTGCATCTTTCTGGTCATACACATCATCCGCTTCAAAAGTTGAATGCTCTTCAGAGTAGAGTGTCAAGTCAGATTTTCTACCCACGACAGTCACAGAACCTTTGTAAAGCTTTAGTTTCACCAAACCTTCTACCTGCTCTTGTGTAGCATCAATGGCTGCCTGCAGCATTCTACGCTCAGGAGACCACCATAGCCCGTTGTAGATCAGTTTGGCATACTTAGGCATTAACTCATCTTTCATGTGAGCCTCTTCTCTGTCCAGTGTGATGGATTCTATGGCTCTATGCGCTTTCAGCATAATTGTTCCGCCCGGAGTTTCATAACATCCTCGTGCTTTCATACCGACCATACGGTTCTCCACAATATCAATACGCCCAATACCGTGTTTGTTTCCATAGGCATTCAGTGTTTCAAGTATTTTTGCAGGACTCATCTCTTCACGGTTGATCGCAATAGGATCACCGTTCTTATAGGCAATCGTAATATACTCTGCTTCATCCGGCGCTTTTTCAGGGCTGACTGACCATAACCACATATCTTCTTCAGGCTCGGCATAAGGGTTTTCCAAATGCTCACCTTCATAAGAGATATGAAGCAGGTTCGCATCCATTGAGTAGGGTTTCGCCTGCCCTTTCCCGTCGATGTCAATTCCATGCTCTTTTGCATAGGCAAGAAGCTTCGTACGTGAGTTTAGATCCCACTCTCTCCACGGTGCGATCACGGCAATATCCGGGTCAAGTGCAAGGTAACCCAGTTCAAAACGTACTTGGTCATTCCCTTTTCCTGTTGCACCGTGAGAAACAGCATCTGCACCTGTTTCATGTGCGATCTCGATCTGTTTTTTGGAGATAAGCGGACGTGCAATGGAGGTACCAAGAAGGTACTCACCCTCATAAATGGCATTGGCTCTGAACATTGGGAAAACGAAATCTTTTACAAACTCTTCCCTAAGATCCAAAATGAAAATATTTTCTTCTTTGATACCCATATCCAACGCTTTCTGACGTGCCGGCTCTACCTCTTCACCCTGTCCAAGATCTGCTGTAAACGTTACGACTTCACACGCATACTCATCTTGAAGCCACTTTAAAATAATACTTGTGTCAAGCCCGCCTGAATACGCCAATACTGCTTTTTTAATTGTTCTTTTTGCCATTTTATAAGCCTTTAAATAATATTGACGCGATTATATCGAAATGTTGGTTATGGTTGGTTTTACCATAACCTATGCGCTAGACAAATCCATATTTTTTTAAAATAATATCCAATACAGGTTTTTTATACGCACCTGTATGTCTGAATACCTCATTGCCTTCAGCATCAAAAAAAAGCTGTGTCGGCATCTCTTTGAATTTATAAATATCACGACTTACCAGACGTTCTTTTTGCCCGTCTATGGAGTATATCTGGTACTCAGGATGTGCTTCCAATACTTCAGCAAAGACTTTTGACATTGCCAGACAAGAGTAGCAATGTGACATACCGAAAGCTAAAATAGTTGGTTTACCGTTACCGATATTGTGTTTAATATCTCTGTATTGGTTGACCGGAAGCGGTTTTTTTTCTGCCATTTTGACTCCAAAGTTTCGTAGTTAAGTGATTATACAAATCCTATCTTAAAAACTTTTGCTATAATCAAAATAAGAATTTTTCATGGAGCGTAACATATGTTATTAGGCGTAAATATCGACCATATTGCTGTACTAAGAGAAGCCAGGAAAGTGGCTGACCCAGACCCTTTGGATGCTCTAGGCATCTGCAAACGTGCAGGTGCAGACCAGATCACCATACATTTACGTGAGGACAGACGGCATATGCATGACAGTGATGCCAAAAACATTATAGCGCTCTCTATGCTGCCGGTAAATCTTGAGTGTGCCATCTCTCCTGAGATGATAGATATTGCCTGTGAACTTAGACCGCACAGAGTGACTTTGGTACCTGAAAAACGTGAAGAGGTCACAACAGAGGGCGGACTTGCTGTAGAGGGTGAACAGCCCAAACTCAAAGAAGCCATCAAAAGATTGCAAAAAGAGGAGATAGAAGTTTCTCTCTTTATTGACCCGACTCTCTCTGCTGTAACTGCGTCGCTGGATCTTGGTGTAGAGTGGATAGAGTTTCATACAGGAAAGTATGCCAATATTTATGCCATGCTGTATTCGAATCTGAGTAAAACGCACCATAGTATTCCTGAACTGGAACTTTCCCGTAAGATCCTTAAACAGATGCTCGATGATGAACTCAGAAACCTGCGTCTTTTAAGTTGTGATGCCATGGAAAGAGGCCTAAGAGTTGCAGCAGGTCATGGGCTCAATATGCAAAATGTCAAAGATATTGTAGAGATCGAGACCATTGAAGAGTTGAATATTGGTCAAAGTATTATTGCACGTTCTGTCTATGTTGGTTTGGAACAGGCAATTTTGGATATGAAAGCGATGTTGATACGATAATGTCTCACAAAAAAGTAGCCATATCTATTGGTGACCTTAACGGCATCGGTATCCAGCTTGCATTGGAAAACCATCAGATCCTCTCTGAAATGATTGATCCTGTCTATTGTATTGACTTCAATATGCTCAAGCAG
>Ga0256834_1000115_pt1 | contig 52789 bp, 50 predicted proteins | sample 4281140metaG_FD_190536 | JGI IMG/M metagenome (GOLD analysis project Ga0256834, IMG submission 190536) | Hydrothermal vent microbial communities from East Pacific Rise, Pacific Ocean - 4281-140 | ecosystem: Environmental > Aquatic > Marine > Hydrothermal vents | place: Pacific Ocean: East...
CAAGCGAATTATCAATAACAGGACGACAAAATTCACTTTGAGCCGCCAACCGCCCAAGAGCAATTGTTACATCAAGTTTTGCAAACGCATCAGAAGCTAAACGCAATACATTAGTATTTGCTAGAATTTCATTTTTTAGCTTTATAAAAATATCATTTTCAATTTTTATAGCAGCATCTTGCGCTCTGGCAATCTTTCCCTCTAGCTCACTAAGCTCAACTGTTGTGAAACGCATTACATTTGCCATGGTCTGGCGATGAATAAAATCTAAGCTAAACGGCTCTTGTAATAATTTTGCTCCGTGCGCTGCTGGAATTTCAACAAAATAACCAAGCATTCTATTATATTTTATCTTGAGCGATTTAATTTGAGTCTTTTGGCTTAAACTTTCTTGTAATTGCGCAACAATAGTGCGGCTTTTTTGTGCTAAAATACGTTGCTGATCTAAATCTTCATCAAACCCTTGTTTAATGAAATCACCATCTTTAATTAAATGCGGCGGATCTTCTTGTATGGCCGACATTAATTTTTGAGATAATTCTTGTGGCAAATCAGCTAGGCAAAAAGCTATTTCTTGCAATCCAATTGGTAATTTATCGCTCATCAAATCTCCTTTATTTAGGATTTTTTGACTAACATGAAATGCCCCAATTATTGCATATCCAAGACTTAACAAATCTCTAGGCCCACCCCGATCTAACGATAGGCGTGTAAGAGAGCGTGATATGTCTGGCACTTGGCGTAAATCTTGACGTAAATTATCGCCAAAAATTATATCTTGATAGATCGCCTCTACCATATCTAAGCGTTTTATTATTTCTCCCTTATCTAAAAGTGGAGAAGCAAGTCTTCGTGCTAACAAACGAGAGCCTGCCCCTGTTACACATTTATCAATAATGCTTTTTAAAGACCCCTTTGCCTCACCCCTATTTGTAAGCAATAATTCTAGTGATGAGCGAGTTGCACTATCAATCGCCATCAAACTTTGTGAATTTTCAACATTTGGGCTTCGTAAAACAACCGCACCCGTTTTTTGCGAAAAACTTACATAAGAAACCAATGCCCCAAGTGCCGATCTTGCATGGCGACTATATGAATTTGGATCAAACTCACTAAACACCATTTTCAAATCAATTAATGCTTTTTCACTATCAAAATTTTGGGGATCAAGTTGAGTTATAACGCTTAGCATCTCACTTGAAAAAACTTCACTAGCCTCAAGTTTTTTAAACAAAGTTGAACTTATCAATATTTCAGCAGGGTTGATTTTTGCTAACTCATCAAAAATATCTTGCTTTTCAACTTCGCTTACCCATGTTTCACCAGTAGAAATATCTGCCCAAGCTAGTGCAAACTCTTTTTGCCCCACCATTGCTAACGCACAAAGAAAATTATTTGAATGCGCAGGCAACAAATCATCTTCAGTAATTGTGCCTGAACTAATCAGACGAACAACATCACGTTTTACAACAGATTTTGCACCACGTTTTTTGGCCTCTTTTGGGTCTTCCATTTGCTCACATAATGCAACCTTATGACCAAGCCCAATTAGCTTTTTTAAATATATATCATGCGCCCGAACAGGCACGCCACACATTGGAATATCCTGCCCATTATGTTTGCCCCGTTTAGTGAGGGCAATACCCAATGCGGCAGAGGCAATTATTGCATCTTCAAAAAACAACTCATAAAAATCACCCATACGATAAAATAATAAATAATTTGGATTATTGGCCTTAATTTCTAAAAACTGCTCCATCATAGGAGTTGTTGTTGACTTTACAGGCTTGGATTTCGCAGGCCTAAGTTTCGTGGGTTTTTGCGTGTCATTGCTAGTCTGGGAATTATAAGGAGCTTGCGCCATAAAAATGCTCTAATAAATTTATTTTCTCTTAAAATAAAGACTAAGCCATGCTCATATTTTTAGCCATATTTAATTTCAGAAAATTTTGCGCTTGAGCCATCATAAAGCAACAACCGCCCAATTAAAGGATCACCCAACCCAACGATCACCTTAATGACTTCCATTGCCATTAAAGTTCCAATAACTCCTGTAACTGCCCCAATTACACCTGTTTCCTCACAAGCTGGTAGCTTGGCATTAGTTGGAACATCGGGATAAAGGTCTTTAAACTTTGGGTTATATTTGTCATTTTTATTTTTTAAAAAAGGTGCAAACACACTCACATGCCCATCAAACATCGATACCCCTCCAGCAACAAGATATTTTTTCTCCTCTTGCGCCGCATCACTTACCACTAGGCGAGTTTCAAAACTATCACATCCATCAACCACAATATCATAATCAGCAATTATCTGCTTGGCATTTTCTCTTTTTATTCGCTCATTATAAATATTGATTTTTATCTCAGGGTTAAGCGATAGGGCAAAATCTTTTGCACTTTTAACCTTTGAAACCCCAACCCCATTCGTTGTATGAATGACTTGACGTTGCAGGTTTGATAGCGAGATAACATCATTATCAACAATGCCGATAGTGCCAACTCCAGCCCCTGCTAAATATGCAATAATAGGTGATCCAAGCCCGCCCGCACCAATGATTAAAACCTTAGAGCTTTTTAACCTTTGCTGACCCTGTCCGCCAACCCCTTTAAGCACAATATGGCGTGCATAGCGTTTTGCTTCTTCCCCTGATAAAGTCATATTTTTTCCTAGTTATTTCCAATCGGTATTGCAACAAAACGCCTGTCAGCCCCCTCATACCCAAAGGCATAAACTGAGATTAAAGCCACCGCTGATGAAATATCAACCGCCTCAAAGGGGACATATACTGAATGAATTTTATAGGTTATTGGGCAACCACGAGAGCGTGCTAACACTTCATCTTCATAAACAATTTTCACCTCTTGATTTTCGTCTTTTAATTTAACTAAAAATCCCATCGGCTCTTCGCCCGCATAGTCAACGCAAGAAAGCGCACTATGAGTTTTAAAAATATCTAACGATATTTCATATTCACCCACAATTGCATTTAAACCATATGCTGGCAGACCAAACTTTAATGATAACCCAATCTCTTCATTTGTTACTGCTCCATCACCATTTTGCGCCAACTCATGTGCGGGGCGATAAATGCTTAACCCATCAATTCTTGGTTTAGCCTTTTGCGATGAAAGCTGACGCACAATATTTATCGATTTACCAGTATCTATCGGCTCTACTTCGTATGTCGCTTCATCATATTCTTCTAAAACCTTAATTGGCGTACCAGTAACCCAGCTATCATCGCTTAAATCAACAATATAAATCGACGAATAGGCAAAACCTGACCCATCTTGAATACCAAATTCTTCAAAAGCAAAATATCTGGCATCTTTTGAATAACCAATCACGTCCAATAATGCACGATCTCCTGAAAATGCAGGGGCTGCACAAAAAAAACCAATCACTAACATTGAAAATATTTGATAAAAAAACCTATTCATAACTTTCTCTCACACTTTCCCAGTAGAGCCAAATCCGCCTGTACCACGTCTTGTACCATCTAATTTTGTCCTTAATTCGAACTCAACAAAACTAACTGGCGCAATCACCATTTGTGCAATTCTATCACCACGTTTTACAACAAAATCATCCTCACCATGATTGATAAGAATGACTTTTATTTCACCTCGATAATCTGCATCAATCGTCCCTGGTGAATTTAAAACCGTGACACCATATTTTGCCGCCAAACCAGATCGGGGTCTAATTTGTGCTTCATATCCTTTGGGTAAAGCTATACAAAGTCCACTTGGCACAAATGCGTATTTTTTAGGCTCAATGACAATGGTTTCGCTTTTTAATAGTGCGGCACAAATATCAAGCCCAGCCGCCCCATCACTTTGTTGAGCTGGTACACTAAGCCCCTTGCCATGTTCTAGCCAAAGAAAATCTATTTTTATTGGATTAATACTCATGATGATAAAGCCCAAAAAGCAAAAATTAGTCCAAAGCCAGCAATAATAAATAGTAAATATTGATTGTTTTTCTTTGCTTTTGCCTCCTCAATATCAAACATAATCTTATCAGCTCGTTCAACCATCAAGGGGAATTTTGCAATAGTGTGATTTAAAACTTCAAAATTCTCTTTAAGCTGTTCAAATTTTCCCTTTGGCCCTGCTTGCTCAACCAGCCATTCTCGCACCACTGGCTCTGAAATTTCCCAAAAGTTCAAATCCTCATCAAGATTTCGTGCGACACCCTCAACCAAAACCATGGTTTTTTGCAACAAAACTAATTCTGGCCTAGTCGCCATATCAAACAATTCAGTAATGGCTAAAAGTTGCGAAAGCAGGCTTGCCATAGAAATATCTTTTGATTTCTGCCCCTGAAGCGGCTCACCAATTGAGCGCAATGCAAGCGCAAAATCGTCCACAGATTGAGTTTTAGGTACATAGCCAATATCAAAATGGAGCTTTGCAATTTTTTTATAATCACGCTTGATAAAACCATAAATCAAATTAGCTAAAAACCGCCTCTCTTTTTTATCAATTCGCCCCATAATGCCAAAATCAACCGCTATTACCCCATGAGTTTTTGGGTTTGCAAAAAGATTGCCAGGGTGCATATCAGCATGAAAAAACCCATCTCTAATAGCATGGCGCAAAAAGCTCTGCATTAAATGGGTGGCTAGTTTTTTTCTATCAACCCCAGCCTTGCCAATTTTTTCAACTTCACGAATTGGCACACCATCAACCCACGAAGTCAGCATGACATTTTTTGAAATATGCTGCCATTTAACGCTTGGGACTTCAAAGCCCTCATCATGCTCGATATTTTGAGCAAATTCAGAAATTGAGGCCGCCTCAAAACGCAAATCAAGCTCAAGTTTAGCTGAATGGTCAAGAATTTTAACTACCTTTAAAGGGTTTAATCGCCTCATAATAGGTATTAGCCTCTCAGCCAATTTTGCCCCCGCATAATAACTTTTTATATCTTTTGCAAAACGCTTCTCAACATTTGGACGAAGAATTTTTATCGCAACAATTTCTTCTTTCCCATTTTCAAGTCTTAGCTTTGCCTTATGAACTTGCGCTATGGAAGCTGCGGCAATTGGGGCAGATAAATCAAAAATACCATCAGCCCTCTCACCAAGAGCCATCTTAATAATATTGGGAACTAATTTTTCATCAAAAGGCTTCATTGCATCTTGCAATAAGCTCAAATCAGCAGCAACTTCAGCCCCAACAATATCTGGCCTTGTAGCCAATATCTGACCAAATTTCACATAAGTTGGCCCCAATTTATGCAAGGCTATATTTAAACGCTCAACCCGACCTGTTTTTTTAACTGATCTACGCTCAAAAAGCCTTAAAAACCAAATAGCAGACTTTGCTGAATTAGGCAGAGTATTAGTTTTTACTAGCGAGAAAACCCCCTCTCTCACCAACACAAAACCAGCCCTTAATAACCGCCCATAAGCAAATAAACTCATTATATTCTAGCTTTCAATTCTATGGTTTTTTTGCATCTATAATTTCCAAGCAGAGTGAAGTGCCGCAATATTACCTGTTAATGGAGTATGTGATACTCGTGAAAATCCAGCATCACTAATCATATTTGTAAATTTTTCAGCTGTTGGAAACTGCTCTATGCTTTCGATAAGATATTGATAGCTGTCTTTATCATCAGCAACGGCTTGCCCAATTGCAGGAATTAGCGAGTGAGAGAATTTTTCATATATTTTATCAAGCAAAGGAACATCAACATTTGAAAATTCCAAGCATAAAAACCGCCCCCCTCTTTTTAAAACTCTAAAAGCCTCTTTTAGTGCCAAATCAACTTGCGGCACATTTCTTATTCCAAAAGAAATCGTATAGGCATCAAAACTCTCATCATCAAATGGAAGCTCTTGTGCATCTGCTTGTTTAAAATTTACCTGCTCTGGATATCGCCAGCTTTTTGCCCGCTCTTTTCCAACCGCCAGCATTTCTTCGTTAATGTCAGATACCATAACATTTGCATGCCCAAAACTAGCTTCAATAATCCGCCGTGCAATATCGCCACTTCCTCCAGCCATATCCAAGACATTATAGGCTAATTTGCCCTGCTTTGGCGGCGATAAAGCCGTAACCATAATATCTTTCCAAATGCGATGCACGCCTCCGCTCATTAAGTCATTCATCAAATCATAACGAGATGCAACACCATCAAACACAGCATTGACCATAGCTTGCTTATCTTCTAACGCCACCGTTTTTTGGCCAAAATGGGTGGTCTTTTTTAAACTATTCATATAAAAAACTTTGCTCAACTCATAGAATTATTTATATTCTATATTAAACTCACACCATTTTCCAACCACTCATTTTCAATCTCTTATATAAAAGAAAAGCAAATGCCCGAATTACCCGAAGTTGAAACCACGATTAGAGGCCTTGCTCCATTTTTACAACACGCAACAATAAAAGAAGTCATTCTAAAAAGAAAGAATCTTCGTTTTGATTTTGAGAAGAATTTTGCAAAAAAACTTGAGGGACAGGAAATTATAAACATTTCTCGTCGAGCAAAATATCTATTATTTTCGCTTTCAAATAATGATACTCTAATAAGCCATCTTGGCATGAGCGGAAGTTTTAAGATCATAAAAGACTTTGCAAACCACCAAGCCAAAAAACATGAGCATGTAATTTTTTCTCTTCATCATCAAGAATATAAAAATCTTACTCTTATATATACCGATCCACGCCGCTTTGGTTTTATGGATATAAGTTCTGATATTTCAAATAATAGATTTTTAGCAAAACTTGGGGTTGAGCCGCTTAGCAATCATTTTAACACGGCTTATCTAGTTGAGCAATTTAAGGGGCGTAACCTGCCAATTAAAACCGCCCTACTTGACCAGACAATCATTGCGGGGCTTGGCAATATTTATGTGTGTGAGGCATTGTGGCAAGCAAGAATTCATCCAAAAACCCCAATTAAATCTCTTATCGATAAAAATAATAAACCAGATGAACGACTTGAGATATTAGTGCCAGCAATTATTTCTATACTTAATCAAGCAATAAAAGCAGGTGGCTCTAGCTTAAAAGACTTTACAAATGCCAATGGAGAGCAAGGATATTTTCAACATTCATTTGATGTTTATGGCAGAACTAACCAGCCCTGCAACAAAGAGAACTGCTCTGGAATAATAAAGAAAATCACTCAATCAGGGCGTTCAAGTTTTTATTGTGATAAATGTCAAAACAAACCAGTTGACTTAGAGCTATAAGCCACACTATAACCCAATAAATTTTGCGGCTTTTAATAAGAGCCGTTACACTTGTTTATTTAAGAGGATTTTCATGGCCAACACATCATCGGCTAAAAAAGCAGTTCGTAAGATCGCCGCTAAAACAGCAGTTAACAAAGCCCGTCGCTCTCGCATGCGTACTTTCGTACGTAAGGTTGAAGAAGCAATTGCCTCAGGCGATCAAAAAGTCGCTCAACAAGCACTTAAAGACGCACAGCCACTAATTCAAAGTGCTGCAACTCATGGCATTATTCATCGCAACAATGCCTCACGCAAGGTTTCTCGCCTTTCAAGCAGAATTAAAGCACTAGCATAAATTTTATAATCATCTTTGTGATTATTTTTTAAAGCTCCCATTTTTGGGGGCTTTTTTATTGGGCAATTAAACTCTAATTTTTGCTACTATAATTATTGACCTAATGTTTAATTCTGTACAATTTAAATTTTAAAATTCTTTAGAGAAATTTCCAACCAAAAGCTCTATATAAATCCTCTAACTTTAATTCCATTGACGATTCTTTAATCAAAAACTACTGACTTTTATGTCAAGAATTTTCTTTAAAAAACAATAGTTTTTTTGATAAATCGTTACGAGTCAACAAGTTAATTTTTTATTAACACTTTTCTAAAACTCCCATTTTCATTTTGTTTTGAGTCAACCCCCTTTATTTGATTATAGCGCATTGCGAATAGATTTTTTGACCTCTAATATAGAGCCAACAACACTTGTTTAAAAATACTATTAGTTGGCATTTTTCCTTAATTAAAAAGCGCATCAAGCAAATTTTAAAATGAGGCATTTTGCGAATATTTAATAAAGAGAAATAAATATATTTACGATTGGGGCATAAAATAAACAAAGCAAACGGGCTAGATAAATTTTGCTAATTCATTAGTTTTTAATATCTTTTTACAAGCTGCCCATAGAATTTCATTTCTTAAAAAATGCTTTTACTAAAAATAAAAACAACAAAGGATTTTACTTAGTAACTTGGCATTAATGCTCATTTTATTTTTTAAAAATCTAAAAATCTTACAAATGAACTTTGATGGGGAGAGGGTTTTCACTCCATCTGGTTGCAAATTATAAAAGGGGCAAAAATATGAATCAAGAAGTTGCGGCACAATCATTGGACTTGAATAAATCAGACCTAAATAAAATAGAACAACCCCAAACTTCTTTAAATCAACAAAAGCCAGACGCTCAAAAAACCAAGCCCCTTAGCCCAAAAAAAATTGCTGCAACAAATTCAAAACTATGGAATCGCACCTGTTCAATCCTGCGTGCTTCTGTTGGTGAAGATGTTTACTCATCTTGGTTTGCTCGTCTTGAATTAGAAGAAATTGTCGATGATCTTGCTCACCTTTCTGTTCCAACTAGGTTTTTATGTTCTTGGGTTCAATCAAATTATAACGACAAAATATTAGAGGCTTTTCAAGCTCACAATGACGAGATTAAAAGCCTTCATTTTACTGTTCGGGTGAATGGTCAAGCTAGACCACGTCTATCTCCAGCCCCACAAGAAGAGATTGAAGAAGTAAAAGCTGAAGCTAGCTTGACGAACAAACCAGCAAACTCAATTCCATCAGCAAATAAGAAAAACACCCCACCAAATGCTCTTTTTGGTAGCACGCTTGATCCAAAAATGACCTTTGATAATTTTATTGCAGGTGAGGCAAACGAAATTGCGCTTGGGGTTGCAAAACAAGTTGCCAATGCCGCCGCCAATAATAGCGTTACTTTTAACCCTGTTTATATTCATTCAAGTGTTGGTTTAGGAAAATCGCATCTATTAAATGCTATTGCTTTTGCAGCTGGGGCAAATAATCCTGCAAATAACTGCAATATCGTTTATCTAACCGCCGATCATTTTATGTATCACTTCATCACGGCTATTCAGCGTCAATCAGCAATTGGTTTTAAGGAATGGCTTCGTAAAGTTGATTTGCTTTTAATTGACGACATGCAATTTTTACAAGGCAAGTCGGCAACAGAATTTGGCCACACTCTTTCAGCACTTATAAGTGGTGCAAAACAGGTTGTTGTTGCTGGTGATGCACCACCTCGTGATCTTGATATGCTTGATGACAGGGTTAAATCTCGCCTCTCTGGTGGGTTGGTTGTGCCAATTAGTAATTTTGATAAAGGTCTACGCCGCTCAATCGTTGGCCATAGAGCCGAACAAGCAAGCTCCAAATTTCCTGGAGTTTATTTCCCCGAAGCTGTTTTAGATTATATTGCTCATTCGGTTATCTCTCATGGCCGTGACCTTGATGGCGCAGTTAACCGTCTGGTTGTTGCAAATCAGCTAACCGGTCAGCCAATTACAATTGATTTAACTGAAAAAACTCTCGCTGATCTTATTAGAGCCCGTGAAATTCGCCGTGTTCAAATCGAGGATATTCTTAAAATCGTTTCTCGCCATTTTAAAGTCCCTCGCACTGATCTTTTATCTGCCCGTCGCTCACGTGATGTTGTACGACCACGTCAAATTGCAATGTATCTTGCTAAATCTCTCACCTCTCGTTCTTTGCCAGAAATTGGCCGCCGTTTTGGTGGAAGAGATCACACCACGGTATTACATTCGGTTAGAAAAGTTGAGCAATTGATGAAAGACGATGGCAATTTAGCTCAAGAGGTTGAGCTATTAAAACGCATGCTTGAAGAATAAAGGCTCAGCAAATTAAAATAAAGGCATGCAAAATTTTAGAGCTATCATTTTAACTTTCCTTTTAATTTAGATTTTGCCTTTTCATATAGATCTTGCCTTTTCACACTGATAAAGTTTAAGATCACCTCCCAATATAATTTTTCTTAGGTTTGGGCAACTCGGTCATATTACTATATTAAGGCATTTTAAATTATGAAAATTACTCTTGAGCGCAACCATTTATTAAAATCTCTTGGGCATGTACATCGTGTAGTTGAGCGACGTAATACTTATCCAATTTTGGCAAATGTTCTAATAATAGCTAATGATGATGGCATTACCTTACGTGCTACTGACCTTGATATTGAAGTAACTGAGCATTTAGGCGCAATGGTTAGCGAAAATGGATCAACAAGTGTTCCAGCGCACACTCTTTATGAAATTGTACGAAAACTAAACGATGGCTCAGAGATAAACCTAGAAGTAAGTGACGATAATAAAATGTCCATAACTTCTTCTCGCTCTCGTTTTAATCTTGCCACATTAGACCCAAGCGGGTTTCCTGATTTAAAAAGCGATAATTTTAGCCATAGCTTTTCAATTCCTGCCAAAGAATTAGCCGAATTAATCGAGCGCACCCAATTTGCAATCTCAAACGAAGAAACCCGTTATTATCTTAATGGTATTTATATGCATACGATTGAGCATGAAGGTGAAACACTATTGCGCACAGTTGCAACAGATGGTCACCGAATGGCTCGGGCCCAAAGCAAAGCCCCTAATGGCGCAAAGGGAATGGAGGGGATAATTATTCCACGCAAAACAATTGCTGAGGTGCAAAAATTAATTGATGGGCAAGAGGGTGATGTTGAAATTGAACTCTCAACCACTAAAATTAGCTTCTCAATCGGATCTGTTGTTTTATTATCAAAACTAATTGAAGGCACTTTCCCCGACTATGATCGTGTAACCCCTAAAGATAATGACAAAAAAATGATTGCCAATAAGGCTGACTTTGCAACAGCCGTTGATCGTGTTTCAACCATCGCCTCAGACCGAGGAGGAAGAGCCGTAAAATTAAACATTGGCACAAATCTGCTTGAACTTTCAGTTTCAAACCCCGACCATGGCATTGCAACAGAGGAGCTTGAGGTTGAATTTGATGAAGAGAATTTTACAATAGGCTTTAATGCAAAATATTTATTGGATATAATCACCCAAATTCGCTCAGATAACATAATCTTTATGTTTAATGATTCTGGCTCACCCACTTTAGTGCATGAAGAAAAAAATGATAATGCGCTTTATGTTTTAATGCCAATGCGAGTATAGTTTATTAAGCAAAATTTAAAAGGGTCAAGACTTAAGAGGGTAAAGTGCAACCTAGCCACTATATTTCACGTCTGCGCCTAAATAATTTTCGCTCATATACAAGCGCAGCCATAGATTGCAATCACTCACATATTGTTCTTTGTGGGGCAAATGGAGCTGGCAAAACCAATATTTTAGAAGCCATATCTTTATTCACCACCGGACGAGGATTACGCCGTGCTAGTTTTTCAAGCCTTGGCCAAATTGATGGAAATTCTAATATAAATACAAACTGGGCGGTTGCCCTAACCATTGAGACGCCATTAGGTCCTGTTGATATTGGAACTGGCATTAGTGCTGATGAAAAAAGAAAAGTTAGAATAAATGGGGCAAATGCAAATTCTATTCAAGAATTAAGCAGCTATATTCGGCTTTTATGGCTAACCCCAGATATGGACGCCTTGTTTCGAGGCTCAAACACAGATCGCCGCCGATTTTTTGATCGACTTGTAAGCACACTTATTCCAGATCACAGCAATAGTATTTCAAAATATGAAAAAGCTATGCGCCAGCGTAATAAAATCCTTAGTGATAATGGTGATAACGCTTGGCTCAATGCAATTGAAGCCCAAATGGCAACTTATGGCGCAGCAATATATTTTGCACGTATTGATAGTTTATCTCATCTGCAGCGTATGGTGAATGAAAGCATAGATGAAAACGCTTTTCCTGCAAGCCAGCTTTCTATTTCACCCCTTTTTGAAGATGGTTATGAGCCAACATCATCTTCTGCACTTGAGGCAAAATTAACTAGCCATTGGCATGATAATCGCCATTATGATAAAAATGCAGGCCGCACCACATTAGGGCCGCATAAACTTGACCTAAAAGTCATTCACAAGCAAAAAAATATCCCCGCCGCACTTTGCTCAACAGGCGAGCAGAAAGCCTTGCTAATTGGCCTAATTCTAGCCCATGCTCGTTTAGTCAAAAAAATGAGTGCCATAACCCCAATTCTATTGCTTGATGAAATTGGCGCACATCTTGATGAGCAAAGACGTGAAGCATTATATAACAGCCTTGACGCTCTAAAAGCGCAATGCTGGATGTCTGGAACTGACAAAATGCTATTTGAAACTCTTAATAATCGTGCGCTCATGTATGATGTGCAATTGGGGCAAATAAACGCAAGCTAGTTAGTATTGCATAACCCCAGCAAAACATTCCTTTTCTTGCAAAATTGTTCTATAAACCAAGGGTAAACATTCACCATGATTCGGCAAAAAATATGAGCGATAATAAAACCACTGATGAACAAGAATATGGCGCAGATTCAATCAAGGTCTTAAAAGGCCTAGATGCAGTTAGAAAACGCCCCGGAATGTATATTGGCGATACCGATGATGGCTCTGGCTTACATCATATGGTTTATGAAGTTCTAGATAATGCTATCGATGAATCTTTAGCAGGTCATGCCGATAGAGTGAGCGCAACTCTTAACCCCGATGGCTCGGTTACTGTTACCGATAATGGGCGTGGAATTCCTACCGATATTCACAAAGAAGAGGGAATTTCTGCCGCCGAAGTCATTATGACTCAGCTTCATGCGGGCGGTAAATTTGATCAAAATTCATATAAAGTTTCAGGCGGTTTACACGGGGTTGGTGTTTCTGTTGTTAATGCACTTTCAGTTTGGTTAAAATTAAAAATCCGCCGCAACGGAAAAATCCACGAAATCAGCTTTACCCATGGTGACGCAGACGCACCCCTAAAAGTGATTGGTGATTGTGGTGATGAAACAGGCACAGAAGTAACCTTCATGCCCAGTAGTGAAACTTTCACTATGATTGAGTTTGACTATAAAACTCTTGAACATCGTCTTAGAGAATTGGCTTTTCTAAACTCAGGGGTAAATATTATCCTTCGAGATAATCGCCAACCTGAACCAGTTGAAACACTATTGTTTTATGAGGGTGGACTAGAGGCCTATGTACGCTATCTTGATAAATCAAAATCTCCTCTCTTAACTGATCCCATTATTATTACGGCAGAAAAAGACGATGTTGTAGTAGAGGCCGCTTTATGGTGGAATGATAGCTATCACGAAAATGTCCTTTGTTTTACCAATAATATCCCCCAACGTGATGGCGGAACTCACCTAGCTGGTCTACGAGGCGCACTTACTCGCCAAGTAAACGGTTATGCAGAAAAATCTGGCATTACAAAAAAAGAAAAAGTATCACTAACGGGTGATGATTGTCGTGAAGGATTAACTTGCGTTTTATCAATCAAAGTCCCTGACCCAAAATTCTCTTCCCAAACTAAAGATAAATTAGTTTCAAGTGAGGTTCGGCCAGTAGTTGAGAGCTGCATTAACGAAAAGCTATCACAATGGTTTGAGGAACACCCAGTTGAAGCAAAAACCATTGTTGTAAAAGTTGCCTCTGCGGCGGCGGCTCGTGAAGCGGCACGTAAAGCCCGTGAATTAACAAGGCGTAAATCTTCGCTCGAAATATCCTCACTACCGGGAAAATTAGCTGATTGCCAAGAGCGTGATCCTGCCAAGTCTGAAATTTTCATTGTGGAAGGGGATAGTGCTGGCGGCTCTGCCAAACAGGGGCGTGATCGTGCAACCCAAGCCGTGCTTCCACTTCGTGGTAAAATCTTAAACGTTGAGCGAGCTAGATTTGATCGCATGCTCTCCTCTGAGCAGGTTGGCACTTTAATAACCGCACTTGGCACTGGCATTGGACGTGAAGAATTTAATGCCGATAAATTACGCTATCATAAAATCATTATCATGACCGATGCTGATGTTGATGGAGCGCATATCCGCACCCTTCTTTTAACCTTTTTTTATCGGCAAATGCATGAAATTATTGAACGTGGCCACCTATATATCGCTCAACCCCCACTTTATAAAATTAAACGTGGTCAAAGCGAGCAATATCTAAAGGACGAACGAGATCTAGAGGATTATCTTCTTAGGGTTGGCTCTGAAGATGGAGTGCTAACTACACAAGAAGGCTCTGCCCATGCAGGAAATGACCTACTTAACATCTGCGAAATCTCTCGTGAATTTGTCCATGCAATAAATGCTCTAAATAACATTTATAATAAAACAATTGTTGAGCAAGCAGCAATTGCTGGGGCGTTTAATGCTAATGCGCTTAGTGATAACCAAAAAGCCCTATCTATTGTCAATAAAATTGCCTTAAGGCTTGACCAAGTTTCTGATGAAACTGAACGTGGCTGGGTTGGTGAAATAGATGGTAAGGATGGATTTACATTCTCTCGTACAGTGCGTGGAGTTAAAGAAGTTCACATAATTGATAACTCGCTAATTTTGTCAGCAAATGCTCGCAAAATTACCAAATTAGTTGAACAACTTGATGGGATTTTTGATGGCGTTGGCTCATTTAGACGTAAAGACATAACAACTAATATTTTTGGCCCAGTTTCATTATTTAACTATATCTCTAGTGCTGCCAAAAAAGGCGTTTATTTGCAGCGTTATAAAGGTTTAGGAGAAATGAACCCAGAACAATTATGGGAAACCACGCTAGACCCAAACGTTCGCACGCTTTTACAAGTGCAAATTAAAGAAAGCGATCTAGCTGACGAAACCTTTAGCCAGCTTATGGGTGATCTTGTTGAGCCACGGCGTGAGTTTATTCAAGAAAATGCGCTAAATGTTGCAAATTTGGACGTTTAATTTCTTTTTAAAGATTTACTCCCCATAAACCTGCCACATTTATTGTTAGTTTTGAAAACCTAAACTTAGTGCTTTATTTTATCATAGAGCAGGTATATTTTTACTCTTTAAAAGAGAGATTGCTTTTTCATGGATTTACGACTTTCTCCCAAAGACCGCATTGGTGCAAACTCCAATAAAGGCAAAAAGAAAAAGCCAAAAAAAACCAGAGCCAAAACAAAAGCTACAAAAGCAAAACCCACTAAACGAGCAAACCCAAGTAGAAAAAAATCAAAGAAAAAGAGTTTTTCGCTTGGGTCTGCTTTTGGGTTTTTATTTTATTGGGGTTTTGTGCTTTCAATTTGGGCAGGCTTAGCCATTGTTGGCATTGTTGGCTATTTCGCCATGAAATTGCCCTCGGCTGATACTTGGGCAGTGCCAGATCGCCCAGCAAATATCCGCATCATTGCCTCCAATGGCAAACTAATTTCTAACAGAGGTAAAATGGGTGGTGAAGCCGTCGCCATTCAAGAATTACCCCATTATGTGCCAGCCGCAATGATTGCCATTGAAGACAGACGCTTTATGTCACATTTTGGCATTGATCCAATTGGAATAACCCGAGCCTTAATTGGCAATATTACCGCTGGGCGAATAACTGCAGGTGGCTCAACTATCACCCAGCAGGTTGCGAAAAACCTATTTTTATCTCCTGAGCAAAAAATTGGCCGTAAAATTCAAGAAGCATTGCTCGCTCTTTGGCTTGAAAAAAACTATTCAAAAAATGGCATTTTAGAGCTTTATCTCAATCGAGTTTATTATGGTGGTGGTGCATATGGAATTGAAGCTGCCGCCCAAAGATTTTTTGGCAAAAGCGCACGAAATCTCTCTCTTGGAGAAGCCGCAATTTTGGCGGGTGTGCTTAAAGCCCCATCACGCCTATCACCTGATAAAAACCCAAAAGATTCTGCTGCTCGCGCCCGCATTGTTTTAAACGCAATGGCGGATCAAAATTATATTTCAATTGAAGAAGCCCGCGCCGCTGCAATTGATCCAAATAAACGCATTCGAACCAGAGTAGCTGGGGCAGAATATTATGTTGCAGATTGGGTCGAAACTCTAATGCAAGCCTATATTGGCGATATTGAAGGCGATGTTATTGTTACCACCACAATTGATTGGGACTTACAAAAATATGGTGAATTTTTAATCAAAGAAGTAGTAACTGAACATGGTCAAGAAAAAGACTTTAGCCAAGCAGCATTAGTTTCACTTGCAACAGATGGCTCAGTAAAGGCAATTGTTGGGGGAACAGATTATGCTCAAAGCCAATATAACCGAGCCGTCACCGCAAAACGCCAACCAGGCTCTGCCTTCAAGCCAATTGTTTATTTAACAGCCCTAGAAAATGGCTTCACCCCAAACACAATGGTAAATGATGAACCATTTTCTTATAAAGGCTGGTCACCAAAAAATTATAATAATAAATATGTAGGATCAGTTACTCTAAGAGATGCATTAGCAAATTCGCTTAACACTGTAGCAGGCCGCCTAGCAATTGAAATTGGCGCAGAAAAAATTGTGCAAACCGCATATCGACTTGGAATTTCCTCTGATCTTAACCCCGTTCCCTCAATTGCGCTCGGCACACAAGAGGTATCCTTACTTGAGCTATCAGCCGCTTTTGCACCATTTGCTAACGGCGGAGAAGGGGTAATTGCCCATATCATCACCCGCATAGAAACAGCCGATGGCGAGCTTCTTTATGACAATATTCCAACGGGTCCTGGCAATGTGATAAGTAAAAAACATGTCGCCATGATGAATGACATGCTCTCTTATGCAGTTGAAGTTGGCACGGGGAAAAAAGCCAAACTAGCCAACTGGCCAATTGCTGGGAAAACAGGCACAACTCAAAATAATAAAGACGCTATTTTTGTTGGCTACAGCGCAAATATAATAACGGGAGTATGGATTGGCAATGATGATGGCTCACCAATGGATGGAGTTGGAGGCGGCTCATTTCCTGCCCAATTGTGGACAGATTTTATGGCTCGAGCGCATAAAGGCCTACCCGTAACAGCCCTGCCAACTATGCAATGGCAAATAAATCCTATAAAAGAAACTTTGCCAACAAATAACGAAACTAATGATGATAGGCCAAAAAATCTTGTTGATCTATTTAACAATTTATTTGATGACGGGTAAAAGGTTTTTACAAAAATTTTATAATGAAAAGAAAACTAGCCATAAATCATTAATTCCTGTCCATTAGCCTTTAGCCAATTTTTGCCTTTTTCCATATTGGGCAGGGTTAATTCAACCTGCGCCCAAAATGCCCTTGAATGATTCATTTCAACCAAATGCGCCACTTCATGCGCTGCTACATAATCAAGCACAAAATTTGGAGCTAAAATCAGCCGCCAATTAAAATTAAGCCGAGCCGAACTAGAACAAGACCCCCAACGGCTTGACTGCGACCTAATGGTAATGGATTTTGGCCTTACATTTAAATTATTTGCGTGGATTGCCACGGATTTTTCAAGATCAACACGAGCTTGCTTTTTAAGCCAATCCTTTAATCGCCGTTGCATATGTTTTTCACCACCAGGGACTAAAAGAGCTGCGCCCCCTTCATGCTCTATCACACTAACATGACCACGAATTTTATCATGCATAATCAACTTATGCTTCTCACCACGAAATAAAATATCTGCCCCATCAACAAATAGAATATTCTTTGGAAGAGTTTTTAATTTCTGCTCAAGCCAATTTTGATGTCTAAGTAAAAAATCTCTACCCTTTGATAAATTTCCAAAAGGAGGAATTGTTAAAACAGGCTGGCCTGTTTTAGAAAAAGAAAGGCGATAATGTTTAGCCTTTGGGTGAATTCGCAAACTAACCTCAACAGGCTTATTATCAATATCTAATGAAATAAATTCTGGCCAGTTTTTTTTAAACGAGAACATCTATGCCTATCTAAACAAATATGCCGATGATTATGCCCTGCGCAATAACAACTCCTAGCAAATAACCACCATCAATAAGTGTCAGTTTCCAGCTCATATTTTGATAGCGATGGTTTAGAACCATCGAGGTAAGAATAAAACCAAACCACATCAACATGCCAGTATGAACTGTATTTTTAACATCAACATTTCCGTCAAATAACATAGTCGTTAGTTGTGCTATAAAAATTGCCATAATGAATTGAGCCAGTGCCGCCCAAATAAATGGCTTAGATGAGCGGCCAATCATCAATTCTTTTTCGCTTTTTCCAGTTGCCTTTATCCAATATTTAGCCAGTCCCTTATACCAAACCATGCCAAGTGCCATGCTTGCAACAAGAGCCAAAACAATTGCCAGCCAATTTACATCTAAATGCATCATTTTATTTCCTTAAATTATCCCATTAATTTTCAGGCTAAGCCTGTACAAATATCAAGGTTAGGCGTCTGGATGTTTAAATACCAATGTCGCATTTGTGCCACCAAATCCAAATGAGTTTGATAAAACACAACCAAGCGAAACATTATCTACTCGTTTGCGCAAAATCGGCATATCCGCAAATTCAGGATCAATCTCAAAAATATTTGCACTCTCACACATAAAATTGTGGTTCATCATCAAAATCGAAAAAATAGATTCCCAAGCCCCAGTTGCACCAAGCGAGTGACCAGTAAGAGATTTTGTAGCGGACATTGGCGGGCATTTATCCTCATTGCCAAATACTTCACGCAACGCCTCAATTTCTTTTCTATCGCCAATTGGCGTAGAGGTTGCATGCGGATTAATATAATCAATTGGCATTTTCACTGTAGAAAGTGCCTGCTTCATGCAGCGAACAGCACCCTCACCCGATGGCGCAACCATGTCTGCCCCATCACTAGTTGCACCATAGCCAACCAGTTCAGCATAAATTTTTGCCCCACGTGCTTTTGCATGCTCATATTCTTCAAGCACCAAAACCCCAGCACCCCCTGCAATTACAAAACCATCTCTATCTTTATCATATGCACGAGATGCAATTTCTGGAGTATCATTATAATTAGAACTCATCGCCCCCATTGCATCAAAAATATTTGACATGCTCCAATGTAAATCTTCACTTCCACCAGCAAAAACTATATTTTGTTTACCCATTTGAATTTGCTCATAGGCATTACCAATGCAATGTTTTGATGTAGCACAGGCCGAAGAAATTGAATAATTTACTCCATGAATACCAAGCGGAGTTGCTAAAGTTGCTGAAGCAGTTGAACTCATCGCTTTTGGCACAACCGTTGGCCCAATACGTTTTGGCCCTTTTTCAATTGTAATTTGCGCTGCCTCAACAACTGCCTTTGTTGATGGACCGCCCGACCCCATAATAATACCAGTTAGCGCATTGCCACGATAATCTTTTTCTTCAAGGCCTGCATCTTTAATTGCCTCTAAAATTGCAATATAATTCCAAGCCGAACCCTTAGCCATAAAACGAGTTGTACGTCGATCAAGAATTTCAAATGGATCAAGACTTGGCTCACCTTGAACTTGTGATCTAAAGCCATATTTTTCATAATCAATGGCTTTAGATATACCTGACTTAGCTTGTTTCAAACTAACGAGAACCTCATCAATATTATTTCCTATTGAAGAAACAATACCCATTCCGCTTACAACTACTCGCCTCATATTTATCTCCGATAATTATTATTTAAGCTCTAATCAGTTGGCAATAGTCCAACTTTAAGGTTTTTACCCTTATAGATAATTTTGCCATCTGCTTTCATAATAGCATCAGCAACACCAAAGGGGAGCGGTTTACGCATATGTTTTCTTATATCAATATGAAATTCGAGTGTTTTTATGTCATTAGTAACTTGGCCTGTAAATTTAATTTCACCACCCAAAGCTCGACCCTTACCGGGTGAGCCAGACCAACAAAGAAAAAACCCAACCATTTGCCACAAAGCATCAAGCCCAAGACAGCCTGGCATTACTGGATCTCCAATAAAATGACACCCAAAAAACCAAAGGTCTGGATTTACATCAAGCTCAGCCGTGACCTGACCTTTACCATAAGCTCCGCCATCTGCATCAATACTTGTAATACGGTTAAACATAAGCATTGGTGGGGCAGGCAATTGTGCAAAACCTTCACCAAATAATTCGCCACGACCACTAGCTAGCAGGTCCTCATAATCATAAGAATTCTTGCGATCTTTTATCAATGCCATATTCATTTCCTTTAAAGAAATATGATTAACCCCATAGATAGTTGATAAAGGGCAGAACCTAAGCGGTCAATCAATAATCCAACTAGGGCGATAACAACCTTGTTTTTTTTAGTTTATACCTATATGTTTCATTAGCTTAAAAAATTGATGAGATAAATGCCAAATAAATCTGTAAAATTTAACAATCTATCATCTCGCCAGTCATGTTTGATGGCGGTTTTGCGTATGGCAAAATTACGCCCTACCAAGCAGCGCATTGCATTAGCCGAATTGTTATTTTCTGGCTCACACAGACATGTAAGCGCAGAAGCACTTCATCTTGAAGCAAAAAACGCCAATATTGGCGTATCATTAGCAACAATTTATAATAGCTTGCACCAATTTAGCAAAGCTGGCCTTGTTCGAGAAATAAGCGTTGATGCGTCAAAATCATATTATGATACCAATACTTCAGATCATCATCATTTCTATTTTGAAGAAGATAATATTGTTACCGACATTCCAAACGGATCAATTGCCATCAACAAATTACCAGATGCGCCAGAGGGTATGGAAATTGCTAATGTTGATGTTGTAATAAGAGTTAAAAAGATAAATTAATTTATCAATCAAATATTTCATTTTCATATACACCCCAAATATTGGACTGCAAAATATATCCGCTTAGGGTTTTTTCTTTTGCCCCATTAAGAGAGAATTTTACTCTCACCTCACACCATTTTTTATCACAGTTTAATATTTGCAACGGATAATCTAAGCCAAGCCAAGCCTTTGGTTTTGAATTTTCATCTGCTTGATCCAAAAGTGCTACTTGTTTGAATTCTATTTTATCATCTATTTGTTTGATCTGCCCATAACGAGATGAAGAAATTAAACTTTGATGAATCCAGCCCTCATCACCCTCATGATCTTTGATTTTTCGCCAAACATCAAATTCAGCAATAACTTCAACAGGAATAGCAGACTTTACATAAACCCAAGAAATTTCATATTTTTTACCCGGCCCCATACGTACATTTATTGGTTTTGAACGAGTTGACGAATATCTTGGAACTTCTAGACCAGAAGGGTTTGAGCTTGATTGAGCATATATTGGTGCTGTAAAAATCATTACAAACATAATAGCCAAGCTATATGAAACCCTATTTAGCCAATATCTTGACCCATGCCATTTTATTACCATCACTTTAAATTTTCTTCACTTTAATAATAATTACACTTATTCTTATATTTCATTCTATGATAGATTTATTAGACTAAAATATGATAATAAAAGCTAATCAAATAAGATTTATATTCAACAACTCTTAAAGTTTTGAGGTGAATTTTGCCAAATAAAACCACTAATATTTTCGTTACTAATCGTTTGCCAAGCAAGATTGAAGCACGAATGCTAGATCTTTTTGATGTTAGCATAAATAAAAAATTACATTCACTATCAAAAGACGAAATTATAAAGGCCTGCCAAGATAAACAAGTATTAGTTTCCTCCATAACCGACCCACTTGATAAAGACCTTATTAACGCCCTACCAAACACGATCAAGCTCATTGCTCAATTTGGCAATGGAATTGATAATATTGACATTGAGGCTGCCAGCAAACGCTCTATAATTGTTACTAACACTCCCTCTGTTTTAACTAATGATACCGCTGATATGGCAATGGCACTTATTCTTGCCCTGCCTCGCCGCCTTGCTGAGGGGGCAAAGGTTTTAACTGGCAAAAGCGAGTGGGCTGGCTGGTCACCAACTTGGATGCTAGGATCACGACTTGAAGGCAAGTCATTAGGAATTATTGGCATGGGTCGCATCGGCACAGCAGTTGCAAAAAGAGCCAAGGCCTTTGGAATTAATATTCATTATTATTCACGCACCAAACGCCCAATTGAAATCGAAGAGCCATTAGAGGCTACTTATTGGCCAAATCTTGATGACATGCTTAGTGAAGTTGACATCGTTTCACTTCACACCCCACTTACCTCTGAGAGTTTTAAGCTAATGAATAAAAATCGCTTAGCTAAGATGAAGAAGCAAGCAATATTAATCAATGTTTCAAGGCCTGAATTATTAGATGAAGACGCTCTGGTTGAGTTAATTGAAAACGAGCATTTAAGCGGTGCAGGACTTGATGTATTTGAGCATCAAAATGGCATAAACCCCAAACTCATAGATTTAGCCAAAAATAATAAAGTCCTATTAACCCCGCACATGGCTTCAGCCACACTTGAAGGCCGTGTTGAGATGGGCGAAATCGTAATAGTAAATATCAAAATATTTTTTGATGGTCACCGCCCACCCCATCGAGTTTTACCCAATATTCCTGCTGGGGCATATAATTAGTTAGCTCTCTTCACTCGACGCTTATGCATCATCATAAGCCAACTAAACTCCTTCCTCATCCTGAGCTTGTCGAAGGATAAGAGATATAAACTCCCTTCGACAAGCTCAGGGTGAGGGCAAAGAGTGTTACTCAAGAGGAGAATAAAAAAAAGCCCCGCAATAATGCGAGGCTTCAAATTCCAAATAGACTAAAAAATTTTAGTCTTCTTTTTTAATCTCTTCACCAGTTTCTTGGTCAACAACTTTCATTGATAGGCGAACTTTGCCTCTATCGTCAAAGCCAAGCAATTTTACCCAAACTTTGTCGCCTTCTTTAACAACATCAGTTGTCTTGCCAACACGCTCATTTGCAAGCTGTGAAATATGCACAAGACCATCTTTTGGACCAAAGAAGTTTACAAAAGCACCAAAGTCAGCAGTTTTAACAACTGTTCCTTGATAGATAACACCAGCTTCTGGTTCATCTGTAATTGACTTAATCCACTTAAGAGCCGCTTCAATTGACTTACCATCTGATGAGGCAATTTTTACTGTGCCATCGTCTTCAATATTAACTTTTGCGCCAGTTTTTTCAACAATTTCACGAATAACCTTGCCGCCAGTTCCAATAACTTCACGAATTTTATCAGTTGGAATTTTTAGCGTTTCAATGCGCGGTGCAAATTCACCAACTTCATCACGTGCAACATCAAGTGCTTTGCTCATTTCATTCAATATATGATCACGACCACCCTTAGCTTGTTCAAGTGCAGCTTTCATAATCTCTTCAGTAATACCAGCAATTTTAATATCCATTTGAAGTGAAGTAATACCATCAGCAGAACCAGCAACTTTAAAGTCCATGTCGCCAAGATGATCTTCATCACCTAAAATATCAGATAATACAGCATAATCTTTACCCTCAAGAATAAGACCCATAGCAATACCAGCAACAGGACCTTTCATTGGAACGCCAGCGTCCATAAGTGCAAGCGAAGTGCCACAAACAGTTGCCATTGAAGAGCTGCCATTACTTTCAGTAATTTCTGAAACTACACGTAATGTATATGGAAATTCTTCTGCACTTGGACGCATTGGATTAATCGCACGCCATGCTAACTTACCATGCCCAATTTCACGACGAGAAGTAAAGCCTGTACGGCCTGCTTCACCAACTGAATATGGAGGGAAGTTATAATGAAGCATGAAGTTTTGCTTATATGTTCCCTCTAAACTATCGATAAACTGCTCGTCATCACCAGTTCCCAAAGTTGCAACAACCATTGCCTGAGTTTCACCACGAGTAAACAGAGCTGAGCCATGCGTGCGGGGCAGCATGCCAACTTCTGAAACAATTGGGCGAACCGTTACAAGGTCACGACCATCAATACGTTTGCCAGTTTTAATAATCGAAGTACGAACAATATCGGCCTGCAATGTTTTAAATACTGTGCCAATTTGCTCAGCACTCCACTCCGCTGCTTCACCCTCTTTAGGCTCAAATGCTTCTTTAACTTTAGCTTTTGCTTCATCAAGAGCATCATAACGAGCTTCTTTAGCCGTAATTTTATAAGCCTTTTTAATGTCCTTATTTACAACTTTGCCCATAGCTTTTTCAAGTTTGCTAAGGTCTTCTGCAACAAATTCACGTGGCTCTTTTGCCGCTTGTTCTGCAAGTTTAATAATTGCATCAATTACTTTTTTACTTGCTTCATGGCCAAACATAACCGCATCAAGCATTGTTTCTTCGCTTAGCTCTTGCGCCTCAGATTCAACCATTAACACAGCATCATTTGTGCCAGCCATGATTAGATCAAGTTTACTATCTTCACGCTGATCAATTGGAGTGTTTAGAACAAACTCACCATCAATAAGACCAACACGAGCAGCACCAATTGGCCCCATAAACGGAATGCCAGAAATGGTAAGAGCTGCAGAAGTAGCAATTAATGCCAAAACATCAGGCTCGTTTTCCATGTCATGCTGAAGAACGGTTACAATAACCTGAGTTTCATTTTTATAACCCGCTGGAAATAGTGGGCGAATTGGGCGATCAATTAGACGGCAAATAAGAGTTTCAGCATCGCTTGGGCGAGCTTCACGCTTTAAAAAACCACCTGGTATTTTGCCAGCCGCATAGGCTTTTTCTTGATAATTTACAGTTAGTGGGAAGAAATCTTGCCCAGGCTTTGCGCTCTTTGCGCTTACAACTGTTGCCAATACAACAGTTTCGCCAAGTGTCGCCAAAACAGCGCCATCGGCTTGACGGGCAATTTTACCAGTCTCAAGGATAAGCGGAACACCGCCCCAGTTTAGTTCTACCTTATGGTGATTAAACATATTTTCGTCTTTTCATTTTCGTTTTTTGCATTTTTCCCTTTGAAAAAAGCAATCAGACCTATCGAACGCCTAAAACACCCCATGTGTTTTTTCACGCCTATTGATAAAGTCATTTCATCTTATTTAATTTTATTTTTTAGTCTTTACGATCAAGGCGCAATTTATAAAAATTGCGCCTTGATAAATATTTCTAAATACTAACGACGCAAACCAAGTCTTTCGATAAGACTTTGATAACGTGCAACGTCTTTATTCTTGACATAATCAAGCAAACTACGACGTAGCGATACCATTTTCAAAAGACCACGGCGAGAATGGTTATCTTTTTTGTGAGTTTTGAAATGTTCTGTTAGGTTAGCAATACGCTCACTTAGAACTGCAACTTGAACTTCAGGCGAACCTGTATCTTCTTTTTTAATTGCATATTCTTTAATAATCTCAGCTTTACGCTCAGCAGTTACCGACATCATATATCCCTTTCAATTTTAGGATTTATATTAAGCCCATAACCAAGATGTCGTCCAGTTAGGGCCACTAAAACTACGCCAAAAGGCATAATTACCTTGGCTATAACCCAAAAACAAACTAATTGCAAAATATTAGTTTGCCCCCCTTTTTACTCTAGCTACTGAGCGTTGTTTACGACTAGGCTTTTTTGATTTTTTAGCACTATTGCCGCCAGCTCCGCCCGTCTTATCTCCGCCAAAAGAAGCATTTGTTTTACGTTTAGGTCTTTTAAATTTTGAGCGTGCGGGTCGGTTTTCTTTTTTTTCGTGCCCCGCATTAGCATGCCCCGCATTACCATGCCCCGCATTTTCTTGCCCCGCATCACTATGCCCCGCATTAGCATGCCCCGCATTACCATGCTTTGCGTTGCCTTTATCTTGCGAAAACTTTGCACCGTGTGAGCTGTTTGATTTTTTTCTTATTCCTGCTTTATTCTTTGGCCTATTGCGGACACGCTTTTTCTTGCCAGTATTTGCTTTCTCAACTTCTTCGCTCATTTCACCCGAGGCAATTTTTATCTTTGTGCCAAGTAGTTTTTCAATTGCTCGAAGTGAGCCAATTTCAGCAGGTGAGCAAAAAGCCACGGCATCGCCAGATTTTCCAGCCCGAGCCGTGCGCCCAATACGATGCACATAATTTTCTGCAACCTCTGGTAGATCGTAATTATAAACATGACTTACACCAGAAACATCAATCCCTCGTGCTGCAACATCGGTTGCAACTAGGATATTTATTTCTTTAGCCTTAAATTCTCTCAAAGCTCTATCACGTTGTGATTGACTTTTATTGCCATGGATTGAGCCAGCCTTAAACCCACGCTCAACTAAATGTTTTTTTAGCTTTTCTGAGCCATGCTTTGTACGACAAAAAACCAGTGAAATATCATCTTTATTTTCTGCCAAACATTCTTTTAACAAATCCGCTTTAGTGCGATTACCAATAAAATGCACACTTTGTGCAACTTTATCGGCAGCTTTTCCTGGTGGCGCAACAGCTATACGCTTTGGATTTGTTAAAAATGCTTTTGACAGATCCTCAATGGACTTTGGCATAGTAGCAGAAAATAACATCGTCTGGCGTGGCGTGCCAAGCATGCCTGCTATTTCTCTTAACACATGAATAAAACCAAGATCTAACATCTGGTCGGCTTCGTCCAAAACCAAATATTTCACCATATCAAGAAATACTGCCCTACGGCCAACTAAATCCATTAACCTTCCAGGTGTCGCAACTAGAATATCAGTGCCACGCCCTAGTTTTTGTTGCTGCACATTTATTGATGCGCCGCCCACAACAACATTCACCTTTAAATGTGCATGTTTCACATAAACTCTTATATTTTCAGCTATCTGATTAGCTAACTCACGAGTTGGAGCTAAAATCAACGCCCGAGCTTCTTTTGCCTTTGGTCTATCTTTAACCTTCATTAAATGCTGCACTAATGGCAAACTAAAGGCGGCCGTTTTACCAGTGCCAGTTTGCGCCAAACCGATAATATCATGCCCCTCAATTACCAAAGGAATGCACTGCTCTTGAATGGGAGTTGGTTTATCATAACCAAGTTCACTTACCGCTCTTACGATTACAGGGGAAAGCCCAAAGCCTTCAAAATTGGCCATTTTATCATTTTCTTGCAAAATACATTCTTTCATTTGCCAGCGGCTATAACCGCTAAGCACAATAATTATTCGCTTGCGCACATAAAAAGCACGCCAAGCGAGAGTTGCGGTTTACGATTGTGAGCAAAATTAATTACCCTATCGTTAGAACCCCGCGTGAAATGGGAACTGTTTGAAAAGCCTGTTATCAAACCTAGTCAGGCAAAAGGTTCTGCATTTATTTATGCAAGGCTGCTCACGCGGCAGCAATTGTGGCGTATATGATTGGTTATAAGAGAAATGTCAAGCAGTTGACTTTTTGATTTCATTATAAGCTATTTTTTTTAATGTTGAGCGTACAATGATTTTATGAGCCGGGGCTACAGGTAACATATAAAGATAGCCAAAAAAATTATGATTTATAACCGAAGCTACAAGAGTCAATTTTTGCTTTTCATTATCCATTTTTTTCATTTGAATAAAAATCATAACACTCAAATGTTTATCACGTGAAGTAAGGGCAAGTTCATCTTTTGAAATATATTCAACTTTGAAGAAATCTAAGTATTCACCAGTTTTTGGTATTTGTGTTGGTTTTATATTAGAAAAGCCTTTGACATTTTTCACGCCAGCCAGAGCAGAAATTTTATCACGAATAAAAAAGGCTGCTCGAACTAGGAAAGGAGTATCTTTGGTTATTTCACAATAGGCTTCATATGCACTTAACCCCAAAGCCACCATCGTTTCATCTTTATGATAATAGTTTAAACTATCAAAAGCTGCTATTAGAATTTCTCCCCTAATCTTATCTTTCTTCATTATTAGGCTTCTTCACTTTCGCCCAGAGCTTACTAGATATATTGCGAATAAAATAATTACCAAAGCATATATTGCGCTTGATCCTAATGTTTCACCCAAAAAGAAAACTCCAATAAAAGCACCAACAACTGGTACAAGGAAATTTATCTGCGACATTCTACTCGCCCCAATCCTTGGCACTAAATAAAAGTAAAACAATGTAGCAATAGCGGTTGGAAAAATTCCAAGATAAATCATCGCAATAAATGAATTCATTTTTGGTAACATATATGATGCTGGGTGATCTAAAATCAAAACAATTAAAGTGATAATAATCGTGCCAGCCAATATAGAACCTGTAGCCATAACTATTGGTTTTTGTGTTACAAAGCGTTTAACAAAAATAGTTGTAAAGGCATAAAGTAAAGCCGCACTAATAATAGCTATTTGCGATGTTAAATTTTCTCCAATACCAAAAATAGCATCAACACCAACCAATATAATTACCCCTACCACACCTAAAATAATTCCAAATGTGGAGCGGATATTATACTTTTCCTCAAACAAAATCAGTGGTGCAATAAACACTGTTGCTATGGGTGTTATGCTCATAAGCAATGCTGCTAGCCCGCTTCCAACCTCAATTTCTCCATAACTAATTAAGTAAAACGGTATTACATTCCCACTCAAACCAACAACCAAAAATATTGCCCATGCTCGCAAATCTTTGGGAAGTGATAGTGACTTCATCTTCAATATTACTAATAAAACTATGCTAGCAATTATCATACGCCCTGCAACCAAAGCCATTGGCGCAATGCTTTCAACCCCAATTTTTATAGCTGCAAAAGACGAACCCCATATCAATGCTACCAATAGCCAGAGCGATATATTTTTCATTTTTGACTTTCAAAAGACACTATCAAGTACAGCTTATACACTAAACTATTGCCTTTCATAGATTTTGTAACATTACCAAAAAGATAACTATCTTACCAAGAGTTAATTGGATTTTTAATTTATTATATTCCATTATCAGAATATATTCTCTCACAAACAATTAAACTTATTAAAAAGGACTTTTAACATGACAAATAAAATTATCCGCTCGATAATTATTACCGCTATATTAGCAACAGGTGCAACTTCTGCCATTGCTGCCGGCGGTGGTGGTTACGGAAAAGGTGGGCAAAATAGTAGCAACGCCAATCCTGGACAGAATTTTATGAATAGCTGGGACATTAATGAAGATGGCACTGTTACACTTGAAGAAATTAAAACAAAACGTGACCAAGTTTTTTCCTCATTTGATAGCAATGAAGACGGTTTTCTCTCAGTTGAAGAATATACCTATTTTGATCAAGCCCGTGCTAACGACATGGAAAAACATGCTGATGGACAGATCAAAGGTGGACAAAAAGCAGCAAATTCTATGTTGTTAGAAAATAACGATAGCGATAATGATGGTCGTGTTTCATACGTAGAGTTTTTAGATGGAGCAAAAGCATCACTTGATCTAATGGATAATAATAAAGATGGCGTGATTACAAAAACTGATTTTGGTCGTAATTAAACAAATCCATAAAGTTTATTTTAACAGTTTTTTGAGGCTCACTTTTGTGAGCCTCAACACTTTCAACAAAAACAACTCAGCTAACCAGCCAAAATCACCCGCTTAGGCTTAAACTGGCCTTTTTCAACATAACCAATTGCCACCGCATCACCTCTATGACTTACCCAAGCCTCATCAAGTTTTATTGGAGCATTGCTACCTGTTAATAATATTGGATTACCAAGGCGAATGGTTCTAGCTTGCATTTCATCAATATAAATTTCATTTAATCCAGCCAACCCAGCAGAAATAGGCAGCATCATTTTTTCTCGCTCTATTAAAGATGCTTTTTCAAACTCATCATAATTTATTGCATTTTTTTCATGAAAATGCCCAACATTAGCCCGATGTAATGCGCCAACATGCCCCTTTGCACCAAGGCTTAATGCCAAATCTCTTGCCAAAGCTCTAATATATGTCCCCTTAGAGCAGATCACTTCAAATTTTGATTGCTCTTTTGAATGCTCTAATAATTCAAAACTCTCAACCTCAACTTGGCGAGATGGCATCTCAAATTCCTTACCAGCCCGTGCCAAATCATAAGCTCGCTCACCCTTAATTTTAATTGCCGAAAATGCAGGCGGTACTTGCGTAATTACCCCTCTAAAATTCTCAAGTGCATTTTCAACCTGATCTCGTGCAGGGCGAATATTTGAAGTTGCAATCACCTCACCCTCAACATCATCTGTATTGGTTGCACTGCCCCAAACAAGCGTAAAATGATAAATTTTTATGCCATTTTGAATAAAGGGAATGGTTTTTGTTGCCTCACCAAATGCAATTGGCAAAACACCTGTTGCTAGCGGATCAAGCGTTCCTGCATGGCCAGCTTTTTTTGCATCGAGTAGCCAACGCAATTTTCCTACCGCATCGGTAGATGTCATATCATAGGGTTTATTTAATATTATCCAGCCCGAAATATTGCGTTTATTTCGTTTTTTTTGCTCTTTAATCAAGGGTTTACCTCACAGCTTTCCAAAAGCTACACCACGCCAAGTCCAGCCACAATTTAACACCGCCTCTTGAAGTGGATTTTTTATTTCAGATGTATTAAACCGATAATTATAAACCTGCCCAGGCTTAAATTCTTCACTAAAAGCATAAGCAGAGCCAAAAGAAACTTCCTTTTTTTGCCCCTTAAACCCAGAAATAGCTAAACTTAATGAAGGAATCCCAGCACGCCATTCTACGCTAAATTCTTCGTCCATTGCTTTAACTTCTAATTTTTCACTATCAAGACGCATTTTAATACGAAATACTTTTTTAAGGCCTGCTTTAGCAAAAATCTCATACCATTTAGCATCAACAATTTTCCATTCTGCAACAAAATCAGCACTATCATCAGCGCATTTTTTAATAATAAACGGAGCTGTTTCTCGATTTATATTAAGAATTGATTTCTCAACGTCAGACTTATTTAGCTTTGGTGTGCCAGCTTTTGGCCGCTTAGTACCAGTAAAAATATCAAATAAACCCATTACCCCTAAACCTCATCATCTGGTTTTTCTAAATCTCGCTTTACCCTTTGAGAGCGCAATAAATTATCAATTCTCGTTGCCTCATCAAAGCTATCATCTTCAAAAAACCTAATAGAGGGCGAATATTTCAAATTTAATTGCGAGGTAATTTGACCTCGAATAAATTTTTGATGTGAGTTAAGTGCCTTAACAATTTCCTTGGCATTTCCACCACCAAGCGGCACAATATAAGCCGATGCTAATTTTAGATCAGGGCTCATGCGAACTTCAGGAACGGTGATAATGCTTATTTCAATTACAGGATCTACAATTTCCCCACGTGTGAGAACATTTGATAATGCGTGACGAACTAATTCGCCAACCCGTAACATTCGCTGAGATGGAGGTTTGCTCATTTTATTTCACTTAAAATTATAAAGAGCGTTCAATCTGCTCAACACGGAAACATTCAATAACATCGCCAACTCGCATATCTTGGTAATTAACAAATGCCATACCACATTCTTGACCGTTTTTCACTTCTTTCACTTCATCTTTAAAGCGTTTAAGAGTTGAAAGCTCGCCCTCATGAATAACCACATCATCTCGAAGAAGCCTCACACCAGAGCCACGCTCAACCACACCCTCGGTAATGCGACAACCTGCCACTTTACCAACCTTAGTAATGTTAAACACTTCTAAAATTTCAGCATAACCAATAAAGGTTTCTCTACGCTCTGGAGTAAGCATGCCAGACATTGCTTTTTTAACATCATCAATCAAATTATAGATAATATTATAATAACGAATTTCAACGCCGTCACGCTCAGCCGCCAATAATGCTTGTTTATTTGCCCGAACATTAAAAGCAATAATTACGGCATTTGATGCTTGAGCAAGAGTTACATCACTTTCAGTAATACCACCAACTCCAGACAGCAACACTTGAGCTGAAACTTCGTCCGTTCCAAGTTTTTCAAGCGATACATTTATAGCTTCAACCGAACCCTTCACATCACCCTTAATAATAAGCGGGAAACGAGCAATATCAGATGTTTTTAACTGATCCATCATTTGCTCAAGTGAGGTTATTTCACTAACTGCAGATTTTTCACGCACAGAACGTTTGCGATATTCAGTAATTTCACGAGCTTTTGCTTCATTTTCAACAACAGAGAAACGATCCCCAGCATTTGGCACGCCACTAAAGCCTAAAATCTCAACAGGAGTTGATGGGCCAGCAGTTTTTACTTGCTCGCTTTTATCATTTATTAAAGCACGAACCCTAGCCCATTGATCGCCAGCAACTACCACATCTGAAATTTTCAGCGATCCACGTTGCACAAGCACGGTTGCAACTGCACCACGCCCCTTATCAAGTTTAGCCTCAATTACAATTCCTTGAGCAAAAGCATTTGGGTTTGCTTTTAAATCAAGCAATTCTGCTTGTAATTGAATAGCTTCAAGTAAACTATCTAAATTAAGTTTTTTAAGTGCTGAAACCTCAACGTCGAGTACTTCACCACCCATCGATTCAACAAATACCTCATGCTGAAGCAATTCTGTACGAACTTTATTTGCATCTGCCGCTGGTTTATCAATTTTGTTAATCGCAACAATGATAGGAACGCCAGCAGCTTTTGCATGTTTAATAGATTCAATCGTTTGCGGCATAACACTATCATCAGCAGCAACAACCAAAATCGCAATATCCGTTGCCTGCGCCCCACGTGAGCGCATAGCAGTAAACGCTTCATGCCCAGGTGTATCAAGGAAAGTTATTTTTGTACCGTTGCGCTCAACTTGATAAGCACCAATATGTTGTGTAATACCACCCGCTTCACCTGATACAACATTTGTTTCTCTTATCGCATCAAGCAATGAGGTTTTACCATGATCTACATGACCCATAATAGTAACAACCGCTGAGCGAGGTTCTAAATCTACCTCTTTTTCATCAGAAATATTATCAAAAAGATCACCCTCAACATCACTTTCAGCAACACGTTTCACAGTGTGGCCAAGCTCTGTTGCAATCAATTCAGCTGTATCAGCATCAAGCATATCATTAATGGTAACCATCATATCTTGCGCCATAAGCAATTTAATTACATCAACCGAACGCTCACTCATACGATTAGCTAGCTCTTGCACGCTAATTGATTCAGGTAAAACTATCTCACGATGAACTTTTGCTTGTGCAACTTTGGGTGCTCTACCACGTTGTTTTTCACGCCTACGGCGCATAGCTGCCAATGATGGTGATCTATCACGATCTCCCCCATCATTAAGCGCAGATGTTACTGTAAGACGACCACGAGAATTTCCCCCTGGTGCATTTTTGCGTGAAGGTGTTGGGGTTGGTCTTGATGCACGCCTTGCACGTTCCAACTCATCTTTATTAACCAAAGGAGCATTACGAGCCGCACCAGATTTACCGCCTCGTGCCGCACGCTGAGCCGCAGCTTCTGCATCTTCTTGGCTTAAAACAGGAGCAGGCGCACTATCTTTTACAACTGCTGTTTTGCTAGCAGGGGCAGGTTTTTTTGCCTGATCTTTTGCCTCAACTGACTTTTCCTCAGTCTTTATCTCTTTTGCTTTTGCAACTTCTTCTTTTTGTTGCAACTCTTCTGCTTCACGTTTTTGGCGGCGGCGAAGATCATTTTCAACCCGTTGTTTTTCCTGCTCTTCAAATTGGAGACGTTCTTGCTCTTGTCTAAGGGCTGCTTCCCTTAAAACTCGCTCACGCGCACTAGTTTCCCCAGCAGTAAGGCCAGGAGAAGCAGGCCTTGCAGACTTAACGCTAAGTGGCCGACGAGTAGGCTTTGCTTTTGGAATTGGTGCTCTTTGTGTTGGCACAGCTTTTGGCGGTGCAACATTAGGAGTGCGGCGCACACGAGATTTAATCACAACAGTACGGCTTGCACCTGATGTAAGCGGCTGGCTTCCAGCACCCACTCCTTTTAATGAGAGAGTTTTCTTTTTCCCATCACCCAAAGAGTTATCATTATTTTTATCGTCTTTATCGCTCATTTAGTCACAACTTCTTTTTATTTATTATATTGAGCTAACCTTTTAGCTCGCTCAACTGCCGATTTAGCCGCAGCACCATTAATCAATGCCCCGTGTATCACATTTTCTTGCCCCAATGCCAAACTCAATTGTTTGGAGTTTAAAAAATCAATTTGAATGAAGGAATTTTGCTCTGACTTAGCCTTAGCCATTCCTATCATTTTATTCTTTCCGTCTTGCGCTCCATCTTTTGCACTTATCAACGCAATAATACCAGTCTTTTCTATACTTGAGCGAACCTTTGCGCCACCTATCGTTAATTGTCCAGCTTTACGTGCCAAACCTAGCGACCCTAATAGACGTTTTTCTAACCGCAAATGCACCAATTGCACAAGATCTTCACTCACATTTACTTTTTGCTTTAAAGAGTGAGCAAAAATATTCTTTTTTACAGCCTCAGCAACCGCCTGCTTTGATAAGCTAATCCAAACACCTCTTGCATCAGCTTTTGCATCAATATCAGGCACAATCATATTATCAGGACTTAGCACAAACCTAATTAATTCATTTGCTTGCTTTGTCTCTTTTGTTAAAGCGCACTGCCGCAAAAGAGATTTTTTTTCCTTCATTTAATTTTTTTCTACTTCCTCTTGCCCTGCTTGTTCTTGCTCTTGTCCCGCTTGTTCTTGATTTTTTTCTTCTTCATCAGAAGCTAAATCTGTCTCACTAATCCAGCCAGCTTTTAAACGTGCCTGCATAACCATATTTTCAGCTTCTTCACGAGATATATCAAACGAACTAAGATAACCATCAAAACGTTTTACTTCTCCTTCATTACGCTCAACCCACCCCACAAGATCATCAGCCGCACAACCAGCAAAATCTTCAATAGTTTTAATATCTTCTTTGCCAAGTTTTACCAACATAGCGACGCTTAAACCAGTTATTTCAAATAACTCGTCCTGCACGCCAAGAGAAACTCTCTTCTCATCTAATTCTACTTCTTTAGCTTTTAAATACTCAGCTGCCCGATCTTGAATTTCTTGTGCTGTGCCAGCATCCAAACCCTGAATAGAAGCTATTTCTTCTACTTCAATATAGGCAAGATCTTCAACAGAAGCAAAACCTTCTGAGGCCAATAATTGTGCTAAAGTTTCATCAACATCAAGTGCTGTGATAAACAATTCAGAACGCTCATTAAACTCATTATTACGTCGCTCGCTTTCCTCTTGTTCTGTCAAGATGTCAATATCCCAACCAACTAATTGCGAAGCAAGGCGAACATTTTGACCACGACGACCAATCGCTAAAGAAAGCTGGTCATCTGACGCAACAACTTCAATTTTTTCAGCCTGCTCATCAAGAACAATTTTTGCAACTTGCGCTGGCTGCAATGCTGCAACAACTAAATCAGCAATATTATCTGTCCAAGGAATAATATCAATTTTCTCGTCCTGAAGCTCACTAACAACTGCCTGCACACGTGAGCCACGCATACCAACACAAGCACCAACTGGATCAATTGAGCTATCTGTTGATGTTACTGCAATTTTAGCACGTGATCCGGGGTCACGGGCAATTGAGCGAATGTTAATAATGCCATCATAAATCTCAGGTACTTCTTGCATGAATAATTTAGCCATGAATTGCGGGTGGGTACGAGAAAGAAAAATCTGCGGGCCACGTTGTTCACGTCGCACATCATAAATATAGGCACGAACACGATCACCATAACGAAAAGTCTCACGTGGGATAAGTTCATCACGACGAATAATCGCTTCACCCCGCCCAAGGTCAACAATCACGTTGCCATATTCAACCCGCTTAACCGTGCCATTAACAATCTCACCAATACGGCTTTCATACTCATCAAACATACGCTCACGTTCAGCGTCACGTACTTTTTGCACAATAACCTGTTTTGCTGATTGTGCCGCAATACGGCCAAATTCAATTGGTGGCAATGGTTCTGAAATATATTGACCAAGCTCAGCCTCCTTGTATTTTTCCTTGGCCATTGCCAGATCAATTTGACGAGATGGCTCTTCAACTAACTCAACAATTTCTAACAAACGCCAAAGTGATAACTCACCAGTTTTAGGATTTATCTCAGCCTTCACCTCTGTTTCAGCACCATAACGAGAGCGAGCCGCTTTTTGAATAGCGTCCTGCATTGCATCAATAACAATCAAACGATCAATTGATTTTTCTCGTGCTACTGCATCAGCAATTTGCAATAATTCAAGCCTGTTAGCTGAAACGGACATTATTTAGTCTCCTTTGGGTTATCATCTTTTTTGTCATCAATAATCTCAATTTCTGAATTATCAATAATATTATCATTTTTTTGATTTTTGGCGGCCATCTCAAGCAGTTTATCACTCATCATCAATTTTGCCTCGGCAATTTGCGCCAATTCTAACTCATGTTTTGGATCTGTTTCAGGCAAAGCATCTGGCAATTTAATAGTAACGCTTTTTTCATTAGAGCTAACAATTTCACCCCGAAAACGCTTGCGGCCATTTATCATATCGAAAAGCTCAATTTTTGCTTCATGACCAATATAACGTTCAAAATCCCTCGCTCTAACCAACGGGCGATCAACTCCAGCTGAAGAAATTTCTAAATGATAGGCCTTATCAAGAGGATCATCGGCATCAAGAGCGGGGTTTACTTCACGACTTAATTTTTCACAATCAGAAATAGAAAAATTACCATTTTCATCTTCAGCCATAATTTGCAACGTCATGCCATTATCAGGCAATATTTTAACTCGCACCAAATCAAAGCCCATGTCATTTGCAATAGGTTCTATTATTGCAGATATGCGAGCTTCTATGCCAGTTTCACGAATATAACGTTTTTTACTCAATATTTATTCCAATATTATTATAGCCAAAAAACTCTAGCCAATAAAAAAGAGCGGGGCTTGTTAGCACCACTCTTCTAAGGTTATTCCAAAGATATTATGTCTCAGATAACAGCATTCATCTTAAATATCAAGTATTAGTTTTTTTTCAAAACTAAAATAAAAACTTTTAATTCGACCTTCTCTTTTTGCCTTCTGCTCATATCTAGTAGGTTGCCAGCCCTCAAGTGGTTCATGCCAACTAGCGGGCTTTTGCAAGGGCCAATAAAACTCACTATGATCTAGAATATGCGCCAGCGTCCAATTTGCATAATCTTCAATATCACTAGCAAAGTGAAACTTTCCCTCATGTGTCAATGTTTTTGCCATAACATCAAGGGTCATATTTGATACGAAACGACGTTTATTATGACGGGTTTTTGGCCATGGGTCAGGATAAAGCAAATATATTTCATCAATGCTATTTGGCTCAAGCGCATTTAATATCTTAAGCGCATCATCACTATATAGACGAATATTTTTAATATTATTTCTATCAATTTTATCAAGCAGTTTGCCAATTCCACCCGAAAATACCTCACAGCCAATATAGGCAATATCAGGATTTTCTTGAGCTTTGCGAGCTAAATGCTCTCCACCACCATAGCCAATTTCTAAAATGATTTTTTTAATCTTTGGCATATCTAAAAATAATGATGATGGATTAATTAAACCATCATCATCTATTTTTATTTCTAAACTTGGTAAAAGTTTTTCAAATAATGCCTTTTGAGAAATGCCAAGATTTTTTGCAACCTTTCGTCCAAAAAATGCTCTTGGTTCACCTAATTTATTCAATATTGGCTTCAAGATTTAACTGCAGCCTTTATTGCTTTTACCAGATCAAGTTTTTCCCAAGAGAAAGATCCATCACGCCCAGCTTTACGACCAAAATGCCCATAAGCTGCAGTTTTTGCATAAATGGGCTTATTCAAATCTAGATGCGCTCTAATGCCCGATGGGGTTAAATCCATCACTTTTGAAATGACCTCCTCAAGCACGACCTCATCAACCTTGCCAGTATGGTGAGTATCCACATGGATTGAAAGAGGGCGAGCAACGCCAATCGCATAAGAAAGCTGAATTGTGCAACGATCTGCTAATTTTGCCCCAACAATATTTTTAGCCAAATATCTTGCAGCATAAGCTGCTGAGCGATCTACCTTGGTTGTATCTTTGCCAGAAAAAGCACCGCCACCATGCGGAGCTGCACCACCATATGTATCAACAATAATTTTACGCCCTGTTAGACCTGCATCACCAACTGGTCCGCCAATTACAAATTTCCCAGTTGGGTTAATATGCCAGACACAATCATTAGCAATTGGCAAACCCTCCAACGCCTCAACAATATAAGGCTTAACAACTTGCTTTACCTTTTCACTATCCCAGCTATCATCTAAATGCTGAGTTGAAAGCACAATTTGCGTTACTTCTTTTGGCTTATCATTTTCATAACGAACAGTTATTTGCGATTTAGCATCTGGGCCTAGCTTGCCAACATCACCCTCGCCTAATTTTCTAGCAACCGCCAAAAGCTCAAGAATTTTATGTGAATAATAAAGCGGGGCAGGCATAAGAGATGGCGTTTCATTACAAGCATAACCAAACATAATGCCTTGATCTCCTGCACCCTCAGCACCTTGTTCATCAGCAGCATTATCAACCCCTTGACCAATATCAACCGATTGGAAGTGTAACAAAACATCAATTTTTACATTTCTCCAATGAAACCCTACCTGCTCATATCCTATAGACTTTATCGCCCGACGTGCCGCAGACTTAAACTTTGAAGGATTGATAATATCCTCATTAGCTTTATTTTTTTTAATCAGGCTTGGCGGAACACGAACCTCTCCAGCAATAACCACACGATTTGTCGTAACAAGCGTTTCACACGCAACCCTAATATTATTCGCATCTGTGCCAGTTTTTTTGGCCTCTTTGTAAACCATATCAACAATTTCATCAGAAATACGATCGCATACCTTATCTGGATGACCCTCAGAAACTGATTCAGATGTAAAAAAATGTTCTCTTCGCATATTTATATCCCCAACAAGATGATTTAGTTCAGATAAGTATTACTTATCTATTTCAAAAGCTAATAATTCAAATACCGCAACTTTAATTTAAGCATTTTCATTGCATGACTTATCACTTAACGCAAAGGATATAAAGAAATCTTTATATTAAAAATATTTTTTCTTTTTTAAGCGTATTTTTTGCAAAATAAGCATCAAAAAACCCAAAAATAAAACAAGAAAAAATGGATAATTACGATATTGCGAGAATATTGTTTTTTTAAGGGGTCGAGGTGGAGCAACATCTAGCACCCCAATAGTTTGAGCATCTAACTTTGCCCTCACCACTCCGACAGGATCAACTAACGCCGTAATTCCGGTATTTGCAACTCTAACTAAAGAGCGACCCTCTTCAATTGCACGAATTCTTGCATGATGAAAACTTTGTTCAAGGCCAATAGAATTATCAAACCAGCCATCATTTGTAAGGTTAAGAATAAAATCCGCTCCTTTTATCTCATCGCCCAACCTACCCGAGAAGATTACCTCATAACAAATAAGCGGTAAGAAATTTAATGCGCCATTCACCCCCATTAAACGACGTGATGTACCCGCATTCCAGCCATCAACCCCAGTAACAAATTGTTTTATTCCAAACCTATTAAAAATATTTTCAAATGGAAGATATTCGCCAAACGGTACTAAATGAGTTTTATCATAGCTTGCAATTATCTCACCATCTGAATTAAACATCAAAATTGAATTATAAGATTGAGAAAGATTTTGTGAAAAGCTCTCTTTACGTGGCGCACCAGTAACTAAAAACTTACCCATAGGCAGTATTTTTGAAATTTTTGATACATATTCTGGCCGCTCCGAGAGATAAAATGGAATTGCAGCCTCTGGCCAAATTAAATAGGTAATACCATTTATACCCGCATCAAGCGGTGAGCTTTTACTCACAGAAAGATCTAGCAAGCGGGTCATGATAAAATCACTTGAGCCAGCCTGCCATTTTTGAGATTGCTTAATATTTGGCTGAACAAGTCGCAACTTTATATCAGACCTCTCAATAATCTTTGTGGTTTTAAGGCGATACTGACCATAAGCTATCTGCCCCAAAATAACACTAATAATTATAAAAACTGGCATAAGACGACCAATTAATGAACGGCCATCTTTTGGCCAAACCAAAGCCAGCATCGCCCCAATAAAAACTGCAATTCCAGTTAAACCATAAATACCAACCACTGAGGTTATTTGCGCCATATTATCATTTGCTGTTAGCGAATAGCCAAGCAAATCAAACGGGAAACCACTAAAAATATACCCCCGAATAAACTCAAATAGAGATAGGGATAGAGCAAAGGCAAAAATTCTTAAAAAACTATCACTCCAAAAATAATGCGCCAAAACACTCGCAAAACCCCAAAATATTGCCAAAACTGCCGCTAAGGCAAAAATAGCAAATGGCATCACAACCAATAACCAACCACCATCAACAAAAAACGCAGCACCCAGCCAATGCAAAGCACCTAAAAAATAGCCCAAGCCGAATGAAAACCCTATGACAAACGCTGGACCAAACAACCGCTTTAAACCTTTGCGCTGCTCAGCTCCATCTAAACACCACACCCAAATTGGTAATGATACAAACAAAGCTGGCAAAACAAATAATGAAGGCATCGACAAAGACGCAATAGCCCCAAAAACAATCAATAATAATACCCGTCGCCACCCGAAGGATAAAATAGCAATTTGTGCTAATCTATTCATGGTTGTGATTTGTTCTTTACTTCTTTTTGCTGCGCCCTAAGCAGTGGTTTTTTGCGAACCCTTATACAAACTTTTTTAATCCGACGTGGATCAGCCTGTATTATCTCAAACTCAAAACCCTTAAACTTAGTAATCACCTCACCAACAACAGGAACTCTATCAACAAGATCAAAAATTAAACCACCAAGCGTATCCGCATCTTCAACATATTCAGAGGGATTAAAATCAGGCCCTAAGATTTCTTGTAATTCAGATAACTCAATACGTGCATCAGCATTATAGATATTTTCATCTATTTTTTTAATTTGCTCACCATCATCATCATCATGCTCATCTTCAATATCCCCAACAACCGCTTCTAACAAATCTTCAATTGTTACCAAGCCATCCGTTCCCCCATATTCATCAACCACCATCGCCATATGAACACGAGTTGCTTGCATTTTTTGCAACAAATCACTTACAGGCATTGAAGGTGGTACAAAAAGTAATTTTCTTATCATGCCTTTATTGCCAATTTTTTGTTTTAAAACTGGAGATAAAAATTTTATTGTTTTTTCACCCTCCAAGCCATTATTGCTAACCTTAGTAAGGTGCAAGAGTGCGTCCTTAATATGTATAAAACCAAGCATATCATCTAAATTATCATCATAAACTGGAAGCCTAGAGTGAGCCGCACTTCTAAATAAACTAATAAGTGAAGAAATTGTCTCACTTTCCTCTACCGCTTCAATATCAGCCCGAGGCACCATAACATCTTCAACTCGTTTATCGGCCAATTTAAGCACATTTTGAATAATCAAACGCTCATTATCAGAAAAATTACTCTCTTTATTGCTCTTATCTTGCACAGCAATAACCAAATCTTCTCGAAGAGTCTTATTTTGAAAAGAAAATAATGAGCTCAATTTTTGAAAAATTGATTTTTTACCCTGATTTTCTTTTTTATTTGGAATTTGCATTTTATTTTTCTTTTTCCTATTTATACGGATTTTTTATACCTAATTGTGCAAGGATTTGCACCTCTAAACTCTCCATTATATCCGCCTGTTTTTCATCAATATGATCATAGGCAAGAAGATGTAAAACACCATGCACTATTAAGTGAGCAAAATGATCTTCAAAACTTATTTCCATCTCATTTGCCTCACTTTTCAGTGTTTCATAAGCTAATGAAATATCGCCCATCATTCCCTTTATCTGCTCACTAGGAACAAGAGCTGGAAATGAAAGAACATTAGTAGATTTATCAATATTTAAAAATTGCTTATTTAAAGTTTTCTGAGCTTTATCATTAGTCAATAAAATGGATATTTCTGAGGGTGCATCAATCACGATTTTACATGTTTTTATTGTCAAAAATATAACTTTTTTAGCAATGACATCAAGATTTTGCGGCCAAGCATCATCTTCATAGGAAATATAAATTTCAAGATTATCTTGCATAAAAATTAATGCTTCTCACTTTGATTATTATAAGCCTTAACAATTCGCCCAACTAATTCATGGCGAATAATATCTTTTTCACTAAAGCGGCAAATAGACACGCCTTGTATATTTTTTAAAATATCTAATGCTTGCAATAGGCCTGATTTCTCACCCCGTGGCAAATCAATTTGCGATGGATCACCCGTAATAATCATGCTTGAATTTTGACCCAAGCGGGTTAAAAACATCTTCATTTGCATTTGAGTAGAATTTTGCGCCTCATCTAAAATTACTAGGGCATTTGAGAGAGTTCTTCCACGCATAAAAGCCAATGGTGCAATTTCAATCGCACCATTTGCAATATATCTCTCGACCATTTCAGGCTCAAGCATATCATAAAGCGCATCATAAAGCGGGCGCAAATATGGATCAACTTTTTCTTTCAGATCACCAGGTAAGAACCCAAGCCTCTCGCCAGCCTCTACCGCAGGTCGAGATAATATTATTCGATCAATCTTACCCCCGATTAGCAATTTTACTCCATGGGCAACTGCTAAATAAGTTTTGCCAGTTCCCGCCGGCCCAATTCCAAAAACCAGCTCCTGATTTTCAAAACTATTCATATATATATTTTGTGTTGCGCTACGAGCCTTTATTACAGCTTTTTTTGTAACAATTTTTGCCATGATAATTCGATTATCATTTTTATCTTTTAGATTAGGATTTTTCTGCTCATCAGCCATTTTAATCAATCCATCAATATCGCCAAACTCAATATTCTGCCCCTCTTCTATGTGAGCATATAATGTTTGTAACACCAAGCGTGCTTTAGCAATCCTATCAACACCCCCACGCAAAATTATGCGATTTCCTTTACTAATAATCTCTATCGAAAAAGCTAACTCTATTAAAGAAAGGTTTTTATCAAACTCGCCGCAAAGCAATGCCAATAATTTATTATTTTTAAAAACCAGCTCCAAACTGTCTTTTTTATTTTGATTTTTTGCTATTAAACTTTGCTGGCTCAAGTTTTTTCTTCTCCATCATTCAAAATCAACTCACCCTTTAAAGAATGTCTATCACCAGAAATAATTTTTACATTTCTTATTAAGCCAATTAAATTTTCAGGGGCATTAAAATGCACAGCTTGTAAATAAGGAGAACGTCCACCAATCTGCCCCTCTATTCGACCTTTTTTATCAATCAAGACAGGCATTATTTTGCCAACGGCATTGTGATTAAACTCACCTTGTTGTTGATTTAACAAAATCTGTAACCTTGCCAAACGCTCAACCCGAACCTTCTCTGGCACTTGGTTTTTCATTAATGCCCCTGGAGTTCCAGGGCGTGGCGAATATTTAAATGAATAAGCAGATGAATATTTCACCTTTTTAATAAGATCTAACGTGTCTTCAAAATCTTTGTCACTTTCATCAGGAAAACCAACAATAAAATCACCCGAAATCGCAATATCTGGCCTTGCTTCCCTTATACGTTCAATTAACTCAATATATTCTTCGCCTGTATGTGAGCGATTCATAGATTTAAGAATTTTATTTGAGCCAGATTGAACCGGTAAATGCAAATAAGGCATTAACTGAGGTAAATCACGATGTGCCGCAATTAAATCATCACCCATATCATTAGGATGTGAGGTAGTATATCTGATCCGCTCCAAACCATCAATATTTGCTAACTTATGCAATAGTTTAGATAATGAAGCAGACTGATCTAAAGCGTCTCCGCCATGATAGGCATTTACATTTTGGCCTAGTAAAGTAATTTCTTTTACACCCCCCAGAACCAAATCTTTTGCCTCAGCCAAAATTTGCTCAACTGGTCTTGATTGCTCAACACCTCGAGTATAGGGAACAACGCAAAATGAGCAGAATTTATCGCAACCCTCCTGCACAGTTAAAAAAGCTGTTAAGCCACGTTTCTTTGTTACAGCTTGTTGTGGTTTTGGCAAAAAGTTAAACTTATCTTCTTCTGGGAAATCAGTATCAATCACCCGCTTTGTTTTTGCCCGCTCAACCATATCAGGTAGGCGATGATAGCTTTGCGGGCCAAATACCAAATCAACTGCTGGCGCACGTTTCATTATTTCCTCACCCTGCGCTTGAGCAACACAGCCAGCCACCCCAATAATGGTTTCTTTTCCTAATTCTTTGCGCCTTTGCTGCACCTCTTTTGTACGGCCAATTTCTGAAAACACCTTCTCCGATGCTTTTTCTCGGATATGACAAGTATTGAGCAAAATCAAATCTGCACTTTCAATATCATCGCTATTTTCATATCCATGCGGTGCGAGGGCATCAAGCATGCGATTACTGTCATAAACATTCATCTGACAGCCAAATGTTTTTATGAATATTTTTTTCATTTAACTACCTCAGAACGGTTTAATGCAACTAGTGTTTTTCTAACCTGAATTTCACACTCTTTGGTTATTTTTTTTCGATCTCCATCAGCATCTAATGCTATTGCATCTCCAAAAGAGACAATCACTTGTTTAATATCTGAATTTAATATCTGCTTGATATTTTGCTTTAATGATACTGTTTTATCCCAAGAAATTTTTGCCCTCTCTAGGCGTGAAATGGGCAATCCTTGAATTTTAATATAAGCAATTGTTAGCGGCTGAATCATTATTTTCTTCGCCCCTGATTGCTTCATAGCACTAAAAACAGCTCCAACCAAAGCCGAGCGAAATGGCAATAAATGCGTACCATTATTTGATCCCCCTTCAGCAAATAATACCAAACCATCACCATTACTAAGGTGATCCGCCATTTCATTTGAAGTGCGCTTAGTGTCTGCTTTTTTGGTGCGAGCCACAAAAATTGTTTTTTGTAGCGAAGCAAAAAAACCAACTAATGGCCATTTGGCAATTTCACTTTTTGCAACAAAACTTATTTTTGCAACTGATCCAATAGCAACAATATCAAGCCATGAAATATGGTTTGCAACCAATAGCACTGGGTATTTAGTTTGCGCTTTGCCTATTACATCTACTTTTAGACCAAAAAATATTACCAGTAATTTATATAGTCCACGTGGCATTATATTCCAAAATGGCAGATTTAAACGAGTAAGAATGAATTGAATTGGGACTAAAACCAAAAGATAGGGTATCATCACAAATACTAAGAAGAGGATTCTAAAGATCACTTTTTGTTTTTTCCTTTAACGGCACACCATAAAGCTCAAGCCTATGGTCCACCAATTTATAACCCAACCGCCTAGCAATCACTTCTTGAATAGCTTCTATTTCTTCATTTCGAAATTCAATGACCTTGCCGCTTCTAACGTCAATTAAATGATCATGATGCTGCTCTGGTATCAATTCAAATCTTGCTCGACCATCTTTAAAGTCATGCTTTGCAACCAGACCTGCCTCTTCAAATAAGTTTAAAGTTCTATATAAAGTCGAAAGAGAAATATTCTTATCTATTTTTATCGCTCTTTCATATAATTCTTCAACATCTGGGTGGTCAATTGTGCTTTCAATAACTCGAGCAATAATTTTTCGCTGCTCAGTCATACGCATACCTTTATTTGCGCATTGTTTCTCCAATGTTTCACTATTATTCATAAAAATTCCAAATTATTGGCTTTAAAACTATTCAATTAGTCCAGCTTAAGTGCCATGACAAGTGCCGTTGATTTTTCATCACCATCACTTTTATAATATCCTTTGCGCTTTCCTACCTCTAAAAACCCAAAATTCTTATATAATTTTATCGCTGCTGGATTATTTTCATCAACCTCCAAGAAGAATTTTTCAACTGGGCTTAGCAATAAATCATCAATTATCGCACGAAGAATTGCTGTTCCTACTCCCTTAGTGCGGTTTTTTTTAACAACAACTATTGATAATAATTCTGCCTCATCACCAGCATGGCGAATGCTTGCAAAACCTTTGATATTTCGTTTTTTATCGCAGCAAATATATATTGGAGTTCGTTGTTGCTCACTTAAGAAGGCTACAAAGTCAGTTTCTGGCCAGCCCTGATAAAACGCACTTTCATGTATTTTTGCAAGTAGTTTAGCATCACTTAATTCACCCATTTCAACATGAAGCCCATTTGGTGCAAGCCATAATTTCATTAAAAAACAATTCCCTTTGTTGAAATTTTTGCATCAGCTTGACGAATATAACACGGGCTTGCTGGAAAATTTTCCCTCTTCATTTTGTAAGCAAAATCAATCATTTTTTTCATATCAATAATAGAATTTGTAATTATTTTCTTATTCGAATTATCATAGATTTCTTCAGCTTGTTTTTTTCCTAACAAAACAGGCTCATCCTTTGGCACGCCAGCTTTAATAAAATTTTGTACAAAAACCTCATCACGTCTAGCATCGATCATAATTGTAAATGATTGATCGCTTTTACTTTTTAATTCATCGCAAAGCGAACTCTCACTTAGTGATAAAGCCAATAAATTTGGCAAACCCAAAACTTCAATATCTAGCCCTAGCCCCAATCCTTGGGCTGTTGCTATTCCAACTCTTAAGCCAGTGAACGAGCCAGGACCTGTTGCTACACAAATTCGCTCTAACTGCTGATAAGAAAAATCATTACGCTTTAGTAAGTCTGCTATTTCTGCAAAAATAATCTCGGCAAAACCCTTAGAAAACCTGCTTAAAGAAACCTCTTTAACCAAAAAATCTGTTTTTCCATCATATGCCAAAGCAAGTTGCAACCTTGCCCCGCTTGTATCAATTGCAAGTAAGGATAGGGTCATAAAAACTAAATCTGCTGAACCTCTTCAACCCCTGGCACAAAATGGCGAAGTAAGTTTTCAATGCCATTTTTTAAAGTCGCAGTTGATGATGGGCAGCCCGAACATGCTCCTTGCATTTTTAAAAACACAATTCCATCTTTAAAACCTTTAAAAATAATATCCCCACCGTCCATCGCAACTGCTGGGCGCACCCGAGTATTAAGCAATTCTTTAATCACTTCAACAGTTTCACTATCTTTTGGGTCAAAAAATTCATCTTCATTATCATCATCAAATTGAGCCTCATCTTCTAAAACTGGGTTTCCAGATAAAAAATGATCCATAATAGTGCCTAAGACGGCAGGTTTTACATGCCCCCAATCACTATCACCCTTGGTAACAGAAATAAAATCTGAACCTAAAAATACCCCTGTAATTCCATCAATTGCAAACAAAGCACTTACTAATGGTGATTTCCCTGCTTCGCTCTCATTGCGAAAATCTAACGGCGCACCGCTAATAACTTCCATTCCGGGTAAGAATTTAAGCGTTGCTGGGTTAGGTGTAGCTTGGGTTTGAATAAACATATCTTATTATTACCTATATAATTCATAAATATCAAAATAATTATTGTAATTTAGCATAATGCCGCAATTTTTTCATCACTTAAGCCACCTGGAATAATTGTAACAGGAATTGGCAATGCATTTGCACCACGAGTTGCAAAAGCCGAAACAAGTGGGCCTGGCCCTTCTGAAGAAGTTCCAGAAGCCAGAACAAGAATCGCAATATTCTTATCTTTCTCAATCAATTTTTCTACCTCATCAGCCTTTCGCCCCTCAGCGATTAAAGTTTCAACCTCTATATCACCAATGGTTTTAATGCGATCTTTTCGCTTTTCAAGTAGAATTTCTGCCTCAGCCAATGCCTCAGCCCGCATGACATTTCCAACCCCTATCCAATGTTGAAATTCATCTGGCTCAATTACCGCCAACAGCACAACAGCACCACCAGTACGCTTCACCCTATGAGCAGCAAAAGTAACGGCACGATCACACTCATCAGTATCATCAATCACTACCATAAATTTTCGCTCATAAGTTAATATTTTCACTTGGCTCAAAACATCATCTTGCACTTTTATTCCCACCCTATGTCTTTTTTTAAGACTGCCACCTCATTGCTAATATGTCAAAGTTTTGTACCCTTAAACCAAAAAAAGGGCATTAAAACTAATGCCCTTTAGTAATTTTACTAAAGCTATAATGCAACCACCACCCATATATAACATAAAGAATGTCAATCTAAGGGTAACAGGGCTAATTAATAGCTAGTGTTTCATTTTCATCATCATTGGCCCAACTGGCAACATAATGTCAACAGAGCCGGCTTTTTCGAATGTAAGGGTAACTTTTACCATTTCACCCTCAACAAACGGCTTTTTCACTTTCATGAACATGATATGCAAACCGCCTGGTTTAAGATTAACAGTTTCGCCTGCTGGAATTTCTATTCCATCTTTCATCTCACGCATCACCATGACTTCATTTTCCATTCTCATTTCATGAAGTTGCACCATATTTGCTGCACCTGATGCAGCTGAAACCAACCGGTCTGACTCTGTTCCATTATTAGTGATAGTTACAAAACCACCGCCTGCTTTTGCAGCTGGTGGCATTGCACGAGTAAATGAGCCTGAAAGCTCGAGGTCACCAAGTGTAACTGTTGCTCCATGTGTCATTTCCACTTTCATGTCCATCTTTTTTGGGGCAGTGCTGCTATCTGCAAAAACAGGGCTAGCAATAAGACTGATAGCGGCAAAAATGCCAGCAATATGTTTAATATTCTTGATCATTATGATCTCCATTCATTTATTTGATTTTTTAAAAGGGCTAAAGCCCAAAATTAGACAATTTCAAATAGTGAATGGTGGCGCACGGGCATAACTAAATCTATTTACTGATTGAGATAATTTAAACTTTGATGATTTATCCAGCTCTACAAAAGCAAGAAAAGCAGAATTCTTTAATAAAACATCTGTCCCAGTTGGCAGATTTGTTGCAAATGTAAGACGACAAGAATCACATTGAAGGCCATAATGGCCATCGCCTATTGGTTCTTGCCCACAATAGACTGATATGTCCCCATTTACTAAATATGATGAATTTTCAAACCCATTAGCACCAACTGGAGAATAGGTAAAAGACAAAAACACCAAAGCCAACACACCAAAGGCCGCTGCTAGCTCATTTGTTATTCTTTTAATCAAATCTTGCTCTACTTTTGTCATTACTCTTGCACCTATAATCATTACTATCATAGGACATTGCGATAAATCAATTTTTACCTAAAATAATTGGACTCTTTATCATTCTTAAGTTATAGGAACGCCGACGACTTCCGTCCAACCAAGACCGGGTGAAAAGGAAGAGCAGCTATTTTGCTTTTCTGGTAAACACTCCAATGAAAAAAACAATACGGAAACAAAGAAAATGAATATTATTGAACAGCTCAACAAAGAGCAAAGTGAAGCACTTAGTGCAAAAAGAGAAATCCCAGATTTTTCAGTGGGTGACACTGTTAAAGTATGGGTAAAAGTTCGTGAGGGAACTCGTGAACGCCTACAGGCTTATGAAGGTGTAGTAATTGCCCGTCAGGGTGCTGGCCTTATGGAAAGTTTTGTAGTTCGTAAAATTTCTTATGGTGAAGGTGTGGAGCGTGTGTTCCCAATCTATTCACCAAATATCGACAAAATTGAAGTTCTTCGTCGTGGTAAAGTAAGGCGTGCTAAACTTTATTATCTACGTGATCGCCGTGGTAAATCTGCCCGTATTTTTGAAGCAACAAATGCTCGCACCAAACGCATTCAAGAAGGTGAGCGCAAAGTTGCAGCTGATGCTCGTGCAAAGCGTGAAAAAGAGCGTGAAGATGCTGCACAAGCTGCCGAGGCTGCAAAAAGTGAAACAAACAAAGAAGCAAAAAGCGAATAGGCTTTATTGTGTAACAAAATTGTGTAACAAGATTGTTAAACAAAAAAATTCTTAAAACCCGATCCCTCAAAAGGTCGGGTTTTTTAATAAGCCTGTCATCTCCCTAATCAGTTAGCTTAAAATATTTCAAACTTTTAGGGTTAGCCAGCGCACCTATATTCTTAACTTCCCTGCCATGAACGATGTCACGCACTGCAATTTCCGATATTTTACCCGAACGAGTAACGGGAATATCCGCAACTGCAATAATTTGTTTTGGTACATGCCGTGGCGATGCGCCTTGTCGTATCACTAGTTTGATACGCTTTTTAAGCTCCTCATCAAGCTGCTCCCCTTTAGCCAATTTCACAAATAACCACAGCTCAACATCTCCCTCAATTGCTTTGCCAATTGCAACACTTTCAATCACTTGCTCAACATTTGCTAATTGCCGATAAATCTCTGCCGTGCCAATTCGCACTCCCCCCGGATTTAGAGTTGCGTCTGAGCGGCCAAGAATTTCAAAACCACCATTTTGATGTTTAACTGCCCAATCTCCTTGCGCCCATATATTTGAAAGTAATCTTTTTGATAGAGAAATATTTTCAAATCGAGAAAAATAAGCCGCTTTATAGAGTTTATTATCTTCATCATTATAAAAACCCAAAGGCATAGAGGGGTGAGCGTTTTTACAGATTAACTCACCAGCTTCTCCAACAATTGAATTTCCCTCATCATCAACCACATCAACATCTAAGCCCAACATTGCACCTTGTATTTGCCCCTTATAAACAGGCTCATTTGGCCAACCACCAACAAAACAGGCGCAAATATCTGTGCCGCCAGAAATTGAGGCTAAATGAATATCACCAATATTTTCATATACCCACTCAAACCCTTTAGATAATAATGGCGAGCCTGTAGAAAAAACCGCTCTTAAAGCTGATAGATCAAAATCACTTTTTGGCGTTAAACCTTCCTTTAAACAAGCATCAATATAGCGGGCAGAAGTTCCAAAATGACTTGCTCGCTCTTTTTCAATTATCTCATAAAGTCTATTTGGTGAGGGATAAAATGGATTGCCATCAAACAATATTAAACTTGCCCCACTTGCCAGCGCACTTAGTTGCCAATTCCACATCATCCAGCCACAAGTTGTGAAGTAAAACAGCTTATCACCCTTTTTAATATCACAATGTAATTGATGTTCTTTTTTATGATTTAATAATAAACCACCTGCTCTATGAATTAAGCATTTTGGTTTACCTGTTGTGCCAGAGGAAAATAAAATTACCAACGGCTGATCAAATGGCAATAATACTGGTTCAAATTTAGCACCTTTATGGGGGGCTATAAAATCCTCAAAGCTAATTGCTCCATCAATATCAGGTATTTTCTCCTCACCACCACCATAATCAAACATCACTATTTTTTTAATTGAGGGAATAAGCCCTACAACTTCTACAATTTTTTTGGTAAGAGAAAAACGTTTGCCGCCATAATTATATCCATTTGCACAAAATATTAATTTTGGCTCAATCTGGCTAAACCGATCTACAATACCTTCAACCCCAAAATCAGGCGAGCAGCTTGCCCAAATCGCCCCAATACTAGCCGCTGCTAAATGAGCAATAATTGCCTCACTAGAATTGGGCATAATCCCAGCAATTCTATCACCCTGCTTTATGCCATTAGTAATAAAAGCCGCAGAAGTCTGTGCTACAAGATTTTTTAATTGTGCAAAATTTAGCTCTTTCCTATTTCCCTTTTCATCAAAGTAAATAAGCGCAATATCATCATCTGCGCCTTTTAGAAGGTTTTGAGCATAGTTTAATTTAGCATTTGGGAAAAATTTTATATCTATCAGATGTTCGCCTTTAACAAATGCAACATCTCCCTTTACTCCCTCAATTTCTAAAAAATCCCAAAGTTTAGAATAAAATTTTTCTGGCTGATTAATAGAAAATTCAAGCAAATCGTTTGTCTCACTATTAAACCCCAATAATTTTGCAAACTGATTTATTGCCCCTCCATCATCTTTTTTTGGTTGCCATAAAATTTCATTTTGATTTTTTTTCATTTTTAACTCCAAAACCCAAAAACTTGATTTCAATCATGGCATATTTTTATAAGATATGTCAGTGTTAACAAATCAAAACATATAAGGGGTTTTATTGATGCAAAAAGATGGCTCAGACAAACAGAACACGACTTTAAAAACTAACACAAATGAAAATATAAAAAAGAAATTGGATCTTGCAAAAAATATAGCAGCAAAGCCTGCTCCTCGCATCAATCCTAGCATTCAAATTGAAGAGGATGCTGTTCAGTTAAGACATAGCCACGACCCCGAAGCTATTCGCAGGGCTTTTGAAACTGGTGAATATCCCTATAAAGAAAAAATCAAACGCAAAGCCTATGAAAAGCAAAAAGCTGAGTTACAAGTTGAATTGTTAAAGGTTCAAGAATGGGTAAAAGAAACTGGCCAAAAAGTTGTTATTTTGTTTGAAGGTCGAGATGGCGCAGGCAAGGGCGGCACAATCAAACGATTTATGGAACATCTCAACCCACGTGGTGCATCTGTTGTTGCGCTTGAAAAACCAACCGACCGTGAGCGTGAGCAATGGTATTTTCAACGTTATCTTACCCACCTACCAGCCGCTGGCGAAATTGTTTTATTTGATCGATCTTGGTATAATCGAGCTGGGGTTGAACGGGTTATGGGATTTTGCGATGCTAATGAATATCTTGAATTTATGCGTGAAGCACCAGAATTAGAGCGTATGTTAGTTCGATCAGGTATTCGTTTATTTAAATATTGGTTTTCAGTAACCCAAGAAGAACAACTTAGACGTTTTAAATCTCGCGAAGAAGCACCATTAAAACGCTGGAAATTATCACCAATTGATCGCCAATCTTTAGACAAATGGGACGATTATACCGAGGCTAAAGAATCTATGTTTTTTTACACTGATACCGCCGATGCGCCTTGGACAATTGTTAAGTCTGATGATAAAAAACGCGCCCGCATTGGCTGTATGCAGCATTTTTTATCTTCCCTTCCATATCCAAATAAAGACGCAAATGTCGTTTCTGGGCCAGACCCACTAATCATTGGCTCATCAAACGATGTTATTGGTAGAAGCGATCATATTTTAGGCGCAACTTTACACCCTAAAGCTCGGCGAAAAACTT
>Ga0256834_1000116_pt1 | contig 52621 bp, 46 predicted proteins | sample 4281140metaG_FD_190536 | JGI IMG/M metagenome (GOLD analysis project Ga0256834, IMG submission 190536) | Hydrothermal vent microbial communities from East Pacific Rise, Pacific Ocean - 4281-140 | ecosystem: Environmental > Aquatic > Marine > Hydrothermal vents | place: Pacific Ocean: East...
AAAAAGCCTTGGTTTTTCACTTCAGAGTCATCTCTAAATGGAAACTTTAACCCAGCTCTTCTTCTGTTTTATGACTCTGTTGTGTAAGCTTAACTTCACGTCTTTTCTCAAGCGTTTTTCTCACAGAGCGGGTAATTCGCTCAGCGGCACCAGAAATAGCCAAATCGACATTTTCATCATGGTGCGTCACTGCAATCGGTTGCATGCCTCTTATACGGGCTTCCATGGTACAGCGCAAATCATCGTCACCACCTTTGTCGCCGTTCTCATCTGAAATATGTACCTCCACACGTGTCACATCATCCATAAAGCTATTCAAAGAATCATTCAATAGACCCTTAACATATTGTATTAACAAGTCACCGCCTTTGACGTTATGATCTGTATTAACTTGTATTTGCATTGCGTATTCCTCTTGTTTTAGTTAATTGTTTTGTCAGATATAATCTAAGGACATAATTTGTTTTTTCAATCCTTTTCGATACAACATATCACAAATAAATAACCCACTATTCTGGCTCGTGCAATAATTCACAGATGACACAGATTAAAAACAAAGTCACCGTAGTGGGTCACCCATGTGTGGCCCTGCGATGTTGAAAAATAGTGAAAGTCGCATATTTATAAACGCCGCTATTTGAAACTAGGAAAACAGGTAAATTCAAACAAAACAAAAGCATAAGGTCAAGATCAAAAGCGTAACGCGCGCAGCGACGCAGAGAACACAGTGAAAATCAAAAGCAAGACTCCTAATTATGCGTAAGATGGGCTCTGCCCATCATAGATGTTAACTCTGACAATATTTTGTTTTAACTGGAATATGAAAAGAAAAACGCTTGACTGCTTGCTTTATAAATTTATTTTATTCGCTAAATAATTGGCCTGACCACTTCATACTTCATATGAGTATTCGCATTTCTTTTTTAGTGTTTAACCAATATACTCTTTTACAGAAAAATATCAAATTCACCTATGAGTTTATTCTGACTCATAATGTAGGTTGGGGCTGAGCTTGCGAAGCCCAACAGCAGATTATCAGCAGCATTACTTGTTGGGCTTCACTCTGTTCAGCACCAACCTACACTCTTAAATATCTTTCATTAATTCATTGAGGGTAGAAGTCTTTATTATTTATCGCTTTAATAATTGTTTCTTTTAATATTCTTTTGGGTAACTGGATTTAGCCAACCTATTAAAAGTGTTGACTAAACAGCCTGTAAAGCCAACTACCCGTATGAGTTTGATTTTAATTTTTAGGTTGCTGAATCATCGCAGGGTCACACATAGGTGACCCACTAGGGTGGTTTTGTTTTAAATCTGCGTTATCTGTGTTCATCTGCGGACAAATGCTTTTAATTTTTAATAAAACATTATAAGAGCAGGCGAGAGACGCCTGCTTTCTTAATTGCTTATGATTTTTTGGTGAATTGTGTCAAGATAACAATGCTTTGACCATTGACTCTGCCAGTAATATGTTCGGCATTGTCAGGCACTAAACCAATTTTTCTAACGGCTGTTCCGCGTTTGGCAACCATCGATGTGCCTTTGACAGGTAAATCTTTTATCAACACAACAGTATCACCGCTTTGCAGTGTTACGCCATTGCTGTCTTTGTGGATTAGGGCCGCATCCTCTTGCTCATCTTCGCCAGTCACTTTTGCCCAGGTCAGGGCATCTTCTTCCAAATACATCATGTCCAGAGCATCTTGTGCCCAACTTTCAGCATTTAAACGCGACAACATGCGCCAAGACATCACTTGTACAGGCAGGTTCTCGTTCCACATGCTTTCATTTAGACAACGCCAATGGTTGCTGTCCATTTCTTGTTCTTTATTGATTTGTGAACGGCATGTTTCACAGGCTAAAATACTCTTATCAAATCCACCATCTAAATCAGGTGGAATGGCATAGACTTCAAGGTTGTCAGTTGCTCCACACAATTCACACTTGGAATCGGCTCTTTCCATTAAAGCTGCTTTTGTCATTTAAATTCTCTAAATTTTTAATGAACGGATTTTAGCAGATATGCAAAGCTCAAACAAATAGTATCTTATTTGACCCAAAGCCAAATAAGATATGATAAGATTTAGCCATGCAATTTAGACTTATTGATGCAAAAGATAAAGAATATTTATGGAATACCTATATCCAATCCATGCGACCGCATATCGAAAAAATGTGGGGCTGGGAGATTGATTGGCAAAAAGCAGATTTTGAAAAGAACTTAGCCAAATACACAACAGCACTAATCACTAGACGTGGTGAAACCATTGGTTATATTCAGTATAATATTGCGAAAAGGCACGTTTATATCAATATGCTGATACTGGAACCCGCACAACAATCACAAGGCGTTGGTGGTATGGTGCTGAATCATTTGTTCAAAGAATATAAACTGGATACATTATCTTTACGCTGTTTTAAAGTGAATACCCGAGCCTTTGATTTTTATCTGCGTCAAGGTTTTGCAGTGATTGAAGAGGATGATAATTTTTATTTGTTGAAACGATATGAAAAGTTAATATGAATAAAACCCAACAACAATATATGAATAAATACCTCGATTCACTAAGTTCAGTAGAGCATGAAAGAATAAAAGTAATTACGGTAGAGTATTTTTGTAACAGCAAAAAAGAAGCTGATGAGTTAGCACAGTTGGTTTTAGATGGAAAGAAAACGGCAACCTGTTCAATGAAATATTGGTACGATAATTGTGATGAAATTAAGCCGCAAGTCGGAAATATCATGGTAATCACAGATTTTGAAGGGATACCAATTTGTATCACCCAAACCACCTCTGTAGAAATAAAACGCTATTGTGATGTTGATGAAGATTTTGCTTATCATGAAGGTGAAGGCGATAGAACACTGAGCTATTGGCAAAAAGCTCATTGGCAGTTTTTTTCGGAAGAATGCCAACAACAAGGCATCAAACCTTCAAAAGAGATGTTGTTATACCTCGAACGATTTAAAGTAGTCTATCCAAGTGATGCTGTGACATCAAAATAACAGGTAGGATGCGGCTCCACCCATCGGCAGTGTATCAGATACCCTCGATAATCAATCAGTATTAAATCGGTGGGCATGGCCACACCCTACGGGTTGGGAGTTTCAAATATAAAACCGTAGGCACAAGGCACTGCCTTGTGCATTTCAAATTTACCACAATTAAAAATAATAAAAAACCCAAACATCGACAAGGCACTGCCTTGTCGCTACGGTAATTTTTTAGGTTTGTTCTTTTTCTTCAACAAACTTTTCCCACTTCCTCGATTGATGAAAAACTCGCAGTATTGTTAGTGAGCTAGACTCGCAATAATAAACCAATGTATAAGATGTGTTGGGTATGACTAGTTCTCGGGTTTCATAAAGTTTTCCAACTTTTCCGAGTAATGGGTTTTCTTTAAGTAAATTGGCGGATTCAATTATTTGTTTACCAAGTTTATCGGCAGCACTTGGGTTGAATTGGGCGATATAATTTCTAAGCTCGGTTAAATCTGAAACTGCATCTTGTTCCCAAATTATTTGCATTGTGGTGGCTTGCCCTCATTTGGAGTTCCCCAACTTTCTAGCCATTGACTAACTGATTCATGGCTGGCAAATTTTGCTTCACCACTTTTGACTTTCTTTAGGGTTTTTTCTATGGCTTTTATTTGCCATGATTCATTTTCTATGTATTGCTCAACCGCTTTTCCCATCAGCCATGCTTTTGACCTTTCAGTGATTTTGGCTAACTTATCTAAATCCACTAAAGTTTCATCTTCTAATCTTATTGATACTGTTTTACTCATTGTATTTATATGTAGTTGATTGTTTACAATTGAATAATAACATGAATTATCTGGGGAATAAACAGAATTGAGAATTATTTAGCGACACGATAGATTTAAAAAAAATAGGTAGGATGCGGCTACGCCCATCGGCAGTGTATCAGACATCTCGATAATCAATCAGTATTGAATTGGTGGGCAAGCCACGAATGGCACTTACTTAAGAGCTAACTCATTGAATATTATCATAATTAATTCGGAAGAACTCGTCATTCCTGCGAAGGCAGGAATCTCCTTGAGTAACTGTGATTCCTTTTATTAGAGCTAACACATTGTATTTTAGTGTATTTCAAAACTTAGATTGGAAATGAATTGAATTTTTGAGGTTCCTGCCTTCGCAGGAATGACGGGAGTTTTTGCGAAAAGCCATGCATATCAACATGTTTTAGCTTAAGTAAGTGCCATTCGGGCTAGCTACAACACCTTACGGGTTGGGAGTTGTTGTAACTGCTTTATAATCATACAACAACACAAAGAATAAGCGATTTTTATATTGAATGAAAAATGTTAGAATTAAAAGCCTTACTAACATAAATCTTTCAATTATGAGGATTCAATGCACGACTAACGGTATTTTTAATAGATATCAGTGTATTGTACACCCTAATAATTGTTAGGTGAAAAATATGAAAATTGAATTCCTGAAACTAAAAAAAGATGAGTATAGCGAGACATTTGAAATATTCAAAGCCTATATGAAACCTGTCATTGACGAGGCTTTTGGTTGGGATGAAGAATATCAAAAAAATTACTTTGAGTCTCGTTTAAAATTGGAGTGGTTTAGCTGGATTCTTGTGGATGGTGACAAAGTAGGTTTAGTTTGTAATAGGCTTAAACAAAACAGTATTCATATACACTTTCTTGTCATATTTACTGAGGTTCAAAGAAGAGGGCTTGCTTCTTCTGTTACGCGAAGATTGCATGATGAAGCGAATAAACAGCAATTAAATTTAACGTTCAGTTGCTTCAAAAACAATGAGCCAGCATTACAATTATATAAGGGATTGGGTTTTGTTATTAGCTCTGAAGACGAATATTTTTATGATTTTATCAACAGTTGAGTAATCACCTAAAAAAGCACTCAAACTGACCTCCAACACGTGGCATTTTTGCTTCACAAAATTATAACCACATGTCTGCGGCAGCTTAGTGAAGCGTTTCGCTTTTAAAACTCTGTGAATCTCCGTGTCTCCTTCGTGAACCTCTGCGTTACTTAATTTCAAACAAAACCACGATACCCAGTGAGATTGCCACGTCGCTTCGCTTCTCGCAATGACGAGTTTTTTCGTTGTTGTATTCAATCAATTCACAATATTCTGTACGATCAATTGTACGCTTCTTCTGCCGCGAAATTCATTGATGTCTAGGCGGTAGGTGATTTGGTTTTTACCATCTTCGGGTTTGAAGGCATTGGGATGGATGTTGAAGGCGATTGCGCCGATTCTTTTGCTGAAGTCTTGGGTTTGCAGGGTTAATTTTGTATGACCATGACCGACTTCTTTTTTTTCTATGATATTAAACCAACCATCAAATAATGGAGCAGGGAAGTTTTGTCCCCATGGGCCGTGGTTTTGTAGGTCTTCGGCAACGGCTAGACAGATATCGACGGAGTCCAGTTCACCATCAGTCTCGATGATGTGCTGGCGTTGTTCTTCAGTGAGGGTCTGGTTGACATATTCGTTAAAAATATGACGAAATTCTTCATAGTTGCCGCGATTAATGGAAAGCCCTGCTGCCATGGCGTGCCCGCCAAATTTGTGCATGAGTTCTGGATGGTTTGTTTCGATAGACACTAAGGCATCGCGGATATGAAAACCGGTTATGCTGCGAGCTGAACCTTTAAGAATTTCAGACTCATCATTTTCTGGCGCAAAAGCTATCACTGGACGGTTGGTTTTTTCTTTGACTTTTGATGCTAATAATCCCACAACCCCTTGGTGCCAGTCCTTGTGGTACAGGCAAATGCCATCGGGTAGACGTTTAATTTTATCCAGTTCGTTAACGACACTATCGGCAACGCGCTGCATGTCTTTTTGGATTTCTTTGCGTTGGTGATTAATGACATCGAGTTTGTGTGCCAGTATCATGGCTTGTTGTTCGTCATCGGTGGTCAATAACTCGATGCCAATACTCATGTCTTCTAATCGTCCTGCAGCATTTAAGCGTGGTGCGATAACAAAGCCAAAGGTTTCGGTGGTGGTCTTGTGGCATTCTTTGTCGGCGACTTTGAGCAAGGCTTTGATGCCTGCAACGGTGCGACCTGCTTTGATGCGCTTGATGCCTTCGGTCACTAAAATACGGTTGTTGTCATCCAACCCTACCATGTCAGCAACCGTACCAAGAGCCACAATATCCAGCCATTGGGCTAAATTGGGTGCGGTGATATTGTTATCGCTAAAATAATTGGCTTGGGTTAATTGCGCGCGAATTTCTGCCAGTAAGTAAAATACCACGCCCACACCAGCAAGGTTTTTACTGGGGAACTCGTCACCATTGAGGTTGGGATTAACAATGGCATCGGCATTGGGTAAGACTTCGGCTTGTAAATGGTGGTCGGTAATTATTACTTGCATGCCTGCATCAATGGCTGCCTGCGTTCCATCAATTGAAGAAATACCATTGTCGACAGTGATAATTAAATCACAATCCATGCCTTGTAAAATTGGTATCAACTGAGTGCTTAAACCATAGCCAAAATCAAAGCGATTGGGTACGAGAAAATCAATGTTATGGTGATTAAAGCCATGCATAGCGCGCAAACACAATGCCGTTGCAGTAGCCCCATCGGCATCAAAATCTCCAACAATAACTATTTTTTTATTGGTATTGATGACATCAACGACAATCCCTGCAGCTTTTTGAATATTGGATAACTGTCCCGGTTTGTGCAAGTGTTGTAATGTGTGTTCAATCTGTTGGGCATTGTTGATACCGCGTGAGAGGTAAAGACGTTGGATTAAGTCAGAAAACCCCAAATTTGATAATGGATTTTCTTCAGGTACGATTCTTCTTTTTATTTTAATCACAAATGGCTCTCTAGTTTACACTAAGATTGATTTAACTTGGATGAATGTTTAATTAAATAGTACTATAATAATTATCAACCCTGCAATAATGTGTCTTTGACATGAGAATTTCTTATCTTCCTGAATTACGGTATTATATCGCAGGGCTAATAGTAAGTATTGTTATTTTTTTATCTGTTATTATAAAGTAATGCCATGAAATTAGTCAAACCATCAAAAAAATACCAAACAAGTTACCTCGGTTATATAAAAGAGCTGGGTGATGAAGAGCGTTACCCATTCCCTTTAGACTTTGCTTATGATGATTTTGATGCCCTATTAGAAAAACTTGAAAACTTTGCATTAGGTAAAAAAATGCCAACAGGGTATGTTGCCAGTACTACTTTGTGGCTTGTTGAAAATGAAGAAATACTTGGAGTGACAAATTTAAGACACAAGTTGAATAAACAAATTATGTTTTGTGGTGGTCATATAGGTTTAAGTATTCGACCTTCACAACGTGGTAAAAGTTTAGGTAATAAACTGATGAATCTCTCAATTAAAAAATTGCATTGTATGGGAGTTAATCAGATTCATATACACTGCTACAAATCAAATCTAAAATCAGCGAAAATTATAATGAATAATGGTGGTGTATTGGATTCTGAAATTAATGATAAAGAGAAAATAGTTCAAAGGTATATAGTTGAAGACTAATTAACCATTGCTATTAATGGATTCTACAGAAGGAATCTTTGTAGTTAATCACTTTGGTGGTGAGTCTACTTATTTGGAAAAATAATGAGTTGGTGATTGAGCAATGATTTATATTAACTACACAAAAAAACCCAGTTAAAATTAACTGGGTTTTTAAAATGTGAGAAGACTCAAATTTTAAATTAGATTGGATTAGTAGTTTGTCAGGTTGTTTTACAAAAGAACAAAAATGGGTGGACACACAGGTCCACACTCTACAGAAAATCCAGCCATAAAAAAGCCTCGATATTTCTACCGAGGCTTTGTCGTTTTCTTTCTGAGATTCCTGCCTTCGCAGGAATGACGTTTTTTGTCTGGAGTGACGGGGTTAGTTACATCATTCCTGGCATTCCCATACCACCCATACCGCCCATATCTGGCATTCCACCACCAGCGGCATCAGGAGCAGGTGCATCGGCTACCATACATTCTGTTGTGATCATCATGCCAGCAACTGATGCAGCGTTTTGTAATGCACTGCGTGTTACTTTGGCAGGATCTAAGATGCCTTCAGCAATCATATCAACATAAATGCCTTTAGCTGCGTTATAGCCGTAGTTGCCTTCGCCATTCTTAACTTCATTAACAACAACGGATGCTTCTTCACCACAGTTATTAACTATCTGACGTAAAGGCTCTTCCATTGTGCGTTTTGCAATAGCGATACCAACATTTTGATCTTCGTTGTCACCAGTTAAGTCACCAACAGCAGCCAATGCGCGAATTAATGCAACTCCACCACCAGGTACTACGCCTTCTTCAACAGCTGCACGAGTTGAGTGCAATGCATCTTCAACGCGGGCTTTCTTTTCTTTCATTTCGATTTCAGAACCAGCACCAACCTTGATTACTGCAACGCCGCCAGCTAATTTAGCTACGCGTTCTTGTAATTTTTCTTTGTCGTATTCGCTGGTAGCTTCTTCGATTTGTGCGCGGATTTGATTAACTCGTGCTTCAATCATTTCAACTTCACCAGCACCATCAATCACTGTTGTGTTTTCTTTGCTGATTTGGATTTTCTTAGCTGTGCCTAAATCTTCTAAAGTCACTTTGTCTAATGCTAAACCGACTTCTTCAGATATTACCGTTCCACCAGTTAAGACTGCAATGTCTTCTAACATGGCTTTGCGTCTATCACCAAAACCAGGAGCTTTAACAGCTGATACTTTAACGATTCCGCGTAAGTTGTTAACAACCAAAGTCGCTAGTGCTTCGCCATCAATGTCTTCTGCAATAATTAATAAAGGCTTACCTGCTTTTGCAACAGCTTCTAGTGTTGGTAATAAATCACGGATGTTTGAGATTTTCTTGTCGTGTAACAAGATAAATGGTGCATCAAGCTCTGCTGTCATTGTGTCTTGGTTAGTGACAAAATAAGGTGATAAATAACCACGATCAAATTGCATGCCTTCAACAACATCTAGTTCGTTTGCAAGTCCTGATCCTTCTTCAACAGTGATAACGCCTTCTTTACCGACTTTTTCCATTGCTTCTGCAATGATTTGTCCAACATTTGCATCAGAGTTTGCAGAGATTGTACCAACTTGGGCAATCGCTTTGTTGTCTGTGCATGGAGTTGCAATGTCTTTAATTGCATCAACTGCAACGATTACAGCTTTGTCGATTCCACGTTTTAAATCCATTGGATTCATGCCAGCTGCTACGGCTTTTAAGCCTTCTCGTACAAATGCTTGCGCTAAAATTGTTGCTGTAGTTGTGCCATCACCGGCTGCGTCATTGGTTTGAGAAGCAACTTCTTTAACCATTTGAGCGCCCATGTTTTCAAACTTGTCTTCTAAATCAATTTCTTTAGCCACGGATACGCCATCTTTTGTGATGGTTGGAGCGCCAAAGCTTTTGTCTAATACAACGTTACGACCCTTTGGTCCTAATGTTACTTTTACTGCGTTTGCTAAAATATTAACGCCACGAGCCATTTTTGCGCGTGCGTCTTCTGAAAATAATACTTCTTTTGCCATTTTAATTTCTCTTTAAATTATTCGTTAGTTTATAAAGGTCTTTTAGTAATCTGATGATTACTCGATTACACCGATGATGTCTGATTCATTCATGTATAAAAACTCATCGCCTTCTGCTTTGAATTCTGTACCTGAATATTTACCAAATAAAACAACATCGCCTACTTTTACTTCTAAAGCACGTGTATCACCATTTTCTAAAACTTTACCATTACCTACAGCGACAATAGTTCCCTGAGATGGAGCTTCTTGTCCTGAATCAGGAATAATAATACCACTGGCTGTAGTCGTTTCTTTTGCTTTACGTTTAACAATTACACGGTCGTGTAAAGGACGAATATTCATTTTTTTCTCCTAAATATATTTTTATAATTAAATAAGGTTATCGATAAGTAACTTATTAATTGTTAAGTTGGCAACTAGATAGGGGTGATTAGATTGAATTCAAGGATAAAAACAAGTTTTTTTATCTTCTTTGTTTAGTCTGGAATTATTTTAATTTATCTTGAGTTAGGATAGCTTGCTCAAGTTTTGATTCATTTTTGATTTCTTGAATATATATAAAGACTGAATAAACTGATGCAAGAGTAAGGACTATTAAGAGAACGCTTGATACGACAAGTAATTTATTTCGAGCAAAGAATTTTTTAAATAGGTACCTTTGGGTATGTTTTGTGGCAGAAATGGGTTTGTTTAATGACCATTTGTGTAAATCTTTTGCGAAATCGAACATAGTAAAATAACGTTTTAAGCTATCCGTTCTTAATGCTTTAATCAGAATGTTACACAAGTCATTGTCAAGGGTTGATTCAATAAGTACTTTAGAAACATATTTCTCATCTTCTTTTTCATCATAAGTTTCAGGTGAAAACTCAGGCAATTTACTGTCTTTGATAAGCAACTGTAGTAAAGTAGCGGCTAATGAAAAAACATCAGTTTTAGTTGTTAAACCTTCGCCTTTGATTTGCTCAGGTGAGGCTATTTCTGGCGTATAGGCATTAATAGTGTTATTGTCTTTTTCATAGGTAAATGCAGCAATTCCAAAATCAATAATTTTAATATTTCCATCTTTATCAATTATTATATTGTCGGTTTTCAAATCACCATGGATAATTAAATTTTCATGGGCAAACTTAATCGCATTAGCTATTTTCTTTATCATGCATACAATAGTGGTATTGTTGATGTTCTTTTTTTCGATATAGGCATCTAGTGGAATCCCTGCTTCGATATATTCCATAACTAAATAATAAATTCCATCCTTTGTCTGTCCGCCATGTAAAAATGAAACAATATTTGGGTGATTAAGTTTTGAGAGAGTTCTTTGTTCTCGATTAAATAAGGCGATAGTTTGTTTGGATTGACTTAATGCCATTACCTTAATAGCCACGGGTTTTTGGACTGTTGAATCTATGCGATGTGCTTTATAAATATAGGACATACCTCCAATTGCTATAAGTTCTGTTATTTTATAATTGCCAATTGTTTTACCTGTTAAGTCAGTAATGGATTTAAGTTGTTGGAAAACATTACCAGAATTAGCCACTTCGAGCACTTTGTTTTTTTTATTAACTGCCTTGATTAATTTACTCACTCTTTGTTTGACAGCATTTGGTACATTATCTAGCCGTTTTAATTTTGATAGTGCTTGTTCTTGAGGAAAGTCAACTAAGCTTTCAAAGATTTCTGTTGATTGTTGCCAAATTGTCATATTGTTTTTAACTATCATCTCACTAACTCTCTTCTTCCAAAATATTTACCAAATATGCACGAGCTATTGTCCATTGTTTATGGATATGGCTTTTGCTGCAGTCATAAGTCTGTGCTATTTCATCTAAGGTCATACCCGAAAAATACCTCATTATTGTTATATTCGCTAAATCTTGATTTATTTCCTCCAATTGTTTGAGGGCATCGTCTAATTCTAATAACTCTATGGCAATGTCATCATTTCCCATAACTTGAGATACACTAAAATCTGTATATTTTCCTTTTCGTTTTTGACGATGGTGAGAGCGTACAATATCAACTAAGAAGAAGCGCATGCAACGAGCAACGGTATTGTAAAAATGTTTTTTATTTTCATAGTGCTGATTGTTATTTGATTTTAGCTTTAAATAACATTCATTAACTAAGGCAGTAGGGGTTAATTGTTGCCCTGGATTTAGTTTGATTAGTTCATAGTGAGCTAGCTGTTTTATAGATGGATAGAGTTTATTGAATAACTCATCAGAATTAATGTTGCTGATGTCTTCCTCTATAATCTGGGTAATATGATTTAATGTTTTTTGCATATTTCTCTATTAGTGATTGACTAATGAAAGTTCTATCTTACAACTAAATTAAAACATTTTTGTGATTTTGTCGAAATTATCAGTAACTTCTTAAGAATTTCAGACAATTTATGAATCTAAATATTATTAAATTTATTATTTCTTGCATGGCTTTTTCAGTTAGTGCTTCTCAAATATCCATCCAAACGAAAAAACTCCAAGCAGGTTCCCCCATTGTGAGTATAAATGGCACAGCTTGTAGCTTTAACACTATTGCAGATGCCATTGCAGCAGCTCAGCCCTTTGATGTTATTAACATTAAAGGTGGAATTCATGAACAATTGATTGGTGAAATCCCTATCAGTTTAACGCTTGTCGCAAGCAGAGGAATAACAGGTTGCGAATTTGGCAATAATGCCTTTGCAACCATTGATGGGTTAGGACAAACCTTTGATACAACAGGAGGTTTGGTCAAAGTCACTAATGGTGCGAAAGTGACATTTCAAAATATGGCATTAAGGAATGCCTCAGCATTAAATGGTGGAATCATGGCAGTTGTTGATGGCAGCAGTGTAAGTCTTGTTAACACTGATATCTATGATGGCTCTACGGTATCAGCAGGAGGCAATGTTTATGTTTCGACAAGCACTGGTGTTGAAAGTAGCCTTATCCTAAATGCTGGCTCGACAATTTACAATGGAACAGTGATTACTGGCGATGGAGGAGGTATTGCTATCTACGGCTCAAAACTGCATATAAATGAAGGTTCTATTGGGCTGATGGGTATTAATCAAGGCAATACTGCGTCCAATAATGGCGGTGGTATTTATGCGGAAAATTCTACTATTGATATTAGCAATTTTGATAGTCACATACAAAACAATCAATCTGATAACTTTGGTGGAGGTATTTATACAGTTGGTTCAACTTTGACCATTACGAATGCAACAGTAAATGATAATACAACAGATTTAAATGGTGGTGGCATTTATTCTGATTCTAGTAATATAACAATAATTAATGCCACAATTAGTGGCAATAGAACCACAGAAATGGTTGCTAACGGCGGAGGCGGAGGTCTCTATTTGACTGGCTCAGGTGAAGTTGTTATTGATTTAACCACCATAATATCCAATATATCTAAAACCTTCGGCGGTGGAATTTTAAATGTTGGAAACATCACAATGCTAAGAATTATTAATGGTAGCGACATCATTAATAATTCTGCTTCATCAGGAGGCGGTATATTTACGTTATCACCATTAACAGTTGATAGCAGTAGTATTAGATTCAATACAGCCAGTTCTACTTTAGTAGGATCTGGAGGTGGAATTAGATGTCATAGTTGTCAAAGTTTATCCGTTGTTAACTCATCTCAAATTTCAAATAACACAGCTTCAACTAGTGGTGGTGGAATAAGTATATTTTCAACTACAGATGTCAATGTTGAACTTAAAAATTCTACATTTATAGGAAATACTCTCACTGACACATCATCGTCTTTTGGTGGAGGTGTTTTTCAGGATGGTGGGACTATTTTAATTGACACTTGTACTATTTCTAGCAACAGTGGCGCTGCAAACGGTGGTGGTGTTTCCCTTTTTGATTTAGATAGTGTTACCGATAGTGTGCATATTATCAATTCGCAGTTTTTTAATAATTCATCATCAAATGGAGGTGCATTGTATTTAGAAGAATTACTTGATGCACATATTACAGGATCAGCTTTCAATGCTAATAATGCAGCACGTGGGGGAGCAATTTTTTCCTTTGATAGCAACCTTGTTATTGATACATCGATTATTTCTGAAAATAATGCAACACTTGATGGAGGCGGAATACGTGCTGTAGACAGTGATTTAAAAATAAGAAGTTCAACAATTATTCAAAATGAAGCCTTTGATTTACCTGCAGTTCTTCAGGATAATTTTGGAGGCGGAGGTATAAATGCATTGAATTCAAATTTAGATATTGTTAATTCTAAAATAAATCAAAATATTAGTAATGTTATTGGAGGAGGTATATTTTACGAGGGCAGTATTAACAATTCATTATCAATTAAATCAGAATACGGTATTTTACCTGATGAATGCTTGCCAGCAACATTGGGATTTAATGAATATTGCAGCGAAGTGTCAAACAATGAAGCAAAACTTGGAGCAGGTTTAATGATAAAGGGTTCAACCAATGAAGAAGGAATCAACCTAAGTGGTGTGGCTTTAAATGCAAACAATGTAATAGATGACGGTTCTCCACCAGTTAGTGGAGTTACAATACATCTTGAGCTTTCTAATCCACTTGATACTGAAGTAACATTGGAAAATTTGATTTTAGTGGAGAATGATGGGCTTTCTCATCTAAATAGATCGGTAATCTATATTAATGGGAATGTTATATTTAATCTTCTTTCTACAACTATTGCCAATAATAATGTAAGAGGCATTCGAGCCACAGATAATAATTCCTCCATTGTTGTACAAAATAGTATATTACAACAAAATAATGGGGGACCTCTGGTCGGAGCTACCGTTCCATTTATTAGCCTGTGTAATAATTCCCAACCACCAGAATCAGGTGGACAAAGTTTTGGCCTGGACCTTGGCGATCCACAATTTATCAGTACCAGTCGCGGAGATTATCGATTGTCTGAGACTTCACCAAGTCGTGATAGTTGTACCTTTGGTTCATTATTAGATATTAATGGAAATGTACGTCCAAATGATAACTCCAATTATGACCAAGGGGCATTTGAAATGAACGCACATTTTATTGTCGATCAGGTATTTATAAATGGATTTGAATAAGTACGCTCTCAAACAACATGTTATAACCTAAACTTGATTGCATGAAATCAAGTATTTCTTACGCAAAAATATTGACTTACTTTGTCATTTAACTAATTTTTTTGTGAAAATTAGTTTTAAACATAACCACAAAAATTATAGATATGAGTAAAAACAAGAGCCAGTAAATTTGGTTAATCGGTATCACCTGAGGGGGGATACTTCCAGCTAGACAGGTAACGGTGACAGAAACGGTTGCCATTGAATTGCCAGTTAGTGTGTAGGTGAAATTGTCGGTAGTTATACCATTGTTGCAATAGTTATTGTTTGGTTGATAATTTATGCCAAGCCCAGGTAACACTGAACTAATCAAGCCATTTGTGGGCTGAGTAAATGCCGTCACATTATCGCCTTTGTTAATTGTGTCATTATTAAATACAGGTAAAAGTGTTGTGCCACTATTTTCAATAACAACAGCTTGGTCATCCACTGCAACAGCAGACATTGCCAAAGTTGATAATAATGTGAGTATAAATAGTAATAGTATCTTTAAAAATGTAATTTTAAGCATGAAATTATTCCTCTGATTTTGTTGTTTTTTAATTGAGAGTTTTGCATAACTCTACTTACATTTTCTTACTTTCGTTTAATATCTAAATATTTCCCCATGTTTAAAAATAAACTTTTACAATTCATAAGAAAGCGTGAAGTATGTTTTATGTAGGAAATTCACTTTCCTATACTAAGAATCTTCAAAATCGTCTACAAACATCACTTCAAAAAAATAACGTTCATCAGCACCTGCATCGAATATGCCCATGCCATCAATTTGATCAGGGTCATCCCAAGGCCTTATTTCCATATCCATATCTAACGGATTTAACAAGGGAACACCAGAACATAAATCGATAGCCGGTGAGCCAGCAGCCAAATGAAAATCACCCAGAAGCCGATTAACAAATACAGGATCGTCAACCAATACATTTAGACCAGTAAAACTAGTCGCTTCATGTGATACCAAACAATTGATTGTTAAATCACCACTAACAGGACCAAATAAATCACCTGAAGTTGGGTCATGTACCACTGATGAACTTAAAGACATTGAAGAACTCAATGCGGGATCAACTTCAAAAGTACTATTAACCACATGATTGTCAGCAAATGTGCTGTGACGTATTGCAATCGAAGCTCCAGCAGATACCCTTATGGCCTCAAAATCAGAGTATCCATCAGCCCCACCATTGCCATTGTCATCAAAAACAGAATTTTCAATGGTAATTATTGTATTTCCCCCACTAGCGACAATGGCTGTACCAAAGTCGGCACGGTTTTCTTCAACGTAAACATGACTTAAGTTCATGGTTGCATCATCAATAAAAAAACCTCCACCAAATCCAATAGATGTACCTGAGCGGTTGTTAATAATCAAATTACAACGATCACGCTTCCAGCAGCCTCCAACCCTTCTTTCAATCTCAAAAATTGAACTGCCTCCTACATATGCGCCACCTCCATTGCCACCAGCTTGATTGTCTACTATCCAAGTTCCATTGGCATAAAATTGATTGATTCCTCCTGAACTATCCATATAAATACCACCACCTGGTTCATTGTTTAAATTATCATTGTCAGCTGTATTGCCTTGAATATAAATGGGTGCATCTTTAGAACCCAAACAATGAGTCTCATCGCACATTTGCTGCCCAAACAAATAAAGACTGGCAGAAGCTCTTATATAGGCGCCGCCGCCTTCTTCAGCACTGTTGTTGTTAAAAAATCCAGGAAAAGAACTTATCATCATTGGGTGTATTTCAGAATACATGCTGATTTTACAATGGCCACGCATAAAAACACCACCACCATTGGTTGCCGCCGAGTTATTGGAAATAGTGCTTATACCAGTTAACGTGATTTGAGCAGCTCCACCATTGCAATATAAGCCTCCACCTAAATTAAGTGATGAATTGTTGGCAATTATCAAATCTTGCGCAAAAACATTAATATTTGTCTGACCCAGACCAGACCCTGAATTAATATACATGCCCCCTCCGACGTTACCAGAATTGTTGAAAATATTGACCCTCAACAATTGTAGCTCCACTTCAGCAAGATCAACTGACAATGCTGCACCGATAGTTGGTGGCATGACTACCCCACCAGTTAAAGTAAAGTTTTCTATACGAACTATTCTATATAGATTATTAGTTTCTCCTAATATAGTTATTATTGGTGTTTGGTTTGCCGCCCCGTTTATAGTAGTGAAATCCACAAAATTTTGATTATTGATTTCAGCATCGGAGCAGGTAGCAAAGCCACCTCTAAGAATTAAACTTTGGTTTTGAAGTACAATGCTTTCAATATAAACCCCATTAGATGCGACTCTTACCTCAGTAGATCCCGTATCAATGGCATCCTGAATACTACTAACATTAGAGTCAAAATCACAGTCAGCATCCGCACCTATGGTCACAAAATCAGCCCCTCCATGCAATTTAATTTGTTCACTGGTGCTGAGAAATGACCGATACATATCAAGATCATGAGCCACTTTGTCATCAATATTAATAGTCGTAGCAGCCAATGGGTTGGCAAAACAAACAGCAAGAACAAGTAAGGTAGTTATATATTTCATTTTCATTATCTCTATTCAATTTATTTTTATTAAAAGGTATCAGAGGTATATGCATAACTAAAAACGGTGGGAATATAGCCTCTTAGCTAACAATTGTTAAAATAAAGCTCTATTGGCTATTTTTTCCTCTAAAAATCAAACTATAGAATGACTTTAGTTTCAATTTTTAGAGAAAAAACTAACTCAATGTGCGTCTCCATCCCATTCGTCCTTAGCTATGAATATACCTCATCTATTAATTCGATTAATTGGAATAAAAGTTTTTCTTGAGAACCTTTTGTGGAATAAGTCGAATAGATAAATGCTGATGTACGAAGTTAATTATAGGAAGCTTTTATTCATCAACAAAACATAAATTGTCAATTTTAAAATTAACTTTATAGGAAACAAAATGAGCCACGCTTTTAATAAAATAAAACCAATGACACTACTAACCAATAATCATCTTCAACTTATAAGACAGCATCATTTAAGGCGTATCATTACTTGTGTAATTATAATGCTTCTGAATTGCTATTCAGCAAGTGCTGATGACAATAAGTTTTCACTTGGTCTAAGTATAAGTAAAGACAGTATAGATGATCTTCCAAGTTCTTACATCGACAAGGGGCTAAAGCTTGACTTTGGATACACTTTGAATAGAGTATTTTCTCTGGAACTAAGCTATTATAAAATAGGAGATATTAACTCACCAAAACCAGTCATACCAAGTGATGGCATATTTACGGCTACAACAAAGGTGAATGCTTTAGATCTATCGGTTTTAGCAAATCATCAATGGGATCGATTTTCAATATATGCCAAACTAGGTGTTTTTTATTCTGATTTAACATCCAAGGCTTATATGCTTAACAATAAAATAGGTGAATTTTCAAATTCTGGATCAAATTTATCTCTTGGTATTGGGGCAGGGTATAAAATTAATAATAATTTTAAGTTTGTTTTGGATTATACAGACTCTGATTCATCTGATCCAGCCAATACTTCCATAGCAATAACTTCATTAGGTCTTAAGTATACCTTTTAACATATTACTATCTGTTGATAAATCGCTTAACGAGTAAGTAAGACAAGTTAATAGAACTGTATCCATTTTTTGGATATAGATAAAACATTTAAAAACCAAAAACTCAGAGACCTTTGTATAACTCTTTTGCTCGTCCCACGAGTTATGCAAAGGTATCTGTCATTAACAAAGGAGAATAAAATGAGAAATATTGACTGCCATATTGCTATCACACTAGATGGTTTTATATGTCGTGATGATGGAAGTATTGATGGATTTTTAATGGAGGGTGAGCATGTGGAAGATTTTATTAAACCTTTAAATGACTACGATTCGGCTCTAATGGGAAGAAAAATATATGAATTTGGTTTTCAGCTCGGATTAATGGCTGGTGAGCCCGCCTATCCGAACTTGAAGCATTATGTGTTTTCAGAATCATTTTGAAATAGAGTGACTAATTTTTCAATAATTCAAACCGACCTTGATCATCTATATAAGCCTGAGTTATTTCTATTTTTTAGAAGCTCCATAATAATGAGATATGAGTCACAAAAATATTAGTCTTAACTAAATTTTATTAATAAGTAAAAACTAATTTCAATTTTTATCGAACTATAAAACATCATAAATAACATAATGTATAGGATGAAATATGAAAATTTACTTAATAATAATTTTATGGGTTACAAACATACCGAATTTGGATGCTAAAGTTTCAAACGAAGATTCGTATGTAATGGCAGCTGTCAGCAAGGTAGTTAATATGATTTCTGATAGTACAATCTGGAATTTAGATTCAAGTGGCATAGTCGGGGTCGCTAACCCAATTGATAGATTAGGTGAGGCTCTGTCTCACGGTGATTATAATAATGATGGCATTCAAGATTTGGCAATTGGAATCCCCAATCATGATTTTAGTTTTTTTGGCACAACGATAAATAATACAGGAGTGGTGCTTATTATTTATGGAAGATCTAACGGTCTTTCATCATTTAACAATCAATTCCTTTATCAAACATTTGAATCTGACCCTCCTAATTTAGAAAACATAAATGGTGTTGAAAGTGATGATTTTTTTGGAAAGTCTCTTGCAAGCGGCGATTTCAATTGCGATGGTATTACCGATCTTGCAGTCGGTACGCCAGAAGAAGATTACAACACTATAAATCCAGCTATTAGACAAAATGTAGGAGCAATAAATGTTTTTTATGGTTCAATAAATGGATTTGCAGATTTAGGAGCGGGTTCTACCTTTCTTTTTCAAGGTACTGGTTTAGGGATATTTTTTGATGGAAGTATCAGTGCCAATGATAGATTTGGCTGGAGTATGACCACTGGTGATTTTAATGGCGATGATTGTGATGATTTGGCCGTTTCTGCTCCATTCGAAGATTTTGGAAACCCCTCTCCAACCATCATAGATGCTGGACAAGTTGAAGTGTATTATGGAAGAGCACAAGGCTTATCTGGAGAATCAGAGTTCAGGGATTCATTATCACAACAATCGGATGATATCCCTGAATCATCTTCAGAAACTAATGATCAATTTGGTTTAAGTCTAACTGCTGGAGACTATAGTTTGGCAGGGATTGGAAGTAATAATTTTGATTTTCTGGCTGTGGGCATTCCTGGTGAGGACATTAATAATGTAACCAATGCTGGTGCAGTACAGGTATTTGAAGGTGGAAGTAATGGAATTGATTTACAAAATACCAGTGTAATATGGTCTCAGGCTGGAGATATAATTGGTATTGTTGAGGAGCATGACAGGTTTGGTTCGTCACTGACAACTGGTGATTTCAATAATGATTTTGTAGACGACTTAGTTGTTGGCGTACCTCGAGAGGATATTAATAGCTCTGGCATAAATGATGCAGGTTCAATAAATATTATTTATGGTGATTCATTTGGTTTATCAAGTGCCAATAATCAATCTTTCCATCAGAATTTTAACGGGATAATTGGAACTGCTGAAAATTCAGATCAATTTGGGGATGTTTTAACAAGTGGAGATCTAAACAATGACTCATTTGATGACTTAGTCGTAGGCGTTCCTCGCGAAAATAGTTCTAGCGGTGCTTTTCATATTCTTTATGGTTCTATCAGTGGTATCACTACTGACAATAATGAATACCAAACAAATAATTTTAGTCCCTTGGATGAAATGGGGTTTTCAATGACTATTGCAGATTTTGGCAATGGAGGAGAACTGGCTGTCGGTATACCTGGGGATGATATTTTCAATGGAAATAACGATGTAGGGGCTGTTGAAGTTTTTAAATTTACTCAACCAATGCTGCCTGAATTAATTTTTTCTAACTCATTTGAAGGTTTATCCTTTTAACAATTATGAAATGTAATACGATGATTTATTTGTTTGCTGTTAAAATAATTCAAAAGAAGTGTTGGATTATTTTATTTATTATTTTTTCTTCAGTTAGTTTTTCTGACGATTTTTATGTCTGTGATTGCCAAAACAATTCAGATATTGATTGTTTGGTCGGCAATGACAATTTTGATGGTAGTTTGATCAATCCTTTTCAGAGTATTAGTCAAGCTAATAGTGTTTTTAATTCACTTTCAGCAGGAGACTCGATTCATTTATGTAAAGGCGGTTCATGGTTTATTGCTTCAAATTTGCGTTGGGTTAATCAGTTTTGTCGGGTAGATAATAGATGTATCATAACTAACTATAATCCACCTTGGGCATCTGGTGATGAACAGAAACCGATACTGAATTTTCAAAATGGTTCAGATGGTTTTAATCTAGCTGATAGTGGCAATGCTGAGCATGAAGAAGGTTATTTAATAGAAAATCTCGATTTAAGAGGCAGTGATGATGGCAGCGGTGTGTTTATTGCTAATGATGTAGATGATGTTATTTTGAGCAATTTAACCATTGCAAATTTCCAGTTAGGTGTTTATTTGGGTTCATCAAATGATTGTAATATCAATGATAGTGCATGTGATGGTCAAAATAAACGCATCACTTTGCAAAATAGTACGATTCAACATAATACGTCACAGGGTTGGCTAGGAGGGTCTAGTGGTACAAAATTACTCAATAACTATTTTTCCGATAATGGTACTCAAGCAGTTTTTGATCACAATGTCTATATAAGTGGGTCAGCCCACCAAGTAACTCAGGGGATTTTAGTTAGTGGTAATCGACTGTATAGAAACACCTTAGATCAAGATGGAGCTTGTTCATCTGTATCTTTAGTTGTGCATGGAGAACATGACAACTTGGTTATTAAAAACAATGAAATTTGGGAGGATGAAGGCAATGCATTATCAAGTTGTTGGGGTATTGCTGTTGATGGAGGTTATTCAGAGGCAGAGTCTTTCACTAATGTTCTTATCCAAAGCAATAGCATTATAAATGTTGGTCGTGTTGGTATTGGCTTGGGTTCTTGTGACAATTGTGTTGTTGAAAATAACATTATTTCCAATCATCAAGAGTTTCCAATTAGGGCCATACTTGCCCCAGACCGCAATTTAGCAGCGAATGACTTACCATTAGATAACATCTCCATTCGTAATAATTCAATTTTCATTAATAATTCATCAGCAAGTACGGCAATTACTGTTAGCACTATGGGGGCTAATCATCTGATAGTGAGCAATGCCATTTCTTATACTGGCAACTCGAATTCCTTTAACTGTTTTGACACAGACCTTCCATCATCAAGTTATTTAGATATTAATAACAACTTATGTTATACACCAAATGCTCCCAATGCAGAGTGGTCAAATCATTTTGGCAACTTATCTCAATGGCAAATCAGTTCAGGATTTTCTATTAATGCAATAGAAATGAATCCAGGATATTTTAACCCCGAAAATAATTCACTATGGGCTCAAGACCAACAAGCATCAATAGTTAATACAGGTCACAGCACGTTAAGTTCTGCATGTGATTATAATTGCAGGCCAAGAGGTGCCAATCCTGATATTGGCGCTTATGAATGGGTCGGAGATGTGGTGGTTTTTAACAATGGTTTTGAATGAGATTGTTAAAAACAAGGATGTTATTTTTTGAAGCGTTAATATAGCGACATATACTAGCTATTCGCCTATATCTTCATTCCATAATTCAGGTTTTTCGGCAATAAATTTTTTCATGATGTCTTTGCACTCTTGGTTGTTCATCTGAATGATTTCGACACCTTTGGATTTGAGGTGTTCTTCTTCACCCATAAAGGTACTGTTTTCACCAATAACAACCTTGGGTATTCCATATAAAAGTACCGTGCCAGAGCACATGGAGCAAGGTGAAAGTGTGGTGTAGAGTGTACACTCTTTGTAGATTGAAGCTTTTTGCCGTCCTGCATTTTCCAATGCATCCATCTCGCCGTGTAAAACCACAGAGCCATCTTGCACCCGTTTATTGTGTCCTGCACCGAGTATTTTACCTTTGTGAACAATAACAGAACCGATAGGAATCCCACCTTCGTTGTAACTTTTTTTGGCTTGCTTGATGGCAGCTTGGAGGAATTTTTGATGCATGGTTTAGGGTTAGTTTGAAAGGGTTAATCATAAACTATTTTCTGAAATATTAAAAGAACTCATGTAGGGTAGTACCTATGTGTGCTACCGTTTTTCAGTTTAACGATAAATTAAAAATGTTGTGGTTCTAATTTAATCCTGTGGTGATTTAACAACTGGAGCACACATAGGTGCTACCCTACGATTGGGTTTGTTTGGTTAGTACACAATTACTGTTATTTGTGCAGTAACTCCAGCTCCTGTATCAGGTATAAATGCACGGCAGTTTAATTTATTAGTTCCATTGTTTACACAATTTGCTGATATGTTAGCATCAATAGTCGCAGATGCGATCCAAAATCTTGAATTAATGTCAGTTGGAAAGGTAAGCGTGCATCGACCTTCTGTAACACCATTAGCTATAGTTATAGCTCCAGCTGTTGTAGTTCCATTAAATTGCCTGTTGATTACTGAACCTGTTTGACCACATTTTGGAGCAACCATATATTTAACCATGCCCCCTGAGGTAATGTTTTGTGATGTGTTTCCTGAAACTTTCAAGTTTCCATTTACATCGAGAAGCTCAGAAGGTGTTAGAGTGCCAATACCGACCTTGCCATCTTGAACTATAGATAATCTAGCAATATAGTTAGTTCCTAATTGTAAACTTCCTGTATTAAAAAAACTCGTAGTAAGCATAAAATCGTCTGGAGCAATATTGGTTCCAGATTGGTTCATTGAACCTATTGCTCCTTTACGAGCTCCATCTTCATAGTAAAAGACATTTACTCCTGCCGCACTTCCAGAATGGTTATGTTGATTTCCAAGAACAAATAAAGCATCAAACCCAGTATTGGCTCTAATTGTTACAGAATCTCCAATTGAATTTTCAACAGTATTCACGTTGAGAGCCCATGGAGCATTACTTAAATCAGCATAAGCCCCACTAAAATCATCGGCTGCATTTTTATCCCAAGCAGTGGTATCAGTGGTATTAACATAACCATTATTTAAAACATAGTCATCGACTTGAGTTTCAGTAAGTTGTGTATCATCATCACCATCGGCTAGTCCAGCAGGCACGCCTATTAATGAGCTAAATGCTCCATCGAAACCGCTTGCTGTCTGCCATGAACCTACGCCATTGGCATCAGAGGTAAAGACTTTTCCAACACCTTGAGTGCCATCAACAATGCCTAGGGAACCATTGATAGTCACTTCATCTGTGGAAAAATCACCGCCTATTAAAGGTGTTGTTGTCTCAGAATTTTCTATATACAATGTGTTGTCTCCAGTTTCAAATCTACCAGCTCTATTGCCTAAAAACACATTGCCACTTCCTGTTATATTATGTCTTCCCGCAAAATATCCAACACTTGTGTTCCTAGAGCCAGATATGTTGTCATATAATGAATAACCCCCTAAAGCAGTATTAAAGCTTCCAGTAGAATTTTCTGACATAGAATATACTCCTATGGCAGAATTGTAACTTCCTGTCTCGTTACTTCTTAATGTATTGTAACCAACTGCAGAATTTTGTTCTCCTGTTGTTGTGAATACCATTGAACGGTATCCAAAACCAGCATTGTGGTTGTTTGTACCATCATCATTCTGACCAGAAGAAATACCAAAATAATAGGAATCACCTGAAACTCTAGCATCGGATAAACCATCAATATTAGTTGCGCCCGTAGTCGGAGTATTTGGTTGCCAACCTGTGGTGTTGTCAAATGTTAAGACTTGTCCATTGGTCGCGCCTTTATCAATTAAAGTTGTTGCATAGGGAACAGCAGCCATTTTTTGTAATGGTGTTAGTGTTGTGTAACTTACATCAGTTGGTTTTTTGACGCTAATTTGCAACCAAACATCCAGTCCATCAAAAGTAGCAATACCAAGATTGACATCAGGGATGGTAAATATTCCATTTGTTACTGTAACTGTATGAGAAGAAAGGTCACCAACAAGATTTCCATCCGATAACGCATCAAATGCTTGTATGTTTATATTGAACGGGCCACTTGCTGGCGAACCGCCATCGGTTAATTCACCTTGATAACTAAAAGTGTGATCAATTGCTTGTGCATTAAAGGCACAAATGAGTAATAGACTTAATATGGTTTTCATAATTTTTCCTCTGTTTAATTTTCAAATCCATCTTTAAAAAGATCTTCTGGAAGTGGGGCAGTATTTGTTTTGTGCCAAAAACCGCCATTAAGTGAATAATTGTTTTGTGAAAGAGTGTTGCTGGCATCAACTTGTCCTATGCTGCCTTGTATTTGGTATTGACCGCCAGACATTTTCCCTCCACCGTTATTTATGGTGTATTTTTTTATTGCATATTGCGCAAAAACATGTGTGGTAATCACACACATAAGCATAACAATAATAGCTTTATTTTTTTTCATTAGTCTTCTCCTTGCTTATCAATACGTATTATCTTAGAAATTTATGACACAGTGATTGAAAAGAAAATGTTCCATATAGTGTATAATGATTATTTGCCAAGTGGAAATTCTATGAAATTAGCTTTATTGTTATTAGTATCGGTAGTCAGTTTTGCCAAAGTTGATCCATCACTGCAAGCACAATTAAAAAATGAACTCACTCCATTTGGCGCAATCAAGGCAGGTAATGGTAAGGATATACCTGAATGGAATGATGTATACGACAATTTAGCAGATGAAAAACCGCTACTAACCATCACGCATGAAAATTATCAACAATACAAGGAGAATCTAACAGCAGGTCAAACGGCCTTGTTTGAGCGTTATGAAACCTTTCAGATGCCAATTTATCCATCACACCGAACCGCCGTTGCACCTAGTTGGGTTTATGATAATACATTTGAAAATGCCATTCATGCAGAACTCAATAAAGACCAGTCAGGTTATGAGAATGCCAAAGGCGGCACCCCTTTTCCTGTTCCTAACTCGGCCTTGGAGATTTATTTTAATCACATTGCCCGCTGGAGAGGTCAGCAGGTGGAAAGTATGTTTAGTGATGCAGTGGTTGAAAAAAGTGGGCAATTTACTTTAATTACCAATAAAGCATTGGTACGTTATGATGCGTATATACCTAATCACAAAAGCAAAAACTTTATCTCGGTTATTGGCAAGACACTAGCTCCAGCGACTCGTTCTGGTAGCGGAGTTTTAGTACTTGAACCACTTGATCAACTCAATAATCACCGTTCTGCTTGGTTATGGGATAAAGGTCGCCGCCGTGCGATTCGTGCACCAAATGTTGCTTATGATAATGTTGTACAAACCTCGGGGGGATTAAGAACCGTTGATGATACCGATATGATTAGTGGCTCACCAGATCGTTATGACTGGAAAATGCTTGAAAAACGTGAAATTTATATTCCATACAACAATGAAAAGCTCGACAGTAAAGAATTACGCTATCGTGATATTTTGACAAAAAACCACATTAACCCAGTTTATACCCGTTATGAATTACACCGTGTGTGGGTAATTGAAGCCACCCTCAAAGAAAAATGGAGACATGTCTATTCCAAACGCACCTTTTATATTGATGAAGACACATGGCAAGTAGTTATCGCCGACCAATACAATAAAGTAGGTGATTTGTGGCGAGTGAGTATTGCCTATCCTAAATTTTTCAAAGAAATGCCTGGCGTATTTTCGGTAATCAATGTCTTTCATGACTTAGTATCAAAACGCTACCACGTTATGGGGTTAGAAAATGAAGTTAAATCTGCTGCAAAATACAATGGCGAAATTGCTAAAGACAGCTTATTTACCCCCTCAGGGTTTAAACGCTTTATGCGATGAGCTGTTCAGTTCATTGTAGTGGCAGACCTATGTGTCTGCCTTTTTTACTGGTGGTATTGGTAATGTTTTGCAAGGGTCACACACTGGTGACCCACTACAGATTGTGACAAAATCAAGAGGTTTTAAATCTTAGCTTTGTTAGTTCATATCTTTTATTGAGTAAATTTGGTAAAATTCTTGCCTTTAAATTTACAATAAAAATCTTATGGGCTTTAAATGTGGCATTGTTGGGCTTCCCAACGTCGGAAAATCTACTTTATTCAACGCACTAACCAAAGCAGGTATTGATGCGGCAAATTATCCTTTTTGTACTATCGAACCCAATGTTGGCGTGGTTGAAGTGCCAGACCCTCGCTTGGCAGAACTTAGCAAGATAGTCAACCCAGAGCGAATATTGCCAACAGTTATGGAATTTGTAGATATTGCCGGATTGGTTGCCGGTGCATCCAAAGGTGAAGGCTTGGGCAATAAGTTTTTGTCCAATATTCGCGAAACCGATGCCATTGCACACGTTGTACGCTGTTTTGAAGACGATGATGTTGTGCATGTAGAAGGCAAAATCTCGCCACTTGATGATGTCGAAACAATTAATACCGAATTAGCACTAGCTGATTTAGACTCGGCAGAACGCGGTTTGCATAAAGCACAAAAACAAGGACGCTCCGGCAATAAAGAAGCGCAAGCACGAGCGGCAGTCTTAGAAAAAATTGTCGCACAATTATCAGAGGGTCACCCAATACGTGCAATGGATTTGTACAAAGAAGAAAAAGAAGTTATCCGTGAGTTTAGTTTTATTACTGCAAAACCCGTGATGTATATTGCCAATGTGGCAGAAGACGGTTTTGAAAACAACCCATTCTTAGACAAAGTTCGCGAAATGGCTGATGCTGAAAAATCATCAGTCGTGCCCGTTTGTGCGGTGATAGAATCTGAAATTGCTGTATTGGATGACGAAGACAAAGAAATGTTTATGGAAGAGCTGGGTTTAACCGAGGCAGGGCTAGACAGAGTTATCCGTGCAGGACATGACTTGCTTGGCTTAAAAACTTACTTTACCGCAGGTGTCAAAGAAGTGCGTGCATGGACATTTAAACAAGGTTTTACCGCTCCACAATGTGCTGGTGTAATTCACACAGATTTTGAAAAAGGCTTTATCCGCGCCGAGACCATGGCTTATGATGACTTTATTCAATACAATGGCGAAGCAGGCTGTAAAGAAGCGGGTAAGTTAAGGCTTGAGGGGAAAGATTACTTAGTCAAAGAAGGCGATGTATTACACTTTAGGTTTAATGTGTAATAATAACAATCGTCATACCTGCGAAGGCAGGTATCTTATAAATGAACACAATTTGAATCGATTTCTACCTTTGTAGGTATGACAGAAAAACTATGCAAAAAATCAAAAAATATATATTACCAACTCTACTTTATGGAGCGGCAATAATAGCTCTATACTTTGTGTACCAAACACAAGTAAAAGTGATTAATCAAGAAGTCTCCGCACGAGAAATCGACCCCAATTGTGACATAATAATGTTCACAACCGAATCGTGTCCTTACTGCAAAAAAGCCAAAACTTATTTAGCTTCAAAAGGCGTTGCCTGGTGCGAACGTGATATCGAATGGTCAGATGAAGATGCACTTTTATTTAAGCAACTTGGTGGCAAAGGCACACCACTCACCATTATTGGCAATCAAGTCATTGGCGGCTTTGTTGAAAAGCGTTTTGATAAAGCATTGGCGCAACTGAAGGAATAACAAATGAAATTCAACGGCACTAAAAATTACATCGCAACCGATGACTTATCCATGGCAGTTAATGCTGCGGTGACTTTGCAACGACCTTTATTAATCAAAGGTGAACCCGGCACGGGTAAAACCATGCTGGCTGAGGAGGTTGCCAAATCACTGGGTAAAAAATTGATTTGCTGGCATATCAAATCAACCACCAAAGCACAGCAAGGTTTGTACGAGTATGATGCAGTTTCACGCCTTCGTGATTCGCAGTTGGGTGAGAACAAGGTGCATGATATTGGTAATTACATTAAAAAGGGTAAAGTATGGCAGGCATTTGCTGCGGATGAACAAGTGGTGCTTTTGATTGATGAAATTGATAAAGCTGATATTGAATTCCCCAATGACTTATTGGTCGAACTGGATCAAATGGAATTTAGTGTCTATGAAACAGGACAACAAATCAAAGCCAAATATCGCCCAATAATCATAATCACAAGTAACAACGAAAAAGAACTACCCGATGCCTTTTTACGCCGTTGCTTTTTCCACTACATCAATTTCCCTGATAAACAAACCATGCAAGCTATTGTTGATGTGCATTATCCAGATATTCAAAAACAATTGGTTAAAGCGGCACTTGATGTGTTTTTTCAATTACGTGAAGTACCAGGTTTAAAGAAAAAACCTTCAACTTCTGAATTAATTGATTGGATAAAACTATTATTAGCTGACAATATTCCGCTAGAATTACTGCAAAACAAAGACATCAAAGAAGCCATCCCACCACTATATGGTGCTTTGCTTAAAAACGAACAAGATGTGGACTTGATTCAGCGTTTAGCATTTATGATGCGTCGATAATCATGCTTATAAAAAATACCAAATCATTGCAAAACAACCTTGTAAAAAATGCATCAATAGTACAAAACAACCTTGTAATAAATGCTTTGTGCTTGTAATATGTATGCAATTATTAGCTTGGCAAGCCCATGTACAGAAAAAAATTAATCAATTTAAAACAATGGCTATACAAACCTAATCGCAAACCTTTAATAATTCGGGGTGCAAGACAGGTTGGTAAAAGCACCTTGGTTAAGTTGTTTGCGACAGATAATCAATTAGATCTTCTGGAAATTAACTTTGAAAGAAACCCAGAGTTAGCACAGCTTTTTGCAACAAAAGACCCGGCAGAAATCATTAATTTACTGGAGATAAATTTTAATTTTTCAATAAACAATAAAACTCTATTGTTCCTCGATGAAATTCAGGCACAACCACAAGTTCTACAATGTTTACGTTATTTTTACGAAGAAATGCCCAGTATTACGATTATTGCTGCTGGTTCATTGCTTGACTTTGAGTTACGTTCACCAAGTTATTCCATTCCTGTTGGACGCATAAGCTATATGTATTTACAACCTATGGGCTTTATTGAATTTCTATTGGCAGATAAGCAAGGAAAGCTTGCTAAATATATTGAAAACTATGCTTTTGAGGATGACATACCTGATGTTATACATCAAAAACTAGCAAAAGAATTTAGGGTGTTTATGGCAGTCGGTGGAATGCCTGAAGCGGTTAAAACTTATACACAAACGCACAGTTTGAAACAAACAGAAGAAATTAAAGGGGATTTACTAGCAACCTTTCAAAATGATTTTGCTAAATATTCAAAACAACATCAGTTTCAACTCATTGGTAAAGTCTTTGCTCAAATTTCAAAAAATATTGGTAATAAAATAAAATATTCCAACCTCTCCAGAGAAAGTAAATCAGCCGATGTTGCAAATGTCATTGACTTGTTAGCTGGAGCACGTGTTATTTCAAAGATTGTTAGGACATCTGCCAATGGCTTGCCGCTTGCCGCTGAGGCGAATTTTAAGTTTTTTAAAGTACTGTTTCTTGATGTTGGACTGGTATCAACACAGTTAAATGCCAGTGCAGAATTGTTGTCCACAGAAGATGTATTGTTGGTTAATAATGGCGAGTTGGCAGAACAGTGGGTTGGTCAAGCTTTGTTATTGGCAACCGAAAGTAATCAAACACCAGAATTGCACTATTGGGCAAGAGAAAAAAAATCAAGTTCGGCTGAAGTCGATTATGTTATACCGAATATTAATAAAATAGTTGCCGTTGAAGTCAAAGCTGGTAAAACGGGCTCCTTAAAGTCTCTACATTTGTTTATGCAAGAAAAGCACAGTAATATTGGTATAAGATTTAATTCGGACAAGCCGAGTTATTATGAAAAAGATAAAATTCTTTCCTTGCCACTTTATCTAGCAGAACAGACTAGTAGAATTCTTGAACTAATGATGAGAAGATAGATTGAAAAATATAAAAAGTTACCTATAATAGTTAAATGAAAGTAACTACTCACACCCACCGTCATTGCCGCGAAGGCGGTAATCTCATAAATATTAGTGTGAAGGGTAGTAATTAATGATACAAATTACCCTATAGATTCCTGCCTTCGCAGGAATGACTGGTGTGAGTAGTTACAAATGAAAAGATATTGATTACTGAGAGAAACACATGAATTTATTAGAACAAGCCATGAAAATACCGCCAAAAGAGCGAGTTGCCTTAGCGGAGTTGATTCTTGAAAGTATTGATTATGAGAGTAATGAGGTCAATAAAGCATGGGTAGATGAAGTTCAAAATAGAATTCAATCAGTTGCAGATGGTCAGTCTGAATTATTGGATTTTAATAAATTGTATGCTCAAGATTAGAATACATGAATTTGCTTCTAACGAATTTGATGAAGCGATTCAATGGTATGAACTACAAGCAAAAGGATTAGGTAATCGATTCAAAAAGGAAGTGGTAAACAGAATAAAATCGGCTCAAAAAAACCCAAGTTGGTATCCTCAAGAATCAAAAAACATCTATAAACTTTACATACCAAAATTTCCTTACAAAGTATTATTTACTTTTAATGACACTCACATAATAATTTGGGCAGTTTGTCATTTACACAGAAAACCACTTTATTGGAAATCAAGAATTAACACATAACCTCGGTTGTAACAATCTAGCCGTACGAGAAATAAACAATGCTAATCAATTTTTTCTACAAACTCAAACAAGCCAAAGTTCCTGTTTCCATACAAGAGCTTTTAGTCTTGCTCGATGCTATGCAAAAAGACGTGGCATTTGGCAGTATGGACGAATTTTATCAATTATCAAAACTGTGTTTGGTCAAAGATGAAAAATATTTTGATCGTTTTGATCAGGCTTTTGGCGAATATTACCAAGGATTAAAAGCCCGTGAAGACTTAGCCACCGCAACCATTCCTGAAAATTGGGTGCAGTCGGAGTTTTTAAAGAATCTCACCGATGAAGAAAAAGCCAAAATTGAAGCACTTGGTGGTTTGGATAAAATTTTAGAAACCCTCAAAAAACGCCTTGAAGAACAAAAGAAAAAACACGCAGGCGGCAATAAATGGATTGGTACAGGCGGCACATCGCCATTTGGACATAGTGGTTACAATCCCGCAGGTGTTCGTATTGGTGGTAAAAGCACGCACAGGCGAGCAGTTAAAGTGTGGGAAAAACGCCAATACCGTAATCTAGATGATAACTGCGAAATTGGCACACGCAATATCAAAGTGGCTCTGCGTAAATTACGCAAATTTGCCCGAACAGGCGTGGCAGAAGAGTTGGATTTGGATGACACCATCAAGAGCACAGCAAAAGATGGCGGCATGTTAAATATCAAACTCGTTCCTGAACGACATAATGCCGTTAAACTTTTGGTATTTTTTGATATAGGTGGTTCAATGGATGATCATATTCGCACCTGCGAGCAATTATTTTCAGCCATCAAGACCGAGTTTAAACATTTAGAATATTTTTATTTTCACAATTGTGTTTACGAAAACCTTTGGAAAGACAACCGCCGAAGATATGATGAAGGTGTTAGCACGCACGATATTATCAACACTTTCGGCAACGATTATCATGTTATCTTTGTCGGTGATGCTGCCATGAGCCCATGGGAATTAGCTTATGAAAATGGTAGTGTCGAACACAACAACCCCGAAGCAGGGCAAGTGTGGCTCAAACGCATCAAAGACAAATGGCAAAAAGCAATTTGGCTCAACCCAGTTCCGCAAGACTATTGGCGTTATACCCAAAGCACCCAAATGATAAAAGAAATTTTTGAGGATAAGATGTATCCACTAACTGTTTCGGGTATCACCGACGGGATTAAGTTTTTGTCGAAATAGCGATACAGCCTTTACTTTTTTCAATTATCCATATAACTAGTCAGCCCTGAATAAAGGTATAACCAATTGATATTAAAGAATATAACTTGGTTTTTAAGAGGCTGTTTCGAGCAGATATGTTATAATTTAATACGATTCTTCGGTCGAACGGGCTCACAAAAATGCTAAGAAACACACCCGATAACCATCAAACCAATATATTTGGTACAGATTTGCTCCAACAACTTAATCCAAGCTAACCTTTGCTTGTTCATATATGTCCTAGATGGTTCTCGATTAGGTTTGTAAGTTTTAGTTCCTGCATTAAGGTGGCTATTGAAAGTAATCCGTCTCGGGAAGTTAAAAGTTCATCGGTAGTTGATCTGTTGTGCGGCAATATATTCATAAGCCTTGGTTTCACCCGTTGGGTGGTTAACGTTTTGTCGTAAAAGTATTATACACCAAGGCTTTTAGCTTATTTTGAGATAGAGTGACCAACTCTACAATAATATTCTTTGATATGAGAATTTCTTATCGTCCTGAATTACGGTATTATACCGCAGGGTTAATAGTAGGGGAATATCTGAGCATTTGATTTTAGGTGACTTATTGATTTAACGAAGGTACACACAAATTTGCATACCGTGTGTTGATAATACGTTGTAAGCTTAAGTCTACGCTATCACCGTCGTTTATGTTTATTAGTATATCAAGTTGATTACAGTCGCGAGGAGAAAGAGTTATCTCACCATAAGAAATTCTTTCAATAGGAATATCCTCTTCATTAGGCAAAAAGGATGAGCCTGTAAATTCGAATAATTCCATAGTGACGCTTGAACTGCCCAATGCGTAATCGATATTGCCAGAAAGCCAAAAAGGAAGCCCGTCTTTATAGAGGAAAAAACTTATAAAAACATAAACTGAGCCATCTTCACGCTTACCTGTGTTCAGGACCATGCCTTGGTTGTCCCAATCAGGGCTTGCCCACACCCCTGTCAACTGTTCTGATATAAGAGCTTGGTCAGATATAATGTATATGGAAGATTTATTATTATTGTTTCTATCCCTTCCAATCACAAAAGTCGCCAAGTCATCACTAAGGATTTTATCAACGGAGGTGTTCGCTAATTGTAATTTAGAACCCATAACATCTTGCTCGAGAAAATTAATTTCATCAATATCACGGTTACGTAAAATTATATCATTATTGCCAGCTGAGATAACAGCAAGAGAGCCTATAAAATAAGTTGAATCATTTGTTATTTGATTAAGTAAGCCATCATAAATAACCAATATTGGTGGTGGCATTGGAGATGGTCCTGGCATCCCTCTTTGAGGGACATACTCTGTTGTGAAGTACAGGTAGTTGTCGCTTGATACTACAAATGTCATCACTCCTGGCAAGTTTAGATTATCTAGCCTTACGGGCATATTTGAATCGCCATTCAATTGAAATACTTGCCTTCCATCAAATTCATTTGTAACATTATCAAAAACCAACTTATGACGAACAAAGTAAACTTCATCATTAAAAACAAAAATTTTCTTCCAGGTGTTTGTGCCGTCGATTGATTCAATCATGGCAATATCTACATTTTCAGTTAATTGTAAATACTTAGGGGTATTAGTAGAATCTTGAAATGAGTAAAAACATGATCCGTTATGTTGCAATGCAAGTCTAGGTTCCTTAGTAGCTTCAGCATTAATTAAATCCGTAGCGATTTCAACAAATTCACCACTAGTATAGTGATATAGTTTGGAGTAATTAAGCTCAGAATCTCTTGCCAAAATAGCAAACTCTTCTCCAGGGAGCCGACAAAGAGACTCTATTCTTGGTGATGTTAAACTACTTATATCAACTTCTGACACAGTTTGCTCATCCAGTAAAATAATTTTCCCTTCACTCATTCCAGCTACAGTATTTCCTTGTAAGTGAATTCCCCTGAAAAAACTAATTGGTACGTTAGAAAGTTTTTCAAATACTATCCCATCCGTCTTCCAGAGTGTCAAATTGTCAGAAAGGTTGACAAAAATAATTTGATCCTTGTATTTGAGTAAATTTTGGGGGCGAGATTTTATTTTTGCACCATTATATAAAAGAGGTTTAGTACTTTCTGATGTTCCAGCAGAAGTCCAAATATAACCATCAAGACTCAAAAAAAACAATTGCCCCTTTAAAATAACTTGGTTCTTGCTACCACTAAAAGAATCATTAGTGATTTTATTTATAGTTTTAATCGCATCTGAAGTGTTAGTAACAATAAGCAACAATATAGCTATAATTGTGTTTTTCATGACATCTCTCCGTGGTTTTTTGTAACTAGCATTATATATTGTAAAACTTATATTTAACAAATATAAGCAAATATTATAACAGTATAACTGTTAAATTTTTGTTAAAATTAAAATAGACTCACATTCTTATATAGAGCTCAAGCAATCGAATAAACTCTATATTTCAGAGTCAAATAATGTTTTTAGTTCAAATCCACTGATTATCCTTGTTTGGCGTTCAAATTATTTTTATTTATCAATGGAGTTAGCGTTGGTGTAAGTTTATATGTAAGCTTGAATCAGCGAAGCTAAAGCATCGCATCTACTGGGAATATGGTAAATAAAACTTTATTCACTTTCATCTTTTGCTAGTGTGGCAACTGGGTTGAGTTTGGTGTTAATTTCATCTAGGGTGTTATTGAGTTTGTCCATGAGTTTTTGTTTCTTTTCTTCATCAATATACTTGGATTCGATGGTGTTTTGGGTTTTTTTGAGAATTTCATCAAGGCAGTTGTCTTTGAGGTCAACTGGCTTCATTGTGTCTTTACTGGCTTCTTCAAAAAGGCCTATCCATTTTTCTGATATTTTGCCATAGCTGAGGACTCGGTACATGTAACGCCCAGGTTGTTCTCGGTGCAGAATTAATCCTGCAATAGCAGCAAAAAATACCACTGGCATAAGCATAAGGTCACGCATCCCATCAATGATGAGTTTGAGTTGTAAAACGATAGTGTCTCGAATGACTTCAGAACGAGAGTGTTGTTCTGTTTCTTTATTTCCCATAACAATAGTCCAGATGTTCGACTGCTATTTTAACGTAATAGCCTTTCATAATAAATAGGCTATTAGTCATTTTTTGAGTGCAATTCCTTTTTGATTTTGATAATTATTTTTACTAATCGATTATCTAATTTGGCTTGATTATTTGTGGTTTTGGCAAATCGAAGTTTTAAATAGAGTGTAGAAAATTGGTGTATTGAATTTTTACATCGTGGGAAGTGTTGACTTGCGTGGTCAGAAAATTCGAGAATCCCATAGTTTTCTTCAATTTTTAAGCCTTGTTTTACAAATAATTGCGTAAACTTTTTATAGATTTTATCGTATCGGCTTTCTGTTCTTTTGGGGCGGTTGATGTATAAAAAGAGTAACACTAATAATGTGGTGACAACCATGATTGTGCCAAGGACTATAATAATTGAACGACCATTGATAGAGTCAAAGCCAATCACCTTAAAGATTGCTTTTTGTTTGACTGCATTGTATTGCCGAACCCATTTATTCCAGTTATGCCGTACGGCATCGTATCTCTCGCCGAGTTTTCGAGACCAACTTGTATCTAACCAATTACGCGAGTTTTGACTAATCAAGGCTTGTGAGCCTTTTTCTACGCGTAAAGGTGAAACCGCTGCCGTAGGGTCAACGCGCAGCCAACCCTTTTGATATATCCAAACCTCTGCCCATGCATGAGCATCGGATTGTTTGACCAATAAATAATCTTTATTGAGAATGCCTCCTTGGTATCCAGTGACCACTCGTGCTGGAATACCAGCAGCGCGCATCATGACAGTGAAAGCCGAGGCATAGTGTTCACAAAACCCACTCTTTGTTTCAAATAAAAACTGATCAACTGTGTTGCCTTTTAATAATGGAGGTGAATAACTGTAGTAGAATTCATCGGTTGTAAATAAGGTGAGTATTTTTTTGATTAATGCCAAGGGGCTGTTTACTTGTCTTTTCCATTGTTGTATTAGGGCTTTTGTTTTGGGATTAAATGATGGAGGTAAATATTTGAGTCGTGCAAAGTCCTCAGGTGATAATATTTCATTACTATTATAGGTTTTGAGTTGTGACAGGGCTGAATAATGACGCAGTTGATTAACATCATTTTCGGTGATGAGTTGTTGGTCTGGCTTTAATGTTGAGTCTGGAGGAGCTCTGTTTACGTAATCAAGTGCAAACAGGTATTTCTGTCCAGTGGGTTCTAATTCCACTTCATAAGAAACATAGGTTCCTTTATCTCTGCCAAAATTTGAGAAGTTTTTTGATGTTTGTATCTGATTAGTTTGCCATGTTTTCCCATCAAAATCCCACAGAACTGGTCCCCGCCAATAAAGGTCTGAGTTTTTTGGAATGTTGCCATTGAATGTGGCTCTAAATGCGGTTGAGTCATCATTGAATAATTGCGAAATGCTACCAGGCGACATGCTATCACCTATGCCTGTTTTTCCACTTCCAAAAAAATCAGGAGAACCCCAAATAGGCGATCCTAAACGAGGGAAAAACAAAAAGAATAAGACAGCCAAGGGTAAACCTGTTGCCAGTAGTCCAAGAGTTTGTTTGATTTCGCGTTTATCGAGGAAGTCTTTTTTATTATCGTGTTGAAGAATAAATAAAGTGTGAGTAATCACTAAAACGGATAACAATAAATAGATAACTAGCAATAAATCTTGAGAGTAAAAGAACCGTGTGAGAATAACAAAATAACATAATGTTACCACCATCCATGCATCTCTTTTCTTCCATGTTTCGAGGATTTTCAGTACAGTCATTGCAGCTAGAATTGTAACGCTTATTTCTCGATTAAGTTTAAAGCCTTGAAAATAGACTATAGTTATAAAGGTTGATAAAGTTATCAGTACAATAAGTGCCTTTGGTAAAGGTTTGCTGCGTTTTATTGCTGTCAACCAGCGTGAAAGTACAACGCCAATTAATAACAGTGGAAACCATAATGGGAGGCGAGGAATATGTGGTAATACGGAAATTGTAACAGACAACAAAATCCAGAATATTTGTTTGGAACTAAGCAAGTAGGATGAAGGTTTGATTTTAGCCATGATTTTAGCCATGATTTTCACCAAATAATGCTAAAGCTTTTAAACACGACAAATGATGCTGTGAAGAACAATCAAAGCCAGAGGTATATCCTGGCATCTTTAAACTGTAATCTAGTTGTTGTTGATAAGCACTAATAGCCCATGCAGTTAGTCGAGAAAGTTTATCTTCTTGGTTGGGTAATAAGACTTGTGCATAATCGAGTAATAGTTTATCACCAAGGGTTTGTTGGTATTCACGACTAATTAATTCGCCAGTTTGGGCTGTTCTTTTCCACGCAATCAGGCGAATTGAGTCACCTGGTTGGTAGGATTTAAGCCCATGAAAGTCTTCTCCTTTTTTCACTATTTTCTTGTTGCCTTCATTGCGTTCGTGGTTTGGCAGTGGCGGCGGATTGTTTTCTGGCATGGGGTAGACTAAACATTTAGCATCAATCCTCGTCCAAATCCACGCATAAAATAATCCAAATGGATAGGATGTTTTTAGTTTTATTTTTCCGCCTTCAAGCCATCCTCGTTTTGTTGTGGGTTGAAAAAATATTAATGGTTTTGTTTCTTGTGCGGGAATTTCGAGCAGGCAATTTTGTTTTTTATCTACTTCAACACATATATCGTATTTAGCTGTGATAGATGAAAGGTGTAAGGTAAATTGGGCCTCTTCACCGGCAAATACTGGTTGGGTTGATACCTGTTTTATGACCAAACTATTGAGGTTGAAAAAAACACGATAAAGTGCCACTTGAGCTATCCCGAGTAATAGAAAAGTGAGCATAAGCCCCATGTTATTGTTAAAGTTTAGACTAGCCACAAGCATGAGTAAACTCACAAAACCAAAAAACAGGCCTGGTTTAGTTGGTAATATAAAAACCCTTCGCCAACTAGTAGTTAATGGCAGAGCTTCTGCTTTTTTATGCAGCAAAAGATTAGGGAATAACCGCTTCGCTATTTTGGTGTTAAGGGATACGGGTTTCATCTAAAATCGTTTGTAATAAGAATACTGGGTTTTGTTGTGTTGTCAGGCTACGCATTCTGTGTGATGCAACTGGTAGAAATGCATTCTTGACATCCTCGGGAATAACAAAATCTCTATTGGCAATATAGGCAAGCGCTTGTGATAATCGAAATAAAGCCAGCCCAGCTCGAGGCGACAATCCATTGACGAAATGTTTGTTATCTCGTGTTTGTAGAACCAGTGAATGTAAATAGTCTTTAACTTCTTGACTGGCATGAATATCAGTGATGGTTTTTTGCATAGCATTCAACTGTTGATCTGAAATGATTGCTGACAAATTTGTTTTTTGTTCGTTTAAAAATTCTGATTCGTATAATTTTTTCTCCGCTTCTGCTGATGGATACCCCAGAGAGGTGGATACCATAAAACGATCGAGTTGTGAGTCAGGTAATGGGAAGGTACCAGCATCGTCAGTCGGGTTTTGCGTCGCGATGACAAAGAAGGGAGAAGGCAATTGATGGGTTTGACCATCGATACTGACTTGTTGCTCTGCCATGGCTTCTAATAAAGCGCTTTGAGTACGTGGTGTTCCTCGGTTTAGCTCGTCAGCTAAAAGAAGCTGAGTAAAGATTGGACCATGGAAGAATTTAAAATCTGCACTGCTAGGCTGAAATATTGAAACGCCTAAAACATCACTTGGTAACATATCACTGGTTAATTGAATGCGTTTAAATGTTAATCCCAATACTTGAGAAATAGCGCCTGCAAGTGTGGTTTTTCCAAGTCCTGGCTTGTCTTCAATTAACAAGTGTCCACCAGCTAACAAACAGGCAAAAGACATTTCAACTTGCTCTTTTTTATCAAAAAGTTTAGTGCATACCGCATCTATTGCTTGGTGTATTAATTGATTGTTCAAATTATAATTCCTGTCATTTGTAAATAAAATCAAGTATAACAGAGTGTTGTAAATAATTAAGGTGGTAAATAAAATTTAGTTAAAGTAAAATAATTGCAATCACAGAATACAAATATCAAGATATGACAGAATTTTCAAATATATTGGTTGTCGATGCATCTAAACTTGCCAGAATGTTGATGAAGAAAACAATTCTTAAACACAAGCAGGATTGTAATGTTCATGTTGCAGGTTCTGTGGAAGAAGCTGTTCAGCTAATTGATAATACAGCAATTGATATGCTGATTACGTCGTTAGTGCTTCCTGATGGTGATGGTGTTGAGATTTGCAATCATGTGAGAGCCAATCAACATTATATTCCTGTTCTAGTGGTTTCAGGTGATGTGGATAATCGTGTGCAAGAACGCCTGATGGGTGCGGATGTTACAGACTACCTCGATAAGTCACTTGGAAAGACTGGTCTTCAGTTTTTTATAGAAGGAATTTTATCACCAAAAGTGCAAATTGAAGGGCATGTATTATACGTTGAAGATTCCCGTGTTGTCGCACACGCAACAAAAAAGGTGATGGCAAATCATGGTTTGACTGCTGATCATGTGTTAACTATTACTGATGCAATTGAGCTGTTAGGAACGGAAAAAGAGGCTGTTGAAAAATACGATGTTGTTTTAACTGACTATTATCTTAAGGACAATGAAACGGCTCAATGGTTGATTGAGTATATTCGAGAAATCCAACAAATTAATAAAATTGAACTGCCTTTAGTTGTAATGACTGGTGATGAAAATGAAAAAAATCAAAAACAAATTCTTAAATCTGGAGCGAATGACTTGGTTTTAAAACCTGTTGATAATGATGTGCTAATTAAGAAAGTTCAGTTTCAAATTCGGTTTAAAAAATTTCAAAGGCACAAAAAATAATGACTGAAATAAAATTGCATCAAAGTTGGAAAGATGTTTTGCTTGATGAGTTTGATAAAGATTATATGCGTCAACTTAAGTCTTTCTTAGTTCAGCAAAAGCAACAAGGAATAACAGTTTACCCAAAAGGGCAAGATATATTTAATGCTTTGAATTCAACGCCCTTGGATGAAGTGAAAGTTGTTATTATAGGTCAAGATCCCTATCACGGACCTGAGCAAGCACACGGGTTGTGTTTTTCAGTAAAAAAAGATATAAAGATTCCTCCTTCATTAAGAAATATCTATAAGGAACTGCATTCTGATTGTCAGTTTGAAATACCTAATCATGGAAATTTACAGTCATGGGCAGATCAAGGTGTGCTGTTATTAAATAGTGTCTTAACAGTCAACCAAGCTCAAGCAGGGTCTCATCAGAAAAAAGGCTGGGAAGTTTTTACTGACAAAATTATAGCTGAAGTTAACAATAGAAGAAAAAATGTTGTTTATTTGCTTTGGGGAAGCTATGCACAAAAAAAAGGGCAACAGGTTGATGAGAATAATAATTTAGTTTTAAAAGCTGTTCACCCAAGTCCTTTGTCAGCACATAGGGGATTTTTTGGATGTAAGCACTTTTCTCAATGTAATGCCTATCTTGAACTCAATAAAAAAGAATCTATTCAATGGCAGTTACCTTCGGGTTTATTGTAAATTGTTTTTTTAATGGTTTAGCGAGTTTTTTATTTGTTCAAAGGCTTTTAATTTAATACTGATTTCGGCAATGTCAAATAGTTCAATACTGTTATTGAGTGCCTGAATATATGAATTTAGTCTTTGCGAGTTAATGTCTTGGTTGCACTGTTCTAAACACTGTGTAAATTCTGAAATGGCATTTAGTTGATTGGATTGGGTTGCTTTTTCCCAAAGATAATTACACTTATGATTGATTCTTTGGAGTAATTGTTCTTTTTGTTGCTGGCTCAAATATTCTTCATTAGGTAGAGGCTTGTTTTTACATTTTATTGTGGAATTAAGTGTATGGCCTAGGTAGTTAGCAAGTAATTTAATGAGTTGGTTTTTATCGATAGGTTTGCGAATATACTCATCAAAAAGAGCAGTAATAGCCTCATCATTTGAATCCAGCGTTGAAGCTGTTAATGCAATAATTGGCAGATTTGGTTGTGTTTCCTTAATTTTTACTGTTGCCGTATAACCGTCCATTTTTGGCATGCGGATATCCATTAATACAAGATCTATCTTAAACTTGTTTACCGCTTCTATTGCTTCTAAGCCATTTTCTGCTTCAATAAATTCCAGCTTTGATTCAGAAAAAATTTCAGTGACTAAAAAACGGTTGTAGTTGATATCATCAACTACCAGTACTTGAGCTTTTTTAAATGTGATTTCATTAGTGTTAGGTTTAGTAAATATCTTTAACTCACTTGTATCAATTGCTGCAATATCTACATTGTTTAATCGCACAGAAAAGGTGGACCCTTGTCCTTTTGAACTAATCACTGAAATAGTGCCATTCATTTTGTCAATAATTTTTTTAGAAATGGCTAGACCTAGTCCCGTGCCTTTATAGAGGTTGTGGTCTTGCCCTTTTTGTTGCTCAAAGGGGGCAAAAATAGTGCTTAATTGTTTTTGTGCAATACCGATACCAGTGTCAGATATTTCTATTAATAAATCTACTTTACTCTGGTGGTCATCAACTGCAATTATTTTCGCAGTTAATTTTATGGTACCTTTGTCTGTAAATTTGAGGGCATTTCCCAAAAGATTTAACAAGACTTGGCGAAAGCTTCTGGGGTCAAGAATAAGACTGGATGGAATTGTGGAATCAATGTTAACTTCAAATCCTAAATCTTTTTTATTAATACTCACAGAAAACAATTGGCAAACCTCATTAATTAAGTCGTGGAGGTTTACTGCTTTTGTTTGAATTTCGAATTTCCCCGCTTCTATTTTTGATAAATCCAAAATATCATTGATTAAACTCAGGAGATTGTTACCCGCTTGCTTTATCGTTGTTATTATTCTATTTGTTTTTTCATCATCGATGCGTTCTGCTAATACATCAGTAAATCCAATAATTGCATTCATTGGCGTTCTGATTTCGTGTGACATGTTAGCTAAAAATTGACTCTTGGCTTTGTTTGCACTTTCTGCTTGATTTTGTGCATCAATGAGTTGTTGTGTGAGTTTGACATGATTCGAAATATCACGCCATATTATATAGATAGCGTCTTCACCCAAATACTTAATGGGGATTTGAATAACATCAATCCAAAAATCCTTGTTATTTTTGGAATGTGCTTTTAATTTATATCGGGCATAACCATCCTCTATACATTTGCGCACCATTTTTTTGATTAATGTAATTGAATTTGAGCCGTCTGGTTGAGTGACCTGAATTAAATCAGCTAGATTGGAATTAATCACTTCTTGTTTATTGGTAAAACCTAACATGGTAATTGCAGTTTTATTACAATCCACAAGTTGCTTGTCAATTGCGACCATAATGCCATCAGGTGAACTCTCTATAAGTCTTCTTAAGGTTTCTCTTTCTTGTGTTAATGCTGTTTGGATTTTTTTACGTTGTTTTATTTCTTTTGATAACACCCAGGCTCGTAGAACGACGAGTGCGGAAATAATAACTAGTAGTGAAAGTAACCAAGTAAAAAGAGGGTTTTTTTCTTTTTTTTGCCATTTAAGAAATATTTGATTTCTTTCAGTTGCAGTAATATCAGACAGGGCTGCATTTAAAATGCTAATAAGCATTTCATTATCCTTATTTGTTGCCATGTATAATCTGTTTAATGGCATTTCTTTTGATGACATTAATGGAACTATTGAATTGATAGATAGCTTATCTAAGGTGTAGTTTAGTGCAGTGTATGAATCGTAGAGCATATCTGCCTTGTTTTCGAGTACGGCAAAGATTGCTTCTGTCAATGTATTTGTGGAGATTATTTTTAGATTTGGGTAGTTTGTTTTAAGTTGAGTTTCATAAGAAAAATCTTTTGGAATCGCTATACGTAGATTGGTAGATTGCTCAATAGTGGAGTTGCTTAAGTCATTGCGAATGAAAAAGTAATTAAAAACATCATAATAAGCACTGGTAAAATTAAGGTATTCTTCTCTTTGAGGGGATTTATTTAATATCGGCAATAAGTCAAGTTCTCCTTTTTTAATTTTGGCTAAATTATTTTTCCATTGATCGAATTCCATAACAAAAACCAATCCAGTTTTTTTTGATATTAAATCAAGAATGTCATGACTGATTCCTATGTGTTTTAATGTGTTATTTTGTTTTTTTTCGACAAAGTCAAAGGGTGACCAGTCTAAACCTCCAGCTGTTTTGATTGTAGGGTGTTGTTGAATCCATTCTAACTGGGCTTGAGTGAGTGCTAATTTCGAATAAGCATCCGAGTAATGCAACGCTAGAAATAAATAAAGGCTAACCTTGAATAATTTGAGTAACTTCATCTATTTTGTCAATTAAAATTTCTACTAACAGAGGATCAAAATGAATGCCTTTTTCTTTTTTGATATAATTTACAGATTCTTCAATAGTCCAAGCTTTTTTATAATGCCTCTCATGAGTCAGTGCATCAAAAACATCGGCAAGGGCGACGATACGACCAAATATATGAATGTCTTCTCCTGCGAGTCCTTCTGGGTATCCTGATCCATCCCATTTTTCATGGTGTTGAGATGCGATAATTGAGGCTCCTTTGATAAATTTCCTTTTAGAGTGTTTTAAAAATCTATTAGCAAGAGTTGTGTGGGTTTTCATTATGGCTCTTTGTTCATTATTTAGTGAGTTAGGTGAGTGTAAAATTTCCAATGGTATAGCGATTTTGCCAATGTCGTGCATCGGGGCTGCGTGGTAGATAATATTTTCTTCTTCTTGAGAAATGCTAGGGTGGTATTTTGCCAATAGTCGAGACAAATTGGCAACCCTTTTAAGGTGTTGACCTGTTTCATCTGAGGTTACTTCCATGAGTTCAGTTAGAATGGCTATCATTTCTTTCTGGTTCATTTCAATTTCAGAACTTAATCGACTCTCTTTTCTTATAATTTCTGTCACAAGAGATGTGTTTTTCTTTTCTAATTTTAGTTTGGCTGTATAGAGTTGTAATTGTGTGTTGACTCTTGCTAAGAGTTCTTCTGCATGAAATGGCTTAGAAATATAATCGTTCCCTCCAACTTTAAATGCTTTACTAATTGAATCTATATCTGTTCGAGCAGTTAGAAATATTATGGGAATGTTTTTGAGGCTTTTATCTTCTTTGATTAATCTACAGACTTCAAAGCCATCTATTTCTGGCATCATTACATCAAGAAGAATGAGGTCATAGTGGTTTTTGTTAATTAAATCTATGGCTTCCTTGCCATTAAGAGCAAAAGAAAAATCATAGCTCATTTCTTTCAAAATATTCATTACTACCTGAATGTTTTCAGATATGTCATCGACTATTAATATTTGATAATTTAGTTGCATGATAAGTGGTTTAAGTTAGTAACCTATTTCTATTGAGGTGATTAGAATTCCAAAATAACATAAGTTAACATCTACTACCTTAGATGATAACATAGTTTATTACACAAGTGAACTTTTAAAATGGAAGTGTTAGGCTGTTGTCTACTGCTAGTATTTGGGCTCTAAACTCTTCTTTAATATTTTCTAATGCCGTTTCATTGTCTGCATCAAAGCGTAAAACCAAACAAGGGGTTGTATTTGAACATCTTATCAAACCCCATCCATCGGCAAAATCTGCTCTTATGCCATCAATGGTAGTGATGTTAGCATCAGGAAATTGTGCGGCTTTTTGAAACTTCTCCATAAAGGCATAATTTTCCCCTTCCTGAGTATGACACTTAAGTTCTGGGGTGCTAACGCTATTGGGTAATTCGTCAAATATTTCATCAGCAGGCCTGTCTTGATGGTCAATGATTTCAAGTAAACGTGCGGCAGCATAAATACCATCATCAAATCCAAACCATCGCTCATTGAAGAAGAAGTGACCACTCATTTCACCAGCTAGAGCTGCATTGGTTTCTTTTATTTTAGCTTTAATAAAGGAGTGTCCAGTTTTCCAAATAATTGGTAAACCACCATATTTAACAATCTCTTTTGGTAAGTGTCCTGTGCATTTAACATCGAAGATAATGCTGGCACCAGGTTGACGAGTTAAAACATCTTGAGCATAAAGCATGAGAACTCTATCTGGGTAGATGATTTCACCTGTATTTGTTACGACACCAAGTCGATCAGCATCCCCATCAAAAGCTATACCTAAATCTGCACCAGAGGCTTTAACCGCTGCGATGAGGTCTGAAAGGTTTGCAGGTACACTTGGGTCAGGATGATGGTTAGGAAAGCTGCCGTCAATTTCACAATGCAATGGTATAACCTCACATCCAATTTCCTCAAGCAATTGTGGACCAATTTCGCCACCAATTCCATTACCACTGTCAACAACAATCTTTAGCTCATTCTCAAGTTGAATATCTGATGAGATATAGTCAATATAGTCATCAACAATATCCATTTCTTGTTCGCTTCCATCGCCTGTGTCAAGTTCATGATTAATGATGGATTTATATAAATTCATTATTTGTTTCCCAGATAATGTTTCACCATCAAGCATGATTTTAACCCCATTGTAATTGGATGGGTTATGACTACCTGTAAGCATTACACCAGAACCTGTTCCTAAATGATGTGTGGCAAAATAAAGGACTCCTGTTGGAACTGCACCAACATTTATAACGCTACAACCACTTTCAATCAACCCTTCAACTAAAGCTTTTAGTAACATTTCTCCAGATAATCGACCATCTCTTGCTACAACGATTTCAGTTTTTCCTCTTTTGATGTTTTCTGTGCCAATAGCCTGACCAATGAGTCTTACTGCATCGCTAGTGAGTGACTCATCAACAATGCCTCTGATATCATAGGCTCTAAAAATAGATTTATCGATGTCAATTTCTTTACTTTGTTTCTTATCAGTATTCATTGTATCTTCGTTATGTTTTTCTACTGTTTCTTCAATGTTTTGTAGAGCGTTTACTTCGGCAACATGGACGTATTTATGTCGCTCTTTACGCTTTAGTTTTTGTTGTTTTGTTTTCTTAATTGTAAGTAAACTTACACCTGCTAATAACAGAACTGAGGAGAGTAAACCAATTATTGTCGATAGGGTGGTTATACCTCTAAACAAGAAAAAAGGAGGGAGGTAAGATGATTCGACACTAAAATAACTGTCAGCAATTGCTGTGGAATTAAGTGGCAATAAGTCTTTAGTGTTGTCCTTCAAACCCCAGATTTTTAAGTTGACTAAACTATAGCTGCCTGATTTTTGAATCAATTTTACCTGACCTTCATCTAAATCTATATTTGATAAACCTTGAAAAATAACTTGTGCAGGCAAGCTAATAATAAGGTAATTATCGTTGTTATTGTCAATAATATAAACGTAGTTGAGGTATTGGTTTTGTCGTCCAAATAAATGAATTTCAGCGACTGGATTACTGTTGCCTTTTTTTGTTTTTTTGAGCATGTCTAGGGTGGCGTAATTTATAGCGGGAAAGTCTTGAGGCTCGATAGTTTTCAAGTCTCGCTTAGTTATTTTCACCCGCAAGGCAATTGGTAAAGCTTTCTTTATGTCATCGATAATTTCGTCATTACTTTTTTTGTTTATGTTTGAAAGCTGTTGCAATGCGATTTCATCGACATCTTTTTTATTTTTTAAAAAGTTACTTTGGATGATGTTGACAACTTCAGAAGAAAAGTTGTTTAGCTGAGACTTGGTTTGAGCCTCTTTAAAAATATTTAATAAAGTCATTGAAAAGAGAACTGTTAAAACCAATGCAATAATAATAAAAATTGAGCTCAAAACAGTGCTGGTTAGATTGCTAGTAAAATAACCTTTTTGATTGTGGATATTTGCTCTTGTCATTGTTTTTATTCCTTTATTTAGTATAGATTATTTGCCAGAATGACCAAAACCACCTTCGCCTCTATCGGTCTGTGTAAAAGTGTCAACAACGGTAAACTGTGCTTGGACAACGGGAATAATGACAAGCTGAGCAATTCTTTCCCCTGCTTGTATTGTATAGTCTTTATTGCTTCTATTCCAGCACGAAACAAACAGCTCCCCTTGATAATCTGAATCAATGAGTCCGACAAGATTTCCTAACACGAGACCGTGTTTATGCCCTAGTCCTGAACGTGGTAAAATTATTGCAGCAAGGTTACTGTCTTTTACATAAACTGATAGTCCTGTTGGAATAAGGTGAGTTTCACTTGCTTTGATTGTTAGGGGCTGGTCGATACAAGCCCTTAAATCCATACCGGCAGAACCTTTGGTTGCATGACCAGGAAGTCCAAATTTCCCAACAAATTCTTTGTTAATTATTCTGATTTCTATTTCTTTCAACTTGTTTGTGCTGTATTTAATAGGATAATTTTAAACTATTCATATTGATTTCACTAGCTCTTATGGTAATTTTCTTACAAGTAGCTAAGCATTTTGCTGATATGAACTTCCTTTTAAGTCAATATAATGTGTTGTTTTGGAAGAACAATATGGGAATTAATCAATGGCCAAAATCTGAGCAGCCAAGAGAGAAGTTGTTGCAATATGGTGCATCACGTTTAAGCAATGCTGAATTGTTGGCAATATTTTTAAGAACCGGGATAAAAGGCAAGTCTGCAATCGAGTTGGCTCAGGAGTTGTTGCATCGTTTTGGTAGTATCAGCAATATATTGGATACAAATTTAAAGTCATTTACCCAAGTAAAAGGAATAGGAAGTGCCAAATATTGTCAGCTTAAAGCAACAGTCGAATTAGTAACACGCCACTTCAATGGCAAAGTTGAAGAGACTCATAGTTACAACAATCAGGACGTTGTTAAAAAATTCCTATTGTGCCACTTCTTTAACTTGAAAAATGAAGTGTTTGCATGTATGTTTCTTGATAATAAGAATAAGTTAATCAAGATTGAAAACTTATTTACTGGCACAATTAATCAAGCTCAAGTTTATCCGAGAGTCTTAGCACAATCGTGTTTAGAAAATAATGCTGCTGCTGTTATTCTTGCCCACAATCACCCTTCAGGGAATTTAAAAGCAAGTCAGTCAGATATTGACATCACTAAAAAATTAATCGTTACCTTGAAATTAATAGATGTACGGGTTTTAGATCATTTTATTGTTGGTAAAAATGAAGTCATGTCTATGGCTCAATATGGTTTAATGTAAGTGGGTTAAAGAAATCCCCGTCTCAGCGCTGTAGCCTTTATCAAGGGAATAACCATTAATTGCAGGCTACGCCTTGGTATGAGTATTTCTTTAACTCCTGATGAGCGGTATTATCTAGCAGGGTTAATAACTAAATTTAGAACATTGGAACATACCACATGAATTATTGAATATAATTTGTATTTTTAGTTGTAGTTATATTAAACTAAGAATTCTTGGTTAGGTAATAATTAAAAAGGTAAGAACAAATAGTGACATATCAAATCAAAGCAGCAGCATTAGTTGAAAAAGGTAAGTTCAAACGTGCGGTTAAGTTAATGACCAAGTCAATTAAAAAAGATCCAGAAAATCAAAATCTTTATCGGATCAGGTTTGAGTATGGTCAATTTATACCTTTCGATAAAATTTACCACCAAGCCACCGAAGAATATTTTCGTTTCTTGTTAAATCGGGAAACCTCAGGTTATATTATTCATGACCATTATTCTGTCTACTTAAGTACAACTCAGGGAAGAATTGGCATAAGTGATGATTTGTTGCTTAATTTAGCCGCCATATTTGCAGGGCATGGGTTTGAAAATGATGCTGTGTATATCATCAATAGAATTATTCGACAGAAAGTGAAGCCGACCTTGTTGGTAGATCCGATTGTTTCACTTGTCAACTACTATATTGATAATGGACAGAAGCAAAAGGCTACTCAATATGTTCAATACATGATAGATTTTTATCCAACTCATCCAATGACCCGATACATTGTAGGTGTTTATAAACAAGCGAAGAAAAAATAAATAATAGACTGGGTATTATTGTGTGACCTCTACTTAATCTGAATAATTTTAGATTGAGTTTTTTGTAAATTCATAAATTCTCTGACTTGTTTAATTATGCCGTTGCTATCAATTTGTGCTTCATTCAGTAAATCTTCTCTAGAGCCGTGGTTCTGATACGAATCGGGCAAGCCTAGATTTAGAATGTTCACAGAAGACTTAAGTTGCGCTAAAACTTCATTAACTCCGCTGCCTGCACCACCTTTAATCACATTGTCCTCAATGGTCACTATCAGATCATGTTTTTGTTGCATCTGCTCTATCATTTCAAGATCCAAGGGTTTAACAAAGCGCATATTAACAACGCTGGCATCTAAAGTTTGTGCTGCGATTTTCACATCATCAAGAGTTGACCCAAAAGATAAAAGGGCAATGTTTGTGCCTTTTGATATAAGTTTTGCTTTGCCAATAGTGAGTTTTTTCATTTTTGGAACGATTGCAATGCCAGAGCCTGTACCACGGGGGTATCTTACCGCAGCGGGCGAATTAAGCATGTAACCGGTATAAAGCATCTGTCTGCATTCGTTTTCATCGGCAGGGGCCATGATTGTCATGTTTGGTACACAGCGTAAGAAGCTTAAGTCCATGCTCCCTGCATGGGTTGAACCATCAGGGCCAACAACGCCACCACGGTCGATGGCAAATAATACCCCTAAGTTTTGGATGGCAACATCATGAATTAATTGGTCATAGGCACGTTGTAAAAAGCTCGAATAAATTGCCACAACAGGCCTGATGCCTTCACAAGCCATTCCAGCAGCTAGAGTTACTGCGTGTTGTTCGGCAATCCCTACATCAAAATAACGTTTTGGGAATAGTTTTGAAAACTCAACCAATCCAGAACCTTCGCGCATCGCAGGGGTAATACCGACAAGTTTGTTGTCATCACGTGCCATGTCACATAACCATTGCCCAAAAACTTGAGTATATGTCGGTTGAGTGGGCTTTTGTTTAGCTACGACACCGACTTTGGGGTCAAATGCAGAAACAGCATGGTATTTAATAGGGTCATTTTCGGCTGGTTTATAACCTTTGCCTTTTTTGGTGATAATGTGTAAAAATTTTGGGCCCTTGGTTTCTTTAATGGTTTGCAGTGTTTTGACTAGTTGGTTAACATCGTGTCCATCAATTGGACCAAAATACAAAAAGCCAAGTTCTTCAAATAAAGTAGAAGGTATCAACATTCCTTTGGTGTGTTCTTCCCAACGTGACATGAACTTCCACAACCACGAATCACGTTTCATAATGCGTTTTGAGGTTTCGCGCATTTTGTTATAGAAGCGGCCGCTGACAATCTTCACTAACATGCGCGAAAAAGCACCAACATTTGGAGAAATGGACATTTCGTTCTCATTTAACACCACTAACATATCAGCTTCGATGTCACCGCCGTGATTTAATGCCTCAAATGCCATGCCTGCTGTCATGGCTCCATCGCCAATAACTGCAATTGACTTTCGTTCTATTCCAAGTTGTTTTGATGCCAGTGCCATGCCAAGGGCTGCGCCAATTGAGGTTGATGAATGACCCACGCCAAACGTATCGTATTGACTCTCACATCGTTTTGGAAAAGGAGTTAGCCCGCCTTTTTTCTTAATGGTTTGGATCGTGTCCTTACGCCCGGTTAAAATCTTATGTGGATAAGCTTGATGACCAACATCCCAAACAATTCTATCATCAGGTGTGTTGTAAACATAATGCAAGGCAACGGTTAATTCAACTGTTCCAAGACCTGAACCAAAATGGCCGCCAGATTTAGAAACTGAATTGATTAAGAATTCACGTAATTCATCGGCAACTTGAGGCAGTTGTGATTCGTCAAGTTTTCTTAAATCATTGGGTAAGTTGATAGATTCAAGTAAGTTTGTTTGTTGCTTTGTCATCTTAATATCTATTTAATAAGAGCATTATTATCTCTTAAATGGGTATTATCGTCAAAGAAACAATAGCTTATCATTCAATCAAAGTTTAAATTTGAAGTTTTATTAAACTTATCTCAAATGTCGAGCTACCAATTCGCTTGTTTTTGGCGTGTATTTGATGTCTTGCATAAGGATGTTTTTTTCGCCACGTGTGAGTTCTTGGTATTGACCTGGCGGGGGCGTTCATATGTGTCCTTGTTTTCTGTTTGCTTTCAATCGTAATTTAATGCTGATACTGCTATTACTGCGTAGGAATGCATAAAAAAATCGTTAAGATTCTGATTTTTAGATTGACATATCTAGATGGGGGGGGGTTAACATAGGCAGTATCTATTATTAATGTACAAATGTGAACATTTACAAAATAAAACCATTAATTGCATTTTCTGCATGGTTTGTTTTAAAATAGATTAGGAAATATGTTTTACCTAAAATAAAACCACGGAGATAGTCCACGATGAAAAAGCTAATATTACCACTAATAATTTTATTTCAATGCCATCAAATTATGGCACACCACTTTCCAACAACCCCACCAAACACCCCAGGATTTCCACTTTATCCTGTCACTTCAATTAAAGCCCATACAATCTATGAAGGCGATGAGGTTTTTATTGGGTATTCTCAAACTCGCAACCCTTGTTTAGCGAAAACTCCCAACATTGATGGGGATACAGAGTTTATACAAATAGATGGTAACAACAATATCGATATTACGGTATCTGGTTCAGCTAGCTTTATCTGCTTAAATCATGATATGTTTTTAGAATTCTATCAGTTTTATAGCTTAGGTAATTTACCAGTTGGCACTTACAATATTCAGATGTACTGGACGCGTCCATCCCTTCCTTTTCCTACTCCAATAGGAAATACTAGGTTGCCACTCGGAGAAAACATCCAGTTTCAAGTGTTAGCACCTGTTGTTATTCCATTATTTAATCTTTACTCACTTGTTGTCCTTGGAGGTATACTTATGTTTGTTTCGTTCTTATATTTACGCAAAAAGTCAAAAATAGTTTTACTGTCTATTGTCAGCTTGTTACTTTTTTCTGGAAATTTATCTGCTAAAAAGTTTCATTTAATTTTATCTACAAATCCTGGCACGCCAAGTGCTGATGATATTGTCAATCAAGCTTCAACATCTCCTTCACCGCCTGCTTGGATATTAAGTTCATTTAATCTGAACTCGCCCTCAAGTGTTGATTATTTGATAACTGACAGACCA
>Ga0256834_1000117_pt1 | contig 52378 bp, 53 predicted proteins | sample 4281140metaG_FD_190536 | JGI IMG/M metagenome (GOLD analysis project Ga0256834, IMG submission 190536) | Hydrothermal vent microbial communities from East Pacific Rise, Pacific Ocean - 4281-140 | ecosystem: Environmental > Aquatic > Marine > Hydrothermal vents | place: Pacific Ocean: East...
GTGGTATTTCTATCCAAACGTCCTACCGGATAAATCCGAACCGGAGCCGATTTTTCAACCAATTCCATCACTGTTTTACGACCTTTTTCATCTTCGGTAGTGGTTATAAAATTTTTAGGTTTGTTCAGCAATACATAAACCTTTTTCTCGGGTTTGATGGTTTCGCCGTTAAACTGAACTTTATCGTCGAGCTTTACTTTGTATCCCATTTCGGTCACAATTTGCCCGTTTACACTTACCGCTCCTATTTTGATTAACTCATCCGCTTCGCGACGCGAAGCTATTCCGGCATGTGCCAAATATTTGTTTAAACGCATACTACCGTCGGTTTTGGTAGCCGGCTGCTTGGTTGGATTATTTTTCGACTTAAATTTTCGGGGTGATGAAATTTTGACTTTTTTCGATACTCCTTTTCTGTTTCCTTTCTTGTTCATGATTCTTTTTATTTAGTTGTATTATTTTCAACAACTATTCCGAAGCAAAGATATGACATTTTGACATATAAAATTCTCTGTTATAAAGAAAAAAATATCTGGCATGTTTATTGTAAATTTGACGATGAAAATAAAGAAATTTATGCAATTGATACCGGTAAACTCATACGATGACATAGTACAAAACGCTGATGATAAAAAGTTTATATTGATTTTTAAAAAAGGAACCGCCCATTCGGATTGCGCCTTTAATAATTTATCTAAAATTGAAGACGTAAAAATTCTGTCAGTTGATGTAAATCATGTCAGAGATGTGCATACTCATTTTGGAGTTAATTCGGTTCCTTCCTTAGTGATTGTTAAAAATAACAAAGTTGAAAATATTGTCAAAGGTTGTCAAACAACCAATTATTACGACCAAATTATACACGAACGAAAAATCAGTTATACAACCAACGACGGTAAACCGCAAAAACGGGTAACCGTTTATTCGACACCAACTTGTACGTTTTGCAACAAACTGAAAAAATATTTTAACAAACACGGTATCAAATATACCGATATCGATGTATCGCGTAACCAACAAGCCGCTATGGAAATGGCACGCAAAAGTGGACAACGCGGAGTGCCGCAAACCGAAATAGACGGACAAATTATCGTTGGTTTCGATACAGCAAAGTTAAGCAGATTATTAAATATACCAACCGAATAAATAACTAAAAATCAATAAGATATGAGAGAGTTACAACCCTTAAACGAAAATGTATTGTTAGAACTTACAGACGAATTTACCGAAGAAAAGACCCCTTCGGGCATCATAATACCCGATAGTGCCAAAGAAAAACCATCGTTAGGTCGTGTTTTGGCTTTGGGCAATATTGAAGATGCCGCCGTTCAACCCGGCGATGTGGTAATGTATAAAAAATTTGCCGGCAATAAAGTCGAATTGGACGGCAAAGAATATTTAATATTACCTTACGCCGATATTTTGGCAAAAATATCAGAAGTTGACAGTATTTAACTAACTTGTAAATAACAAAACAAAAAGAGGTTGCCAAATTGTATGGCAACCTCTTTTTGAATCATAACAAAAGCTTAATTCTTATTGCCAAGCATCACCAATTCATTAATTTGTACTTCGGTAATATACCGCTTGGTGCCGTCTTGCGCATCATAAGTGCGATTGACCAATTTACCTTCAATAGCTATTTCTTTGCCTTTATCGACATAGTTCTCTATGATTTCGGCAGTCTTTCCCCATGCAATCAAATTGTGCCAATAGGTTTGAGTTATTTTTTCGCCTTCTTTAAAATAAACTTCGTTGGTGGCAATACTCAATTTTGCCAATTTACGTCCGTTCTCCAAATTTTTGATTTCGGGAGTTTGTCCTACATGTCCGATTAATCTTACTGAATTTCTTAAAGTTGTCATAATAATAAAATTTTAATGGTTAATAAATAAAACTAATTTTTACGTGCGTCGATTTGTTTTTAAATGACACTGCAAACATACGACAAGCTCCAAATATTATTCGGTTAATAAATATTTACTTTCGTTTAAATTCGTTTATAAGTATTTGTTGTCGTTTATGTAGTTGTTAATCAAATATTTATAGATATTATTAATTCAATAGGAAACAAAAATTTATCGAATATCGGGTGTCAAACGATTTTCAATCAACCTGTTTTTGTATTGTTGAATAAAGGCTTTGAGTTTGCGTTCCATAGGTTTTATATCTACGGGCGATTGGAACAAAATATTATTTTGTAATAAACGGTCTTTATTGTAATTGTATAATCCAATGGTTTTTTCGTTTCTAAAACGCAATAAATAATCACCTTGCATAAATTCCCAAGTTCCGCCTGAATAATTGACAACAAACGGATTTTTTTCTGTCTTCGGATCATTGCCAAAACTCAAAATACTGCCTGTATAATTTAGTTTTCGTAACAATCGCGGCATTATATCAATTTGCTGTGTAAGCGTGCTGTCGAGTTTTATATCGTTTTTGTTTCCGGGTTCATAAAATATGATGGGAATGGCATGACTGCCTACGGTCGAATTGTATTGTGGCAAAATACTCTGATTGCAATGGTCTGCCGTAATAACAAAAATTGTGTTCTGATACCAGGAACTTTGACTTGCCAATTCAAAAAAATGTTTTAGAGCATAATCGGTATATTGAACGACTTTGTGTATGGGCAAAGGTCCGCCTTTAAATTTTCCTTCAAAACCTTTGGGCAATTTAAAAGGGTGATGTGATGAAAGTGTAAAAACCGTTGCAACAAAAGGTTGTGTAAAAGTATCTAAGGTTTTTGCCATAAAAGGTAAAAATTTGTCGTCGGGTATGCCCCAATGTCCGTCAAAATCGGCATCGTTGTTATACTCGGTCATTCCGTAATATTCGTCAAATCCGGCTAAGTTGACAAAAGCATCAAATCCCATGGAACCGTTGGGTGCTCCGTGAAAAAAAGCGGTTTTATAAGCTTGTTGTTTCAATATTTTTCCCAACCCCAAGAGTTTGTTAGTGCCATAAGGCGATAAAACATAAGGTTGCACCAACGATGGTACCGATGTCAATATGGAAGGCATGGCATCAATAGATTTTCGTCCGTTGGCGTAAGCATTGGTAAAAGTATGACTTTGTTGCATCAAACTGTCAAGAAAAGGGGTGTATCCTTTGTATCGGGGTATGTCGCGATTAAGTAAACCTGTATATTCACGTGCCAAACTTTCAACTATAATGATAACAACGTTTTTGTTTTGAAAACTCGAATCGGCTTCAAAGTGCTTTACCGGATTAAAAATTTGTTTTACTTCTGTTTCACTAAAATACTGCACCGGCTTAAAAGCTTGTTTTTTCAAAGTTCGAATAATGGTAAAGGGTGTATTCAAAACTATTGCCATTTCCAAAGGCTTGTTGATATAAGCACCGGCATTGTTCATGTTTATAGGACGTGTGTCGCGTGTAAAACCGCCTCTGATACCTACAATTGAAAAATATAAAACCAACAACAATACCGAAAAAGCCGATAAAAAATTTTTTAAATTAAATTGTTTTTGATACATGGGTGTGTCAAATAATCGATACCAACGAAATAATATCCAAATAAAGAAACCGAACAATAAAAATCCCCACCAAAAATCTTGTAAAAATTGCACAAACAAAACACCTATGTTGCCTTCACCGGCAAACATAAACAATTCAATCGTAGAACGTTTTAATATGTAATCAAAATAAAAAATATCCATCAAATTAAAAGCTATCCCCAAAGAATTGGTCAATATAAACAAACCGAATAAAAATTTGCGATAAATCAAGTTGTCGGTAAAGGGATAAGGAAATAAGTATAAAACAATATACAACAGATTTAGATATAAAAGTGCCGTCAAGTCAAAACGTAAACCGCCCCACATCATTCGCAAATAAGCCCCCCCATCAACTTGTTGAAAATGATGGTGGTTATAGATAAAGAATATCAACCGCATCAATTGATACAAAACAAACAAGATGCTCAAACGCTTGATCAAAACCGATAATTTGTTGATAATATACTTCATATTGTAAGTTTTGCCTTTTTTTATTACCTATAAAAAACATACACAAATGTTCGATATTTATCGTGTTTTTTTCGAAAGCTTTACAGGTATGATTTTTTGTTCTGTCAAACCTTATTTTATCATTTTTACCACTTCGGGAGGCACTAAACTCGACACATCGCCGCCGTTACGATAAATATCTCTTACAATACTGCTACTGATATATGAAGTATCGGGACCGGTCAGCAAAAAAACCGTTTCAACACCCCCCAATTTACGGTTGGTTTGTGCTATGGCTTTTTCAAATTCAAAATCTGCCGGATTACGTAATCCGCGTAAGATAAATTTCAAATGGTGTTTGTGGCAAAAATCCACTGTCAAACCGGTATAATCGGTAACCGTTATTTTCGGTTCGTTTTGATAAACGGCTTGTATCATTTGTTTTCGTTTATCTACATCAAACATATATTTTTTATCAACATTAATTCCAATGGCAATGATTAATTGGTCAAAAAGCGGTAAGGCTCTGTTGATAATATCGGTATGTCCCAAAGTAATGGGGTCAAAAGAACCCGGAAAAACAGCTATTTTCATATTTACTAGAATTTTACGGGTAAAGGTATAAAATTTTAACTTAAAAAGAATGTCATGTAAGTCCTTGTTTCAATCTCTTGTCAAAACCAATAATTATTAAGTTATTGATTATCAAACAAAAATATACCAATAAAAATTACCCTTTAAAATTTATTTTTCGCATACGTAAGTTTTTCGGTGTTATTTCCAGGTATTCATCGTCGCGAATATATTCCATTGCTTCTTCGAGTGAAAAACGAACTTTGGGAGCAATTTTCATATTTTCGTCCGAGCCCGATGCTCGCATATTGGTTATTTTTTTGCCTTTGGTCAAATTAGCCGTTATATCTTTGTCTCGTGTATTTTCACCAACCACTTGACCTACATAAACTTCTTCTTGCGGTTCAACAAAAAAACGACCTCTGTCTTGCAAACGGTCTAACGAATAAGCCGAAACTTTTCCGGCTTCCATTGAAACTATGGCTCCTTTATTTCGTTCGGGTATATCACCTTTGTAAGGTGCATATTCTCTAAAACGGTGATTCATAACAGCCGTGCCGGCAGTTGCCGTCAAAATACTGTTTCTCAATCCGATAAGACCTCTCGAAGTAATATCAAATTCCAGATGCATAACATCACCTTTGGGTTCCATTGCCAGTAAGTCGCCTTTACGGTTTGAAACCAATTCAATGACTTTACCGCTGTAAGTTTCGGGCACATCAATTATCAAAGTTTCGTATGGTTCGTGTTTTTTTCCGTCAATTTCTTTGTATAAAACTCGGGGTTTGCCTACTTGCAGTTCGTAGCCTTCGCGTCGCATGGTCTCAATAAGAACGGACAAATGCAATATACCGCGTCCAAAGACATTAAATTTATCTTCGGTATCGGTAGGTTCAACTCGCAGAGCCAGATTTTTTTCGGTTTCTTTTATCAAACGGTCTCGCAAATGTCGCGAAGTTACATATTTGCCTTCTTTTCCAAAAAAGGGTGAATTGTTAATGGTAAACAACATACTCATAGTAGGCTCGTCAATGGCAATTCGTTCCAAAGCTTCGGGGTGTTCTACATCGGTAATGGTATCTCCTATTTCAAAATTATCCATACCCACAATGGCACAAATGTCTCCGCTTTGCACTTCGGTTACTTTTTCTTTTCCTAAACCGGTAAAAACATAAAGCTCTTTAACTCTTGATTTTTGGGGCGGGTGTTCTCTGCCGAGCAATAACACATCTTCACCTTGTTTGATTACACCTCTAAAAATACGTCCAATAGCAATACGACCGACAAAATTGGAATAATCCAACGAAGTAATTTGCATTTGCAAAGGTCCTTCATTATGCGGAGCTTCGGGAATATGTTCAACTATGGTATCTAACAAAGGTTTGACGGTTCCTGTTGGTTGTGTCCAGCCTTCGGTACTCATCCAGCCTTGTTTTGCCGAACCGTAAACCGTAGGAAAGTCCAGTTGCTCTTCGGTAGCCCCCAAATTATACATCAGGTCAAAGATTTGTTCTTGCACTTCATCGGGTTTGCAATTTTCTTTATCAACTTTGTTGATAACCACTATGGGCTTTAACCCCAATGAAATGGCTTTGCTCAAAACAAAACGGGTTTGTGGCATGGCTCCTTCAAAAGCATCGACCAGCAACAATACACCGTCAGCCATTTTTAATACCCGTTCGACTTCACCCCCGAAATCGGCGTGACCGGGTGTGTCTATTATATTAATTTTTACGCCGTCATAATCGACCGATACGTTTTTTGACAAAATGGTTATACCTCTTTCGCGTTCCAAATCATTGGAATCGAGCAACAAGTCTTTGTGTTCTTTTCGCTCGTCGAGCAGGTTGCTTTCTTGAATAATTTTGTCCACCAAAGTTGTTTTACCGTGATCGACATGCGCTATAATGGCAATGTTTCTAATGGATTTCATAAATATTTTTATAATCGATTGTCCGTAAGACATTTTAAGCGGCAAATATACACTATTTTTTTAGACACCTATGATTGTTAATAAGGCATAATAACTTCAAAATAACATACAAATTAGACCAAATCGATTTATAAAATGATTTGTTATAACAATCGGTTGTTAATATTTATCCTTATTTTATGAACAACATTAAAATTTGTATTTTTACCAAAATTTTTATCATGTTTTTACAAGAAAACGATTGGGTGGCTTTGGTTAGTCCGGCAGGATTTTTACCGGATGATACCGTTGTTAAACATGCCGTTAAGTTATTGAAAAAATGGCATTTGCGTGCCTATGTAGCGCCTCATGCTTTGGAAAGATACGGACATTTTGCAGGCACCGACACACAGCGTCTCTCCGATTTGCAAGAGGTATTTGACAATCCCGAAATCAAAATGATCTGGGCACTGAGAGGTGGTTACGGAAGTATAAGGATTGTAGATAAACTCGATTTCACTCATTTTAATAAGCAACCTAAATTGTTAGTCGGATTTTCGGACATAACCATTTTGCACAATAAAATACAATTGCAAAACCATTATGGCTTGCATGCCTTCATGCCTGTGCAACTCAAAGATAAAATAAGTAAAGAAGTAGTAAAACAAACCAAAAGGGCTATCCGTGGCAATGAGATTTTATACAGGTTTAAAAAATCTGCTTACAACACTGATTTTAAGCAAGTTGAAGGAGTTGTTACCGGAGGTAATTTGGCAAATTTGTATAGTGTTTTGGGTACAAATTTGGATATTGACACTCAACAAAAAATATTATTTATTGAAGACGTAGGCGAACAATTGTATCAAATAGATCGCATGATGATTGCCTTAAAAAAAGCCGGAAAATTCAATAAGTTGAAAGCCTTGTTAGTAGGACAGTTTACCGATATACCGGACAATAAACCTTCGTTTGCAAAATCTTATCAACAAATTATTTTGGAACACACCCGCAAATTTGATTTTCCTGTTATATTTGATGCACCCATAGGACATATCACCAACAATTATCCGTTGATGCTCGGACATCAATTATTGTTAAAAGATGAAAACAACCGGATTTTGCTCCGACAACCCGCTTTAAAAGTTTAGTTTTATGCCAGTCAATCAAATCATCTATTACCAAGATTTGGGAATTACCGATTATCAAACGGCTTTTACACAACAAAATATATTGTTTGAACAATTAAAGCAATCGAAAATAGACAATAAATATCGTCAAATACCGCAACCAACCGATAATTATTTTTTGTTTACCGAACATCCGCACGTTTATACCTTGGGCAAAAGCGGCAAAGAAGAACATTTATTGATTGACGAAAAACAACGAAGTGAAAAATCGGTGCAATTTATTAAAACCGACAGAGGAGGAGACATTACCTATCACGGTCCGGGACAGATAGTCGGATATCCCATTATTGATTTGGATAATTTTGGTTTGGATATATTGGCTTATATGCGACTGATGGAAGAAATTATCATCGATTTATTAAAAAAATATGACATACAAGGCGAACGCAGCCAAGGAGAAACCGGTGTTTGGATTGATGCAGGCAAACCGACCGCCCGAAAAATTTGTGCCATGGGCGTAAAAACCAGCCGCTGGATTACCATGCACGGATTTGCTTTGAACGTAAGTCCCGATTTAAGTTATTTTAATCATATTATACCTTGCGGTATTCATAACAAAGGTGTTACATCTATGCAAAAGGAACTGGGTTATATCCCAAACCAAGAGGTATTGAAACAAGAAATACGGGATTTGTTTGCTTTGCTATTACCGGCAAAGTTTGTTGCCAAAAAATTATTTTAATTCGTTTTTTTATAAATCCATGCCGTATTGTCCGTAGTGCGTATTTCTTTTAATTTGGTTTTGGCATCGTTAATATTGTCAAAACCTTCATACGCCACTATGTATAAACCGTTTGAATTTTGTCCTACGATAACCGCTTTATAACCCGAAGTGGTCAGTTGGTCTAATTTTTTTTGTGCATTGCTTTCTTCTTTAAAGGCACCGCTTACAATAAAATAAACCATTTCGGAACTGTTATTTGAAGTTGCAACTGACTGTTCTTGTGAAGAGTTTTCGGTAGTATTTTCCATATTTCCACCGGTTGTCGTTTCGGTTTCGGAAGATTCGCTCGAAGTTTCGGGAGTGGCTTGTTCCTCATTAGTTTGTTCGGCAGAATTATCACCCGCCTCATCACCTGCTTGATATGTATCTTGTGTATCGGTCGTTGTTTCCATATCGGTTTCTTGTTCTGTTACTTCAACTGCTTCGGACTCTTCGTTGTTTTTGTTTGACACCCAGTAGTAAATGCCACCGCCGATAAGCAATAACAACAAAATAATCGCTCCTATACGTATATAATTGGGACCGGTCTTTTCTTCGACTACATCATTGTCTTCCAAAAAATTAAAATCATATTCATTTTGATTGTTTGTGTCAGTCATGGTTGTAAATTTTATAAAACAAATATATAAAAAAATGACATAAAAAAACGGCAACTGTTAAAAAGTTACCGTTTTATTGCTCAAAATATATAAAGACTTTACTCTGCCAAGACAATAACTTTGTTATTTTTCATTTCGACAGTTCCCGAATGAATGGGCAAAACGGCTTCTCCCGTAGTAACTTTAAACTTGTCTTGCACCTCTTCGTCTATTAAAATTTGAGGAGCTTTGATTCGTATTTCTCCTTCGGTCAATATAGCTACAATGGGGGCGTGATTGTTCAACATTTCAAAAGTACCGTTTACGCCGGGAACTACTATTGAATCAACCTCGCCGGAAAATAAAGCACCTTCGGGGGTTACAATGTCTAATTTCATATTATGTTTTTTTTCAATTAAGCAAATGAAAAACAGATAGTTGTTTGAATTGTAATGAAATAATTCATTTTAACATCACATGTATATCTGTTTTACAATTATTTTTTATTTTGATTCGGCTAACATTTTTTCACCGGCTTCAATTGCATCTTCAATGGTTCCTTTAAGGTTAAATGCCGCTTCGGGCAAGTGATCCAATTCACCGTCCATAATCATGTTAAAGCCTTTGATAGTATCTTTGATATCTACCAAAACACCGGGGATACCCGTAAACTGTTCGGCAACATGGAAGGGTTGCGACAAGAAACGTTGCACACGGCGGGCACGGTGTACAACCAATTTATCTTCTTCGCTTAGTTCTTCCATACCCAAAATAGCGATGATATCTTGCAATTCTTTATATCGTTGTAAAATTTCGATTACTCTTTGAGCTGTATCATAATGTTCTTTGCCAACAATTTCGGGTGTCAAGATACGTGAAGTCGAATCTAATGGATCGACTGCGGGATAAATACCCAACTCTGCAATTTTACGAGACAATACCGTAGTGGCGTCCAAGTGTGCAAAGGTAGTTGCCGGAGCGGGGTCTGTCAAGTCATCGGCAGGCACGTAAACCGCTTGTACCGAAGTAATTGAACCGTTTTTAACCGAAGTAATACGCTCTTGCAGAGCTCCCATTTCGGTAGCCAAAGTAGGTTGATAACCTACTGCCGAAGGCATACGTCCCAATAGTGCGGATACTTCGGAACCTGCTTGTGTAAAACGGAATATATTATCGATAAAGAACAAAACGTCTTTGCCTTTGCCGGTTCCGGCACCGTCACGAAAATACTCGGCGATGGTCAAGCCTGACAAAGCAACACGGGCACGAGCTCCGGGAGGTTCATTCATTTGTCCGAAAACAAAGGTAGCTTTTGAATCTTCCAATTCTTTACGGTCAATTTTGCTGATGTCCCAGTCGCCTTCTTCCATTGATTTCATAAATGCTTCACCGTATTTGATAATACCCGATTCAAGCATCTCGCGTAACAAATCGTTTCCTTCGCGAGTTCGTTCTCCTACACCGGCAAAAACAGACAATCCACCGTGTCCTTTGGCAATATTGTTAATCAATTCTTGAATCAATACGGTTTTGCCTACACCGGCACCACCAAACAAACCGATTTTACCTCCTTTGGAATACGGCTCGATTAGGTCAATAACCTTGATACCGGTATAAAGAGGTTCGGTTGAGGTGGACAGGTCTTCAAATTTGGGAGCCGGTTTATGTATGGGACTACCGTTATCGCCGTCTTTGGGCATAGGTTCCATACCGTCAATCGGATCACCAATTACGTTAAACAAGCGTCCGAATACCTTTCCTTTGGGCATTTTGATAGGTGCCCCCAACAAAGTTACTTCTTGACCTCTTTGCAAACCGTCAGTCGAATCCATTGCTATGGTTCGAACGGTATTTTCACCGGTATGTTGTTGTACTTCCAATACGACTTCCTGACCGTCGGGACGAACCACAGTCATGGAATCATAAATTTTTGGGAGACTGATATTTTCACCTTCAAAAACCACATCGATTACAGGACCGATGATTTGAGATATTTTACCTTTTTGCATTATATTTTATTTTAATTTAATCCGTTTTATATTATTATCTAAGCCTTATGCTCGGTGCCATGTGCAATATGCGGCACACATCATTTTCAGCTTTTTATCCTTTTAAAGCTTCTGCACCACTTACAATTTCGAGTATTTCGCCGGTAATAACCGCTTGACGAGCCTTGTTGTATTGCAAGGTTAATTCGTCTTTCATTTCTTTGGCATTATCGGTAGCTTTGTGCATTGATGTCATACGTGCACCGTGTTCCGAAGCCCAAGCATCGCGAATAGTCTTATAAAATTGTGTTTTAAGCGATTTGGGTATCAATTCCAAAACAATTTCTTTTTGCGAAGGTTCATAGATATAATCCAAAACCACATTGCTTTCGTTTTGATCGGTTTTGATGGGCAAAAATTGTTCTGTTTTAACAATTTGTGTAGCGGCATTTTTAAAACTGTTATATATCAATACAACTTTGTCGTATTTTTTTTCTGCAAAGTCGTCCATAACACTTTGGGCTACGGCGGCTATATTTTCATAAGTCAAACTGTCAAACAAATCGCTTTTGTTGGCTATTACTTCGTATTTTTTGGACAATTGATCATAAGCTTTTTTACCGATGGTCAGTATTTGCACATTTTTATCGGCATATTCATTTTCAATCAAACGCTGGGTTTGTTTGATAATATTGGTATTTAAAGCTCCGCATAGTCCTCTGTTTGAAGTAACGGGTATCAATAATACATTTTTTATTTCGCGTTCGTCGGCATACACACCGCCCATATCGCTGTCCAGCGAGGCACTCAAACCGGCTAAGAGTTCGGTAAGTTTTTCGGCATACGGACGCATTTTTTCAATCGCATCTTGGGCTTTTTTCAATTTGGCGGCAGATACCATTTTCATAGCATTGGTAATTTGCATGGTGCTACCAACCGATTGAATACGTGTGCGTATATCTTTTAAATTTGCCATGTTAATTATTTTAATCGTTTAAATTTACTAGCCTCTTTATCGTTTTGTTTCTCTGCAATGACGTTGGTTCTGCTTTTTTACCACTTCATTTGATTGTCATTATGAGTTTCAAAACCAATTTGCAAACTAATTATTGTATTTTGCGGCTACTTCCAAAGCGGCTTGGGTCAAAACCTCGGCAATTTCATCATTCCATTTTCCGTTTTTAATGGCATCGAGTGTATCTCTGTTTTTGGCATTGAGATAGTCAATGTAATCTCTTTCAAACTCTTTGACTTTGTCAACCGGCACATTTTTAAGCAGGTTTTTGGTTCCTGCAAAAATAATGGCTACTTGATCTTCGACGGTCATGGGATCGTGTTGTCCTTGTTTTAAGATTTCGACATTGCGACGTCCTTTTTCGATTACACCCAATGTAACGGGGTCAAGGTCGGAACCGAATTTGGCAAAAGCTTCCAGTTCGCGAAATTGAGCTTGGTCGAGTTTGAGGGTTCCCGCTACTTTTTTCATAGGTTTAATTTGTGCCGAACCACCTACACGCGATACCGAAATACCTACGTTAATGGCGGGACGTACGCCTGAGTTAAACAAATCGGATTCTAAAAATATTTGTCCGTCGGTAATAGAAATTACATTGGTAGGGATATAAGCCGAAACATCACCGGCTTGGGTTTCGATAATGGGAAGTGCCGTTAATGAACCGCCTCCTTTCAACATGGGTTTTAGAGCTTCGGGTACATCGTTCATATTTTTGGCTACGGCATCGTTATCGATAACTTTGGCGGCACGTTCCAATAAGCGTGAGTGCAAGTAGAAAACATCGCCGGGGTAAGCTTCACGACCGGGTGGACGACGTAAAAGCAACGAGATTTCGCGGTATGCTACGGCTTGTTTGGACAAATCGTCATAAACAATAAGTGCCGAACGTCCCGTATCTCGAAAGTATTCGCCAATGGCAGCTCCGGCATAAGGAGCATATACTTGCATAGGTGCCGGGTCGGAAGCATTGGCGGCTACAATGGTTGTATAAGCCATTGCACCTGCATCTTCCAAAGTTTTATAGATTTGAGCTACGGTAGAAGCCTTTTGTCCGATAGCTACATAAATGGCATAAACAGGCTCACCTTTGTCATAAAATTCTTTTTGATTGATAATGGTATCGATGGCAACGGTTGTTTTACCGGTTTGACGGTCGCCGATAATCAATTCACGTTGTCCGCGTCCAATGGGTATCATGGCGTCGATTGCTTTGATACCGGTTTGTAACGGTTGATTTACGGGCTGACGGTAAATAACCCCGGGAGCTTTGCGTTCCAAAGGCAAATCAATAGTATCACCTTTGATGGGTCCTTTTCCGTCAATGGGTTGTCCCAAGGTATTTACCACACGACCTATTATGCCTTCACCTACCGGAATAGACAAGATACGGTTGAGGCGTTTAACGTGTGAACCTTCTTTGATGTCGGTGTAGGGACCTAAGATAACAATCCCGACATTGTCTTCTTCCAAGTTAAGCACAACTCCTTCCGAACCGTTGTCAAATTCAACCAATTCGCCGTATTGTGCATTGTTTAAGCCATATACCAAGGCAATCCCGTCTCCTACTTGAAGCACCGAACCGGTTTCTTCGAGTGAAGCGGCAGATGATACACCTGCCAATTGTTCTTTAATGATTGCCGAAATTTCTGATGGTTTTATTTCTGCCATAATTTATGTAAATTTTTATGCTAACAATTTTTGTTTGATTTTTGCCAGTTTGCCCGAAACGCTGGCATCGTAACGAAGGTCATCTAAATTGAGAATGAAACCTCCGATGATATCGGGATTGACCGTATTGGTCAATTTGATTTGATGACTACCGGTCAATTCTTTTATTTTGGTTAATATTTTATTTTTTAAATCGTCGGTAAGCGGCACAGCAGTAACTACTTGTGCTTCTTTGAGACCTTTTGATTGTTTATACAATTGTTCAAAAGCCGTACTGATACCTAGCAATAAAGCCAAACGGTCTTTTTGACCCAAAAGTTCGATTAATTTTTGGGTTTCGATTGTCAAACCGTTAAAAACTTTTTGAATGATTTGCAATTTTTTTGAACTTGCTACGGTCGGGTCTTTTACGACTTTAACCAATTGCGGATTGGTTTCAAAAGTATGTCGTATCAATTGCATATCATTTTGAACGGTATCCAAATTATTTACAGCCGTTTCAAACAGGGCTTTGGCATAGCGTTTTGCTGCTTTCATAGTTTAGTTTAATTTGATGTCGGAAACTAATTTTTCAACTTGTTTTAATTGAGCTTCTTTGTTTTTTAGTTGTTCGCCCAAAACTTTTTCGGCGATACTTACCGACAATTCGGATACTTGATTTTTTAGTTCTTTGATAGCCGCTTGTTTTTCGCTTTCAATTACAAGTTTGGCTTTTTCAATTTCTTTATTGGCTTCCAACTGAGCTTCTTCGCGCGCTTTGTTAATAATTTGTTCTTTAAGCGCTTTGGCTTCTTTGAGCATTTGGTCTCTTTCGGCACGTGCTTCGTTTAATATTTTTTGATTGTCGGCTTTGAGGCGTGCCATTTCTTCACGTGCTTTATCGGCTTCCAAAAGAGCATTTTCGATAGATTCTTCTCTTTCTTTAACGGCATTCAAAATAGGTTTCCAAGCAAACTTTTTTAAAAGAATGAAGAATATCAAGAAAAATAAGGTCATCCAAAAAATGAGGGTTTCGGGTGATGTTAAGTTCATATCAGTTGATTTTAAATTTTTGTTTTTTACAGATTTAAAGAAAGAAAATCTTAAACCAACCGTTTAAGATTTTCTTTCGCAAAAATTCGGATTACTTAATCATCGCAACTACTACGGCAAAAAGAGCAACACCTTCTACCAGTGCAGCTGCAATAAGCATAGCGGTTTGAATTTTGTTTGCGAACTCAGGTTGGCGAGCCATAGCTTCTGTGGCTGAACCGCCAATTCGTCCGATTCCGATTCCGGCTCCGATTGCTGCCAATCCTGCGCCGATTCCTGCTAATGATCCCATAATTTATTGTTTTTAAGGGTTAATAATCTTTTTTATATCGTGTGTTCCACGTGTTTCGCTTCATGTTCATGTCCGTGCTCTTCAATGGCTAAGCCTATAAACAGTGCTGATAATATAGTAAAAATATAAGCTTGAATAAAGGCAACCATTAATTCGATAAAACTCATAAAAATTACAAAAAATCCCGACACGGGTGCTACCATCAAAGTGCCGCCTATAAAAATTAGTGCCACCAAACTGATCATTATGGTATGTCCTGCCAGAATATTGGCAAATAAACGAACCATAAGCGCAAAGGGTTTGGTAAACATGCTCAATATTTCGATAGGTATCATTATAGGCCACAACAATTTGGGAACGTCGGGGGTTAAAATGTGTTTCCAATAATGTTTATTACCACTCAGCGTAGTGATAATAAATGTAAATATAGCCAATACAAAAGTAATGTATATGTTTCCGGTCAAATTGTATCCGAATGGCGAAAACGGAATTAATCCTATTAAATTACTAAATAAGATAAAGAAAAATACCGTTAATAAATAAGGCATATATTTTTCGTATTTGGCTTTGCCGATATTGGGAATGGCCACATCGTCTCTGATAAAAATAATGATGGGTTCTACAAAACCGGCTATACCTTTGGGTAATTTTTTGGGATTTTGATAAACTTTTGCCGTTAAATACATTACCAAAAATAAAAGTATAAAACTAAAAAAGATGCCGGTTACATTTTTGGTAACGGAAAAATTTAAGGGTCTTTTGTCAAAATCAAAAGCCGAAGGGTGTTCATGTTCGCCCAATTTATCGGCATAGTAGATAACTTCGTGTAAACGAACGTATTTGTTTCCTTTGTCGTCGGTTACGATTACTTTGCCTTGATTATCGCCTTTAAATTTACTCGAAGGGAAAACACTTAAACCTTTGTTTGTCCATAAAATAACGGGCAAATGAATGGTTTTGTGTAAAAAAGGCAATTCAAATTGATAGTCGTGCGAGTCGGCTAAGTGGTGAGAAACCAATTCGCCTACATCAAAGCCTTCGTCATGTTCTGTATTTTCGGTTTGATGCTCCGATTTTTCGGCATGTTGTCCTGCTGTTTCGTGATGTTGAGAAATCGCTTTAAAACTAACAAGTAAAAAAGCGGCTAACAGGTATCTAAACAGTTTATTTGTCATATCCCTTCAAAGATTTTTGCAAAAGTAAGATTTTTTTTCTTTATGGCAATTTTTTTTGCAAAAAATGATTTTTGTTTGATTTATTTAGCCCAAAGCGGAAAATCATTAAGATTGATGTCAAAGATCCAACTCATATAAAAATAAGCCGTCAAAGTCAAAATACTTATTCCGATAATATTGAGCCAAAATCCGGTTTTGACCATATCGTTTATCGTCAATTTTTTAGAGCCGAATACAATGGCATTGGGCGGAGTTGCCACCGGCAACATAAAAGCAAAACTGGCGGCTATGGTTGCCGGTATCATTAAAAACAAGGGATTGACCCGAACCGCCACGGACATGGCAGCCAATATCGGCAAAAAGGTTTCGACCGTAGCGGTATTGGAGGTTAGTTCGGTCAAGAAAGTTATGGTTATAACTATAATTAATACTATCAATATCGGGTGTAAGTTTTGTAAACCGGTGAGTTCTTGTCCTATAAACTGTGACAAACCCGATTCTTTGAATCCGCTTGCCAAAGCAAAACCGCCGCCAAACAACAAAATTATGCCCCAAGGTATGCGTTCTGCGGTATGCCAATCCATCAAAAAAGTTGATTTTCGGGTATTTTTGGCGGGTATCAAGAACAAGAGTATGCCTATGGCTATGGCAATATTGCCGTCGGTTATCCACTTGGGATTGGCAAACAATTCGGACCAACCGTGCAGATGCACAAATCCTAAATTGACAGGACGACGAAACAGCCACAACAACGCCAAACTGACAAACAGAAATAACACCCAGCGTTCTTCATAAGACATTTTTCCTAAGGAATGATATTCGGTTTCAACAATTTTTTTTCCCATATTAAAATCGTTGGTTACATTTTTAAAAAACACATTGTATAAATAAATGTATGTTATGAGCAGCAAAACAGCAGACAAAGGCAGCGCAAAAACCAGCCACAGGGCAAAAGAAATGTCGGGAGCCTGAGGAAAATATATTTTAAAAATTCGCACAAATGACAGATTGGGTGGTGTTCCTATTAAGGTGGCGATTCCGCCTATCGAAGCGGCATAAGCAATACCCAATAACAAGCCTTTTTCCATTTTACGGGTTTGAGTCGTATTGTTTACTTCTTCTATTTTGGCTATAATTGAAAGCAAAATAGGCACCATCATCATAGTGGTTGCCGTATTGGAAATCCACATGGACAAAAAGGCCGATGTAAACATAAAACCTAATAAAATACGTGCCGGACTCAATCCTATCCACAATAACAACCGCAAAGCAATACGTCTGTGCAGATGCCATTTTTCCATAGCCAAAGCTATCAAAAATCCGCCTATAAACAAGAATATCAAATGATTGAAATAGGTTTCGGCTACAGCTTTGCCGTTCATTATCCCTAATAAGGGAAATAAAGCCACAGGCAAAAGAGCCGTTACCGCCAACGGAATTACTTCGGTCATCCACCAAATTGCCATCAGCACGGCAATCCCGGCGGTATAAGCTATAACGGGGTTTTGTGGATCAAGCCATTGTGGAAACAACAACAACAGCACAAATAATAAAGGAGCGATTAAAAACAAAATTTTTTTTATCAAAGATATTTCTTGCAACATAAGATAAAAGTTTTAATCTTTTTGTAATACCAAATTGACGCGTGAAGGTGCCCATGTTTGAGGATCACCGGTTAGTCCGCTCGCAATACTGATAACTTCCAAATACCGGGGCATAAATTTTATCAGCATATAATCATTGTCGCGGTTTTTATAAAAACGTTCCCAACCCGGTTTCCACAAAGTTTTTTTCAAGCTGTCATCGGTAACGATAAAAGCTTTGCCATAAAACGAAACATATCCCAAATTACGTTTATCAAAATAATGTAAGCTTGCCATGTTGTTGTTTTTAATTTCGGAGACTTTGCGACTGTGCGGATTGGTTGCCAAATAAATTTCAAAATGTTTATCGGGATGAAACGGTTCCATAATACGTGCTTTGGGTTGCCCGTTGCCGTCTATGGTTATCAAAGTGCCATAGTAAGCACTATCGACTATTTGACGAGCCACTTGCATAATTTTTTGTTCTTCGTTAGTAAAATTATCGCGATAAACCAAAGGTTTATTCGTATGAGACTTTGCAGTATATTGAAGCAAATAAATACCGGTTATAAAGATAAAGAACAGCGTAATTAAAATTTTTTTTATCATAACAATGGAGGTTTAATTTGACACCCCGAAATTTAGAGATGTCCCGATTTTTTTGTATAAAATTACAAAATTTTTGTCGTGTTCAATACGGTTAAGGGTGTTTTTTGGAAATATTGAAAGAATTAAAATAATTTTTTTGGCAAAAAAGCATAACTTTGTTACTTAAATCAAGCGTATATGAAACACATTATAATTGTTTTTGTCATCAGTATGTCATTGCAAACTGTTACCGCACAAGTTCCCGACCAAATGCCCGTTTATCCGGGGTGCGAAAAAGCAGAAGCAAAAATGCCTTGTTTTAAAGAAAAACTTTTGAATTTTATTGCCGAAAATTTTAATTCCGATTTACTTCAAAAAATCAAAGGACAATCCGAAGTTCAAATGATGGTTTCGTTTGTCATTGATACGAACGGTAAACCGGTTCAGGTTAAAATCAGTTCGGCATACGAATTTTTAAACAATGAGATGCAAAAAGTTATAAACCGGTTACCTCAATTGGTTCCCGCATACTCACAAGGGATTGCGATTCGTATGCAATATGAATTGCCGGTGGTTTTTGAGGTTGAAGAATCAACCAATTAAAAAAAATAGACTTTATAATGAATTTTAATGTGGTTTAGTCTGTCCTTTTGATTATCATTTTAAAATTTTGATGCGGATTTGTTCGGCACACGTTTTGAAACAAGGCAGTTTTGTCGCATTTACGTCCACCGATTAATATTGGAAATTGCCAAAAAATAAAGATTTCTCACTGCGTTCGAAATGAACACTTTGTTGTTTAATATGTTGATTAACAGTATGTTGCTATTGTGAGGGGCGAGACACGAGCGCCGTGGCAATCTTTGGTTTTTGTGTCGGTTTATTGAATTAGATTCTTCACTTCGCTTTGCTCCGTTCAGGATGACAGCACTTCGATAGGCGTTATTAGTCGTTTCAATGGGTATCTTATGAAACATGTCTTGAAGTATCGGCATATCTCCCGAAGTATCGGGACATCGATTTATCAGTTTATCATCAATTACCTACTAAAATAATAGTAAACCAAAAATATTAATCTCTTCCCAAAAGTTTTTTTAGTTCGCTAAAAACGACTTTTTTGTCGGAAAAATAAGCTTTTGCTCGCCTCCTTTCTTCGGGATTGGCTTCAATCAAATTTAATAAATTGTTGAGATGCATTTTCATGTGCCCTTTTTGTATGCCGCTTGTTATTAACGAGTTAATAGCAGCAAAATTTTGTGCCAATCCCACCGAAGCAACAATTCGCATCAATTGTCGTGCAGAAGGTTTTTGTAATAACTGTAACGAAAATTTGACCAATGGGTGTAAACGTGTCAAACCTCCGACCGTTCCGACTGCCAAAGGCAAATCCAACCAAAAAATCAGTTGGTCATTTTCAATTCGAGCATGGCTCAAACTACTGTATTTGCCGTTTTTTGAAGCATAGGCATGTACGCCGGCTTCCACGGCTCTAAAATCGTTTCCGGTAGCTATAACAACAGCATCAACACCGTTCATAATCCCTTTGTTGTGCGTTACTGCCCTATAAGGTTCTTTTTCGGCAATAGCTACCGCTGTCAAAAATTTTTGGGCATATTCATAACCCGATAAACGGGGTGTTTGTAATTGTTCCAATGGACACGAAACACTTGCTCTCACCAAACTTTCGGGGGTATAGTTGGATAAAATACTCATAACTGTTTGCCATTGTCCCGACAACATTTTTTCGGCTTTGACATTTAAATAATCGGCTGCTTCTTCCAATATGCTGTTGATAAAATTGGCACCCATGGCATCTACCGTATCAAATTTGAATTCTATTTGATAATAATCGGGCAATTCGGTGGTTTTGTCTATCAAATTGACATCTTTTATTCCACCGCCTCTTTGCTGCATATTTTGTTGCAAATGTGCAACGGCGTCAAGCAAATCTCTACGTATGTTTCTAAAAAAAACTATTAATTCGGAAGTAGCACCGGTATAAGTAAAGTGTATGTGTCCAACTTTAATCGTACCTGCTATTTCGGTTTTAAATCCACCTTTATTAGACCAAAATTTTGCCGATTTGGCTGCCGCCGCAACCACCGAACTTTCCTCAGTAACCATAGGAACGGCATAAATTTTTTTGTCTATAACAAAATTGGGAGCTATTCCGTATGGCAAATAAAAATTGCTGATACTGTTTTCGATAAATCCGTCGTGCAACTCTTGTAAAGCCTTATCGGTATGCCAATATTGTTCCAATATTTGCCGAGCTTCGTTACTGTCGGATAAATAATGTTGCAACAACCAATCGATTTTGTCTTTTTTTGATAACTTTGAAAATCCGTTTATTTGCATGTATCCGCCTTTTGGTTTGGGCTTGCAAGATACTTAAAGATTTACAAAATATGAACTTAATTGTCGATATTGGAAACACACGTATCAAAATAGCTGTTTTTGATAACCGAAACCAAATGATTTTTTATACTCCGGTTACACCCGAAAATTTTATAAAAACCGTTCAAAATTTAGAACAAAAATATAAGTTGACGCATGCGGGTATTTCACAAGTGGGAAAAAAACCGAAAGGTTTTGATGAATTTTTTAAAACTCGAAAAATATTTTCCGTTTACATTAATTCAAATATTCATTTACCCTTTCAGTTAAACTATCAAACCCCTCACAGTTTGGGTGCCGATCGGTTGGCTTTGGTGGCGGGTGCCGTATCCAAACAACCCGAACACAATACATTGATAATTGATGCAGGCACTTGTGTAACCTACGATTTTATCGATAAAGACAACATTTATCACGGAGGTGCCATTTCTCCCGGATTACAATTGCGTTATCAATCATTAAATAATTATACTGCCAAACTACCTTTGCTCACGCCCCCCGAGAACGAAATTTTGCCCGTAGGAAACAATACGCAAAACGCTATTCACAGCGGAGTTATTTTCGGATTGGTTCACGAAATAGAAGGTTTTATTGTTAAATATAACTTAAAATTTAAGGATTTAACAGTTTATTTAACAGGTGGCGACCAGAAACTTTTGGATAGATACATAAAAAATAAGATATTTGTGAGCTCAAAATTTCTTTTATTGGAAGGAATTAACCATTTATTAAATTTGAATAAATAATTTATGAAAATATATCGTTTTTTTGCAATAGTTGTTTTATTTGGCTCCATTTTTTCACTACAAGCCCAAGACGGTTCGCCGTCGGTTTACTCGTTTTTCGGTTTGGGTGATCCGGGGTTTAAAGGCAATATAGAAAGTTTGAGTATGGGAGGTATTCATTCCTATACCGACAGCATACACTATCAAATTAATACGCCGGCAGCTTTGTCTCAAATTAAATATGTCAATTTGAGCTTGGGATTTGCCAATAAATTTTTCAATGCTGCCGATCAAAATTCCGAAACATGGCTGTCGTCACACAATATATCATATTTTTCGCTGGCTCTTCCTATCGGAAAAAAAATAGGAATTGGATTTGGGTTGGCTCCGGTCAATTCAAGCGGTTATCAAATTTTTAAAAAAGACGATTTAGGCACTTATACTTCCAAAGGAGACGGTGGTAATACCCGTTTCTTTTTGGCAAGCGCTTATCAAATAAACAAAAATCTTTCATTCGGATTAGAATACCAATATTATTTCGGCTATCTAACTCATGAAAATTATTGGATACCCTCGGGAGTATTTACTTATACCCGCGAAAACAATACGGTCAATTTTAATGGTTCTACGTTCAAATTCTCAGGTTTATTCCATCAAAAACTTACCAAAGACCATTATATTAATATATCGGCAAACTATCGTTTGGCTTCAAAACTCGGTGCCGAATACAACCGATTGGTGCGTATTGTTACCGTTGCCAACGGAACCGAACAAACCGTTACGACCATTGAAAAAGCTAACGAAACCGGAACAATCGATTTTCCTTATGCCGCCGATTTCGGAATAGGCTATGGACTCAAACACAAATGGTATATCGGAACCGGCTTTGAATACAGCGACCTGTCCGGTTTCAAAAATCCTTATTACGACCCTTCATATACTTCTTACAACCAAGCCTTTGGTTTTAAACTGGGTGGAACTTATACCCCCCAATATAATTCCATTTCAAAATATCATAAACGAATAACTTACAGAGCCGGAGCTTATTTTAAGAATACCGGAATGAACCTATACGGAACCGACATAACCGACTTTGGCATAACTTTTGGATTAAGTTTGCCGGCTATCAGAGGTATTTCGAATATGAATATAGGAATAGAAACGGGACAACGAGGTAAAATAACCTCTCATTTGGTCAAAGAACAATATATCAACCTACATATCAGTGTATCACTCAACGATAAATGGTTCATAAAACGTAAAATAAATTAAACAAATATATTATGAAAAGGATTTACACATTATTAGGAATTATGTTTTTCAGTTCTTTGGGTTTGTTTGCTCAAGAAGCCAATGATTGTGATGTAAACTTAAGCTTGGAACACGACTATATCGTCGCACGTAAGTATGACGAAGCTTTAAAATATTGGGATAAATTAATCAAAGATTGTCCCAAACACAGCGAAGCTATTTATGCCGACGGAACCAAAATTTTTAAATCCAAGCTCAAAAAAGCCAAAAAAGCCAAAGACGAAGCCGGCAAAAAAGCATATTTGGACAAATTAATGCAATTGTATGACCAATGGATCGCTTATTTTCCCAATTCAAAAAACTTGGCAAAAATTTACCACGACAAAGGATTGTTAATGGTAGATAACAAAATAGGAACCGCCGAAGAAAAGTATAATATTTTTACCAAAGGCTATCAATTGGACAAAAACAAATTTACCAACCCGAAAGCCATATACGGATTTTTCGATGCAGCAGTAGATATGTATAAAAACCAAAAATTAACTTTTGAAGACCTTATCAATCGGTATGACGAATTATCGGCATCAATCGAAAAACTTAACGAAAAATACACCATGGAAATGGAACGTTTGCAAAAAAAAGAAGATGCCGGCGAATTGATGAAAAAAGAAGAAAAAAGATTAAAAGCCATTCGAAAAAATTTACCCGTATATGCCATTGTAGCCAATAATATGGACAAAATTTTAGGCGAACTGGGCGATTGCAAACACTTGGTTCCCTTATACAAGCGAACATTTGAAGCCAACAAAAACAATGCAACTTGGTTGCGAAAAGCCGCTCAAAACCTAAGTAAAAAAGATTGTTCAAACGACCCTATTTTTGAAAAATTGGTAGTGCAATTGGATAATTTGGAACCCACTTTCAGTTCTAAATACTTTTTGGGCATACTCAATGAAAAGAAAGGAAGAATTAACACGGCTATTAAATATTATAAAGAAGCTATCAGTTTAGCCGACAAAGCGTACGACAAAGCCAAAATATATTTTAAACTGGCTCGCTTATCCGAAAAGAAAGGACAAAAATCACAAGCACGAAGTTATGCTTACAAAGCTTTGGAATACAAACCTTCAATGGGATCTGCATATTTGTTAATCGGTCGTTTGTATGCCTCTAGTGCCAATCAGTGTGGTAACGACGAATTTACCAAACTTTCTACCTACTGGTTAGCCGCTTCCATGGCGGACAAAGCCGCCCGTGTCGATCCGGCTATTGCCAAAAGAGCCCGTAAAAAAGCCGCTTATTATAGAGCCAAAGCCCCCGGAAAAACCGAAATTTTTATGAAAAACATGGCCGGCAAAAAAGTTCCTATGAAATGTTGGATAGGGGGAAGCGTTACCGTTCCAAACAAATAAAAATGTTATTTCGTATTAAAAATATACAACTTGTAAAAAGCATTGCTGTCATTCTTTTGACCGCAGTGCTTTTTTCTTGTGCCAAAAAAATAGAACAAGTCAAACGTTTGTATAGCGAAAACGAAAGCATACCCATATCCGAAACCAAAGATTTTAGTCTTACTTACAGCTTGTCAGGAAGCCGCGTTTTAACACTTACGGCTCCGCTTATGCTCGATTTCAGCCACCAAAAAAAACTGGCTTATCAATATTTTCCCGAGCACATTCGTATTGAAATTACCAATCAAAATAGAAACGAAAAAACCATTATAACCGCCGACAGGGCTTTCTTATATAAAAATCCCGATTTATCCGAGCTGATAGGACATGTAGTCATAACCGGAGCAGATGGCAGTAGTCTGCATACAAGTCATTTGTTTTGGGACGCTTCCAATCAACATATTTTTGGCGACCAAAAAACCATTTTGCGTCAAAAAGACGAACGTATTACCGGTACCGGTTTTGACTCAAGTATCGATTTTAAAAACGTTCGACTCAATCAAATAAACGGTTTGCTAAAAGTAACAAACAATACCCAATAACAAAACTCATGTTTATAAAAAAAACAATTGTATTATTGCTTTTATCCGTTTTCTATTACACCTGTCAATCATCTCAAAATATGTTGCAAAAGCCTTATCTGCATACTTCAAGAAACGATAGTTCGTCGTATGTAATAACAAAAAAAATAGAAATTTTACCCCGCCAAAATCTTCACCTCGAAAAAGACGAAACAGGCAAAAAATATATCAAAATTTTGCCCGGCAACAAAATTGTTTTTAAGTATCTTTACAAAAAATATCCGAAAAACCAAAACCTAATGGATGTCGCATATATGCAAAGCATATATTTTGAAACCGACAATTTGGGTGAAATGAAATTAACAGACCGACAATTAACCCGAATAAAATTGACCGTCGAAACTGCCGGTTATAGAAATCGACAGTTAAATACTATTGATAAAGGCAGTTTGCAATGGAAACAAACCGCAATCGGAACCTACATTTTGCATCTAAAAATAGATTCGACCTATACACATATTTTGATTAAAGAAATTACACAAACCCTAAACTTAACACCATGAAAAAATTCTTATTGTTACTGACAATCATAGCCGCGCTGCAAATGACGGCACAACAAAAAAAAGCTTACCAAATATTTAAAGCAAACGGCAAAAAAACCAACTATAAAAAACTATTGAAAGCCGCTCGAAAAGCCGATATCGTTTTTTTTGGCGAAGAACACGACAATCCCATAGCCCATTGGCTCGAACTTGAACTTACCAAAGATTTATACCAAAAATCAAACAAACCCCTTATTATCGGAGCCGAAATGATGGAAACCGATAACCAAAAACAAGTTGATCAATATTTACAAAACCAAATAGACTACAAAACCTTTAAAAAAGAAGCTCGTTTATGGCCCAATTTTAAAACCGATTACAAACCTTTGTTAGATTTTGCCAAACAAAAAAAAATACCATTTGTAGCAACTAATGTGCCCCGCAGGTATGCCAGTAAAGTATATCACGGCGGATTTAAAGTATTGGACAGTTTACCCGAAAACGAAAAACAATGGTTGGCACCGCTACCTATCAAATATGACAAAAATTTGTCGCAATACCAAAAAATGCTCAAAATGATGGGTGGACACGGAGGCGAAAACCTCCCCAAAGCACAAGCCGTAAAAGATGCAACCATGGCACACAATATTCTAAAAAATTACAAACCCGGACATTTGTTTATTCATTACAACGGTAGTTTTCATTCTAATTTTTATCAAGGAATTATATGGTATATCAAACAACAAAAACCCGATTTAAAAATTTTAACCATCAGTGTCGAAACCCAAGACAACATGAAGAAAATCGATAAAAAAAATTCGGGTAAAGCCGATTTTATCATTGTAGTAAACAAAAATATACCCCGCTCTTACTGATGAAACCAGCCACCAAAATATTGATATATACAGACGGTTCGGCTCTGGGAAACCCCGGACCGGGCGGTTACGGCATAATTTTAAAAACCGATGACGGACAATACAAAAAAGAATTTTCGCAAGGATACCGACTTACCACCAATAACCGCATGGAACTGAAAGCCGTAATCGAAGCCCTCAAAAAAATAAAAAACAAAACAATACCCATCGAAATATATACCGACTCCAAATATGTAGTCGATGCCATAAACCAAAAATGGATAAACAAATGGCAAGCACAACGATTTGACAAAACCAAAAATCCGGACCTTTGGAAAGAGTTTGTCAAAGCCGGTAACGGCTTAAACTACAAAATTTTTTGGGTAAAAGGGCATAACAATCACCCCGAAAACGAACGCTGTGACCAACTTGCCGTGCAAGCGGCAAATAGCGACAAACTCTTAATCGACGAAGGCTACGAAAACAACCGAAAACAACCACCCGGATTGTTTGACTAATCCGGTATCTCAGTTATCAAGAAGAAAAAAAATTAATGTAAATTTGCAACACCAATTTAAAAAAACAAATAAAAATGGCAAATACAAAATTAGTTTGGAAAAGAGGTATGCAGTTTGATGCTTATACCGACGGTTTGGAACAACCCATACCTATTGAAGCCGAAGAAAAATTTGGAGGAATAGGCTACGGTTACCAACCCAAACCCCTTATGTTAGTTTCATTGGCAGGTTGCACTGCACTTGATGTAGCTTCATTGATGAAAAAAATGCGTATAGACGACGATGTAACAGACTTTACCGTTGATGTCGATGCACACATGACCGAAGAACACCCCAAATTTTATGACAAAGTACATGTCATATACAATTTTAAGGGCAATAATTTAAACCGCGAAAAATTAACCAAATGTGTAACACTGTCCGAAAGTCGTTATTGTGGAGTTTACAAAATGTTTAGAACCTTTGCCGAAGTAAGCTACGAGATCAATTTTATCGAAGAATAAACAACTTGGATAAATTGCATAATATATTTTAAACATTTATACGAAAACAATACCTAAAAACATATCTATCACTTACAAACAGGCTCGTCTCAAAAGAATAAAATTTTTGTCACTTCAAACTTCAATTTATTGAAGAATAAAATTTTATATTGATAATCAGTAATTTAACTATTTGTTTTTTATCAATATATTTTAAAAGACATCTTTGAGACAGCCTTTTTTGTATCTGACACACAACCAACAGCCAATTTTCAGTCGGTCAAATAAAAAAATTAATGTAAATTTGTTGAAACAAAAAAACCGACCATGAACAATATCAAATTAAAACTCACCATACTCAACTTTTTAGAATTTTTTGTATTCGGAGCATGGCTGTTATCTTTTGCCAAATATATGTTTGCTATCGGATTTACAGGCAGCCAAGTAGGAAGTGTATTTATGACATTAGGATTTGCTTCATTAATCATGCCGGGTATATTCGGAATGATAGCAGACCGATATATATCACCCAATAAGTTATTTGCTCTACTGCATATTGCAGGTGCCGTGATGCTATACCTTATGGCTCAACAACACAATTATAACGGTTTGTGGATTTTTACACTACTATATTTAATGTTATACATGCCGTCAATAGGTTTGGATAATACCGTATCATATTGCATCTTGGAAAAAAACGGATTTGACGTAGTCAAAACCTTTCCACCCATACGTGTTTGGGGAACCGTCGGTTTTATTATCGCTACATGGATTACCGATTGGTTCGGTTGGGGTGTAAACGAAGGACAATTTTATTTTGCGGCGGTTGCTTCATTGATTTTAGGACTTTTCACCTTTGCCTTACCCGATTGCCCCATTGATAAAACAGGCGAAAAAAAATCATTGGCTCAAGCCATGGGTTTAGATGCCTTCAAACTATTTGCCGATTATAAAATGGCAGTCTTTTTTATCTTTTCAATGTTGCTGGGTGCAGCCCTTCAAATAACCAATATGTATGGCGAAGCTTATCTGCATGATTTTAAAAACATACCCGAATATGCCGACAGTATTATAGTCAAATATAACGGTATTGTAATGTCATTGTCTCAAATATCCGAAACCCTGTTTATTATAACCATTCCTTTCTTTTTAAAACGATATGGTATCAAAAAAGTGATGCTGATGAGTATGTTTGCATGGGTGTTGCGTTTCGGATTATTTGGTATCGGTAGCCCCGTAGGAATAGGCGCACTTGCTCTTATCCTGTCAATGATTGTTTACGGTATGGCTTTTGATTTTTTCAACATATCGGGCTCTTTGTTTGTAGAACAAGAAGCCGACCCCAAAATCAGAGCTTCGGCACAAGGACTTTTTATTATGATGACCAATGGCTTTGGAGCCATCATCGGTGCTTACGGTAGCGGTTTGGTTATTGATATGTTTACACAAAACGGCGTAAAAGATTGGCATACCATTTGGTTAATTTTTGCCGGATACGCTTTGATAGTAGCTGTTTTGTTTGCTATTCTGTTTAAATATAAACACAATCCCGAAAAAATCGGTGAGATTAAACATTAATTAAATTTATAACTTTATATCGATAAATATGGGAAGAGCATTCGAATTTAGAAAAGCCCGCAAATTCAAACGTTGGGCAACCATGGCAAAAACCTTTACCAAAATAGGTCGCGAAATATCAATGGCAGTAAAAGAAGGCGGTCCAAATCCCGAAACAAACGCCCGACTGCGCGCCGCTATTCAAAACGCCAAAGCGGCAAACATGCCCAAAGACAATGTCGAAAGAGCTATCAAAAAAGCCTCCGAAAAAGATACAGCCGGTTACAAAACCGTTTTGTTTGAAGGATATGCACCACACGGTATTGCCCTCTTGGTCGAAACAGCAACCGATAACAATAACCGGACAGTAGGCAATGTCCGTAGTTATTTTAATAAATACAACGGAACTTTAGGCACCTCCGGATCGGTTATTTTTATGTTTGACCATGTGTGTAATTTTCGTATCAATAAAGAAAATTTACCCATGGACCTGGAAGAACTCGAATTGGAACTCATCGATTTTAACGTAGAAGAAATATTTGAAGACGAAGACGGTATTTTAATATATGCCCCCTTCGAAGAATACGGAAAAATCCAAAAATATTTGGAAGAAAACAAACTCGAAATTCTTTCTTCGGGCTTTGAATACATACCACAAGTAACCAAAAAATTAACACCCGAACAACAAGCCGAAGTAGAAAAATTGCTGGAAAAAATGGAAGAAGACGACGATGTGCAAAACGTATATCATACCATGGATACTTCCGAAACAAACTAAGGTGCATCAACAAATCTATAACCAAATGACTTCTGCACAAAAAATTGATAATAAATAAACCCAATGCACCAATCAACTTTTAAAAAAAACTTATGTCTCGGCATAAAATCAAACGCTTGTTGCACTTTAAATTTTTTTTAAAAAACCTTAATATAGCAATAAAATATTATAAATCAGCAAATTATATAAAAAACGAGGTGTAAAAAAACAAACTCGAAAAAACAAAAATATTCCGTATATTTGCCGTTCAGAAAAACATATATTAACCGGGGTCGGGAACCCCACAAAATCAAACAGTTATGCCTGTAAAAATCAGATTACAAAGACACGGAAAAAAAGGAAAACCCTTTTATTGGATTGTAGCCGCAGATTCGCGCACCAAAAGAGACGGTAAATTTTTAGAAAAACTCGGCACCTATAATCCGACCGTTGTACCTGCCGAAATAACCTTAAAAGTAGATAGAGCGGTTGAATGGTTATTCAACGGTGCACAACCTACCAATACGGCTCGCGCAATTTTAAAATACAAAGGCGCTTTGCTCAAAAAACACTTGTTGGTAGGAGTAAAAAAAGGTGCCTTTAGCGAAGAAGAAGCCGAAAAAAGATTTCAAGCTTGGCTAACCGAAAAAGAAGCTAAAATTGAAGCACACAAAAAAGAAGTAGAAGCTCAAAGAGCCAAAGAAAAAGCCGAGCGTTTGGAAAAAGAAAAAGCCATTAATCAAGCAAGAGCCGCCGCACACAAAGCTGCCAATGCCGAAATTGTTGCCGAAGCCGAAGCCTCCGAAACAGCCACAGCCGGTAACGAACCGGTCGATGCCGTCGAAGAAGCTTTGCAATCGGAACAAACCATTGAAGAAGCTGCCGGAACAGCTCCTGCCGAAGAAAAAACCGAAGAATAAGCACTTTTTTTGCTTATGAAAAAAGAAGACGCTTATTATTTGGGAAAAATCGTCAAAAAATACGGCTTAAAAGGTGAACTTTTAGCCAAAATAGATACCGACGAACCCGAAAATTACGAAAATATGGAATCGGTTTTCCTTGACATCAAAGGAAAACTGGTTCCTTTTTTTTTAAATAAATCTTCATTGCACAAAGCAGCTACGCTACGTCTTCACTTTGAAGACATCAATACCATCGAAGAAGCTGACAGCCTCATCGGCAAAGAAATATACTTGCCGCTTGCCCAACTGCCCGAACTTACCGGAAACAAATTTTATTTTCACGAAATTATAGGTTTTGACGCCATTGACAAACAACACGGATTGGTAGGAACCATCAAAGCCGTAAACGATACGGCACCCCAAGCTTTTTTTATTATTGAAGACGATAAACAAAACGAAATACTGATTCCCGTATCGGATAATTTTATTGAAAAAGTCGATAGAAACAACCGACAAATTATTTTTAATACCCCGGAAGGCTTAATTGATATATACCGTTGAAATTGCATGTCTGTTTCTTGCCAACAAGTTTTTAAGTTTAAACAATTTAAGGTTTGTCAAAACCAACAAGTAATGAAAGTCGGAACCGACGGTGTATTGCTGGGTGCATGGGCACATAACAACCCAATCAATCGTATTCTGGACGTAGGAACCGGAACCGGATTAATAGCCTTAATGCTGGCACAAAAATTTCAAAAGGCACTTATCGATGCCATCGATATAAACCCCTATGCCGTTCGTTTAGCCCAAAGTAATTTTTTACGTTCACCATGGCATAACCGTTTACAAGCCTATTTAACCGACTTTAACCGTTTTACAACCAAAGTCAAATATGACTTAATCGTCAGCAATCCGCCTTATTTTGACGAAAATATCCTCGCAAAAAACAAATACAGAAACAAAGCTCGTCATACCGGTTCACTCTTGACCGAACAATTGATTAAAAAAGCTGCCGAACTTTTACAACCATACGGCTCCATTCAATTGATTTTACCCTATGCCAAAACAGAACTCATACAAAATATTTCAAAAGATAATAATTTGTATATCAATAAATTGACTAATGTAAAAGGCAACAAAAATACAGAATTTAAAAGAATACTGGTCAAATTGTCTTTCGAAAAAAAATCGCCGACCGACATCAATCATCTGGTCATTGAAAAGCAACGCCACGTTTATACCGATTCATACATCAAATTAACCCGCGATTTTTATTTAAAAATGTAATTTATATTTGTTCAAAATATCGTAACTTTAAGCCATAAAACATTTTAAATCTAAAGTTATGAGATACGAACCGCTACCAGCCGATTTATATAAAAGAAACCGCAATAAATTCATGAAAAAAATGAAACCCAAATCTTTGGCGGTTTTCAATTCTAACGATATTTACCCCGTTAGTGCCGACAGCACACTGCCTTTTGCCCAACACCGCGATATTTTTTATCTGACCGGTGTGGATCAAGAAGAAAGCATTTTGTTGTTGTTTCCCGATGCCATTGACAAAAACGATCGTGAAATTTTGTTTTTACGCGAAACAAACGACCATATCAAAGTATGGGAAGGAGAAAAATTGACCAAAGAAAAAGCTCGTGAACTGACAGGAATAAAAAACGTACAATGGTTGCAAAATTTTGAACCGACCCTAAAAAGACTGGCTTATCAAGCCAAACGAATTTATATCAACACCAATGAACATTACAGAGCTTCTACCGAAGTGGAAACACGCGAAGACCGGTTTATAAAAAAAGCCAAAGCCATGTTTCCCGGACATAAATTTGAACGAAGCAATCCTATTTTGCAACGTTTGAGAAGCATAAAAGAACCCGAAGAAATTGCACAAATTCAAAAAGCCTGCGATATAACCGAAGCCGGTTTTAGACGTATCTTGGACAAAGTCAAACCCGGTATGAAAGAATATGAATTGGAAGCCGAATTTGCTCACGAATTTTTACGTCGCGGTTCACGCGGATTTGCATACACACCTATTATAGCCAGTGGAGCCAATGCCAACGTATTGCACTATATTCAAAACGATGCCGAAATCAAAAACGGCGACTTGATTTTGCTCGATGTAGGTGCCGAATATGGCAATTGGGCTTCGGATATGACCCGCTGTGTACCTGCAAACGGCAAATTTACACCCCGTCAAAAAGAAGTTTACGAAGCAGTCTTACGCGTTAAAAACGCCGCAGCCAAAATGTTAAAACCCGGAGTTATTTGGAAAGAATACCAAGAAAAAGTAGGACGAATAATGGAAAAAGAACTCATAAAACTCGGATTACTCACCGAAGAAGACATCAAAAACGAAAACCCCGATTGGCCCGCTTACAAAAAATATTTTATGCACGGCACATCACACCACCTGGGACTGGATACCCACGACTACGGCATATTGGAAGAACCCATGAAAGCCGGAATGGTATTTACCGTTGAACCCGGTATATACATACCCGAAGAAGGAATAGGCGTGCGTATTGAAGACGACTATGTTATTCAAGAAAAAGGCGAACCCCTAAACTTGATGAAAAACATACCCATAACCGTTGAAGAAATAGAAGCTTTAATGGCTAAATAAACGAAAAATTCAAAATCGACTTTAATAAAATACGATGCCGATACTTTTAAAAAAATCTTGATCTTTTAATCGTGTATCGGCATCATTTTTGGCATAACAACCAACCTCTTTAATATTTTGAATTGAACCCCATTGATAAAGCTTAAATTCTTTTCAAATAATGAAAAAAACAGGTTTATTTTTCGGTAGCTTTAATCCGGTTCACATCGGTCATATAATTATTGCCAATTATATAGTTGAACACAGCGACCTGGACGAAGTTTGGTTTGTGGTAACCCCCCACAATCCGCACAAACAAAAAAAAACACTATTAAACGATATCCAACGTTTGATGATGGTGCGTATGGCAACCGAAACTTACCCTAAATTAAAAGCCTGTAATATCGAATTCGGTTTGCCGCAACCCAATTATACTATCAATACTTTGACCTTATTGCAAGAAAAATATCCCGACCGGAAATTTGTGCTGCTAATGGGAAAAGACAATTTGGCAAGTTTACACAAATGGAAAAACTACCAAGCCATATTGCAATATTATATGATATATGTTTATCCGCGTATTACTTCAAAAATACCTCAAAAAGCCATAGTAAATCACAAAAACATACATCAAATAAAAGCACCCGTAATCGAATTGTCGTCTTCACAAATAAGAAAAGATATTGCCGAAGGCAAAAATATACGCCCTATGCTGCCCCCCGAAGTTTATCAATACATTGATGAAATGAATTTTTACAAGTAACCAATTTCAATATTTATTCGTATTTTCGTAAACGGAAAAAACAACAACAGCATGAGTTTAGTAGAATTGAAAATAGATCGCATACAATACAGCGAAACCCAAACCGGTGCTTATGTATTATTTTTGAGTGAAACACTCACCCACAAAAAACTCCCTATTGTTATAGGAGGTTTGGAAGCTCATGCCATAACCTTAGGCTTGGAAAAAAATATCAAACCACAACGTCCGCTTACACACGATTTAATGAAATCGGTAATGGAAACTTATGATATTAAACTTAAAAAAGTCGTAATCAATAAATTTGACCAAGGTATTTTTTATGCCCTGTTGGTTACCGAAAAAGACGGTAAAGAAAAAACCATTGATTCTCGCACTTCCGATGCGGTTGCCATGGCCGTTCGATTTGATGCACCCATTTTTTGCGAAAGAAATATTTTGGAAGAAGCCGGTATTTTTCTGCCCGACCACACTCCCGAACCATTGAGCCGAAAAGAAGAAGAAGATTTGGAAACCGACTTGGAAGAACTATTAAAAAAAATCGACGAAATAACCGATGAAAATAAAACCACCGAAAAATCTAAGCAAGAATTATCCGAATTGGAACAATTGGCTTTGGCACTTTTTGGAAAAAAAACCGTAATGTTTACCAGCCACGAAATAAAACAAATGTTGCAAGAAGCCATCGAAGACGAACAATATGAAAGAGCGGCAAAACTCAAACGTTTTTTGGAATTAATGCAATAAGAAATGGTTCTATTGTTATTTTTTTGATAAATCGATACCCCGATATTTAAGGAGATGTATTGTGAAATACCCATTGAAACGGACGAACGACACCTATCGAAGTGTGTTATTCAAAACGGAGTAACAGCGGTGTCGTATTCAGAACGGAGCAAAGCGAAGAGAAGATTCTAATTCAATAAACCGACACAAAAACAAAGATTGCCACGGTGCTCGTTCCTCGCACCTCGCAATGACAATAAACAGTTAATCAGTATATTAGATAACAAAGCGTGTCATTTCGAACGCAGTGAGAAATCTTTATTAAAATCAGTTATTTTTTGTAGCACCCTTAGAACGTTATTTTTTTGTTTCTTTTTGTTGCTCCAAAAGCAAAACTACAAAACCGATTTTATAACATCGGCTACTCTAAAACTATTGGCATAAATAGTCCACGTATAAGTAAGACTACCACCGGTAGGCATAAAACTACCGTCGGTAATATACAGGTTGTTTACTTCGTGTGCCTTACAATATTTGTCCAATACACTTGTTGCCGGATCATTTCCAAAACGGCACCCGCCGGCTTGCAAGTTGTTGGGGGGGGCTCCGCTTATACCGGCATACACATTTCGGGCACCGATTTTTGATAGTATTTGTTTGGCTTTTTCGGATATAATACCGGCAACTTTTAAATCGTGCGGGTGGTAACCAACTCGTATCCGAGCCACCGGATCGTTCCATTTGTCTTTGATATTGCAGTCTAAACTTACAAAACAATTATCGGTGGGCAACCAATCGACAAAAATTTCAAATTTGAGTTTTCGCAGTCCGGTAAAATAATTTTTCAAATGTTTTTTTAAAGTTTCACCGTAACGCAAATTGCCCTTATCATTCCATTTTTGTCTTATGGCTTTTGAAACAGGATTGGCATGTTCAAACAAAAAATCAACTGTGCCGCCTTTTATTTTTTTTCCGGTATCGGGGTCGGTCAATTCATAATAATCTTGAACGGTTCTATTGACAAATACCCCGGGTCGAGCAAGTTCACGGGCTATATCGGGCGATAAATCATCGTAATATAAATCACCTCCGCCTACACCACCGGCAGAAAAAATTAGATTTTTGCCTACTTGTTTGTTATTGTTGGCAAGTCCTTGTTCAAATTCTTTGTTTTTGCTCATCAACAGCAGTCGTGAGGTTTCAACGGCTTGTGCCGCTACTACAAATATTTTGGCTTTGATATATTGTTTTTGTCCGATGGCATTGTAATACCAAGCTTTTTTGACGGTAAACTTTCCATTGGTTTCCAAATGATAAACTTTGGCATTGGGTATAACGGCACAATTACCGGTTTTCAGTGCTTCGTGAATCAACGAAACGCGAGAACTTCCTTTGGCGTCGGAAGAACAACCGTAACTACCGCAAAAATTGGAATAATAACAGGCATTACGGTCTCCTTTTTTTTGCGACAAAATGGCACGTGGCATTGGTATGGTTTGCACCCCCAAACTTTTTGCCGCTTGATCGATCCATTTTGAAACGATATTTTCTTGCAAAGGAGGATAAGGAAAATCGGGCGTAGAACGCGGTTCGGCAAAACGATGTTTTATCACTTTGCCCGATATACCTACGATACGTTCCACTTTTTCGTAATAAGGCTCCAAATCGTAATAATCGATAGGCCAATCGGCTATATTGGCACCTTTAATTTCGCCGTAGGTAGAGAGCAACTTAAAATCGACGGGTTTAAACCGTGCAAAATAGCCACTCATAAAATTGGAAGAACCGCCAACGCAATTGCCGTTCCAAAAATCGCGACCGGTTTCGTAGGTTGAACGGGCTTCCCAATTGCCTTGTTCATTCAAATCTTCTATTACCTGTGGTTCGTCTTTCAAATTGGGCGTATAGACACTGCGTCGGGTGGCAGTCATTTCGTCTTTGCTGAAATCTTTGGTTCGATACCAAGGACCTTTTTCCAACACAACTACTTTATAACCGGCTTTTGACAGTTCATAAATTACAGGACCGGCTCCGGCGCCGCTTCCTACCACACATACATCAAATATTTTGTCGGACAACTTCATAGTTGTTTTAAGTCGGTTATAATGATATTTTCGTTTTTTCTTTGCAAAATTTCGGGATATTTATTATAATTTTCGGGACGTGGTTTGCCCGGAACATGATGCAAAAATCTCCAACCGATTTCGTGTGTATTAATACCGTAAACAGGGTCTAACAACATGGCTTCAAACAATATGGTTAGTAATTTTGAAACCCAATTTTCGCCCCAAGGTTTGGACAAGATAAACTTAATTAGCTTTTCTTGTTGCTTTCGACTGAGCAATAAAAAATCGTTCTCAAATTTTTCTTGTGCCGTTTCGCGTATCCAACCGATACCGTTTATTATAAATTGTTGTTCGTCGGGGTCTATTAACGGGTCGGTTAAATAGTTGTTTAAATGTTTTTCAACTTTGATGTCATAGATGTCGGGACCGGGTTTGGAAGGAAATAATATTTGCAAAACATTGTTTATAACAAACTGGTTATCAGCCGATAATATACCTTTGTAAATTGTGGGTTTGCAAGATTGCCAGACCGGAAGTTGTAACAAAACTGCTGTTGCTCCAACTCCTTTTATAAATTGTCTTCTGTTGAATGGAACCCGATTTTTCATATCCAAATTTAATAAAAATATGCTTTTGCAATAATTTGAAAGTGGTCAAAGAGCAAATTTGATGCATAATACAGCAAAACAGGGTGAGAAATCTTATCTTTTAAGACTTAATGATTTCTCACCCTCAATGCCGTAGAGATTTTATTTCGGAATAAAATTTTTTTTTGGGGGATTAACTATTTACCGCATTTTCCTTCGCCACATTTTCCTTCGCCGCACTTCATTTTTTTGGTTTCTTTTTTCATTGCTTCACCGCACTTTCCTTCGCCGCACTTCATTTGTTTTTTTGAAGCTTTGCCTTTAAAATCCATAAGTTCTTTTTCGGTCATATTGCCGTCTTTGTCGGCATCAATCATATCAAAAATAGCTTCATGTCCTTTTACAAATTCGTCTTTATCGACAAAATCATTACCGTCTTTGTTCAATTTATCAAACATACCACATTCGTCTTTGGTTATTTTGCCGTCTTTATTTTTGTCTTTTGCGGCAAATTCGGTTTCATGAAATTTTACAAACTCGTCTTTGCTTACGGTTCCGTTTTTATCCAAATCCATTTGGGCATAAGTTTCTTCCTTTTCTTCAAACATTTCTTTATCGGCAGCCTCTTCTTCTTTTGCCGCTTCTTTTTGAGCCGGACTTTCTTGTACTACGGACTGTTCGGTTTTTTGTTCTTTATTTTCTCCGCATGAGGTAAAAAATACAAAGCCGGTCATCAAAATAGTCAAAAAAGCTATTCCGGTAAGATTTAAATTTTTCATAATATTAAATTTTAATTGTTTAATGTATCCAAATTTACAAACATTTTTTCCGGTTCGATAATTTTTAACATAAATTTTGTTTATAACAACCATAAAAGTTTTAAGTTGCAGAATATTAAGCGTTTAACTAAATTTTTTCAAGCCTTTTTATAGTCCCGCAGACATCTTTTCGGCTATTGACTACTGTTTTTGACCCTTAATTTTATTATCGTTTCGTCAAATTTCTTCTTATGAAGGCAAAAAATTGTAACAAAAATTACACTTTTTTATTTCGAGCTAGTTTACCAATTATCATGTCCAATAGATTTGGTTATTTTTATCCGGTCAAGAATTTTGGAAGTGTGTATAACAAAACCGTTTTTTCATTTTTTTAGAATCATAAAAATAGCTTATTTTTGTATTTAAAACTTTATATTTATGAATAAAAAATTGATTTTTAGTTACTTATACGCTATTTTACTATTATTAAACGCTTGCAAATCGCAGTTTTCAACCACTACCGGAGACGATGGTATTATCAATTTTCAATTGGTGCAGCTCAATGATGTTTATGAAATTGCTCCCTTGGAAGGGGGTAAATCGGGTGGTATGGCTCGTGTGGCAAGTCTTGTGGACAGTTTGCGACACGACAATCCCAATACACTGTTGTTTATGGCGGGAGATTTTTTAAATCCTTCGTTAATAGGCACCATGAAATACAACGGCGAACGAATACGCGGTAAACAAATGATAGAAGTTATGAATGCCATGAAATTTGACTTGGTAGCTTTTGGCAATCACGAATTCGATTTAAAATATAAAGATTTGCAGAAACGTTTAAACGAATCAAATTTTGATTGGATTTTGGGTAATGCCTTGCATCACAAAAACAAAAAAAACGAAGCTTTTTACAAAGAAATAGAAGGTAATAAACAATACATACCCAAAACCAAAATATTTCACTTGAAAGATACCGACGGAACCCGAATAAATTTGGGATTTTTTTCCGAAATAGTAAATTCGAATCCCAAAGATTACGTAAAATACATAAATCCGTTTGAACAAGCCCGCAAAGATATTGCTCAATTAAAACAAAGCGGAAGCGACTTGATAATAGGTCTCACTCATTTGAACAAAGAAGATGATTTGCAATTACTCGAACAACAACCCCAAGTGCCGTTAATAATGGGAGGACACGAACATTACAACATGCTTTTAACAGCCTCAACCGGCGGCAAAGTAGCCAAAGCCGATGCAAACGCCAAAACCATTTATTTACACAAAATTCGTTACAACAAGCAAACCCGAGAAGTCCGAATAGTTTCGATATTGATACCTGTTAATGAAAAAGTCAAATCCAAACCTCAAATCAAAAAATTGGTCGATAAATGGCAGCAAATATTGATGAATAAAGTGCAACATGTTGCCGATAATCCCGAATCGGTTCTTTGGCATACGGATGAAGCCTTAGATGCCCGCGAAAAATCAATACGACACCGTCAAACCAATTTTGGCAAACTGCTAACCGATGCCATGCTTTCCGCATCTCGAAACAATGCCGTTATCGCTATTGTAAACAGTGGTTCCATTCGTATTGACGATCAACTTTCGGGTGATATTACAGCTATGGATTTTTTTAGAGCTTTACCCTTTGGCGGAAGTATATATGACGTGCAAATCAAAGGAAGTTTGCTCAAAAAAGTAATGAATTATTCCGAACAACATAAAGGTAAAGGCAGCTACTTGCAACACAGTCAAAATTTAAAACGCAACACACAAGGTATTTGGACTGTCGAAAATAAACCTATTGACGATAAACGTGTTTATAATATAATGGTATCTGATTATTTAATGAAAGGTTATGACATACCGATATTAAATGAAAACAACCCGGAAGTTATAAAAATAGACAAGCCACGCGACAAAAACGATATTAGAAACGACATTAGAAAAACCATTATTCATTATTTAAAAAACACCTAACATACAATAAAATTAATTATTGTTAAAAATATCCGATACACCAGTTGTTTCGGATATTTTTTTAAATAGACAGATAAAGTTTTGTAAAAAAAATAACGAGCTGTTTATTAAACTATTATTTATTTTTAGGCGAAAAATTATTTGAAAAATATTTTTTTAAGATTATTTTATAATAACTTTAAAATTTTTCTTAAATTTGCCCGTATTAATATTCAAAATTAAACAACAAGAATTATGAAAAAACTATTATTTTTTGGAATGTTGCTCATGGGCACAACCATTTTTGCTCAAGACCTTCCTACCAATCCCGAACCCGGAAAGTGTTACGTTCGTTGTAAAACTCCGGAAGAATGGAAAACAGAAGAGGTAACCATTGAGGTATCTCCTTCTTATACCAAGTATAAGACCCATCCGGCACAATACAAAACCGAAACCGAAACGGTTGTTGTGCGTGATGCGTATCAAAAATTAAGTGTTGTACCTGCCAAATACGGCACCGAAACCTTTGAAGTGGAGGTAACCGGACCTTCCAAAAAAATCAAAAAAACACCGGCTTCATACAGCAAAGGTTATACCGAAGTGGAAGTAAAAACTCCTGCCAAAAGTTTATCGATTGTTCCCGCCAAATTGGGTACCGAAACTTTTGAAGTGGTTGTAAAAGGACCCGGCAAAAAAGTTGAAGTTATACCTGCCAAATACGAAACCGTTTATGAAGAAATAGTAGTGCAAGAAGCCTATAAAAAACTGGTAAAAGTTCCGGCTGTTTACAAAACCGTTACCGAAACCGTTGTTGTGCAACCTGCCACTTACAAATACAAATACTATCCTGCCAAATTCGGAACCGAAGAGGTTACCATTCCCAAATTTGACGGCGGCAAAAAAATGAAAGTCATACCCGCCCAATGGAAAAAGGAAACCATCAGTTACTTAAAAAGCGAAAAAGGTTCCAAACTCAAAGTGGTTCCCGCCAAATTTTCAACCGATTATCAAACCATTGAAGTAGCTCCGGCTACTGCCAAGTGGGAATTGGGAGCCAAATCGCCCGATTGTGAGTCGCCCGACCCCAACGATTGTCGCGTATGGTGTTACAAAGAAACACCTGCCAAATTTGAAACCGTAAAAGTTACCAAATTGGACAGTGATGCTCGTGTTGAAACCATACCCGGTTGTAAAACCATGGGCGAAAAAGGTTGTGTAACCGGTACTTATACCAAAACCACATTGGTTACACCCGAAACCACACAAGTTATCGATATTCCTGCAACGACTACGGTTGTTAAAAAAGTGGTTATGGTTGAACCGCCGCGTGCCGAAAAAATCATGATACCCGAAGTAACCAAAACATACAAAAAAGTGGTTATGGTAAGTCCGCCTACCACCAAAGAAATCACTGTTCCCGCAGTTACCAAAAAAATTAAAAAAGTGGTTATGGTTGAAGAGCCCAAAGTTATTATTAAAGATATACCGGCTGTAACCAAAACTTTCAAAAAAACCGTTATGGTTGAAGAGCCCAAAGCTATTTATAAAGACATACCGGGCAAAACCCAAAAAATTGCCGTTACCAACGTAACCCCTCCTTCTTACGAATTGGTAGATGTACCGGGTGCAACCAAAACATACAAAAAAACCGTTATGGTTGAAGAACCCAAAGCCGTTGCCAAAGAAATACCCGCCAAAACTGCAGTTATCAAAAAAACAGTGGTTGCCAAAGATGCTTGGGCTGACAGCGAAACCGTTCCTGCACAATACAAAACCGTCAAAAAACAAGTGTTGGTTAAAAAAGGCGGTTTAACCCAATGGCGTGAAATCGATTGTAAACTCGTTACTTACAATCCGCTGCCAATTAACTGGCCCTTGGGAAGTGCAACGCTTACACCACAAGCCAAAAAATTAATCGATACCCGTTTGATCCCTGCGATAAAAGCCAATCCGGGTGTAAAAGTTGAAATTGCTTCGCATACCGACTCGAGAGGTTCGGCCGTAAGTAATCAAAAGTTGTCCGAAAGACGCGCACAAGCCGTTGTCAGATATCTGGTTTCAAAAGGTATCCCCGCCGACCGTTTGGTTGCCAAAGGTTACGGAGAAACCAAATTGTTAAACAGATGTAAAGACGGAGTGAAATGTAGCGAAGCGGAACACAGAGTAAACCGACGAACCGAATTCAGAATGTTAAGCGAATAAAAACGTTTTTTATTGAAAACTTGATAAAAAAGAGCAGGATATTTAAAACCTGCTCTTTTTTTGTTTGTTTATCTTGATAAAATTGTTTAAAATTGCATAATGAAATTATAAAAACTCATTATCATGAAAAAATATTTAGGTATTCTAATTTTGTTTTTGTCATTGAGTATGAATGCTCAATCTCTGTCTAAACAATTTGACGTAAAAGAATATGCACAAGAACAAACCGAAATGATCAAATCGACTTTAAATCTGGACCAAGCCACTGCCGACAAAGTATATAAAGCAACCTTACGTAAGGCTTACTCCATACACAAATATATTATTTTGTCCGAACAAAGAGGAACAGCACAAGGTAAAACTTTGAACCAAGTGATTGAAATGGTACAAAAAGATGCCGAAAGAGGTTCCGGTTATCAACAATCCATGAAAGCTATTTTGGGTGAAAAATACGATCTTTTTGTAGAAAAATTCGTAAAATAAAAATATGAAATTAACATTTTAATAACCCCGGCTTTTAGTCGGGTTTTTTTTTATGTCCCGAATTGTTTTTTAAATACCAATTTTTGTATTTCACGCTTTACGATTAAATATGTTATATGTTCGGTCAGCGTTGAAAATTCCGCTTCATTGAGTTGTTGCAAAATTTTTTCGGAAATATCAATCCGATACATCAAACGATCAAAAGCTTCGGTATGATATTGTAACAAATCGGTTATCAATAAAGATAATTGTCGCAACCAAGCTTCGGGTGTGGTTGCTTCTTCAAAATAACCGGTATCGATGCCCGACATTTGGAGGTCTTTGTTTAACTGGGCTTTCAGTTCGGCAAAATTTTGATCTTTTTGAGCCAATAATTCTTCTACGGGAAACATAAATTTGATTTTGGCAAATATATCATTATAAATTTAAAACACATATACAATTGTTTTTATAACTTTACATCAAATTTTGTTTTTATGAGATTTCGTTATGTTTTATATGTATTATTTGTTTTTATTATGTTGCGGTGTGCCCGTATCGGACAACCTACCGGAGGAGAAAAAGACATTACTCCGCCCAAGTTGTTAAAAAGTATTCCGGATTCGGCACAAACCGGTTTTGACCAAAATACCATTAAACTTTATTTTGATGAATATGTTGTGATAAAAAATCCGCAAAAGAACATATTAATTTCTCCGCCACCCGAAGAAATGCCTCAAATTACGCCAGCCGGATTTGCTTCCAAAGTTTTTGAAATAAAATTTGATAAAGCCTTACAAAAAAACACCACTTATTTGATCAATTTCGGTGAAAGTATAGCCGATTATAATGAAGGAAACAAACTCAACAATCTTCAATTGGTTTTTTCGACCGGTTCATTTATAGATACTTTACAATTGGAAGGCAAAATAATACCTGTTTACATGGATAAAAAACCCGAAAAAATACTCGTTGGGTTGTATCCGTTACATGATTTTAACGATTCGGTGATTTTCAAACACAAACCTTACTATGTAACGGTAGCCGATAAACAAGGTAATTTTAAACTCAAGCATTTGAAAGCCGGAAGTTATAAAATAATAGCTTTGGGCGACCAAAACGGCGATTACAAATACAAACAAGATGACGAAAGCATAGGGTTTGTAAATCACAGTATAGAAATTCCGAAAGACACCCCGGTGCAATTGTATTTGTTTAAAGAATTTGGACGATTTGAAATCAAAGACATTTTACAAAAATCAAAAAATCATATTGTAATCGATATAAAAGGCGACAAAGACAGTTTGGTTGTTACGCCGCTCATGGCTTTAAGTAAATCTTTCGGTTATTTTGAAGATCACAAATATCATTTTTGGTATCAAAGTGTTGCTGACAGTATCAAATTTCAAATAAAATTGGGCAACAAACAAAAAATATATCGTCGTAAACGAATTGAAAAATCGGATAGTTTGATATTGCAAATATTCCGTCAAAAATTGGCGCCGATAGATTCGCTTATTATTACCGCAAACATGCCACTTATGTATTGTGATGCGTCTTTTGTTCGTTTGAAAAAAGACAGTTTACCGGTAGATTTTAAATGTATAACCACCTCAGAACATCGAGTTTTTATGGATTTTGATAAAGAACCGGGTGCCATTTATCATTTACAAATTTTTCCAAATGCCGTTACGGGTTTTAATGGCAGCAAAAACAAAGATACGATACAATCGACCATTATGATAAATAAAAATGAAGCATACGGAAATTTACATTTGCAATTAGACGGTAAGTTGCCAACCACACCGGTTTTTGTTGAATTGCTTCAAAAGAACAGGGTTGTTCGAAAGTCGCCCGCTTCAACGGACGGTAAGTTTGATTTTTTGTATGTAACTCCCGGCAAATATACCATTAGGTTTATATTGGACAGCAACCGGAATAATCGGTGGGATACCGGAAATTATTTGAATCATCGACAACCCGAAAAAACCTATGAGCCTCATATTGAAATAGAAGTTAGAGCCAACTGGGATCTAAACCAAACCCTTGAGTGGAAAAACAGATAATACCAAATCGATTTAAAAAAATAGAGGCTGCCTTTTGAGACAGCCTCTATTATTTTAGTTAAAAATAGATTGGAATTATTAGAATTTAAGTTTTACGCTGAAATTCCAGGTTCTTCCAAAGCCTATACTAACTTGGTTTCTAACATCAATTCCTTTCCATGTTTCAACAGTGTTATTGTCAATTTCTTGACCGCCATTAGAGAATTCAATATAAAATTTGTCAAAAACATTATTTACATTTAAATTAAACAATAAAGATTTATTCTTTAAGGGAAGTTTATACGATAAACCTGCATCAACAACACTATATGAAGGTAATTTTAAACCACCTAAGGAATAAAGTCTGTCATAATATTTTTGAATAGTATTAAATCTAAGGTTTTTAACAAACTCATAATCAAGCCCCAATGCTGCTGTAAACTGAGCTGCACCACCTATAACATCACCTTCTTTATAACTACCTCTTATTTCACCGGTATAAGTAGAAGTTATGTCATTACCATCATCGTCAAAAACTTTTGTTGTCGGTTCTTTACCGTATTTCCAATCACCTAATGAGGTAAAACCGTATAGTTTTAATGTTTTAAGCGGTCTATAATTGAAATCTATTTCAACACCTTTATGTATTTCATTAATACCATTTTGTTGGAAATCGAAAGTTTTAATATTATTAGGATCAGTATCATCAACAAGGGTATAAGTATGGGTTCTGTCTAACCATTTTGTATAATATAAGTTTATACCCATGTTTATTTTTTCTTTTTTAATTGTGTGTCCCAATTCCACTCCTATTACGGTTTCGTTTTTGTTTGCCAATTCATCTACATCAACACTTTTCCTTAAATTTTTGAAAATATTATCATGAAATGGTTGTCTTGAATAATATCCGGCGTTAAAATATGTGTTTGAATGAGAAGTAAATTTATAGGAAAAACCACCTTTAACATTGAAACCCATATTATCAATTTTATCTGATTTTTTAGCTTCGGGATAATTGAAGTAGTTTGTTACTTGATGACTTTGATTGGAAATAGCTCCTTGGAAGAAAGTAGCAAAATTATCATTGGCATATTCCACTTGACCAAATATACCATAATAGTTAATAAATTCTTCATAGTCATATTTATAACGTTGTTTGTGGTCATTATTAAAGTTGGTTACCGCTTTCCAAGGATTCCAACCACCGAAATTATTATTAATTGAATAATTACCGCTATAAGTACTGGAAGTATCATAATGGTCAGCTCCCATAAAATCAACAACTCCTCTAAAGTGGATGCCGTTGTACATTCTTACATCACCTCCAATATTCAAAGTAATATTATCGGTTATCTGGTTTTCGTAATTAGTTACAACTCCGTACCAATTATGACCATTATAAGAACCTTTCATAAATCCTTTGGCGTTACCGTCTGTTTGACTTTCATTCAAAGCAACTAAAGAGTCAAAGTCCATTCCGCCATCTTTATCAGGATTAATTAAGCCCCATGCTGCTTTTTCCATATATGCATATCCTCCTCGTCCAATTGAGCCATAAAGAACGGTTGAAAGTTTAGAGGTTTCATTGATATTAAAGTCCCAGCTTAAATTGATAATAGGTTTGTGATAAAAGTTTCTTAAACCGGGGTAAAGTTCACCATCTTTATACCCATAATAAGGATTAAATTTTCCTCCTTCTTCACTATGTAAATATTTTTCTAAGGCAACATTCCAAGCATCACCATGCCATTGAGGAGCGCCTGTGATAAGGAAGTTAAAAATGTGTTTGTCATTGGGTTTATAACCTAAAGAAAGGAAATAAGTTTGTCCTTGTCCGGGTGTTCCGTTTCTATATCCGTCTCCTTGCCAATGTCCGAACATTGCAGCAACTGCCAATCCGTTACTCATAATTCCTGTCGAATAATATGCGGTAGCTTTCATGTAATTATTATTAGCCAACATGGCGCTAACAAAACCACCTTGTTTTTTATCTACTGTTTTTGTTACGATATTAACTGTTCCACCAACGGAAGAGATTGCTAATTTAGAAGACCCTAATCCTCTTTGAACTTGAACGGCATTTGCAATATCCAAAACACCTGACCAGTTAGACCAATACATTTTACCGTCTTCCATTCCATTAATAGGTTGTCCATTTAACAAGAAAGCTGTATTAGTTTGGTCAAAACCTCTCAAATACATTTTACCTCCACCATATCCACCTCCTTTAATAGATTGAACAGAAGGTGTGCTAGTTAATAATTCGGGCAAATCAAAGTTTCCGATTTTTTCTTGGATTTCTTGTGCTTTAATCGTAGAAACTGCAATAGGGGTCTTTCTGTCTTTGGCAAGGTCTATTACTCCTGTTCCGACAATCACCACTTCGTCCAATGAGGCGGCATTGGGTTTAAGGCTAATTTTACCCAAGTCAATTGTCTTACCGTTTTCTACGTTTACATTAATTGTTGTGGCATCGTAACCGACAAATGTAATTTTAATTTTTTGGTTACCGGCAGGCACTTGCAAGGCAAAATTTCCGTCAAAATCGGTAGCAACTCCTTTGGTGGTGCCTACTACAACTACGTCGGCGCCCGGTAAAGGTTCATTTGTGTTTGCTTCCACTACGGTTCCTTTTACGGTTCCTTGTGCAAAAGCGTTACTCGCCATCAGTCCGAAAATGGCTAATAAGAATAAATTTTTGAGTGTTCTCATGTTTAAGTAAATTTTTGAGTTTGATGAGACAAAAGTAACTTTTTTTTTTTACAAGTCAAAATATGTTAGTCAGTTTTTTTAAGTTTTAATCTTTTAATAATCAATCAATTACAAAAAAATAGATTTGTCATATACAAGATAGCTTCCGAACATAAAAAAAGAGACTGTTTTTTTAGTCTCTTTGTATATCATGAATTTATCGAATAACAAAAATCAATATATAAAAATTACAATACCGATTGAAGGAGAGAATAACCAATCGTTGTATTTATTTTCTGCAAATTCAGGATCCGGAACCAATCCATCTACTTTATCACTTAAAAAATACATCCATTTGTTGTTAAAACTCAACTGTAATTCTTGAGTTATTTGATAACGAATGCCAACTTCCAAATTAATAGAAGGTGTAATACCTGGTTCCGAATATATTCTATTTTTAAAAGCCAAAGGCAAGATACTTGGATTTTTTTCATAATTACCCAGTGAAGATTCTATATCAACTCCATAAAACATGGCGCCTATTCCTACCCCGAAATACGGATCAAACTTGGAAAAAAAACTGGTCGAAAAAAAATTCACATTACGTAAGTCCGTCAAATGATATTCAGCACCAAAATTTAAATCCAAAAAATAAATTTGACCCGAAATGGCCTTAATTTTAAGAATGCCGGGGGTTAATTTTTCATCATTATATGCATCGGAAAAACTCAACACCGAATATCCAGTATTAAACCCTATCGGAAATTTTAAATATTTTCCTACACCATCCGGATTAATCAGATTTAAATATATTTTGCCACCAATCATACCTCCCGAGTTGCCCATAGTAGTGGAAAAATCATTGCGTTGTCCAAAATCTCCTTGCATATTCAAATAACCGATACTTGCTTCCCACTCGTCTATCAAAGCATATTGCGCATCGGTATTTGCATAACCTATAAATAATAATAAAATGAAAGCTAGCTTTTTCATAACAAAACACATTTATTTTTCAAAGTTAAGAAAAATTTATAAAACTCAATTGCAAAATATATTTTTTTCTTTTTATTTGAAACATCTCATTTTTTTTTACTTTTACAAAAAAAATATTTTGAGCGATTATTTTGAAAAATATCAACAACGAAAAATTATAAATGCCAATATATCGGTAGTGATTAGTATTGCCATTGTTTTGTTTTTACTTGGTATTTTGGGTTTTTTTCTGTTGAACTCCAAACGAATCACCAATCATTTTAAAGAAAAAATTACCATTAGCGTTTTTTTTAAAGAAAAAGCCAAATTGACCGAAATAAAAAATTTTGAAAAAAAAGTAAAGCTCAGTAACGAAGTAAAGTCCACCCGTTTTATACCCAAAAAAGAAGCCGCCGAACAACTAAAAAAAGAAATAGGAGAAGATTTTATTAAATTTTTGGGTTATAATCCGTTGCAAGATAATCTGGAAATCAACCTTAAAGGTGATTATGTCAATGAAACAAAAATGGACAGCTTAAAAAACAAATGGTTAAAGTATCCGATTGTTGCCGATGTCAATTATGAATACTACAAACCGCTTATCAAAATATTAAATCAAAATATCAAGAAAGTGAGTTTTTGGATTATTGTAGTGAGTTCAATTTTTGTTTTCTTGGTTTTCTTGTTGATAAACAGCGCTATTCGTTTGTCGTTATACAACAAAAGGTTTGCAATCAAAACCATGCAATTGGTGGGAGCTACCAAAGCTTTTATTCGCAAACCGTTTTTAAAAAGGGCTTTTTGGTTGGGATTTGCCGGTGCTACCATTGCTTCGGCTGCTCTTTTTACTTTGTTATATTATGCCGACCGCTATTTTCCCGATTTTCAAATTATGCAAGATTATAAACTCTTGAGTATCTTATTTGGTGGCATTTTTGTTACGGGTATTTTAATCACCTTGTTCAGTACTTATTTGGCAACAGCTCGTTTGTTAAATTTAAAATCAGACCAATTGCACTTTTAAAAAAAATTATAATCGTTATGAGTAAAAAAAATAAAACAAAGCAAACAGTCGAAAAAAAACTTTTGTTTGGTAAACGCAATTATAAATTTATGCTTATCGGTATTATTTTGATAACAGCAGGGTTTATATTAATGTCAGGTGGCGGTAGTGATAATCCCAAAGTGTGGAATGAAGCTATTTTTGATTTCAGAAGAATACGTTTGGCTCCCATGTTAATACTTTTGGGAATGGCGGTAGAAATATATGCAATTATGACCAAACCCGAATAACGATGACCGAATTGCAAGCAGTGATATTGGCACTGGTGGAAGGTATAACCGAATTTTTGCCGGTCTCTTCAACCGGACATATGATTTTGACCTCTTCGTTTATGGGTATTGCTCATGACGATTTTACCAAACTGTTTACCATAGTTATTCAGTTGGGTGCTATTTTATCCGTTGTAATACTTTATTGGAAACGTTTTTTGCAATCGTGGGATTTTTATAATAAATTGTTTGTGGCATTTTTGCCGGCTGTGGTTTTGGGTTTATTGCTCAACGACTTAATTGACCGTTTACTCGAAAGTCCTTTAACGGTAGCCGTTTCATTGATAACCGGCGGGTTTGTATTGTTGAAAGTTGATAATTGGTTCGGACATAATACAGAACAAAACATATCTTATGTGCAGGCTTTAAAAATAGGTTTTTTTCAAACACTTGCCATGATACCGGGGGTTTCGCGAAGCGGTGCTACCATCGTGGGTGGTATGATTGAAAAACTCGACCGAAAAACCGCAACCGAATTTTCTTTTTTCTTAGCCGTGCCAACCATGTTTGGTGCTACGGTCAAAAAACTTTGGGACTACTATCAAAAAGGGTTTGAACTTAATCAGCACCAAATAGATTTGTTATTGATAGGAAACGCAGTTGCTTTTATCGTTGCCATGATAGCCATTAAAAGTTTTATTAACTACGTTAGCAAAAAAGGGTTTAAAGTTTTTGGTTACTATCGTATTATTATCGGGGTGGTTATTTTGTTGTTACATTTTTTTATTCGTCCCCTCAGTATATAATTTTTCTGTTCTATCTCTAATTACCGTAAATTAAAACTAATCATTGATTGTTACGAAACGATTTTTTGTTTCGCAAGCACTTCGGGATTAGGCAGTTTTACCGCATTTTTGTCCGCCGATTAAGATGCTGTTGCTAAAAAAAGAAAGATTTCTCACTGCGTTCGAAATAACATCATTTATTGCGTAATTCTTTGATTAACAACACGTTGTTATTGCGAGGTGCGAGGTACGAGCACCGTGGCAATCTTTGTTTTTGTTTAACGATTTAGATTCTTCACTTCGCTGTCGCTCCGTACAGAATGATACAACACCGTTCCGGATGACAAGCTTCAATAGGTCTGCCCGTTTCAATTGAAATCTTAAAACATTGGGACATCGTATTATTTTCGGAAGCATCGGGGACATATCCGTTAAAATTATATTAGAACCGTTTTTTTTACAAACAATAATTCAATAGCGGTAGGTTATATATCCTTTTTGTATGGTTGGAGCTGTCGGATCGGCATTAAAATAACTTTCGTAAGCAGCTGTAACGGCACTTTCAATTAAACATTCGGCGGTAGTCGTCGATTTTTGTTTGTTGTATTTTGCCGAAACCACTTTACCGTTTTTATCTACCTTGATGTCTATTACTATCAACCCCGTCATGTTTTGAGGACATGTATATAAGGGATTGGTGATAAATACATCGTATCTGTTTTTGATAAAATATCTGATATTGCTGTCACCCGTAAAACGTTTTTCTTTTTTGTTTTTTTCTTTTTTAGATAATGTTTTTTCTTCGCCTATATTTACCGATTGGGTATTGGTTCTGTTTTTATAAAATTCTTGCAAAGCATTTTCGTGATGTTGTCTAAATTCTTCAAATGACTTTTCTTCTTGTAAAGCATTGGAGGCAATATTAGTGCTTTGTTTTTTGTGAATGTATTTTGATATGTCGGGCAATTCGATTTTTTCTTCGGGTTTCAGGTCTTCAAAATCAAAATTATCATCGATAAATTCTACGGCATATACCTGTTCTTTGGGTTTTTCTTTAAAACCCAAATTAAACAATAAAGCTATGATTATCAATTCGATAAATAAACTGATAAGCAAAGCTTTTTCGGTATGAGACCATTTAATTTTCATTGTTTAATCGGTTTATCCAGTTTTGATATGTAACGGCATTTTCAACCGAATAATTGCCTATTTTGGTTCGTCTGAGCCGGGACAAATATCCGCCCGATTGCATGGCTTTGCCAAAATCGTAGGCAAGAGAACGGATATATGTGCCTTTGCTGACTTTGACTCTAAAATTGACATCGGGCAAATTGATCGATAAGATTTCAAATTCTTTAATTTCAATTTTGCGAGGTTTTATTTCGACGGTTTCACCTTTGCGGGCATGTTCATAAAGTTTTTTGCCGTTTTTTTTAACGGCGGAAAACAGGGGAGGGGTTTGTAACTGTTTACCTATAAAATTTTGAGCGGTTTGATGTATAAAATTTTCGTTGAGATGATTTATCGGGTAATATTGATTTATTTCGGTTTCCATATCATAAGAAGGCGTAGTGGCGCCCAGTCGGATGGTTCCGATATATTCTTTATCGAGGTTTTGAAATTGTTGTATGTTTTTGGTCGCTTTACCGACACATACAATTAAAAGTCCGGTTGCCAAAGGGTCTAATGTGCCGGCATGTCCCACTTTAAATTTTTTCAAATTGTAGTGTTTTAATATGGCATGTCGCAATTTGTTTACCACATCAAACGAAGTCCAATGCAAAGGTTTGTCTATCATAATAACCACACCTTTTTTTAGTTTTTCCAAATCCATAAACCGTTGTTTGTGAATTGCAAAGATACGTGAAAAATATGCTGAATTTGTAATTAATACCAAAATGATTATAGACAATGATTATAAAATTATAGTTTGTTGATTTTTAATAAAATAAACGGTGAAATATTTTAAAAAAATATCATTGATTATAGGTATGTTAGTAGAATAAATGTGATGCATACATGTTACCGAATACAGGATGTTTTTGGTTACGTTTTTCTTGCTTGTCAGATTTTGAAAGCTTGATTTTCTTTTTTTGACGCAGATTTATACGGATTTGCCGGATTTACGCTGATTTTTTTGCTTCGCAAAATATCTCGGGGGTGTTCCCCCCACCGCAAAACATCGAACGAATAGGACTAACAGAGATAAACTTTTTTTTTGCATTTA